>Ga0335076_10008789_pt1 | contig 10199 bp, 9 predicted proteins | sample Lox_Sample_25_FD_206717 | JGI IMG/M metagenome (GOLD analysis project Ga0335076, IMG submission 206717) | Soil microbial communities from Loxahatchee National Wildlife Refuge, Florida, United States - Lox_Sample_2.5 | ecosystem: Environmental > Terrestrial > Soil > Wetlands | place: USA: Florida...
TGATGCTCAGACGTTGAAGCGGAACTCGACCACGTCGCCGTCGCGCATCACGTACTCCTTGCCCTCGATCCGCACCTTGCCGGCGGCGCGGGCGGCCGCGATCGAGCCCGCGGCGACTAGGTCGTCGTAGGACACCACCTCGGCCTTGATGAACCCGCGCTGGAAGTCGGAGTGGATAACCCCGGCCGCCTCCGGGGCGGTGGCGCCGATCGGGATCTCCCAGGCGCGGGTCTCCTTCGGCCCGGCGGTCAGGAAGGTGGTCAGGCCGAGAGCGTGGAACCCGGCCCGGGCCAGCCGGGACAGCCCGGGCTCGCCGAGGCCGAGCCCGGCCGCCATCTCCGCCGCCTCGTCCTCGGGCAGCTCGGCCAGCTCCGCCTCGGTCTTCACGTCCATGAAGATCGACTCGGCCGGCGCGACCAGCGCCGTGAGCGCATCCTGCGCCACCTTGTCCTGCAGGCCGGCCTCGTCGGTGTTGAACACATACAGGAACGGCTTGGCCGTGAGCAGGTGGAGGTCGGCCAGGTCGGCCAAGTTGATCCCGGCCCCGGCCGCGCTGGCGAACAGGGTCTGCCCGTCGTCGAGCAGTCGCTGCGCCGCGGCAGCGGCATCCGCCACGCGCTTTCGTTCTGGATCCTTATTGGATCTGGTCTCCTTGGCCAGCCTGGGCACGGCCCGGTCCAAAGTCTGCAGGTCGGCCAGGATCAGCTCGGTCGCGATCGTCTCGATGTCGCGCTCGGGCGACACCTCCCCGTCCACGTGGCTCACGTCCGGGTCCGCGAACACCCGGACCACCTGGCAGATCGCGTCGGTCTCCCGGACGTGGGACAGGAACTGATTGCCGAGGCCCTGGCCCTGGGACGCGCCGCGCACCAGGCCCGCGATGTCCACGAACCGGGCGGTGGCCGGCACGATCCGCGCCGAGCCGAACAGCTGCGCGAGCACCGCCAGCCGGGGATCGGGGATGCCGACGATCCCTACGTTCGGCTCGATGGTCGCGAAAGGGTAGTTCGACGCCAGCGCGCTCGCCCTGGTCAGCGCGTTGAAGAGGGTGGATTTGCCGACGTTGGGCAGGCCGACGATGCCGATGGACAGGCTCACGCGGGCGAGTCTATTGGGCGCTCCGCCCTCGTTCTCCCGCGTGTTGCCACCGGGGAGTGTCACACCCCGCTGCGAGGATGCGGCCCATGAGCGTGATCTCGCTGGTGGCCGTGCTCATCGGCATCGTCATCGGGGCGGTACTCGGGTTCCTGTTCGCCCGCAGCCGGGAGGCGAGCGCCGCCACCGGCCTGGCCGCCCGGGCCAGCGCGGCGGAGGAGCGTGCGCGCGCCGCCGACCAGCGGGCCGCGCTGGTCGAGGGCCAGCTCGCCGAGCGGTTCCAGTCGCTGTCGGCGCAGGCGCTCGACGCCAGCACCAGGCGGTTCCTGGAGATGGCCGAGGGGCGGCTGGACGCGGCCAACGCGAAGGCCGTCGGCGAGCTGGAGACCCGCCGCGCCGCGGTGGAGAACCTGGTCGGGCCGCTGAAGGAGACGCTCGCCCGGGTGGAGACACAGCTCAGGGACTCGGACGCGGAACGGGTGCGGTCGCACGCCGCGCTGGCCGAGCAGGTCCACATCGCCCGGCAGAGCTCCGACCAGCTCAAGATGGAGACCCAGGCGCTGGTCACCGCGCTCCGGCGTCCGGAGGCCCGCGGCCGCTGGGGTGAGATGCAGCTGCGCCGGGTGGTGGAGCTGGCCGGGATGAGCGCCCGCTGCGACTTCGACGAGCAGGTGGCGGTGAGCACCGATGACGGCGCCCAGCGGCCGGACATGGTGGTGCGGCTGGCCGGTGGCAAGAACATCGTGGTCGATTCCAAGGTTTCGCTCGCCGCCTATCTGGAGGCCGCGGAGGCGGCGGACGAATCAATGCGCCAAACGAGGCTCGGGGCGCATGCCCGTCACCTGCGCGAGCACGTGGACCGGCTGGCGGCCAAGGCGTACTGGGCCGTGCTCAGCCCGGCACCGGAGTTCGTGGTGCTGTTCATCCCGGGCGAGGCCTTCCTGGCCCCGGCCCTGGAACACGATCCCGAGCTGCTGGAGCACGCGATGACGCGCAGGGTGCATATCGCCACCCCGACCACGCTGGTCACCATGCTGCGGACCGCCCAGTACGCCTGGCAGCAGGAGGCGCTGTCGGAGAACGCCCGGGCCGTGTTCGACGTCGGCCGGGAGCTGTACGACCGGCTGGCCGGGCTTGGCCGGCACGTGGACCGGCTCGGCAAGGCGCTGACCAGCGCGGTGACCACCTACAACCAGGCTGTCGGCTCGCTGGAGAGTAGGGTGCTGGTGAGCGCCCGCCGCCTCAGCCAGCTGGGGCTGGTCGAGGCCGGGCTGGAGCGGCCCGTCCTGGTGGAGGAGGCGGCGCGGGCCCTGTCCGCGCCGGAGCTCACCGCCGAGGCAGCGGCCGGCGCGGGCACCGGGCAGGACACGCCGGAGCTGGGCACGTCCCCGGACCCGGCCGGGCTGACCGGCGCCCGGTACCGTAGCGAAGCTGGATAGCGCAAGCAGGCGGGCGCGCACGAGCCGGTGGATGAGCCGGCCCGGTCGCGGGTGAGCAGTTCGGTCGCGGGCGGGCGGCCCGGTCACGATGGGTCATGGATGAAAGGTCCGGCTGGCGATGACGGACGGCGCTGAGCCACCGGCCGCGGCGGCCGACCTCCCGCCCGGGGCGGCCGCCCCCCCGCGCGGGGGGGACGACGCCGTGCAGCGCGGCCGTAGGGCGCTGAACCCGCTCTCCGTTGCGGGGAACCTGGAGTACGACCGGGTGCTGTTCTTCAGCGACGCGGTCTTCGCCATTGCCATCACCTTGCTGGTCGTGGACATCCGTGTGCCGGACATCGCCGGGGTAGTCAACGCCAGCCGGGCGCTGCATGACGCCCGGTACAAGATCCTCGGCTTCGCCATCAGCTTCGTGGTCATCGGCCTGTTCTGGATGGGCCACCACCGCCTGTTCCGGTACATCACGGCGCTAGACCGTCGGCTCATCTTCCTCAACCTCCTCTTTCTCGGCACGATCGCGTTTTTGCCCTACCCGACCGCGCTGCTGTTCGTGAGTTCGACGTCGCAGGTAGCAGCCACGGTCTTCTACGCTGCATGCGTGGCCGGCGCGGGCTTGATGGAGCTCGCTGTCTGGCTCTACGCCACCCATACCAAGGGCCTGGTCCCGGCCAGCATTTCCCCCGCAGCCCGGCGCTATGAGCTATCCCAGCTGCTGCCGACCCCGGTGGTGTTCCTGATATCGATCCCGGTGGCGTTCGTCGCCCCGGGCATAGCGCCGTTCACGTGGATCATGCTCGTGCCCATCGGCCGGATATTGCCCCGCATCATGCGACCGAAGGCGAATGGCGGGGCCACGAGCTGACGGCGCCGCTGCCCACCCCGGCGGTTTGGCCGAAACGCCGATCTCAATGACCCGTGCCACTGCCACGGCGAGAGACAATCCAGGAAGGCGGCACCGGCGGGAAAGGGGACAGGGATGTCCGGGGAGGCACAGCGGGACACCCCCCGGATCCGGCTCACCGTGCGCGGGGCCGTGGTGGCCATGCTGCTGGTGTTCGCCCTGGGCCTGATCGGCGCCGCCTGGCTGGGCTGGCCGGTGCTGGTCGGCGCGTCCTTCGTGGCCGGCAGCGCCGCGGCCGTGTTCTACGTCAGGACGCGTGACCTGCTGGTGGTGACGGCCGCCCCGCCGCTGGTGTTCGGCATCGTGCTGGTGATTGTGAAGGCGGCCACCGCGACCGGCAGCGTGGCGCTGTCGACCGCCGAGGGGGCGGCGATCACGCTGGCGGGGGTGGCACCGTGGCTCTTCGCCGGGATGGCGGTGAGCCTGGCCATCGCGTGGGCGCGCGGCCTGCGCGGCTGTGTCCAAGCGCTGAGAGCGGACCTGCGGCCCGATGATGAGCGGCCCGGCTCCGTGGCCGACCTGGGCTCCGCCCCGGCCCCGGAGAACGAGTCGTCCGCTCCCCTGGCCGCGCCCGGTAACCCGCAATCAGGCCCGGCCGCGTAGATCCCCGGTCCGGCCGCGCGGATTCCCGGCCTGGCGCGTGGATCCCCCGGGCGGGGCGCGGGCCCGGGGCCCGTCGGCCTAGCGCCCCGCCTTGCCCGGCCGCAGTTCGCGCGGGAGCGCGAAGAACATCCGCTCGTCCACCGCCTCGACCTCTTCGACGTGGTCGAAGCCGCTCTCCGCGAGATGCTCGAGCACGCCGGCAACCAGGTCCTCCGGCACCGACGCGCCGCTGCTCAGCCCGACCGTGCTCGCGCCCTCCAGCCAGGCCGGGTCGATCGAACCCGCGTCGTCCACCAGGTAGGCCGCGCGGGCGCCGGCGTCGATCGCCACCTCGACCAGCCGCACCGAGTTGGAGGAGTTCTGCGACCCGACCACGATGACCACGTCCGACTCGGCCGCGATCTGCTTCACGGCCGCCTGCCGGTTCTGGGTGGCATAGCAGATGTCGTCGCTGGGCGGGTCGGCCAGCAACGGGAACCGCTCCCGCAGCGCGGCGACGGTCTCGTTGGTCTCATCGACCGACAGCGTGGTCTGCGACAGCCAGACGACCTTGGCGGGGTCACGCACCTGCACCTCGGCGCTGCCCCCGGGCCCGTCCACCAGGGAGATGTGCGACGGCGCCTCGCCGGTGGTCCCCTCCACCTCCTCGTGACCCTGGTGGCCGATGAGCAGGATGTCATACCCCTGGGTGGCGAACCGCCGCGCCTCGCTGTGCACCTTGGTGACCAGTGGGCAGGTGGCGTCGATGGTGTGCAGGTTGCGCTTCCTGGCCTCGGCCCTGACCTGCGGCGCCACCCCGTGCGCCGAGAACACGATAACCGCGCCCTCGGGCACATCGGCCGCCTCGTCCACGAACACCGCCCCGCGCTTCTCCAGCGCCGCCACGACGTGCTTGTTGTGCACGATCTGCTTGCGCACGTAGACCGGAGAGCCGTAGCGCTCCAGCGCCATCTCGACGGTCTGCACGGCACGGTCTACCCCGGCGCAGTAGCCCCTGGGCTTGGCGAGGAGGACTCGTCGGGTCGTGGCAGGCATGCTTCTCATGGTAGAGGAGCGCTTCCGGGGACGAACCCGGCACGGTGGCACGCCAGAACGCGGATACGGTGGCAGACTGGGCGCGGTGGCCCGGCGGCCGTTCACCGGTCGCCGCCCGCGTGCCCGCCGTTACGGACGGTGTGCCCTGGGCGAGAATGAAGGCAGCACACCGCGGCTTCGGCCGCTCGCGCACTCCGTACCGGGGGACGCAGCACCCGCTAGACGGCACGCCCAGGCAAGCATGTAGGGAGATCACGAGATGCCCATCCCGCAGGTCACTGACCGTCTCAAAGAGGCTCCGGCCGTGGTGCTGCGCGCAGTTTTCGCCGGGATCGGCCAGCTGCTGATGGCGGCTGACAAGCTCCGGGCCCAGATGCAGGAGCAGGCCGCGTCACCCCCGGCCGACCAGAAGAGGCCCAGCGACGCACCGCCGGCACGACGACCGGCGGGTGAGGCCGGTAACATCGCACCACTGCGCGAACGTCCCGCTCCCGCTGCCGCACATCCGGCTGCCGCGCCCACCGGCACCGCGGAAGCCCGGCCGCCCGCTGCCACCACCGCGTCGGCGGCGGCGAAGGCGACCGCCACCAAGGCAGCGGAAACCAAGACGGCGGAGCCCAAAGCAGCGGAACCCAAAGCGGCAGAACCCAAAGCAGCAGCGACCGCCAAGGCAACCACGTCCAAGCCCTCAACCACCAAGCCGGCCGCCGCCAAGACGGCAGCGCCCAAGCCAGCAACCACCAAGCCAGCAACCACCAAGCCAGCAGCAGCCAAGACAACGGCGGCCAAGACGGCAGCGCCAAAGCCGACGGCACCCGAGGCGGCAGCGCCCAAGGCGGCAGAACCCAAAGCAGCGACGGCTAGGCCGACGGCGGCCAAGACAACGGCGGCCGAGATAGCGGCAGTCAATGCGGCGACCGCCGAGACGGGCTCCCCCAAGCCGACGGCAGCCGAGACGGCGGCCACCGGGGCGGCGGCGCCCAAGGCGGCCGCCTCCGAAGCCAGCGGCAGCCCGGCCGCGCCCGCAGCGGCTCCCACGCCGGCGCAGGCCGCGCCGATTCCCGGCTACGACGACCTCTCGATCGCCTCCCTGCGCGCCCGGCTGCGGTGGCTCGACGCCGACGGTGTGCAAGCACTGCTCGCCTACGAGAAGGCGAACGCCCATCGCGACGACGTGCTCACCATGTTCGAGCGGCGCCTGTCCAAGATCGAGAACGGGACGAGCTGACGACCGGCCGCCCCCAGCCACACCACACGCCGCTGCCATGCCACTGCAGACAACCGCGGAAACTCCAGTCCCCGTCCGCACCGTACTCCGGCTGGCCGGGGACTGGGTCGGTCGGCTGGGCCGGATCTGGGTGGAGGGGCAGATCGCCGAGCTGACCAGGCGCGGCGGGACCGTTTTCCTGACCCTGCGCGATCCGGTGGCGGCGGTCTCGGTGAGGGTGATCTGCGCGCGGGCGGTGCTGGACGCCTCGGATCCGCCGCCCGCCGAGGGCGCCCGGGTGGTTGTGTGGGCCAAGCCCGATCTCAACACCGCCCGCGGCTCGTTCTCCCTGACCGGGATCGAGATCCGGGCCGTGGGCGTGGGCGAGCTGCTGGCCCGGCTGGACCGGCTGCGCCGTTCACTGGCCGCCGAGGGCCTGTTTGCGGCCGAACGCAAGCGGCCGCTGCCCTTCCTGCCCAAGGCCATCGGCCTGATCTGCGGTCGCGATTCGGCGGCCGAGCGGGACGTGCGGCGCAACGCGGCGACCCGGTGGCCGGCCGTCAGGTTCCGGGTGGAGGAGGTCGCGGTCCAGGGCCCTTACGCCGTAAGGGAGGTGACCGACGCGCTGCACCGCCTCGACGCGGACCGGGATGTGCAGGTGATCGTCATCGCCAGGGGCGGCGGCTCGATCGAGGATCTGCTGCCGTTCTCCGACGAGACGCTGATCCGAGCCGTCGCGGCGTGCCAGACGCCGGTGGTCAGTGCGATCGGCCACGAGCAGGACACCCCGCTGCTCGATCTCGTCGCCGATGTCCGCGCCTCCACGCCTACCGACCGCGCCCGCCGTGCGCTGACCGGCCGGCTGAGCCGCGAATGGTCCTGGCTGACCGACATCCGGTCCCGGCCCGTGCTGTCGGATCCGCTGCGGGAGATCGACCGGCGCGAGGAGTTCGTCAAGGCCCTGACCGAACGGGCCCGGCGCAGCTTCGCCGTGGGGCTCGAGCGCGCATCCGACGACGTCGGCCACATCAGCGGCCGGCTGCTCGCGCTGTCGCCCGCGGCCACCCTCCGCCGCGGCTACGCGATCGTGCAGCGGCCCGACGGCCGCGTCGTCCGGCGTGCCGCCGACGTCGCTGCCGGGGAGAGGCTTATGGTCAGGTTCGCGGGCGACCAGCTCACGGTAACCGCCCAACAGGCAGCAGACACCGACCGGAAAGCGTAGCGTTGTCCTTCCTCTCCTTACTCGCCACCGCGTTTCCCCCATTACCCCCGCGGCGAAAGGCACGGCACCGCATCGAGCCGGGAGGTGAAGAACGGGTTGGCGACAGGGCAGGCAGCCAGCAACCGCGATGGTGCCACGCACGCGAAACAGCGCGCGCCTGGCCTCGACGGCGTCCGGGCCCTCGCGGTGCTCGCGGTCCTGGCCTTCCACGAGGGCATGCGGGGGATACCGGGCGGATTTCTGGGTGTCGACGTCTTCTTCGTGCTCAGCGGCTACCTGATCACTGACCTGCTGGTCGCCCAGCGGGCCCAGCTAGGCCGGCTGGATCTGCGCGGCTTCTGGACCCGACGGGCGCGGCGGCTGCTGCCCGCGCTCGCCGTCGTGCTGGTCACCGTCACCGCCGTGGTCGCCGTGATCGAACCGGCCCAGCTTGGTGCGCTCCGGCCCGCGCTCGCCGCGGCCGCCACCTATTCGAGCAACTGGTACGAGGCGCTGCACCACGTGTCGTACTTCGACTCCTTCGGGCCGCCGCCGCCGCTGCAGCACCTGTGGTCCCTTGCCATCGAGGAGCAGTTCTATCTGGCCTGGCCGCTGATCCTTGGCCTGGTGCTGTTCCTGACCGAGAACCGCCGCATCCGCACCTGCGTCGCCTGGGCCTGTGCCGCCGCCTCCGCGCTTCTCATGGCCATTCTCTACACCCCCGGCTCGGACCCGTCGCGGGTGTACTACGGCACCGACACCCACGCGACCGCGCTGCTCGTCGGATCGGCAATCGCCCTGACCATGCCGCTGGCCACCGTCGTCACCGCCTCCCGCGAGCTCGCGCGGCGGCTCGACTTCCTGGGCATGGCCGGGCTGGCCCTGCTGGCCTGGGCGATCGGGCACTTCTCCGGCGCCGATCCCGCCGTCTACCCGGCCGGGCTGGTCATCGCGGCGCTCGCGGCGGCCGGGCTCACGCTCGCGGCCGCCAGCACCGGGACCATCAGCGCCCTGCTCAGCCTGCCGCCGCTGCGCTGGCTGGGCGTCCGGTCCTACGGCATTTACCTGTGGCACTGGCCCGTCATCGCGATCTCGGCGGCGCTCATCGGCCACCGGTCCGGCAACCCCTGGCTGTGGATCGTCGAGGCCGCTATCGCGATCGGGCTGGCGGCGGCGTCGTGGAGGTGGATCGAAACGCCCATCCTGCGCCACGGGTTCCGGGCCACGTTCCGCACCTGGCAGCGGTCGCTGGCCGAATCGGCGACGGCGGCCCGGCGCTCCCCGGTGCGGGCCATACCGGTCCTGGCGGCGGCCGCCGCGGCCACCGTCGCGTGCACGGCCGGGTACGGGGTCCTGCACGCGACCACCACCAGCTACGCGGGCCTGATGCAGCAGGTCGCGCAAGGGGAGAGGGTCAGCGCGTCGACCCGGCTGCCATCCGCCTCCGCGCCGGTGACGGCGCCCGCCACACCGGCACCGGGGCAGGCACCCGCGCCCTCCACCAGTGCAGCGCACGATCCAGCCGCCCCCACGCCGAGGAAAGTACCCGGCAGGCAGGTCACGGCGATCGGGGACTCGGTCATGCTCGCCTCCGCGGCGGCGCTGCACGCCAGGCTGCCCGGCATCTACATCGATGCGCAGGTGAGCCGGCAGATGTCGGCAGGCCTGGCGGAGATCCAGAACCTGGCGGCCAACGGCCTGCTGCGCCGGGTAGTGGTCGTCGGCCTGGGCACCAACGGCACCATCAGCCGAGGACAGATCCGCGATCTCCTGGCCGAGATCGGGCCCAATCGCAAGCTCGTCCTGATCAACACCTACGAGGCGCGTCCCTGGGAGCATGAGGTCAACAGCCTGCTGGCTGCTACCGCCCACCGCTATCCCAACGTTGTGCTGGCCAACTGGCAGGCCGCGATCAGCCATCGGACCAGCCTGCTGTGGGGAGACGGGGTGCACCCCCGCCCACGCGGTGCCCGCCTCTATGCGAGGGTGGTGGCGGCGGCCGTCTGGGCCACGGCCCCGGCCGCGCAAGCGTCCGGCAGCCCCGCACCCAGCCCCGGGACCGGGCACAGCGGGCCGGTAGCCGGCTAGGTTGGCGCCGTGCCCGATCGGCCGGATCAGCCGGAACGCCGCAGTGGGCCGCCCCAGCCCGCCCCGGAAGAAGCCGCCGCGGAGATGCCCTACGAGCAGGCACGCGACGAGCTCATCGAGGTGGTCCGGCGGCTGGAAGACGGCGGGCTCACCCTGGAGGAGTCACTCAGGCTCTGGGAACGGGGCGAGCACCTGGCCGCCATCTGCCTGCAGTGGCTGGAGGGCGCGCGGGCGCGGCTCGCCGCCGCCCTGCCCGCCCAGGAGCCGGGCGATCCGGCCGCGCCGTTTTGAACCGCTCGGCGGAATGGCCCGGCCGCACCGGGGCAGCGCTCCGGCAGAGAGGGTTATCCGGGCCGGGAACCGGTACGTAGGATCGCATCACGGCCACCGAGGAAGGGCGTCAGCCATGTCCGATGACCAGACAGCCGCCGTGCCAGGCCAGACGTACCCGCCCATCACCGTCGAACCGGAACGCGAGGCGCCCGACCGGAACCTGGCCCTGGAGCTGGCCAGGGTGACCGAGGCCGGCGCGATGGCCGCGGCCCGCTGGGTCGGGCGGGGCAACAAGAACGGTGCCGACGGCGCGGCGGTCGAGGCGATGCGCGCGCTGATCAACACCGTGTCGATGCG
>Ga0335076_10008791_pt1 | contig 10197 bp, 4 predicted proteins | sample Lox_Sample_25_FD_206717 | JGI IMG/M metagenome (GOLD analysis project Ga0335076, IMG submission 206717) | Soil microbial communities from Loxahatchee National Wildlife Refuge, Florida, United States - Lox_Sample_2.5 | ecosystem: Environmental > Terrestrial > Soil > Wetlands | place: USA: Florida...
GCATCCGGGGCTGGTAGGAATAGCAACGGAGATTTTCGACCGGCTGATGCCGGGAGCAAATCAGATCGACCGCAAGCTTGAGAGTTTCCACGCGACAGCGGCGGACCTGCTGCGGGTACCAGAAGGAACCATAACGGAGGCGGGCCTACGACAAAACATCGCGGTGGGGTTGGGGTATTTGGAAGCGTGGCTGCGCGGGACGGGATGCGTACCACTCTTCAATTTAATGGAAGACGCCGCAACGGCGGAAATCAGCCGAGCGCAGTTGTGGCAATGGATTCATCAGGGAGCACGATTGGCGGATGGGCGGAAGATTGATGTGGGAATGTGCGAAGGAATCATCGAGGAGGAATTGAATAAGGCAATGAACGGCGTGGGTGATGCGCGGAGAGACGCGAATCGTAGGTCGGCGGAACTGATGCGGGAGCTGATACGGGCGCCGCGATTTGTGGAGTTTTTGACGGTGCCAGCGTATCAGAGCATTCTGCGGCAGGAAGCAGTGGGGGCGTTGCAGTAATTTGTGGCGCGCAGTTCGCGAGCAACATAAGGGAGAGGACGCGACGAACGCTGGGCATCAAAACCAAATTGCGTCAGTCGAGAACTTGGGGCCTGGAGCGCCTATGCCATTTTCAGTGATACAGGTTCCACGTAACTATTCGTCCCGAGTCCTCAGCTCATTAATTCTCATGATTTGCTCGTCTGTTGGGCGATCGCATTCTTCAAATTCGGAGTCTCGCAACCAGATGTCTGGGAGCGCGGAGGCAATTCGTGGATCTTGATGAAACAGAAAGCTGGCGTGATCTCTGCGAAACTGGACCGCCTGGATCGTACCTATTCTGGTATTCGGGGCCACGACCATGCGGACGTACTGACCAATCATGTTCGCCTACCAGCTGACAGTTCGCTGAGGAGGTGCGCAGTGGGCTAAGGCAAGGAGCTAAAGAGCGGGAAACGCACTGATGCCGGCTGTTGCCTCAGCCCGTGGAGGAATTCTACAGCGGGCAGCACACGCTGCAATGACCGAGGTCACTACAGACTGGTTGTGGCGACGTTTCCGAGGAGCGTAGTAAGTTGGGCGGTCGTGAAGGCGCCATATCGGCCGTACAGAGTGAGAAGTAATTAGGGGTTTTGTTTCCCGGTGAATGATTCCTCGATTGCTTGTGCGGCGTGTCTAACCAGCAGCCATGTCCTGTGAGAATCGTAGGGCGGGATTGCGTCTTTGACAAGACAAGGGTAAGCGGAGTGGTACTGCGCCCAAATACCGACCTCGATGAGGTCGGCCCACACGCCATTGTCCACCGGGTCAGAATCCCGCTTGCTCGCGGCGCGTCTCAGTAACTGTTGAGTGAGCAAAATTGCCGATTCGCGATTCATGATATGTCCCAGCCTTTCTCAGTCTTCGCCATAGAAAGCATCCGTGCAAATTCAGCTGCAGCTAGTGCTCCGTACAAAGGCTGAAATCTCTTCCGCAATGCTGAAAAATCATTGCGCCCATTCCCCCGGCGGTTTATTCCAGTCCATTTCCGCCGCAGGAGGGATGTAGCTCATGGCCCGCTCGGTTAAGGCCGCGATGGTGAAGCTGGGATTGACGCCGAGGTTGGCCGCTACGACCGATCCGTCGCAGATATACATATTTCGGTATCCGAAAGCGCGATGGCGGGAATCAACCACACCGTGATCCGTAGAATCGGCGATCACACAACCACCAATACAGTGGGCGGTGCCCGGGACATCGAACAGGATCTCCGGAAGCATGCTCATCGCAGAGCCTCCGAAAAGCTGAGCAAACTTCTCAGCAAACTGGTTTGCTCTGGGAATGTAAGTAGGTACCTTCTGGCCTCGGCTCACGAGAAACTTGCGGAACGGCCAGAACCAAGGGCGTCGCCAGAGCATCTGAATTTGGCCATCAAGCGCCTGCATACACAGCAGAATGACGGACTCGCGCGCCCAGCCCCAAGGCTGCAAGAGGCGCAGTGTCTTGAACGGGTGACGAAAGAGACCAGCAGTCAGGTTTCTTAGCCAGAGAGCAACCCGCCGCGGACCGGGACGACCATTGGTCAAGATGGTGGTAAGAAGGCCCATTGTGTCGGAACCGCTGGGGTAGCGAACTGCTTCGATGTGAGTGTGCTCGTCGACATAGATTCCGGAGCCGATGGCTACGCCTTTCGACAAATCGTGAATACAACCTGGTATGCGAGCTCCGATGAGTGATTCGGAATTAGTACGCACGTGACTGCCGAGTTGTTGGCTGATCGCGGGCAGTGAGCCCTTCGCTTTCAAGCGAAAGAGGAGTTCCATCGTGCCAAGCGAGGATGCGGCAAAGACTACACCGCGGCAGGTAAACTGCCGTGGTCGGCGGCGAACAAATGCAGTAGACCTGACGGTGCGCACCTGGTATCCGGCACTGCCATCGTGGGAGCCACTGAGTGGAATGACGTCCACGACCTTGGTTTCCGGAAAGACTTGGGCGCCGCGTTTTTCCGCCAAGTACAAATAGCCAAGATCCAAAGTGTTTTTCGCGCCGTGGCGGCAACCCATTATGCAACCGCCGCAGGCAATACACGTGGTCCGCGGCGGACCTTGCCCTCCAAAGTAGGGGTCAATAAAGGTCTGGCCAGGCTCGGAGCCGGGCAGTTGGAAGATTCCAACTTTGGTGGGGTAAAAAGTATTCCCACAGCCAGCCGCCTCCGCAGCCTGTTTGAGGAGAAGATCCGCTGGTCCGAGGATTCGGTTTGCGGTCACACCAAGCATAAGGGATGCAGTTTTATAATGCGCCGGCATTTCCCCCTTCCAATCGGCCAATCCGGCCCAGGTGCCAGTTCCCCAGACTTTCTCCGGGGCTTGAAGCAATGTGCCGGCATAGGTGATTGACCCGCCTCCTACAGCGCAGCCATGAAAGATGGTGGCGTGCCGGAAGAGCCGCATATTGAAAAACCCACGCAATCCGAGCTTCGGACGCCAGAACCAACGATGAATGGACCAACTCGAGCGCGGCAAATTCGCGGGCTTCCAACGTCGCCCCATTTCCATAACGGCGACTTTGTATCCCTTCTCGGTGAGTCGATGTGCGGAAACACTGCCACCAAAGCCGGACCCGATGACGATGAAATCGAAGTCGAATTGGGAGGTGCCGGTTGCCATGGCGAGCTGCCGTCAGTTAGAAAAAACGGTCCGAAATGGTTGTAGACCAAAAAGCCGATGCGATGTCCACGTCATTACGCTTCCTCTAAAGCAAACGTGAAATCGCAACCGAGGGGATATGCAGGAATGCCGGAGAAAATTGGTAGATCCGGGGATGGGTTAGCGACCAAGGTAAATATGGAGCCATGCAAAGATCGCCACCATCCATCGAAGGTTGAGCCTTCGGTGTAGCGAACTCGCAGTGGTCTCCAGCCGCTCAGGTCATCGTTTTCGATTAGTTCGACTATGACGGCTCGCGTGTCCAGTCGGAGCCCCATGTGCAGAGCTTTAAGGGCGCTCTCCTTGGCGCTCCAAATCACGGCGAGAAGACGGGATTGGTCTGTCGCAGATGCCTCTGCAACCAGCCTCTGCTCTTCTTGCGTAAAATAGTCAGCGACAAAAGCTTCGCTGTGAGGTTCAGTCAGTTCTAGATCACAGCCTAACTGAACGGAAGCTGAGGCCAGCACGCTGACCGCCCTGCCATTCCTGTGACTGAGAGAAATGGTGACTGCCGCATGTTTGTCTTCGAAAAAAAGCAAAGGAGCGCCCGAGGCGGCAGGACGTATTTCGATTTTGGCCAGGAGCGAGGAACGAGTAGGCAGGCCCAATCGTAGGGCCAGGGTTTGCTTGGCAGTCCAGCGTCCTAACTTCCAATCGTTGCGACGTTTGGAAAAACGCAGGCCACTCAGGCAGAGCCTTTCGCTCTTGCTAAGCCAAAGATCGTCGGCTGGGACGTCGGTTTCGGTCTGTTCCATCCAGTACACATGCATTGGTGGCACCTTGTCGCTAAGTGGAAGCTGCTCGCGCGAGTTTGATGTCCTGAGCGAACTTGTGCTGTTCTCTTGCTATACCACGTTTCATGGCATCGATCAGGTAAGGTCGCAGGAAAGCGGGAGGAATGACGCGATGTAAAGCGCCGACATCGAGGGCCCGCTGGACGCTGTGCACACGGTCAAACTCGGAGGCAATTTCGCCTAAGACTTCCGAATGCACAAGTTTGTAGAGTTCATCCCATTGGGCACGCAGCCGGCCCTTTTCCACTCCCTCGGCCTGGGCCATCGCTTGACTCAATCCTTGCAGACGCGGGTCTTTGCGGGATCGTGCTTCGACTTCGCCGGCAAAGACCACCGCCGCCGCTGGTGCGCCGCCGATAACGGAGGCGTAGGTTCCCTGCAAAGCCACGACCTCGAGCTGTTCGTTGAGCGCTCGGGAGAAGACGACATAGGCACCGCCGTGATAACGGGAGATCACGCAAAAGACAATCGGTCCTTTGAAGTTGACCACGGCTCTTCCAATCTCTGCGCCGTACTCAAGCTGCAGCCGGCGCATGGATTCCGGTGAGCCATCGAATCCGGACAGATTGGCGAGAAGCACGACGGGACGGTTGTTGCTGGCAGCGTTAATCGCGCGAGCCACTTTTTTCGACGATTGGGGAAAAAGCGTGCTGGCAGTCCACTGGTCGGGCCCGTCAGCGGGAACAAATCCGAGACGAGGAAGCGGACGCGACTCGATACCGATGAGACAAACGGGATAACCCCCGAGGTGAGCGTCCCAAGCGACAGCGGTCTCGGCGGCGCGCATTCCGGCCCAGCGCTCCAGTGGAGAATGGTCCTGATCGACGACAGCCATCATGACTTTGCGAATATCGAAGGATTTTTTGCGACCGGGATTGGACTGATCCGAAAAGATTTCACCGATGAATGCAAAGCCGTCGTCGGCCTTCTGATCGTGGGGATAGATTCTGACGTCTCGATCAATCGGGTCGGTGGTTTCAGCGCGTCGGGGGAAGCGCTCGCCTGGGGCTATATAAGTGTGATCGTAGTGAAGGAATAGAATGTGGCAAGCTTCATCGATATCACGAGCCCAATATTGGGCCTGCCCGTTGATGCCCATAATGCGGTCATAGCCGCCGATTCCTTGATTGTCCTCAGCCGAGATACCACCCGAGTAATCGAGTGCGCGCTTTCCAGTGAGCACCATAGCGGCTTTAGGGGTCATCACGAGAATGCCGCGAGTGTGCATGAGCATGGTGGCTTCGGCGTTCCAATAGGGTTGCGCGCCGACATTGATGCCATTCACGAGCAGGTTCACTTCGCCACCAGCTTGCGTGAACTCGATGAGGCGACGCAGGACACGCGCAATCCAATCCATGTTCTCTACGCCACTATCCATGGAGATTTTGGCGCCAGCTGAAATGGGAAACCACTCCACGGGCACGTGCATATGCTGAGCCAAATCTAGGGCGGCCATGATGCGCCGGCATTCCGGTTCGGCAAGGGCTCCCAGATCCTTGCTCGGATCTCCTAACAACAGGACCCTAGTCATGCCCTCGGGATATCTCGAGGTGAAGTTACGGATGATGCCGACGATGATGTTGGACTTGTTTTGGCCGTACGGACGGTCAACGGGAATCAGGCGTCCCGCCGCGTCGAGATCATGCTCGACAAAATCACCGGGAGGGAAGTCGGCTCGGGTGTGTTTTGGTTCAGGGGTGAGCATCTTGATGATTTCGTATGGATAGATAAGGCCGCGCTGGCGCATGCGGATGACTTTCTGGGCATATTCGGTGAGAGGTTTGATGGGCTGCAGCTGATCCGCGAGGCGGAAAGTGATGAGCAAGCCACGACCGGTGGGGATGGAAATGCGCATGACCATGTCGCGCAATTCGCCAGTGGAAGGATTAGGAATGCGAACGCGCACTACCACCTGTTCCAGTCCCAAGCCTTCGGTAGAAGGCGCCAGTCTGCGCACGAGGTCGCGCAACTCATCGCGCTCGAGATAGAGCGGAGGCCAGACATAGAGGAAGATTCGATTCCAATAGAGCCGCTGATTGGCAGGACGCCGCATCTGAAACTGCCGGATGCTAGCAATCGCTTCCGTCAACATGCGCTCCAGATGAGGAAGTTTAACGATGCGACCGGCGGCATTGCGAAAGGGGGTTACGTCGCGGACTTCCGCGCAGGCGAACAGGCGCTCGTCCTTGGGGTTGGCGCGGGCAATCGCATGGATGAGGTAGACATCCTCGACAGAGGGTAACCTCTCAATCTTGAAATCCCGGAGGCGCCACAGATGCAGGCGCTTCCCCATCATAGGGTGAATGCCGCGGTAAAGCTTCTCCTCGTCATACGTGTTGTCAGCAAGGGGGCGAAACGTGAAGTGCTCCATGCCGCCCACGCCTTGGCTATGGCGAGGACTGGCGACTTCGACCACGATGCGCCGAATCGGACGAGGGAAACTAACCTGATTCAGTAGCGAGCGCACTTGCTGCAATGTGGAGTCGGAGTCGCCCAGCGGGGCGGAATGCCAGGCGTAGAGATCGATGACGATATCGTGGTCCTTGGGGACCTCCGAGACCATAGGAAGAATCGCTCTTACCGCCGCAGCGAGGCCGGAATAGCCGGCATGGGTAGTAAAAACATGAATGCGCTTCCCCTCGTGATCGTATTCAGCGGAGACGTAGCAGTGCCCGCCGGTATCGAGGGAGTGAAAATTCTCGAGGTTACGAATGCGGTAGTACCTCCAAGTGATGGCTTCGAGCATCATTTTGCGCATGGAAAGGTCGGCAGAAGCGAAATGGCTAGAGAGCAGTCCGACGACCGGCTGCGGGCATTCCACTAGCGCGCGTGCTCGTTCATGGCGATCCGCGGCATTCGGATTGGCGGCCATGTAGGCCAGGTGCTCTTCCACTTTCGCGTAGACTTGCTTAAGCACGTGGTCAAGCAAGGGTTGATCGAAATAGCGATAGCGTACTTCTCGGGCTAAGTCAGTAACGGCAGGAAAGCGTCCGTTGGTGACGAAGATCATTCTGTCGAGCAAAGTGCGTAACAGTTCCTCCGCGTGGGGCGAGAGAGGTTCGACGCACTGCAGGCGCCGTTCGAGAAGGGCGAGGACCGGCGCGATCTGCTGCTCCGCGCGCTGGTGAGACTTGTAAATCCAGAGAAGGCTCTGTTCCAGGTGGGGAGAGCGCTCCAGCGTGCGCACGCCATAATGGTCGAGCGCGCGGCGTAACGCAGTAATAAAGGTAGGCGGCAGCCCGGCACCTCCCGTTTCCAACATGCGCAGATAGGAAAACAAATACGCCTCAGCGCTGGGTTCTTCACCGGTGCCGCGATGCTTTACTTCCGGGTCATGCTGGAAGAGAGAGCAGATATCCACAAAGATGTTGAGGATGGCATCTTCGGCATCCAGTATGGCCTTGCTGTCCACCGGACGGTTCTTGCTCCAAAGGGAGAGGAGCCGTGGACTGTCGTTGGCATCGACATCAAAACCAAGCATCATCTGTCGAAGCTGATCCAAACTCAGGTGCCAATCGTCGGCGGTGGTGTTTTGACTGGCATCGAGTGGGAGGGAAGCACCGAAGGTGACTCGTTCCGCAGCAGCCGCGGCTTCCTCCCCAGGGGCGGGATCAATCTGAAGCAAAGGCGTTCCAGAGTCCACCTGCACGTTGGGCATGGTCAGCACGTGGCGGACTTTTCCGGAGAATGGAGCGACGAGCTGCATCTCCATTTTCATGGCTTCCAGCACGACGAGGGGGGAGCCGGGCTTCACGGTATCGCCTGGTTTGACAGCGATGGAAATCACGACAGCGGGCGCGGGTGCATGGACTATGCCACCGTCGTCGCGATCAATCTGATGAGACACGCCGTTGACTTCGATGCGGTAACTTAAACCCTGGGTGGCGGAAACGACATGGCAACGGCGTCCGAACGCGGTCAGGTAATATTCGAATGGATTCCGACGATCGAGCCACGCGTCCACGCGAGATCCGTTCACTTCGACGCAATAGTGGTGCGGTCCGAGCCGATAGGTTTTAAGTGAGTAGGAGTGGCCGCGATAGCGAAGTTCCGCGGTGTGTCCGATCGCACTCCGTACCTGGGGCCGGCCGCGCATTGCGGACGCGTAGAACTGCGCTTGCTCAACGGCGAATTGCGCGTCATAGGCTTCGATGGCAGCTTGCACTAGGGCGACGTCAGCGTAACGCTGAGTCAGATGCTGGCCGTTGGAAGTGAGGTGATCCAACCAGCCGATGTGCACGTCGCCGCGCTGCACCTCGTCGCGGTTCAACAATTCCAGGAGAAAGGCTTTGTTGCTGGTGCCGCCCTTGATGACGATCACGCATTCGTGGAGAGCGCGCTGCAGCCGGGCGAGCGCTTCCTTGCGGTTTTGACCATGGGCAATGACCTTCGCGATCATAGAGTCGAACTCCGCGGCAATCGAGTCGCCCTCGGCAACACCAGTATCAATCCGCACGCCTGGGCCGGTAGGGATTTGAAAGTGCTCAATCGTACCCGGCGCTGGAGAAAAATTGTTATCCGGGTCTTCGGCGTTCAGGCGTACCTCGATTGCGTGGCCGGTTGTATGCGGTGGGGTCCCTTCCAAATGGCCACCACGCGCAACATGAATCTGCAGCTTGACGAGATCGAGTCCCGAGGTGCATTCCGTCACGGGATGTTCCACCTGCAAGCGAGTGTTCATCTCCATAAAAGAGAAGCGGCGACCGTCCGGGTGGTACAGAAATTCCACAGTGCCCGCGTTGTGGTAGCCGGCGGCTTGGGTCAACCGCACAGCCGCGTCACGTAGAGCCCGGTCTTGTTCCAGAGAGAGAGCCGGAGAGGGAGCTTCTTCCAGGATTTTCTGGTGCCGGCGCTGAATGGTGCAATCCCGCACACCGACAGGCCAAGTCACGCCATGCTGATCGGCGATGACTTGCACTTCGATGTGGCGGGCGTTCCTGACAAGCTGTTCCATGAAGACGGTGGGATCGCCAAAGGCTTTAAAGGCCTCGACGCGGGCACTCTCAAAAGCCGAGGAGAGATGCTCGACAGATCGGACGGGGCGAATGCCACGACCACCGCCTCCTGCGGTAGCCTTGATGAGCAGAGGAAAGCCGAGTCGCTCGGCATGTCGCAAGGCGTCGTCGAGGGTCTCCACGGAGCCGCCGCTCCAAGGCGCGACGGGTATGTTGGCCTTCACCGCAAGGAGCTTTGAGGAGATTTTGTCACCTAAGCGGCGCATCGCGTCGCCGTCCGGGCCGATGAACACAATACCAAGTTCCCGGCAAAGATCGGCGAATGCAGCGTGCTCAGCGACAAACCCCCAGCCCACCCAGACTGCGTCTGCGCGGGCGGCGACCAACGCCCGTTCGAGGCGGGCATAGTCAACATAACTGCTCTTACATTGCCGCGTATTTGCGTCGACGGTTTGGGCGGGACCGATAGCTACGGCCTCGTCCGCCTCGCGCACAAACATGGCACGGCGATCCGGATCAGTGAAGAGCGCAATCGTGAGCAAGGATGTGCCATGTTCTTGATTGAACTCGCGAGCTGCGTGGATGAATCGCATGGCGGCTTCACCGCGATTGACAATCGCCACGCGTTGAAATTCTTGATTCATTGGCGCCTCGATCGGCACTTGGCGAGGGCCGCTTATGCCGAGACGACAGATTCCAGTGACAAGGCGGCGTGCAACTCTTTCAACCGCTCGCTGTCGACGGCGTTGGGAACTGCTACGCTGCGGTAGCCGTTAAGTTGAACGTAGCAGTTCCCTGCTGCATCCAGGACCTCCGCATCGAAGGTTTCTTGATTCACATCGGGAGTGACGATCGCGTACAGGCGGTCTTTGGCCAGTTCTGGAGCACGCATTAAAGTGACACGGTCAATGTGCCGTGGAAGACCCATGCGGCCTTGGAGACCCATCTCCCACAAACCAGCCGTCTGAAAGCACAGCTCAATCAGTCGCGGCGCCATGAGTGTTGGCAGATTTGCCGGCTGATGATTGCAAGGCAGGTTTTTCGTCATCAACCCGACCATGCGCTTACCATCCCACCACGCACGCTCCAAGACCTGGTAGGCGGGCCCGTGGAAGTAGAGACGATAGACGAGAGAGGCGTCAATCACTGAACCCGCCAGCGAGAGGAGAGCCGAGGTAAGCTCACGTTTCTCCGGCTTGTTTGTTAATCGTACCTGAGCTGTGAAGTGCGTGGTCGCTTGCGGTTCGATCTGATTCGGTAGCGGGCGG
>Ga0335076_10008792_pt1 | contig 10197 bp, 11 predicted proteins | sample Lox_Sample_25_FD_206717 | JGI IMG/M metagenome (GOLD analysis project Ga0335076, IMG submission 206717) | Soil microbial communities from Loxahatchee National Wildlife Refuge, Florida, United States - Lox_Sample_2.5 | ecosystem: Environmental > Terrestrial > Soil > Wetlands | place: USA...
GAACACGCTTCCGTAGCGGCGGCGGCAGGCCGACACGAAGCGTGGCCAGTACAGCAGCATCAGCGCGGCCTGGACCGAAGCCGGAAGTGACGGCCCGGGCGGCAGCGTGCGCGAGCGGCGCATCACAACCCAAGCATAGAAGCGCTGCGGTTGGCGGGTCATCTCTGCTGGATACCTGCAACTCGATGCCGCCGAACACGAATCTGTGATGCGATTGGGCCGACCGTGAGGAGTTGAATGAGGATACTGGGGCTCACGCCCGACCAGCGAAATTCGTTCATCGCAGCGCAACTCGGCTGGACGATGGACGCCTTCGATTACTTCCTCGTGGTGCTGGTGTACGCCGACATCGCAAAGACATTCCACCGCAGCAACACCGAAGTCGCGTTCGTCACGACCGTCACGCTGCTCATGCGCCCCGTCGGTGCCCTGCTGTTCGGACTGTGGGCCGACCGGGTCGGGCGACGGCTGCCGCTGATGGCCTGCGTGATCTTTTATTCCACCGTCGGGTTTCTCTGCGCGTTCGCGCCGAATTTCAGCGTGCTGCTGATACTGCGGCTGCTGTACGGCATCGGCATGGGCGGCGAGTGGGGGCTGGGCGCGGCGCTGGCGATGGAGAAGATCCCCGCCGAACGGCGCGGCTTTTTCTCCGGGTTGTTGCAGGAAGGCTATTCGCTCGGTTACCTGCTGGCGGCGCTGGCATCGCTGCTGGTGATGGATTCGCTTGGGCTGTCGTGGCGGTGGCTTTTCGGCTTCAGCGTGATCCCGGCGTTGATCACCCTGATCATCCGCTACCGGGTGAGGGAATCCGAGGTGTGGGAGGTCACGCAGGAACGCATGCGGCTCACCCGCACCAGGATCCGCGACGTGATGCGCGACCCCGCCATCATCCGCCGATTCATCTACCTGGTGTTCCTGATGACCGCGTTCAACTGGATGAGCCACGGCACCCAGGACGTGTACCCGACCTTCCTGGCGGCCACCCATCATCACGGCGCGGCCCTGCCCAGCGCAACCGCGAGGTGGATCGTGATCATCTACAACATCGGGGCGATCATCGGCGGCCTGGTCTTCGGCGCATTGTCGCAGCGGTTCGGCCGCCGCTACACCATCGCGTTCTGCGCGCTGCTCGGGCTGCCGATCGTGCCGTTGTTCGCCTTCTCCCGCAGCGCGGCGATGCTGTGCCTCGGGGCTTTTCTGATGCAGGTCATGGTGCAGGGCGCGTGGGGCGTCATTCCGGCTCACCTGACGGAGATGTCACCCGACTCCATCCGCGCCTTCTACCCCGGCGTGACATACCAATTGGGTAACCTGTTCGCCGCGTTCAACCTGCCCATCCAGGAACGCCTCGCCGTCTCGCACGGGTATCCGTTCGCGCTGGCCGCCACGATCGTTCCGGTGCTGATCGTCGTCGCGTTCCTGACGCTGATCGGCAAGGACGCCACGGGTATTCGCTTCGGCACCGAAGAAAGTGCTTATCTCGCAACCGAAGCCGCGGGCAAGCCCGGCAGGAGCACATCCTAACGCGACCCTAGAGCGATTTGTGGTTGACGTCGGCCACCACGCCGCCGTCCATCACGAACTCACTGCCCGTCGCGTACGACGACTCGTCGCTGGCGAGAAACAACACGAACGTGGAAACCTCGATGGGCTCGCCGGGGCGTCCGAGGGGGACGGTGACCATGTCTTCGGGCAGGTGCTTGGTCATCGGTGTGCGGATGAAACCGGGATGAATCGAGTTGACGCGGATGTTCTGTGCCGCCAGCTCGAGCGCCGCCGACTTGGTGAGGCCCCGAACTGCCCACTTGGAGGCCACATAACCGTGCACCCACGGCGCACCGCGCAGGCCCTCGATCGACGAGACGTTGATGATCGAGCCGCCGCCCGCGGCGGTCATCGGGTCGATGACCGCCTGCATGCCGAGCAGGGTGCCGGTGAGATTGACGTCGAGGATCTTCTGCCACTTCTCCAGACTGGTGGTCTTCAGCGGGCCCAGGCTCACGACGCCGGCGTTGTTGACCAGGACGTTGAGCGTGTCGAAATCGTCAACCGCGGTGGCGACAGCCGCTTCCCACAGATCGGGCTGCGTCACATCGAGGTGCGCGTAACGCGCCGCCTCACCGAGATCGTCGGCCAGCGCTTTGCCCTCCTCATCGAGGATGTCGCCGATCACCACCTTGGCGCCCTCCGCCACGAGCAGCCGTGCATGCGAAGCGCCCATGCCACGAGCGCCGCCACTGATGAGTGCAACTTTTCCGTCCACGCGTCCCATGACGGGTCAGGCTACCGTCATCGGCTCGCCGGTTGAGCCGGGGCCGCGTACCGGCCCTTGCCCGTCACCAGCGGCAGGTCCAGCGTGGTCCGGATTCCCGGCGGCGCCGCCACCACCGCCGGGATAGCGTTGACGATCCGGCCGGCCGCCGCGACGATCGCGGCGTGGTTGTGGTCTCCCCGCCGGCTGCTCGGGCAGATGTCTACCGCGTAGGACGGCTCGCCGGAGATCTCGACCCGGTACGAGCCGCCGGGCTGGGCCGGCTGCGGCCAGTCCGGCCGCAGGTCGTGGCGCAAGCGGGTGACATGTTCGACGACGACGGCCGGTCGACCCTCGACCATCCCTTTTATCTCGAACCGCAGCGCGGCGACGCCGCCCTTGGGAATGTGTCCCGCCGCAATGTCAAAGGCCTCCGGCGCCGGCTCCCGGACGTGCGAATCGGTGATCTCGTCGATGTTGATGCCCAGCCCCGCCGCCATCTGCCGGATCGCGCAACCCCAGGCGATGCCCAGCACGCCGGGCTGCAGCAGCATCGGCACCTCGTCGAGCGGTTTGCCGAACCCCATGACGTCGAACATCACCGTGGCGCCGTCGTAGGTGGCGTAGTCGGCGATCTCCATGCATCGCACCTGCTCGATGCTCTGGCACGTTCCGGCCAGGGCGAGCGGGATCAGGTCGGTCGCGAACCCGGGATCGACCCCATTGACGAACAGGCTCGACTTGCCTTGCCGCGCAGCTTCTTCCAATGGCGCGATGTACTGATCAGGCAGTACCTGCCACGGATACTGCAACACCACCGGGGCAGAGCCGACGACGTTGACGCCCGATGCCAGGATGCGTCGGCAATCCTCGAGTGCCTCAGGCATCCGGTTGTCGCCCATCGCGCAGTACACGGCGCATTCGGGCCGGGTGGCAAGCGCGGCCTCCAGGTCGCTCGTGGCGGCGATCCCGGTGCGAAGGCCCAGACCGGCGAGTTCGCCGGCGTCCTTGCCCACCTTCGCGTCCGACGACACGCACACGCCGGTCAGCTCGAACGCGGGATTCGTGACGAGCCCGGCCAAAGCCAGGCGACCGACGTTTCCGGTGCCGATGTGCGCGACGCGGATAGCCATGCGTGTCTCCTCGCCGGGGCGGCGGCTTTCGGGTCGGGCGACACCGTAGCAAGTTCACCTTCACGCGGTCAGCACATCAGGAACGTTAATTCCTCTTAAACCTGGTGAACGTCGCTCCATTCGAGACAGACCCGCGTACCACTGGATGACGTTTCGACCATCGCCCGGTCCGAAAGGGCCCTCATCAAGGGGATTCCGCGGCCACGGGTCCGGTTGTCGGCGGTGGCACCGCGCCACAGCCCGTTGTCGGAAATCGTGACCGTCAAGCGTGCGTCGCGGGTGTCGTAGCGTGCCTGCACGTCCATCGTGCCGGGCCGGGTGGCCAGCAGATAAGCGAACTCCGCCGAGTTGGCCAACGCTTCGTTGATCGCCAGCACGACGTCAATGGTCCGGACCGGATCGAGGTCGAAGAACTGGTGCAGCCAGTGAGTGAATTCTTCCCGTGTGCGCGCGGCGGTTCCGGCGTCGGCGGTGATCCCGGCGCGCTCGAAGCGCTCAGCGTTTGCGACCTCGCCCGTAGACATGGAATCGATCATGGCGATTGCTGAGTACCCGTCAGGACGGGCTCCTACGCGTTGAGCGCTGCCAGCGCTTCGTCGAGTGTGGGGTACACCTGGACGATGTCTGCGATGCCGACCAGCTGGAGCGGGCGGCTGGTCGCCGGTCCGTCCGCGACGACGCAGAAACCGACGCTCGGGGCCGCGTCGTCGTGGACGGCGACGAGGACGCCCATTCCCGCCGACGCCAGGAACTCGACCGCCGAGAAGTCGACGACGAGTGCCACCGGATCCTTATCGAGAGCCGTGCGGATGGACTCTTCCAGCGCCGGAGCGCTGAGCATGTCGATGTCACCGGACGCCGACACGACGGCGGTACGGTCGACCCACCGTTCGGTGATCACGCAGTTCGGCGCCTGCGTGGGCACCGCCCCGCTGTCGGGGCCCACTTCACGTTGGTACTTCAACATTCACCTCTCGTCGCGTGCGCTTCTCGCGGGCGCGAAGCGCGCACTCATGTCGTGCTCGCGAGGCTGCGGGCTCAACCTGGCAAGGGCTGAAATTCGGACGCAATAGGACCAGGGTAGACCAGCTAGCGATCGGCCGTCAGAGCAAGCAGTGCGACGTCGTCGTCGGCCTGCAGTGTCCGCACCAGCGCGGCAAGTTCGTTGACGAGGTCGGCGGCCTGCAGGTTCGCCCGGTCCGCGACGAACGCGCACAACGTCTCCTCGCCAAAGCACTCGGCCCCGTCGGGCCGAGCCTCGGTGATCCCGTCGGTGTATAACAGCAAAGTCTGCCCACGGCGAAGCTGCACCGTGCACTGCTCGAATGTGGCGTCAGCAATCGCACCGACGAGCATGCCCCCGTCCGGCCGAACCCGCACGACCGTCCCCAGATCGGCGTCCAGCAGCAGGGCCGGCGGGTGACCGCCGGTGGCGAGCGTGACGTCGTAGGCATCTGTGCCTGCGCTGGGGGCCAGCAGGCCGAACAGCACCGTGCAGAATTTCTTCTCGTTGGGATCGCTGACCAGGACGGTGTTCAGCTCGGCAAGGCCGTCGGTCGGGTCGTCGTGATGCAACGCAGCCGCCCGCAGCGTGTAGCGGACCAGCGAGGTGACCGCGGCCGCTGCCGCGCCGTGTCCCTCGACGTCACCCAGGAAAAACGCCCAGCGCCGCCTGTCGAGCGCGAACACGTCATAGAAGTCACCGCCGACTCGCGCCGACGACGCGGGGTGATAGTGGGCGGCGAGCGACACGCCTGGAATGTTGGGCAACGACGGCGGCAGCAGCGAGCGCTGCAGAACGCCCGCGTAGTCCTCGATCGAGGCCCGATCCAGCCCGGCGGTGTCGCGAAGTACCCCATCGAAGCGGACCGTGGTCAGAGCCGAGAGCCGTAGCTCGAGCTCGTCCATCACGATCGCGGCCAGATCGCTCAGCGTCGCGATGTCGTCGCCGGTCGGGTTGTGCGGCTTGGTGTCGAGCACGTCGACGGTGCCGATCCGGTGACCGTCGGAGGTGAGGATCGGGGCGGCGGCATAGAACCGGATGCCCCATTGCCCGTGCACGAGCGGATTGCCAGCCGTGCGCGGGTCGATGAACGCGTCGCGCACGACGTACGGCCGGTCACCGAGGATGGCCGACGCGCACAGCCCGGCGTCGCGGTCAACCTGCGGCAGCCCATCGAACCCGCACGCGGCCTTGAACCAGATGCGGTCCCTGTCGACGATCGCGACCGTCGCCATCGGGGTGGCCAGGCAGCGCGCCGCTACCCGAGCGATGCGGTCGAACGCATCGTCGGCCGGGGTATCGAGGATGGCGTACCGCGCGACTGCGCGTAGCCGTTCGGATTCCACCTCGTCTGCCGACTGTGCAGACGCCTGCGTAATGGTCATTTCGCTTCCCAATGCTGTGAGGTCGCCTCGGCGTCCTCCGCACTGCTGGAAGGTGGCCGTCTAGACAGCCGTCGCCCGTCGCCGGATCCGGGCGAACGTCATCAACCCTACCCGTATCCGCGACGCCCCTGGCAGGGCCGGGGGAAACAGTCGGGGCGTGGATACCTTCTCGGCCGCCCGAGTAATAAACTAGAACACGTTTCAGTTCGCTGACCCGGCCCCAAAGGAGCAGGCATGCACACTCCGATATGCGACGAGCTCGGCATCGAGTTCCCGATCTTTGCCTTCACGCACTGCCGCGACGTCGTCGTCGCGGTGAGCAAGGCCGGTGGGTTCGGGGTGCTCGGGGCGGTCGGCTTCACGCCGGAACAGCTGGAGACCGAACTCGACTGGATCGACGAGCGCATCGGCGAGCACTCCTACGGAGTCGACATCGTGATCCCGAACAAGTACGAGGGCATGGACACGCAGATGTCCGCGGAAGAGCTCAAGAAGACGTTGCAGTCGATGGTGCCGCAGGAGCATCTGGATTTCGCGAAGAGGCTACTGGCCGAGCACGGTGTCCCGGTGGACGACAGCGGCGAGAACGCCCTGCAGCTGCTCGGCTGGACCGAGGCCACTGCGACGCCGCAGGTTGAGGTCGCCCTGCAGCACCCGAAGGTGACGCTCATCGCGAACGCGCTCGGCACCCCACCCCCCGACATGATCAAGCACATTCACGACAGCGGCCGCAAGGTGGCCGGACTGTGCGGCTCGCCTTCCCAGGCCCGCAAACACGCGGACGCGGGGATCGACATCGTCATCGCGCAGGGTGGCGAGGGTGGCGGGCACTGCGGCGAGGTCGGCTCGATCGTGCTGTGGCCTCAAGTGGTCAAGGAGGTTGCGCCGGTGCCGGTGCTGGCCGCGGGCGGCATCGGCAGCGGCTACCAGATCGCGGCGGCGTTGGCCATGGGCGCGCAGGGCGCGTGGACCGGCTCGCAGTGGCTGATGGTCGAGGAAGCCGCGAACACCCCGGTCCAGCAAGCGACGTACGCGAAGGCGAGCAGCCGTGACACGGTACGCAGCCGCTCGTTCACCGGCAAGCCGTGCCGAGTGCTGCGCAACGACTGGACCGACGCGTGGGAGCAATCGGGCAGCCCGGCACCGCTCGACATGCCGTTGCAGTACATGGTCTCCGGCATGGCGGTCGCCGCGACGCACAAATACCCCGACCAGACGATCGATGTGGCGTTCAACCCGATCGGTCAGGTCGTCGGACAGCTGAAAAAGGTCGAGAAGACTGCTGCGGTCATCGAGCGCTGGGTGCAGGAGTACCTCGACGCCACCAACACGCTCAACGAGCTGAACGCAGCCGCCGCCGTCTGACGACGGCTGCGCGCTCGTTTCGGCTGCCGGCTCGGCTCAGGGAAGCGCGGACAACGGCAGCAGGGCTGCGATCGGGTTCTGCGCCGGCGCCGAAGTCCCGGCGGGCACCGCTTCCACCGTGTTCGTGGCGGCGGCGGCCGGCTGGGCCGCCAGATTCGGCAGTAGCCCGCCGGGTAGCAGCCCGGCCAGGTTGGTCGGCACCTGCGGCAGCCCCGGGAAGTTCGGCAGGCCGAGTTGCCCCGTCGGAGCCGTCCCCGCCGCGTTGGTCACCGGGGCGGTGGCCGCCGGCTGGGGCAGCGTGATCGAAGCGGTGGCGCCGGGCGGCGGCGTCGCCTGCTGCGGCAGGTTGAGTGCGGCACTCGCCGTCGGCGCCGCCGGGGCACCGGTGAGGGCCGCCTCGGCGCTCTGGATCAGGCCAGTGACGGCCGACGCCGGCGAAGAAGCGAGTTGCTGCACGATGTTCAGACCCGGCAGGCCCGGGTTCGCGGGCGTGGCCGGGTCGGCCGACGCGGTGGCGCTCAGCGCCAGAGCGGCCGAACACAGCCCCGCGGCGGCAACCGCGCCGGCGACTAAGCGATTTGTGATCCCGAACATGGTTCTCCCATCCCTTGACTTGAGGTTCCTTTGACACCGAGGTCATTGAGGTATGGGCCCGAAGGTAGCGTGTTACTGCTGTTGCTCAAGCGACAGGTGGGACGTTTACGGAACCGTTGCCAAGGCGACGCGCTTCGTAGACCGGCCACCCGACGCTTCACGGAAAGCCGGTCTGCCGCGATGATTCCAGTCGTGGCGCCGTTGTTCACCGCCTCCGGCGGGTTTCTGCTTGCCGTCTTGTGGATGGATCTGATCTTCGACGTCCAGGTGCTGGCCCAGCGCGACTCGGGCGACGAACTGCCCGAACCGGTGCTGGCTTCGATCGCCGGCTACTACCACCGCGCGACGACCACCTCACGGCCGATGAGCCTGCTGATCGTTTCGGTGATGCTGGTCTTGTTGGGCGCGTTGGTGTTCGGCGCGGTGCGCGGCCGGGACCCGCTGTGGCTGCTGGTCGTCTCGGCGCTGCTGGCCGGTGGTCCGATCGTGCTGGCGCTGACACGCACGGTGCCCAACGCGGTTCGGCTCGGCAACCGGATGGACAACCCCGCGGGCCAAACACGGCTCGCACGGTCCATCTGCCATGACCATTTTTTGTGCCTTGCGTGCCTTTCCGTGTTCGTCGTCATGTGGGTCTACAACGGGGCGTCGCGGGTCTGAACCCGCAGGCGTCCACCGACGTCCGCCGGCGTTCGCCGAAAATTCCGGCTGAAACGCTCCGCCAATACACGGAAAGACGTGCGACTAGTGCTTCTATGCACTCAGACACGCAAAACGGCACGGCGGAGGACAGCCACAGTGACCGGATCTTCATCACAGCAGCAGGCGGAAAAGCGACGGCGCTCGAGTTCGAAGTTCCGGATCCTCTGCGCGGCCGCCGCGGTGTTGGCGGCGTTGACCGTCACCGCCGCGATCATGGGAAAATCGTTCACCAACAAACTGGCGCCGGCGCACGCGCAACCGTCGGCCGCCCCGAGCGCCTCAGCGGCGGCCCAGCCAGCCCAGCCGGCCCAGTCGGCGAGCCCATTTCCAACGGACGACCTGGGCTTCGTCAATTCGGCTGCCCGATGCGACGGAACCCAGACCGCCATGGCCATCGGCCGAACCCAGCGCTCACTCGTGGTGATCTGCGTCAACCAGCACGGCAACTACGAGTATCGCGGCGTTCGCATCAGCGACCAGACCCCCTTGACGGTGCCGGCCGAAACGACGAGCCGCGGCGCATTCGTTGCGGAGAACGAGGGTGTCACCTACACGGTCTCGTCCACTCAGCTGCTGGTCACCTCCGGTAACACCGTCATCAATCGAGAACCCATGATCGAGTACCAGCAGCCGCACTCGTCTGCGACTGCGACCGGTGCGGCGCCCATGACATCCGCACCGACATCCGCACCGGCTCCTTAGGGTAATCGGCTATTGGTCTGACCACTTGACCTCTGGCCTGTTGTCGGCCAGCCTTAAGGCATGGCGCTGCAGCCGGTGAATCGCCGATCGGTGCCTGAGCACGTCTTCGAGCAGATCGTCGCCGAGGTGCTCAGCGGCGGGATGCAACCCGGCGAGCCGCTGCCCAGTGAGCGCCGACTCGCCGAGGTGCTCGGCGTGTCGCGCCCCGCCGTGCGTGAAGCGCTCAACCGCCTCACGGCCGCCGGGCTGGTCGAGGTACGGCAGGGCGACGCCACGACCGTGCGCGATTTCCGCCGGCACGCCGGCTTGGACCTGCTCCCCCGCCTATTGTTGCGCAACGGGGCGATCGACGTTTCGGTGGCCAGAAGCATCCTGGAGACCCGGCTGCACAACGGACCGAAGGTGGCCGAGCTGGCGGCCGAACGACGGCCCGCGCACCTGGCCGAACGGCTCGACGACTCGGTACGCCAACTGGAGGCCGAAGACGACCCAATCGAGCGGCAGCGTGTTGCGCTCACTTTCTGGGACCACGTCGTCGACGGAGCCGACTCGATCGCGTTCCGGTTGATGTACAACACGCTTCGCGCCACCTATGAGCCGGCGTTGGCCGCACTGGCCACCCTGATGGCCGCCGAAGTCGGTCGTGCCGAGGCCTATCGAAAACTGGCCGATGCGATCACCGCGGGCGATCCGCCCGGGGCCCGGCAGGCCGCTTTAGACCTGCTCGAACCGGCGACCACGGCGATGATCGCGGCGATCACCAGCCTGGAGGAGCACCGGTGAGCATCTTTGCCGCCCGGCCCGTCCGCAAGGGTTTCACGCTGTGGGATGCCCGGCGCGAATTCTGGCGGCATCCCTCGCCGTGGCTGATCGGCATCACCTTGGTGGTGGCGTCAGCGGCGCGAATCGCCGCGGGTGACTGGCAGATCACCGACGCGCTGGTGGTGGGCGTGATGGTGGCCGCCTTCCCGTTCTTCGAGTGGGTGATCCACGTGTGCATCCTGCACTGGCGGCCACGCCGCGTCGGCGGTCTGACCATCGATCCGCTGCTTGCGCGTAAGC
>Ga0335076_10008793_pt1 | contig 10196 bp, 8 predicted proteins | sample Lox_Sample_25_FD_206717 | JGI IMG/M metagenome (GOLD analysis project Ga0335076, IMG submission 206717) | Soil microbial communities from Loxahatchee National Wildlife Refuge, Florida, United States - Lox_Sample_2.5 | ecosystem: Environmental > Terrestrial > Soil > Wetlands | place: USA: Florida...
CAACTTCCTCAACACCAAGCACGTCGGACGGGCGATGGCCCAGCGCGGCATCAAGGGCTCGATCGTCTGCATCTCCTCGTCCAACGGCTGGAACGGCAGTGCGGGCGTCTGCGCGTACGCGTTCCACAAGGGCGGCGTGAACAACTTCGTCCGGGCCGTCGCGATGGACCTCGCCCCCTACGGGATCCGGGTCAACAGCTTCACGCCCACCGCCCCGAACGCGGACAACCCCGAGCTCCTCGCCCAGTGGCAGCGGGAGGGCAGGACCCCGTTCGGGCTGCGCCCCGGCGCGTCCGGCGGCCTCGGCGCTCCCGAGGGCACCGATGAATGGCGCAAGCCCGCGCGGTTCGAGGGTCCCCGCAACCCGATGGTGCCGATGGGGACCACGGGCACGCCGACCGACATCGGGCACGCGGTGGCCTGGCTGTGCTCCGATTACGCCCGGCTGATCACCGGCATCGATCTGGTGGTCGACGGCGGCGCCCGGGCGAAGAACTTCGCCTACACGCCGGCCGCGCCGGATCAGCTGGCCGGCCCGCTGCCGCTGATCGTCCTCGACGAGACCCCCACGGCGTAATCGCGGGAGTACAGTCGGTCGGTGTGGACGACCCCTTCGACTTCCGTGAGCTCCGGATCCGGCAGCCGGGCAGGCTGATCCCCGGCAAGGCGAAGTATGAGATCTTCGACACCGGGCGGCACCTGCTGGCGATCGCGTCGGAGGAAGCAGGCCGGTCGTGGAAGCAGACCCTCGCCAGGGAGCTACCCGGCACGCGGGCGCTGGGGGTGCACACGGCGGCCGGCGAGCAGGTCCTGACGCTGATCAAGCGGAACAGCGACTGGGCCGCGGACCTCACCGCTCCGGACGGCAAGCCCGTCGGCCGGATCCGCATCGGCGACACCAGGCGGCAGTACACCCTGGTCGACGGCAGCGGCGAGGTCGTCGGAGAGGCTGTCGGGGACCTCGCGGTCAAGAACTTCGCCGTCACCGGCGCCGAAGGCGCGCCGATCGCCAGCGTGCGCAAGACGTGGGCCGGCCTGAAGGAAATGCTGACGTCGGCCGACAACTACACGGTGAAATTCGCCGACCCGGTGCCTGGCCCGGCCCGTGTCCTGACCGTCATGATGACCATCGTCCTCGACCTGGCCAGGTACGGACCGGATTAGCCGCCTGAGTAGCTGCTCAGGAACGCGGCCGCCTCAGGGCCGGCGAACTGGGCGCCGTACCCGGCGTTGACGACCAGGGTGCCGACCGCGACGTCCTTGGACGGGTCGAAGGCGACCAGCCAGCTGTTGGGCTGGTCCTGGCCCTGGATGTCGGCGGTGCCCGTCTTGGCGTAGACGTCCGGCCCGAAGCCCAGGCCCGCGGCGGTCCCGCTGGTCACCACGTCCCGCATCATCTCCTTGAGCTGCGAGTCGGTGCTGGCGGGCAGCGGCGTGGCGGTGACCTGCTTGATCCCGTCGACCAGAATCGGCTGCTTGAACGTCCCGTTGTCAACGGTCGCGGCCACCGACGCCATCGCGATCGGCGAGGCGATCAGCTGGCCCTCGCCGAATGCCTCCTGGGCCAGCTCAGAGCCGGTGGCGCTCGCCGGGGCGTTGAAGTAGCTGGCCGACAGGCTGCCGAGGCCGATGTTCCACTTCTGGTTGAGGCCGTAGTACTTCTGCGCGGTGGCGGCCAGCGAGGCGCCGCCGGTCAGGTGCTGGTACTGCGTGCTGAACGCGTTGTTGCAGGACTGCGCGAAGTCGGTGCTGAACGGGGTGCCCGGGGGCTCGGACTCTTTCTGGTCGTTGTGGTAGGTGATGCCCGTCACGGTGAAGGCCGACGGGCAGGCGACCGGGCTGTCGGCGCTCAGGACGCCGTTGCTGATCAGCGCCGTCGAGGTGATCACCTTCATCGTCGACCCTGGCGCCACCGCGGCGGTCAGCGCGAAGTCGTTCTGCCCGGCGTTGTTGGCGATGGCGAGGATCTTGCCGGTGGACGGCTGGATGACGACCATGGCGCTCTTCGGGTGCATCGCGACCGCGTTGCGCGCGGCGTTCTCCGCCTGCTGGCTGATCGTGGTCGACAGGTCCGCGATGTTCTGCGGCGCGACGACCACCGCCTGGCTGTTCGCCACGGGCTGGCCCTTGGCGGTCTCGATCTGGACGTTCAGGCCCGGCTTGCCCTGCCCGGGCGGCGCGCCCTTCTGAAGCAGGGCGGAGATCCTGTTCAGCCCGGCGTCGTTGTAGGTGGTCAGAGCGTTGCCGCTGGCGTCGGTGACCGAGACCACCTGCGGGGGCGCGACGGCCGCCGCCAGGTGGGTGGTTGCGGTCAGGTTCGGCGCGATCACGTCCGGCTTCCAGGCGATGAACCAGACGTTCGAGTTCGTCTTCTGGTAAGCGGTGAGCGTCGAGTGGTAGCTCCAGGTGCCCTGCAGCGCCCCGGCCCCGGTGCCCGTCGACACCACGTCGTTGACGCCGAACGTGACCGTCTGGGGCGTCGTCGCCGTCGCCGTCGCCGTCGCGGCGGTGACGTTGCCGGCCGAGCCGGTCATCTTCTTGAGGTGCAGGTACCTCGTGTTCGCGGTAAGCGCGGCCTGCGCGGCGGCCGGATGGTCGGTGTAGTTGGCCGCCTTCGCGTAGTCGCCGGTCTGCCACGCCTGGAGGAACGCGGTGGTGATCTGCGCGGCGTCCTGCGCGGGCGTGCTGCCCGACGGGACGAAGCCGGTGGCGGGCGCGCCGGGGCCGCCGACCACCTTGTAGACGACCACGGCGGCCACCAGGACGACCGCGACCGCTCCCGCGATCAGCGCGATCATGGTGCGCTTGCGCCGCCGGCCGCCACCGCCGCCGTGCTTGGCCCGGCCATCGTTCCCGGCCGGCGGCTGGTACCCGGGCGGCGCGTAGTCCCCGGAACCGTAGTCCCGCGGCCCGTATACGGCCGACTGGTGCGGGCCTGGCTGCTGGCCGTACCCCTGCTGCCCGTATCCCTGCTGCCCGGGCCCTTGCTGCCCGGGCCCTTGCTGCCCGGGCTGCGCGCCGAAGCCCAGCTGCCCTAGGCTGCCCTGCTGGCCCTGGCCGTAGCCCTCCTGCTGCCCGTACCCGGCCGTGCCGGACCCGGGTTGCTGGCCATGCCACGGCGGCTGCCCATAACCAGCTTGGTCCTGCCCCGGCTGCTGTCCGTAGCGAGGGTCCTGTCCGTAGCCCTGCTGTCCGTACCCCTGCGTCTGGCCATAGCGCTGGTCCTGGCCGTAGCCGCCCTGCTGGCCGTGCCCCTGCGTCTGGCCGTGCCCCTGCGTCTGGCCGTACCCCTGCGTCTGGCCGTAGCGCTGGTCCTGGCCGTAGCCGTTCCGCGGGCCGGGGGCGGGCTCGAACGACGGCTGCGGGCCGTGCCCCTGCTGGCCCTGCCCGTAACCGGGGTCGCCGTACCCGAGCTGCTGGCCCTGCCACGGCGGCTGCCCGTACCCGGGCTTGTCCTGCCCCTGCTGACCGTAGCCGGTCTGGCCCTGTTCCGCCTGACCCTGGCCTGGCTGGCCCTGGCCCTGCTGGCCCTGGCCCTGCTGCTCGTCGTCCGGTTGGCCGGACGGATGCGGCTGCGGCACGGTACCGTCGTCCGACGGGAAGAACGGACCGGACGCCCTATGGCGGGGAGGCTCGTTACTCACTCTTGCGAGGCTACCCTGGCGGCGTGACCCACATCTTCCGTTACCTGACACCCATCGACGATGGACCAATGGTCGGTGTCCGCGACGACGCGGGCCTGTACCCGCTGGACGTGCCCTCGCTCGGCACGCTGCTGGCCAGTCCCGCCGGCGACATCAGGGCCGCCGTCGAGGACGCCGTGAAGACCGCGCCGATCACGGAACAGCCGGTCCTGCTGCCGCCCGCTGACGGCCGGATGGAGATATGGGCGGCCGGCGTCACCTACACCCGGTCCAGGGAAGCGCGCCTCGAGGAGAGCGGCGGCGCCGATTTCTACGAGCGGGTCTACGAAGCGGACCGGCCCGAGCTGTTCTTCAAGTCGGTGCCCTGGCGCGTGGTCACCGACGCCGAGCCGATCGCGATCCGGCGCGACTCGGCGCTGAACGTGCCAGAGGCTGAGCTGGCCATCGTCGTCAACTCCGCCGCCGAGATCGTCGGCTACACCGTCAGCGACGACGTGTCCTCGCGCGACATCGAGGGCGAGAACCCGCTCTACCTGCCGCAGGCGAAGATCTACGCCGGGGCGTGCGCGCTCGCGCCTGGCATCCGCCCGGCGTGGGAGGTCGACGCGAGCGACCTCGCCGTCACCGTCCGCGTCATCAGGGGTGACTCAGTCGCCTGGGAAGGCGGCACCCGCACCAGCCAGCTGCACCGGCCGCTGACGAGCCTGGTCGACTGCCTGTTCGCCGAGGAGAACTTCCCCGACGGCGTGATCATCTCCACCGGCACGGGCATCGTGCCGGAAATGGACTTCACGCTGCAGCCCGCCGACCTGGTCACCATCGAGATCGAGCAGGTCGGCACGCTGACGAACCGGGTCGTCGCCGGCAAGACTGACCTGGGATGGCTGAGCTCGGGAGTCGGCCGGGGACGTTACGAATAACTTCAGGTCTGAACCGCCGAGAAGGCGCCGGAAGCGAGCACCGTACCGTTCGCGGTGACCAGCCGTGCCCCGGCCGGCGTGCCGTGGCCGGTCCAGGCGGGACTGCCCCACGCTCCGTAGCCGTCGGCCAGCCGGAACGACCCGACGGTCGTGACGTGCCCGTCCGCGCTCACCAGCTGGCAGATCACTGTCTCGTTGCCGGACTCTAGGTCGACGGACATGTACATCCACGGCTTGTCGCCGTTGAACACGAAGACCCTGCCCACACTATCGTGGTCGCTGGCGGCGACTAGCGTGGCCGCACTCAGCGCCGAGCTCGGCGCCGGCGTGGTGGCCGCGTGCAGGCCCCAGCCGCCCAGGGCGGCACCCAGCACGGCGACCACGACCGCGGCGGCCGCCAGCACCCGGCGGGGTACGTGGCCCCACACTGGCCGCCGCTTGCGGTGGCGGAGCGGCTGCGGGGCGGGCACCGTCAGGCCGAGCCGGTCCATGACCCGGGTCTCGAATCCCGCCGGCGGTTCCGCGGTGGGCAGCAGGCCCAGCATTTGCTCGCCGGTCATCGTCAGCTGGCGGACGTGCTCGCGGCACGCCTCGCAGTGGTCCAGGTGCGCGAGCGCCTCCGCGCGCTCGCGGCCGGTGAGCACGCCGAGCGCGAGTTCCGCGGCCGAGTCGGAGAACTCAGCGCAGCTCATGCTGTTCAGCTCACTCATCGTCTACATCCTCCGGGAGGAGCGCCGCGCGCAATTTCAGCATTCCGTCCCTGATCCTCGTCTTCGCGGTGCCGAGCGGGATGTCCTCTGTCACCGCGATCTGCCGTGCCGTCATGCCGTATATACCCGCCATCGCCACGGCGCGAGCCTGCGTCCCCGGCAGCTGGGCGAGAGCGCGGCGCAGCCCGGCGGCGCTGTCGCGGGCGACCGCCAGCCGCTCCGGGGTGTCGGTGACCGCGGTGAGCAGGGCGGGCAGGTCCGCCGGGTCCACCGGCGCCGAGGTCCGGGCCCGGAGGACGTCGATCGCCAGATTGTGGGCAATCGTCGTCAGCCAGGCCCGGACCGATCCCCGCCGCGAGTCATATACCTGGGCGTGCCGCCAGGCTTGTTCGAACGCCTGCTGGGCGACGTCTTCAGCGGTGACAGGATCGCGCGTGACGGTCAGCGCGACGCCGTACACCACCCGCTGAAAACGGCGCACGAACGCGACCGCCAGGTCGGCGTCACCCGCGCCGAGGCCAGCGAGCAACGTCTCGTCCGGCAGCCGGTCGGCGTGACTCCCCATCGTCTGCACAGTAAGCGATACGGACGAGCGGCTCATAGAGATTGCTCCTGGCTCAGGTTACTTTTCGTCACGGATCAGTAACCGCCGCCGCCACCGGAGGACGGAGACGAGGTCGCACCCGCTCCGCCGATCGTCACGGCGGTGGTGATGCTCGAACCGGACGGTGCAACCAGGTACCACAGGGCACCGAAGCCGTTGAGGCCCTGCCCCTTGTCCGTGCCTGGCCCGGTGTCGCCCTCGAAGTAGTACAGCGGGTGGCCGTCGTAGGTGACCTGCTTGGTGCCGTCGGACCTGGTGATCGTGCTGAGGTCGCTCGCCTGCGCGCCGCCTGCCGCGGTCGGCTGGCCGGCCGCGATCACCGGCGGCCAGGCCGAGGCGCACGCGCCGTCGCAGGTGGACTTGCCAGTGCTGTCGGCCATGAACAGGTAGACGGCGCGGCCCGCGCCGTTGGTCAGGAACGAACCGCCCGAACTGGTCTTGGTCGTGATCACGGTCGATGACGCCGAACTTCCGGACCCAGCGGCGGATGCCGGCGTGCTGCTGGTGCTGCCGCTGCTACTTCCGCCGCTGCTGCACGCCGCCGCCGCCAGCAGCGCCACAGCCAATGGAGCGGCGAGCTTGACCGGTACTGGCACCCGGGCCAGCAAGGAGGCGCTCATTGTCATCATTCCTCTCGCGCGGCGCCGGGCTGTTTGCCACTGCCGCTCAGTTCGGTTGTCATGTGCGAACTAAATACGGCCGGAAACGGCACCGCGGCTTGGATTGCGCTGCGTGACCTACGTCACATTCGACGCCTTTGCGCACGCCATGGCAACTTTTCGGCCGGTTTGGTTCTCGTTAAGACGCGGCGCGAGGGCGGAAAGCGGCGAAGGGGTTGGTGACCACCAGCTCGCGGGCGGCGAACCGGTAGACGGTGGCCGGGCGCCCGCCGCTCGCGGCCGGGCGGGAGATGTCCGCGGTCGGCTCGATGACTCCGCGGCGGGTCAGGATGCGCTGGAGGTTCGTGGCGGACACCGGGTGGCCGAGGGCCGCGGCGTAGGTGTCGCGCAGCCGCGAGATCGTGAACGACTCCGGCGCGATCGCGAAGCCGATGTTGGTGTAGGACAGCTTCGCGCGCAGCCGTTCCCTGGCCGAGCCGATGATCGAGGCGTGGTCGAACGCGCAGTCCGGCAGCTGGTCCACCGGGTGCCACGCGGTGTCGGCGGGCAGCCGCGGCCCGGCTTCCGGGGCGACCAGCGCGAGGTAGGCGGTCGCGAGGACGCGCTCCCGCGGATCGCGTGCGGGGTCGCTGCGGGTCTCCAGCTGCTCCAAGTGCGAGATCTCGGGGATGTCCACCTTGGCGGCGAGGTGCCGGCTGGCGGACGCGCCCAGCCGCTCGCCGGCCCGCAGCGTGCCGCCGGGCAGCGCCCACGCGCCTTCGAACGGGGGTTCCGCGCGCTGCCAGAGCAGCACCTCGAGCCGCTTGTCCCGAACCTGGAACACGACCCCGAGCGCCTCGTGACGAAAGCAGTCAGCTGGCACGCACTCATGGTAACGAAGTTTTCAATCACGGGTGGAAAACAGCCTGGCCGCGAAGTACTCAATCGGCGTGCGGTGCGAACTTCTGGTAGTCTCTCCGCGAGGCGCAGAGCCGGCCGTCGTAGGCGGCTTAGCGCACGTCCCGGGCCGTTGGCGCAGCGGGAGCGCGCTTCCCTGACACGGAAGAGGTCACTGGTTCAAATCCAGTACGGCCCACCAGATCGCAGGCCATGACGACCGAACCGGTGTCATGGCCTTTCGTGACTGAGTAACCAACTGAGTAACTAAGCATCGCTGTCTCGCCTGGGAAACAACCGGTCCATGATCTCAGCGCCGCCCGTGACGACGGGGCGGATCTGCTTGCGGTAGACGGTCTCCGTGGTGGTGGTCCCGGTGTGGCCGACCAGGCGGGCGATCTTCTCAACCGGGACGCCCGCGTCGGATAGCAGCGAAACGAAGCTGTGCCGCAGCTCGCGCGGCGTCCAGTCGGCAGGGTTAAGACCCGCAGCGGCAGTGACCCTGCGGAACGCGCGGCGGACGTTCGCCGCGTCGAGTTCGGTACCCGTACGCGAGGCAAACACCAGGCCGGTGTCTTGCCACCACTCCCCCGCCCGCTGGCGGATCTCTTCTTGCTTCTCGCGGTGGACAAGGAGCGCGTCAACGCAGCGTTGCGGTAGCTCAAGAGTGCGGCGTGACTTCCTGGTCTTGGTGTCACCACCGGCCCGGACAGAGTGCCAGACCATAATGCACGGCGGGGCAGCGTCCAGGTCGACGTGCGACCAGGTAAGGGCGCGTAGTTCCTCGGTGCGGGCACCCGTGAGCAGCGAAACGATGATGCAGGCGTGCAAGCTTGTGTCCTCGGCGGCCGTCAACAGCGCGGCGGCCTGGTCGAAAGTAAGAGACTTCGACGGTCGTCCTCGCTGTCCTTGCGGGATGTCGCAGAGCAGCACGACGTTGCGTTTCACCTTGTCTCGCTTCTGAGCACGGGTGACCGACCGTTTGAGAATGGAGTGCAGGTTCGCCAGCGTGTTGGTGCTGAGCGTCTTGGCCTTTTCAGCTAGCCAGCGGTCTACATCGTCGGCAGACAGTTCGCGAAGCTTTCGCGCGCCGAGCGCGGGGATGACGTGCGTGTTCGCGAGAATGGTGCACTTCGCGATGGTGTCTTGGTCGCGGCCTGGCAAGCCGAACTGGAGCCAATCGCGGACGGCCTGGGCGACGGTGTTTCGCGATTTGGACGCGGGCGGTCTGCTCGGCCTTGATCTGCGCCCACCATGCCGGGTCGACGTGGCCGGTGCCGGGACCTGCCCCCAGCTGCCACTGCAGGGTGGGGCGCGGTTCGGGTGCGGGCCCAGCGTGCGGCTGGGGTGGCCAGGGCTGTCCGGTTTCGGCGGCGGCCTGGCGTTCGGCGGCGATGGCGGCTTCGGTCTTGTCGGCCTGGGCGGTGAACTGCTGCCACCATGCGGTGCTGCTGCCTGCTTCGCTCTGCGCGGCGATTTCCTGCAGGCGCGCGAGTTGCTGCCAGGTGTCGGCGGCTTCGGCGTCAGGCTGGCGAGGTTCGGGTGCGGGCTGGATGCCGCGGCTGTTGAGTTCCTGGCGGGCGGCTCGGGCGGCCAGCCGCTGGGGTTCGTGGTCGCGTTCCCATCGGGCGCGGGTCTCGTGGGCGGGCTGGAGCCTGTCGGCGAGCCTGGTTTCGCCAGTGGCGGCGGCGCGGGAGAAGGCGGCGTCCTGGTGGCGGCCGGCGGCCTGGTCGAGCTCGGCCTGCCGCGCGAGTTCGGCGGCGGCCTGCCGGTGCTGGCCGATCTGGCGGCCCATGTCGGGCGGGGCGGCTTCGGCGGCCCGGGCGTAGGCGTGGACATCGCGCTCGAGCTGGGCGCGGCTGGCGGCGCGGAGGTCGTGCTCGGCGGCCTCCAGGTTGAGGGCGCGGGCGGCGTGATCCCAGGCGGCTGCCTTTTCCGGGTCGGCCTCGGGGCGGGGGCCGATCGCGATGTTCGGGTCGGTGATGTGGACGGCCTGGCGGTAGAACCCGGCGTGTCCGGCGCGGGTGATCCAGTCGTCGAGCAGGGCTCCGGGCTGGGAGGGCGGCATGCCGAGCCGGTCGGCTATCCACGGCTGGGGGCGGGCGGCGTGCTGTTCGCCGATGGTCCGGGTGCGTTCGTCCATGGCCTGGGCGGCCTGCCGGGCTGGTCCTTCGGCGCGGGCTTCGGGCAGCTGCGCGGTCCAGCCGGGCGGCGGGGGCCGTTCGGGGAGGTTGAGGTGCTGGAGGCGGCCGTGCAGGACGGCGGCGACCGACCGGGCGCCGGTCATCGCGCCGTCGGTGATCGCTGTGATGATCGCGGTGGTGTCGTGGCCGGCGAGCTGGGCTTCGCGGATGGCGTGGTGCAGGGCGGGCCGGGCCGGGTCGGTACGGTACCGGGCGTAGTCGTCAGCGCTGAGCCGGGCGGCGATGGCGTCATCGAGGTCGGCGGCGCGCTGCGCGGCGGTGATCTGCTGGTAGAGGTAGATCAGCCGGGCCGGGTGGTCGGCGGCGTCCAGCGCGGCGTCCATCTCGGTGGTGGCGGCGCTTTCGCTAGCGGGGCGAGCGAGGGCCTGGCCGAGGATGGCTTCCGGGTCGGCCTGGTGGTCGGCGCCGGGCTGGCCGGTGACGACGTGCAGCCGGTTCTCGTGGCGGCCGCGGGTCGCGGCGACATAGAGGGTTTCCCGGTTCATGCCCTGGTTGATCAGGGCGTGCGCGGTGTCGGCGGTGCGGCCCTGGGCGGCGTAGACGGTGCTGGCGTAGCCGAGCGTGGCTGATTTCTCCGCGTAGGCGGCGGGCAGGGTGAACGGCGTGGACCAGGTGCCG
>Ga0335076_10008795_pt1 | contig 10193 bp, 6 predicted proteins | sample Lox_Sample_25_FD_206717 | JGI IMG/M metagenome (GOLD analysis project Ga0335076, IMG submission 206717) | Soil microbial communities from Loxahatchee National Wildlife Refuge, Florida, United States - Lox_Sample_2.5 | ecosystem: Environmental > Terrestrial > Soil > Wetlands | place: USA: Florida...
TAATGGGATCTGTTCAAGCTGACCAGGACATTTCCTTCCCGGCGATGAGGCAGAAAATGGAGCAGTTCGTCAAAATCGTGATGCATGATCCGAACGTGCAGACCATTGTCGGGTTTGCCGGCGGAAATACGGCGCGAAATCAAGGCCGCATGTACATTACTCTGAAACCGAAAGGCAGTCAGAGAAGACTTACCGCCGATCAGGTGATTGGAGAACTGCGCCGTAAGTTGACAGCGGTTCCGGGGGCGACGCTCTATATGCAGTCCGCGCAAGACCTGACGGTTGGCGGACACATGTCTCAGGCGCAATATCAGTACACCCTGCAAGGCGAAGATTTGAGCGAACTAAACTCCTGGTCTCCGCGACTGTTACAGAAACTCCGCACGTTGAAGGAACTGCGCGACGTTAATACCGACCAGGAAGACCGCGGCTTGGAAACCAAAGTGATCATTGATCGCGATACGGCATCGCGGCTGGGTGTAACGCCACTGGCAATCGACAATGCGCTGTATGACGCCTTCGGCCAGCGCGAAGTTTCGACAATTTACGAGCAGCTGAATCAATATCACGTGGTGATGGAAGTTGACCCGCAATACCAGCAGAGTCCTACCGTGCTCGAAACCACTTACGTGGCTTCGCAGAACGGAAATATGATTCCGCTCTCGGCCATCGCGCACTTCGGCCCCGGGAACGCCGCATTGGCGGTAAACCACCTGGGACAGTTCCCTTCAGCGACGATCTCTTTCAACCTGGCGCCCAATGTTTCGCTTGGGCAGGCAACTCAGGTCATTGAACAGGCCAAGAACGAGATTCAATTCCCCGCCACGATTCACGGCAGCTTCCAGGGGACGGCTGCGGCGTTTAAGGAATCGTTATCGAACGAGCCGATTCTGATTCTCACAGCTCTGCTGACGGTATATATCGTGCTTGGCATTCTCTACGAGAGCTACATCCACCCCATCACGATTCTCTCCACCCTGCCTTCGGCCGGGGTTGGCGCACTGCTCGCGCTGCTGCTGACTCACAACGAACTGAACGTTATGGGCCTGATCGGGATCATTTTGCTGATCGGTATCGTGAAGAAGAATGCGATCATGATGATTGATTTCGCGCTTGATGCCGAACGTAAGGAAGGCAAATCTCCTCAGGATGCGATCTTCGAAGCTTGCACGCTGCGTTTTCGGCCAATCATGATGACGACCATGGCTGCTCTGCTTGGTGGATTGCCGCTGGCGCTCGGTAATGGGGTCGGATCGGAATTGCGACGGCCGTTGGGCATTACCATCGTCGGGGGATTGATTCTCAGCCAGGCGCTTACGCTGTTTACCACTCCGGTTGTTTACCTGTACCTTGACCGCATGCGCTGGGCCTGGAGCCGCAAGCGCCGCCTTCTCCATCGTCAGGTCTCACCCGCTGGATCCCAGGCGGACTAGGGTCCCATTCCTGAAACGGACAATTGCCGGTTACTCCGGTTACTTGCGCGCGAAAAATCCACAGCTACGATTTGGTAAGGGTTGCGAGACGGAGGATTTCTCATGTGCAAGCATTTTTCTATTGCGGCCATTGTCGTGATGCTCGCCGCAGCACTGTCCGCGCAAGATTATCAAGTGATCTCAGTTACGGACGGTGGCACCATTCGTGGAACGGTCAAGTGGTCTGGGCCGACGCCACACCTGGCGCGAATGCTGATCACCAAGGACCCGCAAATTTGCGATCCCAATTCGGAGAAGACTCGTGACCTGGAACGACTGGTAATCGGCGACGGCGGGGGAGTGGCCAACACGGTGGTTTTCTTGAGAGACATTACCCGCGGAAAAGCCATGGATTTGCCCGAGCAACGCCGTTTCCTCGACCAAAAGCACTGCCGCTACGAACCGCATATTCTTCTCGTCCCGGTCGGCACGACCCTGCAGATGAAGAGTTCTGACGCCACGCTGCATACGATCCACATGGATGGAGCGGCTACGTATAACCTGCCATTTCCATTCCCCAACCAGGTTATTAGCCGCTCAATGCCGACGGTTGGCTTGGTTAATCTGAAGTGTAATGGCGGCCACACCTGGATGAATGCCGAGATGTTTGTGGTAAACCATCCCTATTATGTAGTGACCGACGAGAGCGGTAAGTTCGAGCTTTCGGATGTGCCGGCAGGAGATTATGAGATTGTGGCCTGGCACGAAGGCTGGAGCGTTGCGCATGAAGAGTCGAGCTTCGACGTTTTAACTGAGAAGCGCGTCGAACGGCCCGTTTTTGGTCCACCGCGTACGTGGGAAAAACGGGTCAGCGTGCAGCCGAATGGGAACTCGGTGATTAACTTTGTGTTATCGGAGAAGTAACCTCCGAACTGCCCGAGTTAATTGATGACTCTGAAGTAATGGCTGGTCATCCCCCGCAAACTAACCACCGCGACCGCTAACCGCCATTTTCAGCCACTTGAATCCGCACACCCCGTCGTCCTATGACCTCAGTAACGTGCGCGGGTGTGTCTTTCGGCTTTAGGCTAAGGCATAAGTTCGGGGAGTACTCCTATTTCCAGCGCCGGCACAAGCAGAGCAGCGACACAGGCCTCGGCCCGTCCCTTTATTCACAGCCTGAACATTCTGGTCAAATACGTGCGCCTATATGGCTTTGACCACAAACGCACACAGACGCAATTCGAGGTCGCGTGGGCGGAACTGAAAGACGCAATTCCGTTCGGCAAAGGGAGTTTTGTGCTCGGAGTAAGTGGTGATCGTCTGCTGCTCGACGGCGTTGCTATCGAAACCGGGCAGGCAGAACGGGGCTTTGCCCAGTTGCTGACCGCTTCAGGGATCGCCAGCATTCAGTTCTCACGAGATGTAACTCCTGAAGAGTTTGAAAGGCTAGTACGGGCATTTGCTTTCAGCGGTGGCAAAGCGCAGGAGTTTTCGGAACAGATCAAGAATGCGTTTTCCGACCCCAAAGGCAGCATTCGCGTCAACGAAGTGAAATTCGTCGCAGCCGATCCGGCGACGGCCAGCATGACCGTTGCGGCGCAGATCGCAGCCCAATCGCTCGGCCCCGAGGCTAGGGATTGGCTGAACGATCCCACCAAATTGGTGCAGGTGATCGCTGCAGCGGAAGGTTCGCAGAGCCCGAATCCAACTTCTCCAGGCGTTACCCCAACAACCGAAGGAGTTGGAACTTGGAGCAATGCGCCTTTTCTGCTGAACAACAAAGAGACTTTGCAGGCGTTGCATCTGCTGACACGTTTCGGTGAACTGGGCGGCGGAGCATCGCCCAAACCGGAGCTGATCGGTTCGGAATTACATCGCACCGAGGAGAAGATCAAAAATTCGGTGCTCATGCTGCTCGACGAGCTTTCGAATTCCCAGCCTGATCCGAAGGCGGCCAAACCGATCCTGATGCGTGCTGCTGAGCAAATGGCGATTCGCTACGCTTTGGAACGCTTCGAAAACGGCGACCTGAAAGTCAACGCCGTGCACGAACTGTTCCAGCAGATGAGCGATCAGATGGGCAATCTGCGCAAGATTCTGCAGGCGCAAGAAGAAAAGATGAGCCGGGCCGGCATGCTCGTCGATTCGCATGCCGACATTCTCGACCGTATGTTTTGGTCAGAGCTTCCAGAGAGCAGCAAGAAAAAGGCGTTGCTCTCGGAAGATGCCGCTTGCGTTCCGGCGCGAAATGTCCGGCAATACGCAGAATTATTAATTCAGCGCGGCGATCGTGAAACCGCTTCCGCGGTACTGATGAATTATGCCGCCGGCATTGCGTCCAGAGACCCCGAGTATCGTTCGCAGGTGGCAGATGGAATTGCTCAACTTTCCGATCTCTATGCCGTCGTCGGCGGAATTGTGCTTGGCGAAACTGCACAGAAATTGGGCGATGCGATCGCGAAGGAATCGAATCCGGAGATTGAAGCTTTGTTGAGTGCGGCGTTCGTCCGTTTGAGTTCCGAGGCCGCGCAGCGCAAGCAATACCGCTCAGTGGCGCAGACGTGCGAGACCATGGATTACGTGGCCAGCCGCCGGCCTGCGCTTGAAAAGGAACTGCGCACGCGAATCGCGATCGAAGCACGGTTACCGGAGTTCATTGAAGATGCGCTGCGCCAGCAGCATTTCAACTCTGATTTGATTGGAGTCTTGCGGCGGAATTCGCAAGCCGCCGCCGAGCATCTGGCCGAGCGTTTCTTTCGTGCCATGCGTCGCGAGGATTGCGATCGCATTGTGGAGCTGGTACAGGAACTCGGTATGGGCGCGCACAATTTTCTGCGCGAAATGCTGCGCGGCGGGCCACAGCGGCAAGCGGTTTCTGCGGTAGGACTGATGAGCCGCCTGGACGCGGCCAGCCTGCTGGAATTATTGCCGGTGCGTCTACCGCAGCTGCACCGCTTCTATCACGATTTGATTGTGCGGCAGATCTCATACGGCGCGGCCCTCGACCGTGGACGCACCTTGCTGGAAATTCTGGAATTGCTCGACCCCGTCGTGATCCCGCAGGCGCTCGATGAAATTGGTATGAGTGGCGACCGCAGTGCTGCGCCTCCACTGATCGTGATGGCGGCAGCTGGCGAAGCGGAGGGACGCTCGCCTCTGCTTCAACTAAAAGCCATTGAAGCCCTGGGCAGGCTCCGCGAGCCGGACGCAGTCCCCGTTCTGCGCACGCTTTTTGAGTCGAGAAAGATGTTCAAATGGCAGCATCACCGCGAGCTGCGCATCGCCGCGGCGCAGGCGCTGGCGAAGATTGACGTCGCCTATGCCACACAGATCATGGCGGAAACCAGCATCGAACCTGGCGAGCTAGCGATCGCTCCGCTCGATTCTGCGCCCGCCTGCCCATGGGTCCGCCAGCGGCGTTATGAACGGGTCTCGTTGAAGCGGCCGATCCCTGCCGTCATTAGCAGCTCGTGGGGAAAATCGTTGATTTCGGTTCACGAACTCAGCTTGGGCGGCGGCATGGGAACGAAGGAAGATGCGCTGCGCGTGGGCTCCGATGCCGATATTGACATGACCGTAGGCATGCGGCATATCCGGGGTCAAGTGGTTTTGCGGCGCGCGCATGTCAACGAAGTGGGATTTGAATTCGTGAATATCGATCTCGAGAGCCGGCATCGTTTGCGGCGTGTGCTGATGTCGGCACTCGAGCGCGCTCCAGGTTTTCGCGGTGCCCACCAGCGCAGTTACGACTCGTAGTGTTCTGAGTTAGGCAAGCTGCCCGCGCGGAAATTTCAGTTGGTGCGGAGTCGATTCGCAATCTCTTCAACCACTGAATAAGGATCGCGCTTGTGCTCCGCAATTTCCGCAGCCAAGCGCGCAAGTTCGCCTTCCGGCATCATGGCCTGAGCGCGCTGCAACATCGTGTCGCGAAGCATCTCGACCAGACGGGTTTCCCAGTTGTGAATCCGGCGTTGCGCAAGCATGCCGCGGGTTTCTAAGTGAGATTTGTAATTTGCAATCGCCGCTGCAAGTTCCTCTATCCCCTGTCCGTCAGCGCCAACGGTCTTCACGATCTCAGGAACCCATTCATCTAGGCGCGTGGCCAGCGACTGCAGAGCGCGAATCTCCTTTTCGACCCGCTCCGCGCCTGGTTGGTCCACCTTGTTGATGACGAAAATGTCAGCGATCTCCATGATTCCGGCTTTGATCGTCTGCACGTCGTCGCCCATGCCGGGAACCAGAATCACGACCGTCACATCGGCCAGGCGGACGATATCAACCTCATCCTGACCGACTCCGACGGTTTCGATCATGATGAGGTTGCGGCCGGCGGCATCGAGGACGAGGGCCACATCAGCCGTAGTCCGTGCCAATCCGCCAAGCGAACCACGCGTGGCCATGCTGCGGATGTAAATGCCAGGATCAGAGAAATGCTGCTGCATGCGGATGCGGTCTCCCAGAATTGCTCCGCCGGTATAGGGGCTGGTGGGATCGACGGCGATGATGCCTACAGTGTATTCGTCGTCATCGGATGCCCCACCTTTCGCGGTTTTCGAGAGGTGGGGGTTAGGTGGCCCACTCAACGCGGTTTTCGTTGAGTGGGGACTTTTCCCCTGTCGATAGTGTTTCGCCAGTTGATCAACCAGCGTGCTCTTCCCCGCTCCCGGAGCGCCGGTCAGGCCGATCGTCAGCGCATTCCCGGTATGGGGAAACAATTCCTTGAGCAGCTCGATCCATCCCGGCGCATGGTTCTCGACGGTGGAAATTGCTCGGGCGAGGGTGCGAGGGTCGCCGGAACGAATAAGATCAATATTGTTTTTGGCGCTGGCGCTCAAGCCATCCAGTGTAAAACAGACATTTACCCGCGGTGCGGATCGCCCCAGCAAGCCGTAATGCCCTGCCAATTGAGAATTATGGCGCTCACTTAAAACTCGGTAATGCTAAGCATGTGGCGATCGGGCTCTTCGATCATCGGTTTTTTAAAATCGCACTACCAGTCCGGTATTGATGCGCACATTCTTGTTGTCCGTCACGCCGTTGAAGCGCGTAGACATCCAGTCGAACTGCACGAGGCGCCAAGCGAGAATTCCGTTTCCCACATCAACGCCGCCGCCAACCATCATGTCGAAACCGTTCGTCGCAGTTCCAGCTGCTGAAGCCCTTGCACCACCGAAGAGCGCATGAGCAAACGGACGCACGATGGGTAAGTGAATCGACAACTCGGGACCGGCCGTGTACGTATAGAAGTTGAATCCCGTGGGATACACAGCACTGAAGTCGGCACGAATTCCCAGCCAGCTATTAAAGCCCCCCGTCAGCGCAGCATTCCAGCCGCTCGCGTTCGGACCGCCATCGAAGCGAGTGTATTGATAACCGCCAAATAGCGTGGCATTGGGAGCGGCGTGTGCGGCCACAGCGGAAATAATGACTACAAGCGCACAACCGAAAAACTTAATGCGCATTTTGACCTCGCGTCAGAATTTGACAACAAACAGTTCAACCCACGGTAATGCGTTGCTGTTTGATGCCGTATCCTGCGCTAATGTTCGTTCTTCTGCGCCCAGTTCCACGCAGTGCGGATAATCTCGTCGAGCGAATACTTGGCTTTCCACTTCAGCAATTTCTGCGCCAGGGACGGATCAGCAACCAGTTCAGGCGGATCGCCGGGCCGGCGAGGACCAATGTTGATTGGCACCTTGTGCCCGGTGATTTTCTTGACGGCAGCCACGACTTCGGTTACGGAGTGACCTTTTCCGGTGCCAAGATTGATGGCTGCTGATTCGCCCTTGCTGAGATATTCAAGGCCTAAGACGTGCGCTTCTGCTAGATCGGTCACGTGAATGTAGTCGCGAATGCAGGTGCCATCGGGGGTGGGATAATCGTCGCCAAAAATTTCGAGCGCTGCGCGCTTGCCTTGGATAGCTTGAAATATGAGCGGGATCAGGTGGGTTTCCGGGTCGTGGATCTCGCCAATTTTTCCATTCTCGTCTGCGCCGGCTGCGTTGAAATATCGGAAGCTCACGTAGCGTAGCCCGTAAGCACGGCCATAGGCCTCAAGCGCATTCTCAAATGCCAATTTGGTTGCGCCATAGGGATTCACCGGCTGGCGCGGATTGCTCTCTGTGATCGGCACCTTTAACGGATTTCCGTAAACGGCGCAGGTTGAAGAGAAAATAAATTTGCGCACGCGCGATTCGATAGCCGCGTCGAGCAGCGTCAAAGCCGCAATTACATTGTTGTGATAGTACTTTTTGGGGTTTTGAACAGACTCGCCGACATATGCGTGCGCGGCGAAGTGCATGACGGAATCGCAGCGCGAAAGTACTTTCGCGAGCTTTGCCGAATCGCCAATATCGCCAACGACGAGTTCGAACCCTTCCGCCAGCTCTCGATGGCCGGTGGAAAGATTGTCATAAATGATGACGTCGTATCCTTTGCGCTGAAGAACGTGCGCAGTGTGGCTGCCGATGTATCCCGCTCCCCCAACGACCAGAACGGCCAAGTTTCCCTCCTGTGGAACTCAGCTTTGATCATAATGGAGAGAAGCGGATTTGGATTTCGTGCACCTTCAGCACGGAATTCCTTGAGGATGGCTCTCCGATACTCGCGGGATGATTTCCTGCTCACAATCTCATTGCTGATCAGCCGCTTTGCAATGCCTGGCTACGATGCGAATGTCTTTACGTATGTCGTGGACCTCAAGCGGCACCCCGTCGATCCCGTGCGTGGTGTCGCTCGGATTGTCCCCTGCTTTTTCGGGGCGGACGCCCGTGCGCACGCTACCCGGCTTGACTATGCCTGTGACCTCAACTTCTTTGCGGCGAAAGCCGTTGAGTTTGTTTCCGACGCCTTGCATGGCGTAAACGGCTCCGGTCCGGTCTTCGATCACTATATAGTTTCCCCGCTCGGTGCGAAGGCAGCCGCGAACCGTGATTGGAGTCGGGGGCTGGTTCTCGCTCGCTTCCTGTGCAAGGGCGCCTGCCGAAATCAGCAATAGAAGAAAACCGATTAGGTTTGCGATGCGGTACATGAGTCCTCCGTGAAGATGCAACAGCAAGCGCATCAGTAAGTGTAGACCAGGTCAAGTTGCAGGCGAGTAAGCCAAGGCTCTCGCTGACCGGCAGCAGAAATCGTGCTCTTCCCAGCGACCGCTGCATTGCTGGTGAAACCACCCCAGTTGTTGTAGAGTGCCGCGTTATTTTCAAGCCAGGTGTTGAGTGTTCGGCCATACCACCAGGTGAAACTGGCAAGCGTATTCGAACGCACCTTCCAGTTTGCGTAAACCCGGTTTTGCAGAATGTTTGTGGGAGCGCGTTGATCGCTCTCTGCAATTGAAGCCAGGACTGCATCTTGCTCCTGACGGAGCCAGGCGTAGCCGAACAACAGATTGTTTCTCTTCACGGTCCGTCCCAGGCTGATATCTGCGCCGTACTCTTTATTTTGACTGCCGAGATTCCTCAGCACAGGATTGCTGCCCAATGCCGAGAGCGGATGAGCGGCTGCGTCGAGATTGTCTTCAAATTCGAGGAGCAGGTTGATCGGGAATTGGCTTGCGCCGGATTGGATCTGATTATTCAGGATGAAATCTGCCAAATCAAAACCGGAGTAGAAGTGCGGTTTGCCGGAAGCATCGAGATAAGTTGCATTCGTCATTCCGTTGGGCGCGAACGCGCACGGCGCAAACTTGGGCAGATTGCCTACAGTTGAGCAGCCCTGACCTTCGCCGGGCGTAGGAAACGAAACTGTGACTGGTTTGTTGGTTCCTACAGTTACGGTTCCGCCAGTCGTGGTTGCGCCAACTTCGAAGGCGCTCGCTTGTAATAGAGCATCCGGAGAATTCCAATGCTCATTCAGTACCGAGGCGGTTGCCGACCATGGTCCAGCCTTGAGAGTTGCTTGGGCTTGCGCACCCAGAACATACGAATCGGGCCCGGTGGCGTTTTCGCTGTAAAGCAATTCAATCGCCTGCGCACTAATGTTCTGAACGAACCCGTTGTTGTTGAAGGAGACCCTTTGAACGAAACCTTCAGGGTTCAAGTCTGGATCGCCGGTAACGGACGTGCGCTGCCAAAGGTATGGGAACTTTCCTCCGGTTAGCGACAACCACGGATGGGCAACAGGGCTATAAGTGATATAGCCGCGGTCGAGCGCAATCGTTTTGCGATCGAAGGCGTTGGTCAAAGTTTCGTTTGCGCTCGTCGGATCGCCCATAGATCCGGTGGCGAGCGCGAAGCTTCCGACAAAATCTTCATTCAGCTGACCGTCAACACCGAAGCGGACCCGAATGCGAGCGCGGTCCCGGTCCTGGGTTCCATCCTGCGTGAAATTCTCGCCCCGAATCCGCACGTCGCCAGAGAAGCGAAAACGCCCGATCAGGTTTTGAAAAGCCTGTAGCTTAGTGTCCTCTTGCTTCTCTTGCGACTGGAGCAAGCTGGTCTGCGACACGGCTGAAGCCGCGGTGCTGTTGGCTTGCGCAGCCGCTTGTTGCGCCTGGGTAGCAGCCTGCTGGGCCTGAACGGCGGTAGCTTGCGCCTGTTGGGTGCCGGTCTGCAGCTTCTGAGCGGTCGTGTTCGACTGTTGCACGGCTTCGAGCACCTGCCGCAGCTGATTCTGCATTTGCTGCATTTGTTCGTTCTGGGATTGAATCTGACGTTGTTGCGCCTGCACCACATCGCGAAGGGCTTGAACTTCTGCCTGCGATGCAGCAGGCGCCGGGGACGTTTTGGCATGTTTCTTTTTCGGCGGAGGAGCGGTTTGGGCGAGCAATGCTCCGTTGAA
>Ga0335076_10008796_pt1 | contig 10192 bp, 11 predicted proteins | sample Lox_Sample_25_FD_206717 | JGI IMG/M metagenome (GOLD analysis project Ga0335076, IMG submission 206717) | Soil microbial communities from Loxahatchee National Wildlife Refuge, Florida, United States - Lox_Sample_2.5 | ecosystem: Environmental > Terrestrial > Soil > Wetlands | place: USA...
CGTCGTCGGAGATGACGTCGGTGAAGCGCGGATCGAGATCGCGGAGCGCGAAATTCATGTTCGGCCGCCCCTCGCGGATGGTCGGCTGCAGCTTCGGCGGATGGCGGCGCGGGTTGAGCTTGCTGCCACCGGGATAATCGAGCGGGAGCGAGAGGCAGAAGGTGCGACCCTCCTTCACCTCGGCGATGCCCTCCAGCACCTTCTTCGGCGTCAGCAGGTTGAGACGGCCGCGCTGATCGTCGGGGCCGAAATCGCCCCAGGTGGATCCCGCCGGACGGTGCTTCCAGCGTCGAGTCTCGGCCATATGCTCCTCCCTCTGTTCGTCTTTGGCTGCGAAGCAAGCCGCAGGCGCCGCCTCGCCGTCAAGCCCCAGGCATCACGCGATTGTGGCAATTCTCCGATTACGCCGCTGGGCCCGCTCGATCTCGCGAGCGATGTCAACGCACCCGTGCTCGGCCTCTATGGCGGCGCCGATCCCGGCATTCCCGCACCGCAGATCCAGGAGATGCAGGCGAAGCTCAAATCCGCCCACATGCCTTGCGAGATCGTGATCTATCCGGACACGCCGCACGCCTTCAACGCCGACTACCGGCCGAGCTATCGAGAGGGCCCGGCGAAGGACGGCTGGAAGCGGATGCTCGCCTGGTTCAAGAGCCACGGGCTCGAGGCGCAGCCGGTAGCGTGAGGGGCGCTGCGGAGGCATCTTGCACCCTTCGAGACGCGCGCTCCCGCGCGCTCCTCAGGGTGAGAAAAATCGAAGGTGGCACAAAGAAAGCGCCGCATCCTCAGGAGCGCCCGAAGGGCGCGTCTCGGAGGACGCACGCTATCGATCCAGCCCCGAGTCTTCGCGCGCGCGTGCCATCACCTCGGCGACGAAATCGTCCTTGGCGCCTCGATAGGCAGCGATATCGTCCTTGAGTACCGCGGCGAGATTGCGCTTCAGCGTCGCATAGGCTTGGGCCGCTTCCGGATGGGCGCGCAGGTAATCGCGGAACAGCAGCCGGTTCCGCCAGCGCGGGCCGGAGGGCTCCATGATGTGGACGTGATGCGTCCAGGGAACGCCCTTGCGGAAGAAGAGCTCGTCCGGCAGCCATGACGCGTATTCCGGCAGATAGGCGTAGCCCAATGCCACCAGCGGCTCGATAGCGCGCGACCGCGCCGCCGCGAGGCTCTCGACGCCGACCAGCAGATCGATGATCGGCTTCGCCGCGAGACCCGGCACCGCGGTGCTGCCGACGTGCTCGATCACGAGCACCATTGGCCCGAGAACGTTGACGAGCCGCACCCGCTCTTGTTCGAACATCGCCGGCCAAAGAGGATCGTACTCCGCGACGACGATCTGACCGGCTCCGTAGCGTTCCACGCGATTACCCCTCAGAAGCCGAGGGCGGCTGCTCGCCTCAGTGCATCCGCTGCCGCGCCGGCGAGACGGCGGCGACGCGGGTGGGCGAATCCTCGTCGAAGAGCTCGGCGAGCTTCTCCAGCATGGTACCGCCGAGCTGCTCGGCGTCGACGATGGTGACCGCGCGCCGGTAGTAGCGCGTGACGTCGTGGCCGATGCCGATCGCCACCAGCTCGACGGGCGAACGATGCTCGATCTCGTCGATCACCTGGCGGAGATGCTTCTCGAGATAGTTGCCGGGATTGACCGAGAGCGTCGAGTCATCGACCGGCGCGCCGTCGGAGATCACCATCAGGATGCGGCGCTGCTCGTTCCGCGCGATCAGGCGATTGTGCGCCCAGAGCAGCGCCTCGCCGTCGATGTTCTCCTTGAGGATGCCCTCGCGCAGCATCAGGCCGAGGCTGCGCCGCGCGCGCCGCCACGGCGCGTCGGCGGATTTGTAGATGATGTGGCGGAGGTCGTTGAGCCGGCCGGGGTTCGGCGTCTTGCCGGCGCCGATCCACTGCTCGCGCGACTGGCCGCCCTTCCAGGCCCGGGTGGTGAAGCCCAGGATCTCCACCTTGACGCCGCAGCGCTCCAGCGTGCGCGCCAGGATGTCGGCGCTCATCGCGGCGACGGTGATCGGCCGGCCGCGCATGGAGCCGGAATTGTCGATCAGCAGCGTCACCACCGTGTCGCGGAAGTCGGTCTCGAGCTCGCGCTTGTAGGAAAGCGGATAGGCGGGGTTGACGACGACGCGGGAGAGACGCGCCGGGTCGAGGATCCCCTCCTCGAGATCGAACTCCCAGGCGCGCGTCTGCTTGGCGAGGAGCCGCCGCTGCAGCCGGTTGGCGAGCCGCGCGATCACGCTCTGGAGATGGGCGATCTGCTGATCGAGCAGCCCGCGGAGCCGAGTGAGCTCCTCGCTGTCGCAGAGATCGTTGGCCTCCACCACCTCATCGTACTGGGTGGTGAAGGCGCGGTAGGCCGTGGGATCGTCGGCGCCGGCGCTGTTGCGCGGCATGACGCCGGGCCGGCCCGGACGGCCGGGATCCTCGTCGCCGGCGCCGGGCATCAGCTCGCCCTGCACCTCGTCGGCGCCGGAGGGATCGCCCTCCTCCTGCTTTTCGGGAACGCCGGCCTCGAGCGCGCTCTGGGCGCCGGAGACCGAGCCCTCGCCGGCCTCGCTCTGGCTCTCGGCGTCGGAGGTGTCCTCGCCCTCGCCTTCCTTCTCGTCGCTCTCCCCGGAGGCCTCGGCGTCGCCCAGATCAAGATCGAGGTCCTGGATCAGCTTGCGCGCCGCCTTGGCGTAGCCCTCCTGATCGGCGACGTGACGGTCGAGCTCGCGGAGATCGCGGCCGATGCGGCCCTCGAGCCAGGGGCGCCAGAGCTCCACCAGCTTCTGCGCCGCGGGCGGCGGCAGCGCGCCGGTGAGCTGCTCGCGGGTCAGGAGCCTGACCGCCTCGGCGAGCGTCCCCTCGTTGCGCTCTGAGAGCCGGTCGTAGCCCTGCCGGCGATAGCGCGCCTCGAGCATGGCGGCGAGGTTGCCGGCGACGCCGGCCATGTTGCGCGAGCCCAGCGCCTCGACCCGCGCCTGCTCCACGCCCTCGAAGATCGCCCGAGCCATCTCGCCCTGCGGCACCCGGCGCGCGTGGAGCGCGGCATCGTGATGCTTGAGACGGAGCGCCAGCGCGTCGGCGGCGCCGCGCACCTGCGCCGCCTCCTGCTGGGAGAGATCGCGCGGCGGCGTCGGCAGCCGCGCGCGCGGACCGGCGAGGCCCGGCGGCTCGGGACCGTAGCTCACGGTCACGTCGTCGCGCTCGGCGATCGCCCTGAGCGTGGCGGTCGTCGAGCGCTTGAAGATCTCGATCGGTGACGGCGGCTCGGCCATCGACTTGTTCGCCTCAGACGAGGGTGGCCTGGACCCCGGTCTCCTTGAGCTCGGTGCCGAAGCAGCGCTGGTAGTATTCCGCCACCGTCGGCCGCTCCAGCTCGTCGCACTTGTTTAGGAAGGTGACCCGGAAGGCGAAGGAGATGTCGTTGAAGATGCGCGCGTTCTCCGCCCAGGTGATCACCGTGCGCGGCGACATGACAGTCGAGATGTCGCCGTTGATGAAGCCGGAGCGGGTGAGGTCGGCGAGCGCCACCATCGCGCTCACCGTGCGGCGCCCGTCGTCGCTGTCGTAGCTCGGCGCCTTCGCCAGCACGATCTCCACCTCGGCGTCGTGCGGCAGATAATTGAGCGTCGCCACGATGTTCCAGCGGTCCATCTGACCCTGGTTGATCTGCTGGGTCCCGTGATAGAGGCCGCTGGTGTCGCCAAGGCCCACCGTGTTGGCGGTGGCGAACAGGCGGAACGCCGGATGCGGACGGATGACGCGGTTCTGGTCGAGGAGCGTGAGCTTGCCCTCGACTTCGAGCACGCGCTGGATCACGAACATCACGTCGGGCCGGCCGGCATCATACTCGTCGAACACCAGCGCGGTCGGATGCTGCAGCGCCCAGGGCAGCAGGCCCTCGCGGAACTCGGTCACCTGGCGGCCGTCGCGCAGCACGATCGCGTCCTTGCCGACGAGATCGATGCGGCTGATGTGGCTGTCGAGATTGACGCGGATGCAGGGCCAGTTGAGGCGCGCCGCCACCTGCTCGATGTGGGTCGACTTGCCGGTGCCGTGGTAGCCCTGCACCATGACGCGCCGGTTGTAGGCGAAGCCGGCGAGGATCGCGAGCGTCGTGTCGCGATCGAAGCGATAGGCCTCGTCGAGATCGGGGACGTGCTCGCTGGATTTGCTGAAGGCAGGCACCTGCAGATCGCTGTCGATGCCGAAGGTCTGCCGCACCGAGACGGTGATGTCCGGGCGGTCGATCGGCGTCTCCGCCGAGCCGTTGGAAGTCTGAGCCGAAGTCATCGGAATGGGCGTGTCCTTGAGCGAGAGGGGGTGGCTGTTGCCGTGTCAGGTCCCGGGGAAGTAGCTGGCCTTGAGCGTGGCGTAGGCTTGGTTGATCACCTTGAGCTTCTCCTCGGCTGCCTTGTCGCCGCCGTGGGAGTCCGGATGATGGCGCTTCACGAGCTCCTTGTAGCGGGCCTTGAGCCGCGAGAAGGTGAGCGGCGGCGTCAGCTCGAACACCGCCAGCGCCTCCTCCTCGGCAGTGAGAGGCCGCTTGCGCTCGCGGGGCTTGGCGCCGCCGTCCTCGTCGTCGAATAGCCCGTAATCATGCCAGCGCGGCTCGAAGCGGGCGCCGACGCGGCTGCCGAGCGGCCAGGTCGGTCGCTGCCACACGGTGTCGGAGCGAATCTCGGCCTCGATCTCCGCCTCGCTCATGCCGGCATAGTAGTTCCAGGCCGCATTATAGGCGCGGACGTGATCGAGGCAAAACCAGTAGAAGGCATCGAGCTCGGACTTCGAGCGCGGGGCGCGGTAATCCCCCGCGGCCGCGCAACCGGGGTGGTCGCAAGGCCGAAGCGCCGGGTTCTCGGCCGATCGGGCCGAGGATTCGATGGAAAAAGGCCGCATTCTCACAGTATGGAGAGGCTCCGGAGGCAAGACAAGCAGGTGAGCGCAGTGCAGCAACGTGCGCCGTCACGCCTGTCGGCTTGACAGCAGGCCCACCCTCTCCAAGTTAGATCGGAATTCCCGAAGAGCTCCTCAATGCGTGTCGCCAGCCAAATTCGCGCCAAACTCACCGCCGCCCTGCAGCCCTCCCGCCTGGAAATTGTGGATGAATCCCATCGCCACAAGGGACATGCGGGCGCTAGGCCAAATGGGGAAACGCACTTCCGGGTAGCGATCGTCAGCGACGCGTTCCGAGGCAAGACCCGGCTCGAGCGGCAGCGCCTCGTCTACAGCGTGCTGAGCGATGAAATGGCGAGCGATATCCACGCCTTGAGCTTGGTCACGCAGGCGCCCGGGGAGACCCGGTAGGCGCCCACCCCAGACCCCCGTCAACGCTGTGGGCAACCCTGAATTCCCAAGCCTTTTGCGCGATCGTCCATTCAACCTAGAGGGGTTCCAAAAGTTACACTGCTCTCTCTGGTTGAAGGCGTGGAAGTTTGCCATAAATGCCCTCGTAGGTATTCCGAACAGACCGCTGGGTTAAAGGGCATGACCTCCTCAACGACAACACAGACGACAGCCACGAAACAGCAGGAAGCTTTGTACGAGGGAGAGCGCAGGGCCACGGATCAGTCCTACTCCGTTACTCGGGATTCGACGCTGGTGAGCGGCAACGTGACCGTCGCCGGGCGCCGCACGAGCATCCGCCTCGAGCCGCAGATGTGGGGCGCGCTGCGCGAGATCTGCGCGCGGGAAGGCAAGACGGTGCACATGCTGGTCACTGAGATCGATCGCGGTCGCGCCGCCTCGAGCCTGACCGCAGCCATCCGCGTCTATGTGATGGACTACTTCCGCGTCGCCGCCACCGAGGACGGCCACCGCCGCGCCGGGCACGGGGTGGAGGCTCAGCTGCCGGTATAGAACTCCGGCCAATAGCGCTTCACCAGCTTGCCGTCGGTCGCATAGGCATAGCAGGTGTCGAGAAGACGCGGGCGGCGCGCCGGCTTAGACGGATCGCGGGTATTCTCGCGCTGATGCCGGTGGCGGTAGGGGAAGATGGTCTGGAAGCAGGTGGTGGCGAGAGGGTTGAGCAGCTCCACCAGATGCGTGCAGCCCTCCGTCCCGCCCAAGAGCTCGCGCACCTTCTGAATGAAGCCCGGCCTGATCGAGAGGCCGACCAGGCGTTGATAATTCACCGTCACTTCCGGACAGAGCTGATAGGGGCTGGCATCGGTCACCGCCTCGACGGCGCGGATGATGAAATCGTCATCCACGGTGAGCCGCATCCACATGTCATGGACCGGCGTGCCCGGCGTCATGGTGCCGCGCCAGTCGCTCTCGAAGCTGTAGGTCTTGACGTCGGTCAGATGCGCTTCGATGTCCCAGAGTCCGTCCTCGCGGCGATAGCCGCGGCACTCGATCTGGCGGGTGTGGATATGCTCGCGGGGAGCGGGGGCTGAGAGAGGCATGTCCGATATCTAGTGGGACAACCGAGCCCGCGCCAGCGCTTTCGCGCCGCTGCCCGGCGATCGGGCAGTTAACCAGAAGCCGCCAGGAAGTCTCGAACGGCCGCCTCGGGCACGTCGCGCGTGACGAAAACGTCGCCGATCTCCCGCGGCAGGATGAACGTGAGGCGCCCGTCCTGCACCTTCTTGTCGCGCCGCATATGCGCGACCAGCCGATCGGCGGCGAAACGGCGGCCGGGAATGCTCGCGAGCGAGACCGGCAGGCCAACGGCGGCGAGGTGGCGCCGCACGCGCTCGGCGCTCTGGCCGCTCGCATGGCCGAGCCGCACGGAGAAGTCGAAGGCGAGCACCATGCCAAGCGCCACCGCTTCGCCGTGCAGCAGCTCCGGCCCGTAGCCGATCTCCGCCTCCAGAGCATGGCCGAAGGTGTGCCCGAAATTGAGGAGTGCCCGCTCGCCGGTCTCGCGCTCGTCGGTGGCGACCACCGCCGCCTTGTGCCGGCAGCTCTCCGCGACCGCGCGCGTGCGGAGCGCCGCGTCGCCGTCCACCAGCGCCCGGCCGGCGCCCTCCAGCCACTCGTAGAAGCCGCGGTCGCGGATCAGGCCGTACTTCACCACCTCCGCATAGCCGGCCAGCAGCTCGCGGCGCGGCAGTGTCGCCAGCGCATCGACATCGGCAAGCACCAGCGCCGGCTGATGGAAGGCGCCCACCAGGTTCTTGCCGTGCGCCGAGTTGATGGCGGTCTTGCCGCCGACAGAGCTGTCGACCTGCGCCAGCAGCGTCGTCGGGATCTGCACGTAGTCGATGCCGCGCAGCAGCGTCGCCGCGACGAAGCCCGCGAGATCGCCGACCACGCCGCCGCCCAGCGCCACGATCAGCGTCTTCCGCTCGATGCCGAGCGCCAGGATCTCCTCGGCGACGCGCGCATAGTGAGCGAAATCCTTCGTGCCCTCGCCCGGCGGCACCACGACGCTGGCATGGCCGACGCCAGCGCCATCGAGGCTCGCGACGAGCGCCGGCAGATGCAGCCGCGCCACCGTCTCGTCGGTGACGACGATCACGCGGCGCTTGCCGGCGAGCGGCGCCAGATGTCTGCCGGCGGCGGCAATGAGACCCGATCCCACATGGATGTCGTAGCTGCGGGCGCCGAGCGCCACGCGGATGGTGTCGGGACCGCTCATCGCGCCGTCTCGCCGGCGGCCGCCACGCTGGGCGCGAGATGATCGCCGAGCGCCGCCATCACCTTCTCCAGCGTCGCCTCCGGCGGGCCATCGACCGTATCGACGGTGATCTCCGCCTGGGCGTAGACCGGGTAGCGTTGCTCGATGAGACGGGTCAGGGTCTCGCGGTGATCGCCGCGCTTCAGAAGCGGACGATTGTTCCGCCGCGACACCCGCACCAGCAGCAGCTCGAGATCGGCGCGCAGCCAGACCGAGATGCCGCGCTCGCGGATGAGGCGCCGCGTGTCGGGATCGAGGAAAGCGCCGCCGCCGGTGGCGAGCACGTGAATCGGGCCGTCGAGGAGCCGCGCGATGACGCGGCGCTCGCCGTCGCGGAACGCCGCCTCGCCGCGATGCTCGAAGATCTCCTCGATGGTCTCGCCCGCCGCCGCCTCGATCTCGGCGTCGGCGTCGACGAAGGGGAGGCCCAGGCGCTGCGCCAGCCGGCGACCGATATTGGTCTTGCCGGCCCCCATCAGACCGACCAGGACAATCGTCTTCGGAACTTGCAATTGTGGCGCGGCCATGGCGTTGCGATCGTGCAATTAAGACGGTGCTATCGTTGAATCCGTGGGGTCGCGCCGATAGACTGTCGGCGCCCCGACGAGTCGCGCACCCTAGCATAGAGCGGCGCGCGGCGGTCAACCGGCGCCAGAGCCGAGTCGCCCGAGAAAACACGGCAGCGCGCGAGGAATAAAAGGGACGAAATGGTAAAGGTGGCCTTGATCGTAGTCGCGGCGGTGGTGGTCCTCATTGCCGCCGGCGCCGCCGTGCTGGCGGTATGGGACATTCCGGCGCCGAACCAGCCGATCGAACGGGTGCTTCCCGATGCCCGCTTCCCGAAGTGAGACACGAGTCGCGAGCCTAGCCTCGACCGCATACGCCGTCCTCGTCGTCGCTCTGGCTCTGCTGCCGGGCCCGGCTCTCGCACAGATCGGACCGCCGGTGCGGCTGGTGCCGCCACCCGCGGCACAGCCTGCGCCGGCACCGCAGGCGCCCGCGCCCGATACCAGCGCCGGCGGCGGCGAAACGCTGCCGAGCGGCGTGCAGGCGACGCCCCTGGCACCGGTGGACACCGCCTGGTTCGGCACGCTCGGCACCGCCGATGGTGCCTTCCCCGATACGCTCTGGCAGGGTACGCCGCGCAGCTACGTGGTGGCGGCGCTGCCGCTCGTGCAGCCCACCGCCTCGCCCGCGCTGCAGGACCTGACGCGCCGGCTGCTGCTCAGCAACGCGCTCGCTCCCGGCGGCAACGATCCGCCGGACGGGCCCGGCCTGGTGGCGGTCCGGCTCGAGCGCATGGTGGCGCTCGGCCAGGCCGACGCCGCGCTCGCCCTCATGGACCGTCTGCCGTGGAAGGGCGATCAGGAGAAGCTGGATCGCCTGCGCGTCGATCTTCCCCTCATCAACAACGACGCGGAGAGCGCCTGCAAGCAGGTGTCGAGCGTCATCGGCCGCTATCAGGATGTCTGGTGGGATCGCGCCGAGATCGCCTGCCAGGCGCTGCAGGGCGACGAGGCGAAGGCGCAGCTCGGCCTCAGCCTGCTGCGCGAGCGCAAGGTGCCGCGCGACCAGCTCTTCGACACGCTGATCGATGCGGTGGGTGGCCATGCGGCGAAGATCGACCGCATGCCGGATCCGACGCCGATCCGGGTGGCGCTGCTCGCCGCCGCGAAGCTGCCGCTGCCGGCGGATGCATTGCAGGCGGCGGATCCCGCGGTGCTGCACGAATGGGCCACCAACGCCAACATCCCGAACGATCGCCGGCTGCCGGCGGCGGAGCGCGCCGCGGCGCTGGGCGCGCTGCCGCTCGACGAGCTCGGCCTCCTCTACACCGAGATCACCTTCAAGCCCGACGAGGCGAAGACGGCGCTGAAGCAGGCGAACGACAATCCGCGCGCCCGCGCGCTGCTCTACACCACCGCCAAGCAGGAGACGGTGCCGGCGGCACGCGCCGAGGTGCTGCAGGCGCTGCTGCAGGCCGGCGCCAAGCGCGGCGAGCTTCCGGTGACCGCCCGGCTGGTGGCGCCGATCGTCCTGGAGATCCCGGCGACCCCCGATCTCGACTGGTTTGCGCCGCTGGCGGCGCGCGTGCTCTACGCCACCGATCATCCGACAGAGGCGGCGCGCTGGGGCCAGCTCATGGACGCCAACGGCCAGGGACAGCTGCTGCCGCTGGCGCGGATCGCCGCCGGCAACAACGGCCCCGCCTGGCCGAAGGACGGCCTCAAGGGCATCCTCGGCGGCATGCTGCCAAAGGACGGCCAGCCCGATCCGGGCAAGTTCCTGCTGACGGCGGCGCTGCTGGCGGCCGCGGGCGAGCCGGTGACCAGCGCCGACTGGTCGCTGCTGGTGGCGCTGCCGCCGACGCCGGCGCCACCGCTGCCGAACGTCGCCGTATGGTTCGGCGGCCGCGATGCCGCCGCCAATCACCGTCTCGGCGAGACCGTTCTCGACACGCTGCTGATGGCGCAGGTCGGCGGCCGCCTCAGCACCGAGCCCGACGTCATCGCCGAGGCGGTGACAAGGCTGCGTGCCGTCGGTCTCGAGGCGGACGCACGCCACCTGGCG
>Ga0335076_10008797_pt1 | contig 10192 bp, 8 predicted proteins | sample Lox_Sample_25_FD_206717 | JGI IMG/M metagenome (GOLD analysis project Ga0335076, IMG submission 206717) | Soil microbial communities from Loxahatchee National Wildlife Refuge, Florida, United States - Lox_Sample_2.5 | ecosystem: Environmental > Terrestrial > Soil > Wetlands | place: USA: Florida...
GCGCTCCTCCTGGTTCTTATAGGATTGAATCGGGTATGCCGCGATGGTCGTTCGCCGTGGCAGTTCGAGCGACTCCGTTGCACTGAACGACTTCCGAAGCTGATTCGTCCAGCGTTCAAAGACCGCTATTTTTCATATGCAAAATCACGGAGTCCGAGAAGTCTCCGCTACAGCGAGGTATAAGAACGTCCTCACACCAGCTGCTTCCATCGCGACTTCGGTTGCACGGGCACAGTTTCAGTTGCGGTTTCGGCAGACGCCGTAAAGCGTGAGAGATGATGATCGCTGTCGCCGAACGTCGCGTCTATCGCGGTAAGACGCTTGAAGTAGTGGCCGACGCTGAGCTCGTCGGTCATGCCCATTCCACCATGCAACTGAATTGCCTGTTGGCCGATGTATCGGCCAGCGCGGCCGATCAACTCCTTCGCCGCAGACAGGGCGCGCCGGCGCTCGGCAGCGTCGGGGGAATCGACTTTGACCGCAGCCAGGCACGCCATCGACCTCGCCTGTTCGTAGTGGATCAGCATATCCACCATCCGGTGCTGTAGCGCTTGAAAGCGGCCAATGGGAACGCCGAACTGCTGCCGCGTTTTTAGATACTCCAGCGTGGCGTTGTTCAGCGCGCCCATGCATCCCACCGCCTCTGCGCAAAGCGCCGCGATGCCGCGATCCACAATCAACTCGATCAGCGGGTAAGCCTGGTCGAGTACGCCGATCAACGACTCGGTGTTGACGTGGACATTCGTAAACTCCGCCTCGACCGCGCGCATACCGTCATAGGTGGGGTAGTCGCGCCCAGCTACCCCGGGCTCTGACGGATTGACAAAGAACAGCGAGATGCCGTGCGGATCGCCTGCCTCGCCACTGGTGCGCGCCGAAACGATCATCAGATCCGCGCTGGCACCTTGCAACACCACGGACTTTCGCCCATTGATGACCCAGTAGCCGCCTTCCATCCGCGCCGTCGTTTCCACCTGATTGAGGGCGTAACGCGAGCCCGGCTCACCGTGCGCGAAGGCGAGTTTCATCGAGCCCTTCACAATCGTGGGCAGCAGTATCCGGCGCTGGGGTTCCGTGCCGCCCAGCACGATCGCATTTGCACCGAGGACGACGGTTGAGAGGTACGGTTCCACGACCAGATGTCGACCCAGCGCTTCCATCACGATCATCGTATCTACCGCGCCGCCGCCGAAGCCTTCGTACTCCGAAGGGATCGGCAGACCGAGCAAGCCGAGCGATGCGAAACCCTCCCACACCGTCGGACTGAGGCCCTGGCGAGTAGCGATGATCTCTCGGCGCGCCTCGAAGCTATAGTTCTTGGCGAGAAATTTCTCCACCGAGTCCTGCAGCATCTGCTGCTCTTGCGTGTAGTTGAAGTCCATGTGTACCCTCTTTAGCTAGTGAAACTCTCAATATAGATCAGAGCTTCGCTGGCATCCGACCGTGGTCACAAGCCGAGGATCTGCTGCGCGATGATATTGCGTTGGATCTCGTTGGAGCCACCGTAGATCGTGACCTTGCGGTGGTTGAAATAACGCGCCGCCAACGGCCCGGCGTACTCCGGTCCGATCCGTTCCCCCAACCAGTGGTCGCCCCAGGATTCGGGCAGGAACGGAAGCGCATACGGCCCGACCGCCTCCATCATCAGCTCGGTCAGGCTTTGCTGAATCTCCGTGCCTTTGATCTTCAGGATCGAGGCCTCCGGTCCTGGCGCGCGTCCTTCCCGCTCCGCCGAAGCAACCCGCAGATCGGTGATCTCCAGTGCCATCAGGTCGATCTCCAGACGCGCGACCTTGTCCGCAAAGCGTGGATCCTGCAGCAACGGCCGGCCGTCCTTCTGCTCCTGTGTCGCAATATGCTTGAGAAAGCGTAACTCGCGCTTGGACCGGGATACGCCGGCGATGCCGGTGCGCTCGTGCGAAAGCAGAAACTTCGCATAGGTCCAACCACGCCCCTCTTCGCCAACCAGGTTCTGTACCGGCACTTCGACGTTATCGAACCAGACTTCGTTGACTTCGTGCTCGCCTTCCAGCGTGATGATCGGTCGTACCGTCACGCCTGCCGTGCGCATGTCGATGAGCAGGAACGAGATACCATCCTGCTTTTTGCCGGTGCTCGAGGTGCGCACCAGGCAAAATATCATGTCGGCATACTGACCCAGCGTGTTCCAGGTCTTCTGACCGTTCACGACATAGTGGTCGCCGCGAAGTTCGGCACGCGTTTTGAGCGAAGCCAGGTCGGATCCCGCCCCGGGCTCCGAGTAGCCCTGGCACCACCAATCTTCGCTCGACAGGATGCGCGGCAGATAGTGCTGCTTTTGCCAGGGGCTGCCGAATGCGATGATCACCGGCCCCACCATCTTCACACCGAACGGCATGACTGGAGGAGCGCCCGCATCCGCGCACTCCTCATCGAAGATATGCATTTGTACTGCATTCCAGCCGGTGCCCCCGTGCTCGACAGGCCAGCCGGGGGCGATCCATCCTTTGTCGAACAGGATCTTCTGCCAGCGCACCTGATCCTCCTTTGTGAGCCGTTTGTGCTCGAGGACCTTGCGGCCGATCTCGGAAGGCAGCTTGGAGTGCACGAACGCGCGCACTTGCTCGCGGAAAGCTCGTTCTTCTGGGGTGTAGTTGAGGTCCATGATGTGGTCCTGCGGGTTGTGCTGCGCAAAAAAACGCGCGTCGCGTCACGCCCGGAGTCGGTGCCGAGCTGCGGTCGACACAATGCGCCAAGGGCGCATCAGAGAATACGGGAAGCCCTCGTGAGAGGCAACGACCTAGGGGATATAATTGAGCATTCAGTCCGGCGGCGCGCCGGTGCTGCCCTCAATTTCAGCCCTGGAGGTCGCAATGGGTACCCGCGAACAAGAGATTCTCGCCCAGCTCAATCTCGAGCCGCTGTGGCTGCCATTCACGGCCAACCGTCAGTTCAAATCCACTCCACGCCTGCTGGTCGCCGCGAAAGACATGTACTACACGTCGCACGACGGACGCCAGATCCTCGATGGGATCGCTGGTCTGTGGGCGGTGAACGCGGGGCACTGCCGCCAACCCATCGTGGATGCGATCAAGAAGCAGGCCGAGAGCCTGGACTACGCCACCGGCTTTCAGATGCACAGCCCGGTGCCGTTCCTCGCCGCCGACCGCCTGGTACAGATCGCGCCGAAGGGCATGGACCACGTGTTCTTCGTCAATTCGGGCTCCGAGGCAGTCGACACCGCGCTGAAAATGGCGCTCGCATATCACCGCATGCGCGGAGAAGGCACGCGACGGGTACTGATCGGGCGCGAGCGCGGGTATCACGGCGTGGGCTTCGGCGGCATCTCCGTCGGAGGAATGGGCGGAAACCGTAAGACGTTCAACGGACAGCTGCTCTCAGCCGTGGACCATATGCCGCACACACACAATCTCGCGAAGAACGCGTACTCGCGCGGCGAACCCCTTTGGGGTGCGGAAGTCGCCGATGCTCTGGAGGGGTTGATCGCGTTGCACGATGCATCCAACATCGCTGCCGTCATCGTCGAGCCGATAGCAGGTTCCACCGGCGTGCTGATCCCGCCCAAGGGCTACTTACAAAAGCTGCGCCAGATCTGCGACAAGCACGGCATCCTGCTGATCTTCGACGAGGTGATCACAGGCTTCGGTCGCACCGGCAGCGCTTTCGCCTCACAGACCTTCGGCGTTACGCCCGACATGATCACGTGTGCCAAAGCGTTGACCAACGCCGCGGTGCCCATGGGCGCGGTGATTGTAAGGAAGGAAATCTACGAAACCATGATGCAGGGGCCCGAAAACGCCATCGAGCTCTACCATGGTTACACCTATTCCGGCCATCCGCTGGCAGCAGCAGCCGCTGTCGCAACGCTCGATTTGTTCAAGGCCGAGAGCTTGTTCCAGCGTGCGGCCGAGCTGGCGCCCTATTGGGAGGACGCCGCCCACTCGCTCAAGGGGCTGCCGTACGTCGTGGATATCCGCAACCTGGGATTGATCGTCGGGATCGAGCTCGAGCCGATCCCGGGTAAGCCTGGCGCGCGCGGGTTCGACGCGTTCTTGCGCGCCTACCAGAAGAATGTGCTGATCCGGACCACCGGCGACACCATCGCCATGTCGCCACCGCTAATCATCGAGAAGAGGCAGATCGATCAGCTGTTCGAGACCGTGCGCGATGTACTGAAAACTCTACCTTGAAAAGTCTGAACGACGCGTCGGCGGCGAGGGCTAAGTGAGGTTCGTCATTGCCCAGATGCAGCACGAGACCAACACGTTCTCGCCGGTACCCACGCCATGGCAGGCGTTTGGGCGGGACGGCCCGCAGCTGGGCAAGGCGGCATACGAGGCAACCAAAGGTACGCGCGTGCCCATGGCTGCTTACCTCGATCTGGCCGAAGCGGCAGGAGCTGAGATCGTGACGCCGATCGCGGCTTGGGCCAATCCGAGCGGGCCGGTGGACGGAAAAGCGTATGACCGCTGTTGCGATCTCATCGGCGATGCGGTGGCCAGAGGCTGCGACGCGATTTTTCTGGATCTACATGGAGCCATGGTGGTAGCGGATCGCACCGACGATGGCGAGGGCACGCTGCTGCAGAAGCTCCGAAAGATCGCTCCCCGCACACCTATCGCAGTCTCATTGGATCTGCACGCCAACGTCACGGACGACATGGTTCGCAATTGCGATGCGATCGCAGGCTATAAGACCTACCCGCACGTCGACGGTTACGAGGCCGGCCAACTCGCCGGCAGCATTCTCCTGCGCTACCTCAAAGGCGAAGTGAAGCCGGTCATGGCCTGGGGCAACGTGCCGCTTCTGGCGCAAACACTGCGGCAGAATACCGACGAAAGGCCCATGAAAGATTGCGTGGACGCGGCCCGTGCCGCAGAGAAAAGCGGTCTGCTGGCGGCTACGGCCTTCGGCGGTTTTCAACAGGCGGATATTCGTGATGCTGGCCTGAGCGTAGTCACGGTCGCCGACCGCGACCAAGCTAGGGCGGAAGCGAGCTGTAAGGCGATTCTGGATATCGCATGGCGCTACAGGGACGAGTTCGTCTACCGCGGCGAGCCGTTGCAGCAGGCGATCGCGCGCGGCAAGCGGCTGGCGGATGAAAATGGCGGGCCCATCCTTCTGCTGGACCATGCCGACAACTGCGCCTCCGGTGCAACTCAAGACACCATGTACGTGCTCAAAGAGGCTTTGCGCCAAGGCCTCACCGGCATCGCGGTAGGTCCGGTCCGTGATCCGGAGGCGGTTGAAAAGATGGTCCGAGCCGGAGTGGGCGCCACGATAACGTTGAAGCTCGGGGGCAAGATGGACATGCCCGCGATCAAAGTGAAAGGGGAGCCATTGGAAGTCGCTGGTGTGGTGCGCGCCGTCACCGATGGCGAATACACCATCACGGGCCCACAGTTCCAAGGCATGCGCTGCTACATGGGGCGGACGGCAGTATTGGATACCGGCGTAGCCGAGATCGTGGTGACCGAACGCAACCAGGAGCCGTGGGACCGCGGAGTGTTTACGAGCGTCGGCATCGATCCCTCCCGCAAGCGTTTTCTCTTGTTGAAATCGCGCATGTATTTCCGCCCCGTGTTTCTGCCCATCGCCAAAGGCATGGTGTTTTGCGACAGCCTCGGCGTAGGATCGTCGGATTGGACGCTGTTCGATTTCAAAAAGCTCAGACGGCCGATCTATCCGCTGGATTCGGAGTTCGCGGCCGAGCATCGCTGAGGCGCAGCTTCAGCCAGTTTGAATCAATTCCGGAGGAGTAAACGAAAATGAACAAACCCGTGGAGCGGCCTGGCTCACAGGTGAAGGACATCCATCATTACATCAACGGGCGCGAGGTCGCTGGCAACAGCGGGCGCTATGGCGACGTTTACAACCCGGCGCTGGGCGAGATCACCGGACGCGTAGCTTTCGCCAGCGCTGAAGAAGTGGGCCGAGCAGTGGCCGCGGGAGCGGCCGCCTTCCCAGCCTGGGCGGCGACTCCGCCTTTACGTCGCGCACGCGTGATGTTCAAGCTCAAGGAACTGGTCGAGCGCGATCACGACAAGCTGGCACGCCTGATTTCGAGCCAGCACGGTAAAGTCGTGTCGGACGCCCGCGGGGAAGTCACGCGCGGCCTGGAGGTGGTCGAGTTCGCGTGCGGCATTCCGCATCTGCTCAAAGGCGATTACAGCGAGCAGGTGGGAACCGGCATCGACACCTATTCGATGCGTCAGGCGCTGGGCGTGTGCGCAGGAATTACGCCGTTCAACTTCCCCGCGATGGTTCCGATGTGGATGTTCCCGATCGCCATCGCCTGCGGCAATAGCTTCGTCCTGAAACCATCGGAGCGCGATCCATCTGCGAGCCTCCACCTGGCGGCTCTGCTCAAGGAGGCGGGATTGCCCGACGGCGTATTCAATGTCGTGCAGGGAGACAAGGTCGCGGTAGATGCGCTGCTCAACGATCCGCGCGTCGCTGCGGTCAGCTTCGTGGGCTCTACTCCCATCGCCGAGTACATCTATCGAACGGGAACTGCGTCCGGAAAGCGCGTACAGGCGCTCGGGGGTGCAAAGAATCATCTGGTGGTCATGCCCGACGCCGATCTGGAGCAGGCGGTCGATGCGCTCACTGGCGCTGCGTACGGTTCGGCAGGCGAGCGCTGCATGGCGATTTCCGTCGCGGTCGCGGTGGGATCCGTCGCCGATGCACTGGTCGAACGTTTGGCCGAGAGGGCTCGCAGCCTCAAGATCAACGCCGGCAGCGACGAGAGCGCCGAGATGGGCCCTCTCGTTACCAAGCAGCACTTCGACAAGGTGAACGGCTACATTGCCGCCGGCGTGAAGGAAGGCGCGAAGCTCGTGGTCGATGGCCGCGGAGTGAAAGTACCTGGCTATGAGAAGGGCTTTTTCGTTGGCGGCTGCCTATTCGACGAGGTGAAGCCCAGCATGAGCATCTACCGCGAGGAAATCTTCGGCCCAGTGCTGTCGGTGGTGCGCGTGCCCGACTTCGACGCCGCGGTGCAGATCATCCATGGCCATGAGTACGGAAACGGCGTCTCCGTATTCACCCGCGACGGGGACGCGGCGCGCGAGTTTGCATCGCGCATCCAGGTCGGCATGGTAGGGATCAACGTCCCCATCCCCGTCCCCGTCGCCTACCACAGCTTCGGCGGGTGGAAGCGGTCGCTGTTCGGCGATCACTACATGCATGGTCCGGAGGGCGTCCGCTTCTATACACACCTCAAGACCATCACCAGTCGCTGGCCGACGGGGATCCGCAAGGGCGCCGAGTTCGTCATGCCCACCATGAAATAGCGGGACACATGCTAGGACGAGCCGCCGCCCTATGCGCCACCGTGTTGGTGGAGGTCGGGGTCGCCGCGGCGGCAGCCACAACCTGGGACAAGAACGCGGGATGGCTGCAGGAGCAGATCCAGGCTTGCGCGCATCGAAGCGGCGGATTTTCCTGCACGTATTTCCCGGCGCGCGCGCTCAATCAGCTCTTCGGCATCGGTCAGTTCTGTGAAGCAGATCGGTGCCTGCGCCCTCATGAAATAGCGGCGCAGATCGCAAAGGACCAGCGCTGGACCGCTCTGGGGCAGGCAAGCGACCAGGCGACTCTGACCCTGGCGCGAGAGATGGCCACCGGTGGGCTGCCGGTCATCGCAATGGAGGCGAGTGCCGATAAGGGGCTGGTCGCGATGGTAATGCCGGGCAAGCTCGTCTCTTCCCAGGGCTGGCGATTGAAGGTGCCGCTGGCGGTTGGGACGCGCCTGGACAAGCCCGAGCAATCGGTCTACAGCCAAGCACTGAGCTTTCTGTTTTCCGATCCGTCGAAAGTGACGCTGTACGTCCAGAAGTAGCAGTCGCCAAACTGGCGATACAAGGAACTTTCGGTCGTTACCACAGTGAGGGAAATCATGATCCGTACTGCATCAGCCGTCTGGAAGGGCGGACTCAAGGAAGGCAACGGTGCACTGTCGACACAGAGCGGAGTGTTCAAGGATCAACCGTACTCGTTCCAAACCCGCTTCGGGGATGCGAGAGGCACCAATCCCGAGGAGCTCATCGCTGCGGCGCATGCGGGCTGCTTCAGCATGGCCCTGTCGCTATTTCTCAACAACGCAGGCCTGACGCCCGAACGCATCGAGACCGCGGCGATGCTGACCCTGGAGGCACAAGGCGGCGGTTTCAGCATCACGGCCGTGCATCTCGATGTCAGTGCAAAGGTGCCGGGCGCTGACGAGGTGAAGTTTCAGGAGGCCGCACGGGCCGCCAAGGAGAACTGCCCGGTCTCCAAGGTGCTGAACGCAAAAATCACCATGGATGCGAAGCTGATCGCATAGAACACCATTGAAAAATCACCGTCGCGCTGATCCTTCGACTTCGGGCTTCGCTCACAGCCCGGCCCCGACCGATGCCGGCAAAAACCCGGGGAGCGTCAAGCGTCAGGGAGCCGCAGCGTCAACCCCGTTTATGGTCGATGTTTCGACGCCTGTGATGCGTACTGCCGGCTAGTCCCAGAATCCCCGGTGCGCGACCGCCGCCTCATCTTCAAGGACAGGACCGAGGACCTCGATCCGTCGCTGCCCTCTCGCGAACACTTCCCGACATGGCAGCGACAGTGTCGGGTTTTCCGGATGATTCCCGGTCAGTTCCAGCAGCCGCTCCTCGGATAAGGCATAGACAACGCGCGAGATCCCGGACCAGTACACGGCGCCAGCGCACATCGCGCACGGTTCGGCGCTCGAATATAGGGTCGCGCGCGCAAGCCGCTCCGGCGGAAATCGGCGCGATGCGCTCCGCACCGCATTCAACTCTGCGTGCGCTGTCGCGTCCCCGTCCGGCCAACCGGACGCGTTGCCGGCTTCAGCCAGGACTTCGCCGTCCGATGCAACCACCAGCGCTCCGAATGGGTGCTTTCCTCGTGCCTTGGCCTCGGAGGCAATGGCGATGGCAATACGCAAATTTCCCAGATCCGGTTCGCTGATACTCATCGAAGGCGGTGATGTGGCGCGTTCGGAGGAACCCGCGTAGCCTAACACCAGCCCTGAAGACAGGCCCACGCCGGTAACGGGATCCGAGTGGACGGGCTGTGCGACGCAGGAGGCAGGATCGCATTGAGGCCCGGGGCACATCAGGAGCCTCGATCAGTCAAAGCGGAGGAGCGGGTGAATTCCAGACTACTTCGAGTTGCGCTCGGTATCGCCATTGCGCTTCAATTGACCGCTGCATTTGGCGCCGAGAACCTCAGGATCGCGTTCATCGGATCACTCAGCGGCGCGTTTGCCCTGCAAGGTCAGGAAACTCTGAAGACGATCGAGACCGGCGCGGACATCGTCAACTCTCAAGGTGGCGTTCTCGGGGGTAGAAAAATCGAAATCGTAGCCTTCGACAACAAGGGCAACCCGCAGGAGACGTTGGTCGTGCTCAAGCAGGCTGTCGATCAGGACATCCGCTTCATCATTTCGGGCGTCTCCAACATCGCTCATGCGATCGTCGAGGCCGTGGGCAAACACAACGCACGCAACCCGGATACCGCTGTGGTGTTCCTGGATTACGGAGCGTTGGACCCCGCTTTGACCGAAGCTAAGTGCAGCTTCTGGCATTTCCGCTTTGAAGCTCACGTCGACATGCAGGTAAATGTCCTGACCGACTATATCGCGAAGCAGCCCTCGATCCACAAGGTCTATCTCATCAACCAGGATTATGCGTATGGTCAAGCGGTAAGCCGCGTCTCGAGGGAAATGCTTGCCGCCAAACGGCCGGACATCGAGTTCGTCGGCGACGATCTCGTGCCGCTGGGCAAAGTGAAGGACTTCTCCCCGTATGTGGCCAAGATTCGCGCTTCGGGCGCGGATAGCGTGCTGAGCGGAAACTGGGGGAACGATCTGTCGCTGCTGATCAAAGCCAGTAATGAAGCCGGACTGCCGACCACCTACTATACGTTGCTCGCTGCCTATTTCGGCACGCTCGGCGTGATCGGCGGCGAGGGGGGAAGCCGCGTCAAGACGATGTATGCATGGAACATCAATGCTGCGGACTCAGGCTGGGAAAAGACCTTGATGGAATACAAAACGAAACTCAAGGCACTATCCAACCTGGACTACTTGCCGGCAATTCGCCTCGTGCAGATGCTCGCGATTGCGATTGGGAAGGCCGGGAGCACCGATCCGGTCAAGGTCGCGTATGCTCTGGAGGGACTCAAGTAC
>Ga0335076_10008798_pt1 | contig 10192 bp, 12 predicted proteins | sample Lox_Sample_25_FD_206717 | JGI IMG/M metagenome (GOLD analysis project Ga0335076, IMG submission 206717) | Soil microbial communities from Loxahatchee National Wildlife Refuge, Florida, United States - Lox_Sample_2.5 | ecosystem: Environmental > Terrestrial > Soil > Wetlands | place: USA...
AACAACGTGAACGTCCACTGCACGGCAACCAGCGAGACGTGAAGATGGGCTTGGATCGGCTTGGTAAACAGCGTCCAGGCATATTGCAGGTTGGCGATCGCCATCATCGCGACGATGCCGGCGACGAGCTGCACCCAGCGGTTGGGAATACGCGAGGGATGGATCAGCGAAGACGGAGACGTAGACATGGAGCTTCCTCCGCGAAACACGCGAAACCCTACGAAACTCACTGCCAGATCGCCGGCGGCCCTGCAGACAGCCTAGAAACGTAAGGTGCCAGCTACTTTGCCCACACTATCGACTTGCTTCTGAATGATCGATATCAACGGTAAAGTGCGCGGAAGATAGTCCAGCTCTACTGGTCCACTTATCGAACCAGTTGAACCTCCGCACAATAGCGTGTAGATATGGCAGTGTCAAGGCCTGACGCGAGTAGGGGGAATCGTCAACCGGCTTGGTTTTCGCGGCCTAATAATCTCAGAAGGACAACAAACGGGATTCGTGGAAGAACAGCTTTCAGCCCAGATCAGGACGTTCCGCTCCCAACTCGAGCGCCTCATCGCCCATGGAAGGACGCTGCGGAGTCTTCTCTCGGCGGATCCCTCACCTGCCGATCTGGCAGTCGCCCGCGTCTGGCAGCGGGAGTGTGGTGCACTCGTCAACGAGATGTCTGGAGGCAGCAAAGCCCACTGGCTGGCGCGCGCCTTCGGCGATGCGTTCATGGCGCGCGACGCGACGGGCGCAGCGGTCGAGGAAGTCACTCCGGGGGAAATCGTTGGCCGGCTGCTCGCAGTCATGGAGCAGGCCTCGGGTGCGCTCGCCCAGCTAGACGCGGCGCCCCTCACCTCCGCTGATCCACCTGCCCCACGTCGCTTCGACTTTGTCCATGATGCGGTCCTCCGGCCGGTGCTGGAGCAGGCTTATGGCGACGGCAGCCGCGCCCTTGAGCGGGCCGATTACAGGCTAGCTCTGCTGACCTATGCCGGAATCCTGGAAGCCATCGTGACCGACGCCCTGCACTGCGAAGATGAGGCGGTTGCAGGCGCGGGGAGGCCGCCAGGCAGCATCGCTGACTGGTCCTTCGAGGTGCGTCTGGAGATCGCGGAGAAGGCTAGCCTCATCGGGAGCGGTTGCGCTCGACTGCCGGAGGCGGCGCGAAAATATCGAGATGACCCCACTCTGCAAGCTGAAGGTGATGCCGCGATCTCCGAGCGCGAAGCCCGCCAGACCGCCCAGGTGCTTCACGTTGTAATGCGAGACCTGAATCCCGGCCGGTGAGGCTCAATCCTCCAGATCTTCTCGGAAGACCGGCTGCGAGGGATTCAGGCGGCCGCTGGCGACAGCATCGACCATCTCGCGATATGCCTGGGCCGCGTCGGGCAAAGAGGTGTAGCCGCGCTCCCGCTGCAATCCGCCGCTGGGAGAGTAGATCAGGGTGAAATACCGGCCAGATGAATATTGGAATTCCCGCCATTTGTCCGGCAGGTCAGGATCGCCTTGCTGCCCCAACACGTCCATGAGTGCGACCGTCCACTGCTGGCCCGACGGGTCTGTGACGATCTGGCGCTCCAGATACTGCCATTCGTCCATGGTCCACAGGGGCATATCTATCCGAGCAACTGGGCTAGGGCGCTGGCGACCTGCCTGCCGGTGAACGGTTTGGGAACCAACAGGACGCGCTGCGCTTTGCGGGCGCGGAGCTTGGCCTCGGCTGCTTCCGGAGTGTCACTGATGATAACTATCGGGAGCTGTCCATGAGCAGGGTCGCTGCGAACGCTCTCGAACACCGCATCACTCATGTCGTAGCTGGTGCAGTCGAGCACCAGCGCATCGGCGGGCTGAGCTTGTAGCAGTTCGTTCACTGTCGGCGTAAATCCGGTCGCCGATACCTCGTACCCGAAGTCTCGCAGAGCAAAGGTCAGCAACTCGGCGATCTCGGGCGTGTCGTCGATCAGCAGGACGCGGGCCAACAGTGCCTACTTCTTGCCGCCGGCGCCGGGCAGCCGGGGCTTCTTGCCTTCGCAGCTCTGCAAGTCCAGGACCCACACCCGCCCGCCGGCGGTGTAATAGGCGCGCTGTTCATTTTCAACCATCGCGCCCCAAGCCTCCAGCGTGCGCATGGCGAAGGTATAGCCCTCGAAGTTGTTACGGATGTGGTCGAGCACTTCGTTGGTGTGCCAGTTGTCGGTCAGGATGGCGTCGCCGGCATGCACCCTTAGCACCGTGTAGTAGCGGTCGAATGCCGCCTCCGGGCGCACGTCGCGGGTCGCGCCGCGTTTCTTGCCTTCGCTGACGATGTAACTTTCCTGCGCCTCGGGCAGCGTGGATGGGCTCATATCTCGGGTATTCATACGGTCTCCGCTACCGCTGCGGCCTCGGTCGCTGCAGCCATGTCGGACACATTTTTCGCATCGGCGGCGCGGACCAAGGCCTCGGGAACCTCTACTCCCATCATCCGCCATTGCTCGTTGGCAAACCTCTGCAGGGTGGCGATATGCTCGGCGTGCAGATGGCCGAAACGCCCCTGGAGCTTCAGATACTCCGACACCGGCCGCATGCTCTGCGGGCGGAAGCTGTAGTCGTAAACGCGGTGCTCCGGGTTCCACTCCCACATCGGATAGAGCCCGCACTCCACCACCAGCCGCCCCAGATCGATCGAGCGCGGCGTCTCGTACACAAAGCCCTTCTGGCAGGGGGTATAGACCATCAGGTAGGCAGCCCCACGATGATTCAGCCCCTTGCGGACCTTGTTCATCAGGTCGATCGGGTAGCCGACGCTCGCGGTGGCCACGTAGCAATGGGGATGGCCGGCCGCCATCATGCGCGCCAGGTCTTTGGGGAACAGCGTCTTGGCCTGTGGAACCTTCGGCCCAGGCGGCGAGAAGGTTGTCATGCCGCCGTAGGGCGTGCGCGACGATGCCTGAATGCCGGTGTTGGCATACTGCTCGTTGTCGTAGCAGATGATCAGGCAATCGTGATTGCGGTACAGAGCGCCCGAGATCGATGCCAGCCCGATGTCGGAGGCGCTACCGTCGCCGGCTTCGCAAATGATGTTGGGGAATTGCCCCTTCCACTTCCCCTTGCGGATCATCGCCTCATAGGCCGCGGCAACGCCCGCGGTAAAGCTGCCCGCGCTGCCGATCTGGGTGTGCGCCCAGGGCACGTTGTAGGGAGTGCAGAGGTACGAACTATTGGCGACGTACATGCACCCGGTCGGCCCGACCAGAATCGTGTTGTCGCCGGCGGCCTTGCTGGTCATCCGATACTGGATCGATGGCCCGCAGCCGGCGCAAGTGCGATGCCCGGGAACGAAGGGTTCGCTCGACGGCAAATCCGGGTTGTAAAAGCGCGGTCCCTGATTGGGGCTCTCCAGGATCTTCAATACCTGCCGCTCAACTTCGATGGTTGCCATAATCTCTCCAGTCGATTCTTCGTAAGCCAGGTTTCAGCCGTGCCGCCCGCTACTCTTCGAACCCCACCCAGTGCGTGCGTTTTTCTACCTTGCCGCGCTTCATGGCTTCGGTCATCTTCTCCGTCATCCAATAGAACTCTTTCATGACAATCGCCTCTCCACCGAGCCCCGCCATGAAGGAAACCACGATCGGCCGTGATTGGCTCTCGTAGAGTGCGCCGCACACCTCGGCATAGAGTGACCCGCCACTGCTCACGCTGCCCAGTCCCATGTTGGTTTCGATGACGCCAACTACCTTGAATTTGCTCAGAACCTCATTCACCCGGTCGGTCGGATACGGGCGGATGGTCCGCAACCGCACCATCCCGACCTTCACGCCCTGATTGCGCAGATGCTGAATGGCGAATCGCGCGGTGACCGCATGGCCGCCTTGCAGAAAGAAGACCATGTCGGCGCCATCGGTCATGTACTCCTCCAGCCACGGGTCATAGCGCCGCCCGAAGATTCTGGCGAACTCCTCGTGCACCTCTTCGATCACCGCCATCGACTCTTCCATGGCGCGGGCACGCTCCAACTGCAGCGGCGGACCCTGCTCCGGCATGATCTGCGGGCCGTGCGACACCGGATGCCGCGGATCGAGCGGATACGGATGCTTGTACGGCGGCAGGAACTCCCTCACCTGCCCCGTGTCGGGCAGCTCTACGTCGGTGGTGATGTGCGAGACAAAAAAGCCATCCTGGCAGACCATCTGCGGCAGCAGCACACGTGGGTCCTCGCCGATGCGATACGCCATGAGGTGGTTGTCGAAGGCTTCCTGCGCGTCGCATGACCAGCCCATCAGCCAGCCCATGTCGCGCGTGGAGAGTGCATCGGTGTGCTCAGAGCCAAAATCGCCGGGCGGATCGAGAGTGCGGTCGGCGATCATCATCTGCACCGGCATACGGCTACCCGAGATCGGGGAATAGAGCTCGTAAGCGAACTGCACACCTACGCCCGAGCTTCCGGTGAACACCCGCGCACCGCTCGACGACGCGCCGTGTGCGATGCTCAACTGCGAGTGCTCGCTATCGGCCACGATGTACTCGGCGTCGAGTTCGCCGTTGGCCACCATCTGCGCCAGCGCCATCATGGTCGCCGTGTACGGCCGGATCGGGTAGGCCGTAATCACGTCCACGTCGGCATACTTGGCCGCCTGCGCGGCCGCCACACAGCCGTTGATCCGAACTGTTTTTTTCTTCGCTTCCGCTACCGTTGGCATATTCCGCTCCGCTATCCTGCCCAACGCTCGATTCGCCGAGGAACACCAATTGTCTAAATATTCTTTGGCGTCTGCTGCGCCAGTTGCCTGAGCTGCTCCGCCTGGCGGCCGTGCAGACCGGGCGTAATCGCAAACGCCGTGTCCATGCGCACCACGCCGCTGTCGAAGTCGAGCTCCGGTACACCCTCAAGGCACCCCGTCGGACACTCCTCGATGCACACCCGGCAGCCCTTGCAGTAATCAACCAGAATCTTGTACAGGCCGTTGGAACGCGCTCCGCGCACGATGCAAGGCTCAGGGCACACCAGGTAACAATTGTCGCAGGCATTGCAGGTGCCGCAACTGAAGCACCGGCCGGCCTCATCGACCGCTTGCTGCTGTGAGAATCCCTGGATCACCTCGTTCGATGTCTTCTTCCGGCTCGTCGGCGGCAACAGCGTCTGCTGTACGCGCTGGAAGTGCGGGAAGTAGGTCATGTTCATCCGGTTCAGATCGAAAAGCACATCCACGGGAACGGTTCGGGGCTGCAATGGCTCCCCACGCAGGACTTTATCGAGGTTGAAAGCCACCCGCTTGCCATCGCCCACGGCATTCACCACCATCAGCGGCTGACCCGCTCCCAACTGCACCACGTCGCCGGCGGCAAAAAAGTTGGTGTTGCCCAGACGCCCGAACTTGTCGCTCTTTATAGTGCCGCGCTCGTTCTTGAACTCGTCCGGCAGCCAGCCGAGCGACGCCCGCTGGCCGACGGCGATGATCACATTGTCCGCTTCAAAGCGCTCGGCGGCGGCGCTGCGATCGATGTTGATCGGCGAGGCATTGATCGCGCCGGCAAAGCGAGCCGGATGCAACTGGATGGCTTCCACCTTTCCGTTGCCGAGCACCGCGGTCATAGCCCGGCCATGCCGCAGTTCCACGCCCTCCTCCAGCATGTCGTGCAGATCTTCCGGCGATGCCGGCATCTCATCGCTGTTGGCCTCCACCGTGATCATGGTTACTTCCACGGCGCCTTGCCGCAGAGCTTCGCGGGCACAGTCAATCGCGGTGTTGCCGCCGCCAATGACCACCACGCGACGCCCAAGCTTGACCTTGGAGGTGCCCATTCCGATGTCGCGCAGAAATGGCAGCCCATAAATCACACCCTCTTTGTTCTCACCCTCGGCGCGCACGCTGTTGGGCTCGGTGAGACCCACCGCGAGCACGCAAGCGTCATAGTTCTTCTTGAGGTCGTCCCAGGTGATGTCCTTACCCACCTCGACGCCGGTCTTGATGGTCACGCCCAGCTCCACCAGGCGCTCGATCTCGCGATCCAGGATCTTCGGCGGCAGCACCCACACCGGAATTCCGCCGCGATTCAGGCCGCCGGCTTTGGGCGACTTCTCCAGAATGGTCACCGCATACCCCAGCCGCGCAAGCTGGTAGGCCGCGCTGTGACCGGCCGGGCCTGAACCAACGATGGCCACCTTCTTCCCATTCGGCGGCCCCGCTTTGACCACGTCCTGCTTCAATGACTGTCCCAGGTCACCCAGAAACCGCTCGACCGCGCGAATCGAAATCGCCTCGTCGTACTTGCCGCGATTGCACGCCTGTTCGCACGGGTGATAACAAACACGCCCCGTCACCGACGGGAACGGCATGTCCTCTTTGATCAGCGCATAGGCATCGAGATACTTGCCGCGCTTCACCAGGTCGAGATAGCCCTGGATCTTCTCGTTGGTGCCGCAGGCGTTGTTGCAGGGCGGAAGCTTGTCGCGGTAAACCGGGCGGATCGACCGCCAGTTGCCGGTGGGAAAAAGGTCCTGGCCCTTTTCCTGGGTCGGTGCGGGCGTGATGCCGGCGAAGGTAATCATCAACCGCTCAGGGATACGCGTGCCTTTGGTGGACATTGATTCCTTCCCTATACCGCTACCGCGTTCAGCGGCATGACATGAAGTTCATCGAGCGCTGCCTGAAACGCCTTCTTGTTGGCGATCATCGGCTCGATGGTTTCGATCTGGACGATGCCGGTAGTCTTGACCACGGCGGCAATCAGAGGCGCCGCGATATCCGGCGCGATCGCCTTGTTGCGCTCGGCGGCGCCCTCGGTCGAGAGACGATCAAGCCCAAGTTCGCCCAGCCGGTAGTAGAGCCACTTGTGGTCCGCGAGCTTGGCGGCGTCCACGCAAACCAGTTGCGACAGCCGCTCGCGCCCAGGCACGAAGCGAATCATGTACTCCGGCGAGTAGTGGGTGTTGATGATGAGCGTGCCGCCCGGAGGCATGCCGCGCATGTAGTCCCAGCCCTTGACCATGGTGCCCTCGACGAGCACCACGATGTTGGGATTTTCGTTCTCGTAGGTGAGCGCATTCTCGATCACGCGATCGCTTACCCGGCAGTACTTCCGCGTCGGCGCGTTGGTGCGATCGGGATTGTCCACGTAGTTCTCCATCGCCTGCGCGAACTTGCCTTCCAGACGGGCGGCGGCGGAGACGGAATTTACGATATCGCGGCCTTCCTTATCCATGATGATGCCGCGCGTCCAAACCGTGAGTTCGGTGTAGATCATGTCGATCCCTCGTTGCTGACTCGATTGGAACGGCTCGCTCGCTCATGCGCCCGAGCCCCACGCCCGGGTGCCGAGCCGTCTTGAATTCTTGCGCTTGCCTAAAATCCCGCCAGGATGCCGACCCTACACAAGCTACGACTGCTCAGGATTTCTTGAACAAAATCTCTTCCACATCCTGGATATGGCGGCGCATGGCGGCATTGGCCGCCTCGCTATTGCGACTCTTGATCGCCTCCAGGATTCTGCGGTGCCCTGCCAGGGACTTGTCCGAGCGGCCCGGCACCTGCAGGGAGCGCTCGCGGCTGTCGCGCAGCAGGTCCATCAGGATGTCGAGCACCTTCAGCACCACGCTGTTCCCCGATGCCAGGGCGATGCCGTAGTGAAACTCGGCGTCTTCGTCGATCGCCAGATCGCCGGCCGCAAGCTTTTTCTCCTGCCGCTGCAGCACCTCTTCCATCTCCGCGATCTCTTCGGCCGACGCGTTCGCCGCCGCATGCGCCGCCAGCGGCGGCTCCAACATCTTGCGGAAATCCAGCAACTCCCTGACCTGCTCCTGCTGGCGCTTCAAGGCCTCGGCGAGTGGACGAACCGCCGACTCAGCCGGTTGGCGAACGATCGTTCCCGTCCCCTGGCGCGGCTCAACCAGCCCACTCAACTCGAGTCCGCGAATCGCATCGCGCACCGAGCTGCGGCTGACCTGCAGCATCTCTGCCAGCTCCCTCTCTGAGGGGAGCTTGTCTCCCGGCTTGAGTTTGTCGAGAATCAAACGCTCAATTTGCTTGGCGACCGCCTCATAGACCTTGGGCCGGCGAACGGCCTCGAAAGCGAACTTGACGACAGCGGGCATTGGCAGGTGGTCTGATAACCAGACCAGCAAGGCACAAAGTATACCCCGGTCAGGGCCCGGAAGCTATATTTACCCGGATTTTTTAGGTGAGCGACCGCGACAGAGTTGCGCGTAAACCAAAATCACTCGCTTACTGCGACTCCAAGCCTGCTCTTGCGATTAGGCTCCGCAAGGCCTCCTCGCCACCCGCTCCCCGCTGCTCTCCGGCAATATTGCCCTTGCGATCGATGACCACATAGATCGGGTATTGGGTGGCCTGGTACATGGCGGCGAGGTTGGTGTCGTCGGTGAGCACGACCCGGCAGGTGCGCGGATGCTCCGCCAGGTACTTCATCACTTTCTTCTTAGACTCGCCCACGTCCACCGCGAGCACGATCAGCCCCTTGTCCTCGAATTCTTGGTCGATGCCATCCACCAGTTGCTCTTCGTCGTGGCAGTAGGGACACCATGTCGTCCAGAACTCCAGCAATACGACTTTGCCCTTGACCGAGTCGTTGGTGAAGATCTCACCTTTGAGCGTCTTGGCGCGGAAGCGCGGCGCCGGCTCGGGTTTGTCGGAAGGAGAGGCAGCAAGGGTGACAAGCAGGGCTGCAAGACACAGCACAAATCGCACGTGGCGGCCAGGCGTGGACATGCTTTTCTCCGGTGCGCGGGACATTATGCACCTGAGTGGCGGGATTACTTATCGCGGCGCGATTTTCCCCGAAAAACGGAATACGGCTGGGCGCAGATCGGAGTCAGAACCCGATCTGCGTGTGTCGGCAGCGCTCCGCGATCCTGTCCGCTAGTTGTAGAACGCCGCGTTCTTGTCTTTGAACTCGGCCTTGTCCTCGGGCAGCTCCCCTTCGGCAAAGATCGAGCCCGAGGTGCACACCGGAACGCAGGCGCCGCAGTCGATGCACTCGGCCGCATTGATGTACAACTGCGTGGCAGTCTCGACCGCAGGTTCGTCCTGCTTGGGATGAATGCAGTCCACCGGGCAAGCATCCACGCAGAGGAAATCCTTGATGCAAGTATCGGTAATAACGTAGGCCATGATCGCTCCTCTATGGATCGAAGCAATAGAGTAGGAAACCCACTGGCACTGGGCCGTGATGTGCATCACCAAGCGACGTGGGGTGCAAACAATACAGGCAGCCGATTGAGACCGTTGGAGCAGCGTATCCCGAAAATGTTCTCTGCAGGCGGTCCGGGAAATGCGCGGTGAGCAGGTGCGATAGCGAGAGCAGAGATTGTCGAAGCCAACAAAGAAGGCCGCCTGTCGGCGGCCTCGAGGTTTGCAGAACTCTGGCTTAGTTCGCGATGCGGCGACGGATGATGCCGGCAAGGCCAGCCAGTCCGGTGCCGAACAGGAAGATACTGCCGGGCTCGGGCGCCTCGTTGATGCTGACGTTGTCCACGCCCATGTTGAAGAAGCTTTGGTTGTCAACTTCCAGGAACTGGAGTTGATAGGTTCCCGGGCCAAGGCCAGTGATGTCGAACGAGTAGCTCGTGTACGGATTCGGGTTTGAGCTCAGCGGGTCCGCGCCGGCATACAGATTGGAGAGAACCGTGTTGCCAGTGGAGTCCAGAATGTTCACCCAGGCGCATTCGACCTGGCCAGACGTATAGTCAGTGCCGTTGTTGCAGAACGGGCCGCCGTCGTAGTCGTTGACGAACATGTCAAACGACAGGGTAGCGGTGTTGCCGTTCAGGGTGAAGGACTGGGTGAGGTTATGGCCGCCGGGTCCGGTCTGGTCGCTCACGGCATAAAAGCTGCCGCTAGCCGGGCCGACTGTCGGTTCACCGCTCAGTGGCGCATTGGTAGCGCCGGTCGTGTACCAGTTGCCGCTGCCACCCGCCTGATTGGTCACTGTCCACCCGGTGAAATCCCCGGTTTCAAAGCCGCCGTTGGTGATCAGTTCATCCGCGAATGTCGGAAGGCTAAGCACCAGCGTCAATACAGCAAGAAAAACAAGCGTCTTCTTCAAGCATCCTCCTCAAATCGCTATATCGCTCCGCGACAGAATCGTGCTTCGTTCAGTTTCGGTGGGCTTGAATTGTTCGCGGAACTACCCCCGGTGGCGCAATTTGAGGGCCAAACGATCGGCCATATTTCCAGCAACTTACGTGGTTTTGCACCAGCGAAGT
>Ga0335076_10008799_pt1 | contig 10191 bp, 11 predicted proteins | sample Lox_Sample_25_FD_206717 | JGI IMG/M metagenome (GOLD analysis project Ga0335076, IMG submission 206717) | Soil microbial communities from Loxahatchee National Wildlife Refuge, Florida, United States - Lox_Sample_2.5 | ecosystem: Environmental > Terrestrial > Soil > Wetlands | place: USA...
CGACCGCCGTCGGATGGAACTGCACGAGCTCGAGGTCGGCCAGCGCCGCCCCCGCGGCGTGCGCCAGGAGCAGGCCGCCGCCGACTGCGCCCGGCGGGTTCGTCGTGCGCGACCACAGCGCGGCGGCACCGCCCGTGGCGAGGACGACGGCGCCGCTGGCGATCAGGCCACCGTCGTCGAGGCGGACGCCGACGCAGCGGTCACCGGCGACGATCAGCTCGACCACGCGCCGTCCCTCGAGCACGTCGATGCCCGGATGCTCGGCCACCACCGCGCTCAGCTGCCGGACCAGGCGCCGGCCGGTCGCGGCCCCGCCGGCGTGGACGATCCGGCGTCGTGAGTGACCGCCCTCGAGGCCGAGCGCGAGACGGCCATTCCGGTCGGCGTCGAACCGGACTCCGAGCCGGCCGAGGTCGGCCACCGCCTCGGGCGCCTCGTCGCACAGGACGCGCGCAGCCGACTCGCGCACGGCTTTGCGGCCGGCCACGACCGTGTCCCGCAGGTGCAGCTCGGGGCTGTCGTCGGCGGAGACCGCGGCGGCCAGTCCACCCTGTGCCCACCAGCTCGAGGACTCGGCCAGAGGCGTGGCTGAGACCAGCGTCACGCGAGCGCCTTCGCGGGCCGCGCACACCGCGGTGTACAGCCCGGCGGCGCCTGCGCCCACCACCGTGGCCTGAGTGGCAAGAACCTGCACGAGGACCGATACCGTACCCCGATGCCGTCAGCGCCTGTATGGCTCGAGCATCCGTCGTCGCTCATGCACGAGACCGCCCCGCATCCGGAGCAGCCGGCGCGGATCACGGCCATCGAGCGCGAGCTATCAGCGCGCGACTGGCTCGGGTTCGAGCGCGTCACGTCGCCGGCGGTCGATCGTTCGGTGCTGGAGGCTGTACACCCGCCGGAATATGTCCAGGCGATCGAAGCGGCGAGCTTGCGTGGGGGCGGATTCCTCGATGCGGACACGGTCGTGAGCGAGGGGTCGTTCGAGGCCGCTCTCCACGCCGCGGGCGGAGCCGTCCGGATGGTCGATCTGCTGCTCGATGGCGAGGCGCCGTGCGCGTTCAGCGCCCATCGTCCACCCGGCCATCACGCCCTGCCGGCGCGCGCGATGGGGTTCTGCCTGTTCAACAACGTTGCCGTCGCGGCGCGCTATGCGCTCGACGTCCGCGGGCTCGAGCGCGTGATGATCGTCGACTGGGATGTGCACCACGGCAACGGGACCAATGACATCTTCCACGAGTCGCGCGAGGTGCTGTTTGCCTCGATCCACCAGTCGCCGCTGTACCCCGGCACCGGTCAGGCGGCCGACGTCGGATCGGGCGAGGGGGTCGGGTTCACGGTCAACCTGCCCGTGCGTCCCGGCGCCGACGACGCGCTCTTCTGCTCGCTCGTCGACCACATCGTCGTGCCGCTGGCGCGCGCGTTCGAACCGGGACTGATGCTCGTCTCGGCCGGCTATGACGCCCACCGGGACGACCCGCTCGCGGCCTGCGAGCTGACCGAGGAGGGGTACGCCGCGATGACCCGCTCGATCCGCGGTGTCAGCGACTCGCTGGGGATCGCGGTCGGGTGCGTGCTCGAGGGTGGGTACGCGCTCGACGCGCTTGCAAGGTCGGTGGCGGCGACCCTGGAGGCACTGCGGGAGCCCGTTCCGGCGCCGGCGACACCCGCGGGTGACGGCGTCTCGCCTGTGGTCCGACACGCGCGAGAGCGACTCGCCCAGTGGTGGCCGGCGCTCGCTTGAGCGCGGTTACAAACCCGGGTACAGTTGAACCCAATGGATCTCGCGTACTGAAGCCGCGCCCGTTTGTGTCGTCGCGTATCTGCGACGGCCTCGCTGCTCTCGTCGTTACGTGGAGGTCCTTTTGCAGGTTCGTAGTAGCCCTAGTGTCAGTGCCACCGCCCCCGGCCCACCGGCCGTCGCGGCCGCCGTGTCGATGCGCGGCGTCGTCAAGCGGTTCGGCGACGTTGTCGCGGTCGACGGCCTCGACCTCGAGGTGCCGACGGGACTCTGCTTCGGGCTGCTCGGGCCCAACGGCGCCGGCAAGTCCACGACGATGCGGATCCTCACCGGTCAGGCGGTGGCCGACGCGGGCTCCGTCGATGTGCTCGGCCACCATTTGCCGTCGGAGTCGAAGCTCGCGCGGGCCCGCATGGGAGTGTGCCCGCAGGAGTCGAACCTCGACGTCGACCTCGGCGTCCGCGACGTACTCGACGTATTCGCTCGCATGTACCGGGTGCCCGCCGCGCGGCGCGCGGCCGCGGTCGAGCGGGCATTGGCGCTGGCCGGGCTCGACCAGCGCGCCCGCGATCGGGCCGTCACGCTGTCCGGCGGCATGCAGCGCCGGCTGCTGATCGCGCGGGCGCTGATCCACGAGCCCGAGATCGTGCTGCTCGACGAGCCGACCGTCGGGCTCGATCCCCAGATCCGCCAGGAGCTGTGGTCGCTGATCGTCGGGCTCCGCGAGCAGGGGACCACGGTGCTGATGTCGACCCACTACATCGAGGAGGCCGAGCGGCTCGCCGACCGGGTGGCGATCGTTTCCGCTGGCCGCGTTGTCGCGGAGGGTTCCCCGGGCGAGCTGATCCAGGCGCACGCCGGCCGCGATGTCGTCGACGTGTTCGGGTCGGCGGCCGAACTCGCATCGCTTCGCCGCAGCGCGATCGCGAGCGGGTTGCCAACCCGGCGCTCCGGTCCTGCACTCACCTATCTGCACGCCGATTCCTACGACGGTCGCGTCCCCGAAGGTGTACGGCGGAACGCCACGCTCGAAGACGTGTTCGTGCGGCTCACGGGGGACTACGTCGAATGAGCGCGCTGCGTCCCGGTCGCGTCGAGGCACCCGCGCTCGCGGCCGTATGGGTCCGCGAGTGGACGGTGTTCAAGTACTACTGGCGTACGCGCACGTTTGCGGCCATCGTCGAGCCGGTGATCACGCTGCTGGCGTTCGGCTTCGGGTTCGGGAAGCTCGTCTCGCACGTCGAGGGCATCCCCTACATCCAGTTCGTGGGGACGGGCGCGGTCGCGACCGCGGTGCTGTTCAGCGCGGTGTTTTCCTCGATGTTCGATGCGCTCTACAAGCGCCGGTACCAGCGCGTGTACGACGCGATGCTGGCCGCGCCGGTCGACGTCGACGAGATCGTCACCGGCGAATCGCTGTTCCTGGGTGTGCGGGCCGGGCTGTATGGGGTGGCACCGTTGGTGGTTGCGTTCGCGTTCGGCCTGAAGCCGGAGCCGGCGATGGTGCTGGTGCCCTTTATCGGTGTGCTCACCGGGATTGGCTTCGCCGCGCTCGGGATGTGGTTCGCCGCCATGGTCAGCACCTACGACGGTTTCAGCTACGTGATCAGCGGCGTGATCACGCCCCTGTTCCTGGTCGCGGGCACGTTCTTCCCGCTCACCCGCATGCCGGAGTGGTTGCGCTCGCTTGCGCAGCTGAACCCGCTGTACCACTGCGTCGAGCTCGTCCGCCACTGCGCCTTCGGTCTGGACCCGCTCGCCGATGTGGTGCATGTCGCCGCGCTGTGCGCGTTCGCCGTGGTGGCGTGGGGGCTCGCCGTGTGGCGAAGCCGCGCGAAGCTGATCCTCTGAGGGGCGTGTTAGAGGAGGGACCGCCAGGCGGCCACAACGTTGTCGGCCATCCGGTCGGTTGAGAAGGCCTCCGCTCTCGCCCGTCCTTCGATCCGGGGATCGTGTGTGTTCAGGTGCTGCTCGACCGCGGTGCGCCACGCGGCTTCGTCGAACGGCGCGGCGAGGGCGCCGGCGATGCCTTCGAGGGCTTCTGCCGCGATCCCCACCGGCGTCGCCAGCACGGGCACGTCGCACGCTAGTGCCTCGAGCACGGCGAGCCCGAACCCCTCGCGCTCGGACGGGACCAGTACCGCGTCGGCAGCATTGACGTACAGCGGGACCCTCTGCGGTTCCACGTCGCCGAGCGTGAGCAGCGGGACGCCGCCGGCGACCGCGACCGCTCGGTCGTAGCGCTTCTCGGGCCGCTTTGGGTCCGCCGGGAACAACAGGTAGGCGCCGTCCGGCGCCAGGCCGAGTTTGTCGCGGGCTTCCTCGCGCGGAATCGGGCGGAAGCGACGGGTGTCGACGCCGATGGGGAGGACCGCCGTCCGGCCGCGGACGGCTTTTCTCGGGATGGCCACCGCCAGCGACTCGGAGACGGCGGCCACGAGATCGAGGAACGGGAGCGCGGTGGTGGTGATCGCGCGGGAGCGCGGGTGAGCTAGGTCGGTGCCGTGGAGCGTCACCGCGCGCACTTCGCCACGCGCGGCGAAGGCCGGCCACGCGGTCAGGCCGAAGTGGGCGTGGACCACGTCATACCGGTCGCCGTGGTGGCGCCGGCGAAGCTCGGCGGCGCCCTTGACGTACGCGGCCATGCCTCCCGGTGCGAACGAGAACACGTCGACGTCGACCCCGTCGATCCGGCGCAGCGCGTCAACCTGATCGCGGACGAAGCTGCCGAGCGCAGGCCGAGCGGCGCTCGGGTACATGTTCGTGACGATCAGCGCGCGCATGCGGCCGCGCGAGACTACCGCCGCTTTGGCACCATGCATCCCCGCATGACGCCCTCGGCCTATCCCGAGCGCAGCTACGGCCGCGCCCCCGACGCGCTCCGCCCGATGGCGATCGACCCGGGTTTCGTCCGTACCGCGACCGGTTCGGCGCTGATCTCGGTGGGGGAGACGCGTGTGATCTGTACCGCCTCGGTGCAGGCGAGCGTGCCGCGATGGCTCGCGGGCTCGGGCCGCGGCTGGGTCACCGCCGAATACGGGATGCTCCCCGCCTCAACCGGCGAGCGCAAGCAGCGCGACATCAGCCGCGGCAAGCTCGACGGTCGCTCGGTGGAGATCCAGCGGCTGATCGGCCGGTCTCTACGCGGCGTCGTCGACTTCTCGTTGCTCGGAGAGCGCACTGTGTACATCGACTGTGATGTGCTCCAGGCCGACGGCGGGACGCGTTGTGCATCGATCACGGGCGGGTTTGTGGCACTCCAGCTGGCGTGCGCGCGGCTGATCGCCGAGGGTGCCTTGGACCGATCGCCGCTGACCGGCGCGGTCAGCGCCGTCTCGTGCGGCGTCGTCGACGGCGTGCCGCTGCTCGACCTCGACTACCGCGAGGACTCAACGGCCGAGGTTGACGCCAACGTCGTGATGACCGGCGACGGCGGTCTGGTCGAGGTTCAGGCGACCGCCGAGCGCACCCCTCTGTCCCGCGCCCACCTGGACGATCTGCTGGCGCTGGCGGCCAAGGGCATGGTCGAGCTCCGAGCGCTCCAGGATGCGGCGGTGGCCGCGGCCTCGGGCTGAGCCGATGTCTTCTGAGGCCCCCTCCTCCGGCCGCGCGGTCGTCCTCGCCACTCGGAACGCCCACAAGGTGGTCGAGATGCAGCGGCTGCTCGAGCCCGCCGGGATCGCGGTCGAGGCGCTGCCCGATGATGTCGAGTTGCCGCCCGAGGATGGCTTGACGTTCGCCGACAATGCGCTCGTGAAGGCTCTCGCCGCGGCGCGTGCGACCGGGCGGCCGGCGATCGCAGACGACTCTGGAGTCGAGGCCGCCGAGCTCGGCGGCGCCCCGGGCGTCCGGTCGGCGCGGTTCGCGGGGGAGAACGCCACCGATGAGGAGAACCTCGCGAAACTCGTGGCCGAGGCTCCTGTGGACAGCCGGCTGCGCTACGTGTGTGCGCTGGCGTACGTGAATCCTGAGACAGGCGAAGAACGCGTGTTCTTCGGAGACTGCCGCGGGCGGTTGGCGCGCGAGCGCGCGGGCTCGAACGGGTTCGGATACGACCCCGTGTTCGTCCCCGACGCAACCGGGGACAATCGAACTATGGCGGAGCTCACAGACGCCGAAAAGGACGCGATCAGCCATCGCGGGCACGCGGTGCGCTTGCTCACGAGATGGCTGCGCCCCTGAGTTCGGGAGGCACGGTCGCCGATCCGCAGGTGAAGACCCGCACGGCCGCACTGTCGATCGTCTCGAACTCGGTTCTGATCCTGCTCAAGGTCGTCGCCGGCTCGATCACCGGCTCGGTCGCCATCCTGACCGAAGCGGTGCACTCGAGCATCGACCTCGTCGCCTCCATCGTTGCCTTCTTCTCGGTCCGCAAGGCAGGCGAGCCGGCGGACGAGAGCCACCGTTACGGCCACGAGAAGGTCGAGAACCTGTCGGCGGCGATCGAGGGGATCCTGATCCTGGTGGGGTCGGCCGCGATCGCGTTCGAGGCGATCCGCCACCTGGCGAACGGCACGGAGGTCCAGTCGGTCGGGGTCGGTATCGCCGTGGTTGCGTTCTCGCTGGTAGCAAACGTGCTCGTGTCGGCCGTGATCGCGCGGAACGCCCGGTCGACCGGGTCGCCCGCGCTCGAGGGCGACGCCGCGCACCTGCGAACCGACGCCCTGACGTCACTGGCCGTGCTGATCGGACTGACGCTGGTGAAGATCACCGGCGCGCACTGGCTCGATCCCGTTGTGGCGCTGATCGTTGCCTCGACGATCGTGGTCACCGGCGTGGGCCTGCTGACGCGATCGTTCAGGGTGCTCGTCGACGAGGCTCTGCCCGCGGAAGAGGTCGCCGTGATCCGGGCCGCCGCCGAGGAGTTCGGTACCGAGGGCGTGGTCGGCTACCACGAATTGCGGACCCGACGGGCGGGCTCGCGCCGGTATGTCGATCTACACGTCCAATTCCGCCACGGCACCTCGCTCGAAGACGCCCACCGGACCGCGCACGAGCTCCAGGCCGTGATCGGCGAGCGGCTCGGTGGCGCCGACGTCCTGATCCATCTGGAGCCGCAGGACCGGGTGCGGCCGGGCGAGGAGATCGCAAGCGCGGGTCCGCCGCCGTCGTCCACGGTGGGTTGATCTCCGGACCGGCCGCCACCCCCGCCCTGCCCAGGGCGGTCGCGGCCTCGCCCAGCGCGCCTCGGAGCGCCCGCGCGCTCGGAGCGCCCCCCGCCTCGGAGCGCCCCCGCGCTCGGAGCGCCCCCCGCCTCGGAGCGCCCCCTGCCCCGGAGCGCCCCCGCGCTCGGAGCGCCCCCCGCCTCGGAGCGCCCCCCGCCTCGGAGCGCCCCCGTGGCCGCGCCGATCCCGGATAAGTCCGCACTCGCCCCGCCGATCGCTGTGAACGTGGGTTCAGCCACCTACCGTGTGGCTAACTCCGCGGTGGCGCGGGGCCGGGGCGCGAGTGCGAAGTTGACCGGGATGGCGCGGGGGTCGTGACGCTGCGCCGCGGCATCCGGACGCCGGTCGGCCCAGCACACCGATTTCCGTGGTATCGGCGGCTAGAAGAGGTTGATGCCCGCTGCGAGCGCCACGGCGAACGTCACGGCGGCGTACCCGAAGTACCCCTGCAGCACGAGGATCACCACGACGATGAGGCAGACCAGAACGGTTCCCAGCCAAGCCAGGCGGCCGAGATCGACGGGCGTGTTCTGACCTTCATCCACGGGGTCATTGTCGCCGTCAGGGGTGACGTTTGGGTCTCCCGGGTCTGGCGGGGGCTCGATTTGGGTAGTAGTGGTGCTCGAATTACGCAAATTCCGAAAATCCCGCCGCTACGTCGCGCGGCGCGTCGTGCTCACCGGGGAGAATGGCGCCGATTCCGCCGACAGCATGGGTCCGGCCGTCCGCTACCCGTGTTAGCTTCGGGAATTCCTACCACCTCGAAGGAGGGAGCAAGTGACCAAGCAAGAATTCGTGGATCAAGTCGCCGATCGTGCCGGACTGAGCAAGAAGGATGCCGGTGAGGCCGTCGACGCGTTCCTGGACACGGTCGAGGAAGCACTCAAGCGCGGAAGCGACGTGTCCTTCTCGGGTTTTGGCAAGTTCAGCGTTTCGCAGCGCAGCGCACGCGAAGGTCGCAATCCCGCGACCGGCGAGCGCATCCAGATCGCGGCTTCGCGCGTTCCGCGGTTCACGGCTGGGGCGGGCCTGAAGAAGGCCGTCAAGTAAGACCGTGCCGGACGCTGGATGCTGCGGTCGCGTGCGGGATGCCGTGACCGTGGCGTCCATCGACCTCATCGGGGGAACTCTGACCACGGTGGCGTCCTTCGACCTCACCGCGGGAACTCTGACCACGGTGGCGTCCACCGACCTCACCGTGACCCCGTGACCGCCGCGTCAGTCAGACAGCCCGCCAATTCGGGGCACGGGAACCCCACAAGCTTCGGCGACCGGCTGGCGGACCGCGTCGCCACCCGCCGCTCGCAGATCGTGCTCGGCCTCGATCCCGACCCATCGCGCCTGTGGCCCGAGGCGATCCGCCGCGCCGACGCTGCCGGCCCGGCCGACGCGCCGGCGGCCATTCGCGCGGCACGCGCGGTCGCAGCGCACTGCGCGCTCGCGATCGAAGCGACCGCGGAGGAATGCGTCGCGGTCAAGCCCCAGGTGGCCTGCTTCGAGCGGCTCGGCGCGCCCGGCTGGAGCGCGCTGGCCGAGACGGTGGCGCTGGCCCGCGAGCGCGGCCTGATCGTGATCGCGGACGCCAAGCGCGGCGACATCGGGGTAACCGCGGCGGCGTACGCGCAGGCGTTCCTCGGCGAGACACCGAGCCCGTTCGGTCCGATCGATGGCCTCGGCGCCGACGCGATGACGGTCAACCCGCTGCTCGGTCGCGACTCTCTCGAGCCGTTCGTCAACACGGCTCGCGTCCACGGCCGGGGGCTCTTCGTGCTGGTGCGGACCTCGAACCCGGGCGCCGCGGATGTGCAGGAGCGCGCGCTCGCGGACGGATCCGCGGTCACCGACTCCCTCGCCGACCTCGTCGACGAGATCGGCGCGGGCGGCGTCGGCAGCACGGGGTTGTCGGACATCGGCGCGGTGGTCGGTGCCACTGCGCCCGACCGGCTGGCGGCGCTCCGCGAGCGCATGCCGCACGCCGTGTTCCTGCTGCCCGGGGTCGGGGCCCAGGGCGGAAACGTCGAGGACCTCGAGCCGGCGTTCATGAACGGTCCGGCCGGGGGATTGATCTCGGCCTCTCGCGGGATCGTGTTCGCGCACGAGCGCGTCGGCGGGGATCCTGCCGACGCCGCCGCGCGCGAGGCTCATCGCCTTCGCGAGCTCGCCTGGCGCTTCGCGGCATGAGCCAGATGCCGGGGCGCGTGAGCCAGGTGCCGGGGGAATGAGGCGGGTGCCGGGGGCAAGCGCGGCGGCGTCGGGGACATGAGCCGGCTCACGATCTCCGGGCGCCCAGCCGCATGGACGGTGGAGACCGGTTCGTGCCCCAAGCGCCAGTATGATCGCCGGTGCGATGGAGGGGTGGAGGAACCCGGCGCGCTACATCGTGCCGCTTGCGCTGGCCGCATCGGTCACCGCCACGTATGTGATCGTTCATCACGCGCTCGGCAACAAGCACAGCTCGACGACGTCGGCCACGGTGCTCACCACGAGCACCGTCGCGCACAGTCACGGCAACTCGGGGCCCCCGAAGGCCAAGTTCTACGTGGTCAAGGCGGGCGACTCGCTGTCGGCGATCGCGGCCAAGACCGGCGTGTCGATGAGCACGATCGAGCGCCTGAACCCGCACCTCAACCCGAACGCGCTCCAGCCGTCGCAGCGGCTCCGGCTGCGGCGATGAGGTAGTCGTGCCGCCGGGGTTGGCCGCTGCGGCGGTTCGAAGTGTCGTGGCGTTCGCGGCCCGCGTGGCGTTCGCGGCCCGCGTGGCGTTCGCGGCCCGCGTGGCGTTCGCGGCACGAGTGGCGTTCGCGGCACGCCTTTCGTTCGCGGCCCGCCTTGCGTCCGCGGCCTTCATTGCACTCGCGGGCTGTATCGCCGTACTCGCGGTCGCCGGACCCGGCGTAGCGTCGGCAACCGCCTCCCCGCCTCCGCCGGCACTGTCGGTCCGCGCCGCGGCACTGATCGACGAGGGCAGCGGTCAGCAGCTCTACGGACGCAACCAGAACGCCGAGCTGGCGATCGCGAGCACGACCAAGCTGATGACCGCGCTCATCACGCTCCGTCATGTCCCGCTCAGCCGTACCTTCGTCTATCCCGTCTACTACCTCTCATCGGTCGACTCGCAGATCGGGCTCGTGCCCGGCGAGCGGATGAACGTCCACGACCTGCTGATCGCGATGCTGCTTCCAAGCGCCGACGACGCCGCCTACGACCTTGCCTTCAACGTCGGACACGGATCCGTGAGCCGCTTTGAGGGGATGATGAACGCGGCTGCGCACGAGCTCCATCTCA
>Ga0335076_10008800_pt1 | contig 10190 bp, 9 predicted proteins | sample Lox_Sample_25_FD_206717 | JGI IMG/M metagenome (GOLD analysis project Ga0335076, IMG submission 206717) | Soil microbial communities from Loxahatchee National Wildlife Refuge, Florida, United States - Lox_Sample_2.5 | ecosystem: Environmental > Terrestrial > Soil > Wetlands | place: USA: Florida...
CCTGGGACTTCCCGGTCGACACACGTCGTGCTGACCGGAGATGCCTTAACAGGGGGTTGCTTTTCGGCCTTCCGGTGACCGCCCCGACCGTATCCGAGGGCATCTTGGATGCAAATGCACCGACAGCCGCGTCATCCAGGTGCGACCGGACCTGCTCCAGCAGGGCTTTGTCCGATACGCGAGGAGCATCCGCTTCCCGGATCGCCTGATCAACCGCGTCAATCGCTCGCTGAATCTCGCCCTGGACGTTTTCCAGGTGCGTCCGCACGCGCTGCAGAACCTCAGACATTGCTCGTTCCATAGTCTCCCTCCCGTCGGTGCGTCGGCGGATTCTGCACGCCCGCCATGTCACAGCCATGTTGCATGAAGTCTCGCCCCGGCACTTCTGTCAACAGGTCCCGAAGGGATGCAGTTTGGTCGGAGGGGCGCGCGCGGTCGTCACGAATTGTGCGACCTCGCGGGGCGGTCCACGGGTCGTCCGTGTCCAGGTCGATAGCCGATATAACGGCACGCAAACGAGACGGCTGACTTTAGCCCTTACCGGACTCCACCTCGCGTCCGAGACGTCGTCTGCACCTAGCCGAGCGTGGCCAGTTGGACCAAGGTCCAATAGCGCACCGCTGCCGCCGGGACCAAAATCACTCGCACTTGATGCTGGGTCGTCACCAACGGTCACTCCAGGGGGCAAATGATGATGGGTCGACGTTTGAGACCAACGCTCGGACGCGGGATGCGACAGCGTCGCGCCCTTGCCGCCGCCGCCGGGCGAACCATTTCTGTCGGAACAGGTTCCGACGCGGGTCGTTGACACCGGTCGCCGGACGGACTGAATCGGATTTCGGCGCGGATATTCCAGGTGATTTGAGGGACAGAATTGGACTGGATCGGCGGCAGGGCGGGCCTGCTTCAAAGTGACGCTGCGCGCCAGTCGACGACGCGGCCGCCGTCGGTTCGCATCGGCTCCGAGGAGCACAAGCGGCTTTTCTGCCGCATGTTCCTGGACACGCACGATCGGTACAAGCCCGCGATCATCGCCTGGCCGACGCTCGACGACGCGGCGCTCAGGCGGCTGACGAGCCTGCCGATCTGGGACCTGGCGGTGGCGACGGAGATCCTGGCCGGGTCGCGCATGCAGGCGATGGCCGATGCGACCGACGACCCGCTGATCCGCGAGGCGCTCGCGCTGAACGCCTTCGAGGAGCGCCGCCACAAGGACGTGCTCGCGCACATGGTGCGCTTCTACAGGATCGATCTCGGTCCGGAGCCCGACCATCCCTGGCCGAAGCGGCCGGAATGGGAGTTCCTGCGCACGGGCTACGGCGAACTCATCGACTCCTTCTTCGCCTTCGGCCTGTTCGCCCTCGCCAAGGACTCCCGGTTCTTTCCCGTCGAACTGGTCGAGGTGTTCGAGCCGGTCATCCAGGAGGAGGCGCGCCACAACCTGTTCTTCGCCAACTGGCTCGCCTATCAGCGCGCCCGCTGCCCGGCCTGGAAGCGGCCGGCGTTGACGGCCCGGCGGTTCGCCGCCCTGCTCGCGGAGCTGGCGAACCACGCCAGCTTCGGCAGCAAGGTCGACCAGGACAATTTCACGATGAAGGGGAGCGAGGCGATGGGATTCGACGTCGACTTCCGCGCGCTCCTCGACCTCTGCCTCGCGGAGAACGACCGCCGCTTCGCCGCCTACGACGAGCGGCTGCCGCGGCCGCAGCTGATGCCGCGCCTCGCCCGCATCGCCCGATCGGTTCTCGGCAGGCCGAAGGCCGGACAATCCACCACGAACCGCTGATCGCGCGCTCGTCTATCGGTCCGCCAGCCGTGCGTGCCAGTCGCGGATCGAGCGGCGGTAGCCTTCGGGCATGGGCAGGGCGGCGAGCTCCGCGACCGTGAAGCGGCCGACGGCCTTGTGCTCGTGGCTCATGGCGACCGTGCCGTCGCCGCCGTAGCGGCAACCATAGGTGACGATGACGACCTGCCCCTGGCCGGCGATGTCGTAGAGCCAGCAATCGAGGATGTCGCCGACCGCGACGTCGATCGCCAGCTCCTCGCGGATCTCGCGGGCGACGCAGGCGACCGGGTCCTCGCCGGCCTCGAGCCGGCCGCCGGGCAGCTCCCATTCCTCGCGCTCGTTCTTGAGCAGGACGACGCGGTCGTCGATGAACACCACGCCCTTGATCGAGACCGGGAAACGCGGCATGCCGGTCACGGCCGCGCCCGCTGGCCGAGGGCGAACTGCAGGGCGAGGAAGACGAAGATCGCGGCCGAGGCGCGCCGCATGACCGCCGCGAAGCGGAAGGAGCCGCCGGCGCTCCGGCGGGCGGCGCCGGCGAGCCAGCCGACGAGGACGGCGACGAGGACGTTCACGGTCGTGCCGCTCGTGTTGAACAGCAGCCCGAGGAATAGAATCTGACCGGCGACGCTACCGCGCGCGGGATCGACGAAGAGCGGCAGGAAGGCGAGGATGAAGAGGGCCACCTTGGGGTTCAGCAGGTTGGTGAGCGCGCCCTCGGCGAAGATGCGGCCGAGGCTCGCCGGCGGCCGCGGCGCCGCGCTCGCCGCCGCATCGGTGGCGCGCCAGGCCTTCCAGGCGAGATAGAGGAGGTAGGCGGCGCCGGCGTACTTGATGGCCTGAAACGCCGTCTCCGACTGCAGCAGGAGCGCCGACAGCCCGACGGCGGCGAGCATCGCGTGCACCAGGGAGCCGGCCGACACGCCGAGGGCGGAGACGATCCCGGCCGCGCGCCCCTGGCCGAGGCTGCGCGCGATCACATAGGTCATGTCGGCGCCCGGCGTCAGGTTGAGGGTGAGGGCGGCGACGAAGAAGGGGGCCAGGGTGGCAAGCGGCGGGATGAATGACGGCATTGGGCGAGTGTAGCCGATTCGCGGGCCGCGCGGCTGAAGCCGTATCCCTGACCGCCCGCAGTTCGCTGTCGCGCCGGGCCGGCACGGCCTCTATGATCGTCCGGGAGGGAGCGGCGAGGCGCGCTCCGGCGCGGCCGTTCGACGACGATTCGGGGTCATGCGACTTCTGAGAGCCGCACTGCTAGTGGCAGCGTTGCTGATCGCGGCCGGCCTTCCACCGGCGGCGAAGGCGGAAGTGACGCCGCTCTATGCCACAACCATCAATGGCTGGGAACAGACGCTCTCCGTCGCCAAGGGTGCTCTCGACCAGCCGGCGTCCTCGCCCGAGGATCGTCTTGCCTCCGTCGGCGACCGGCTGCAGGAGGTGCTGGTCGAAACCCGCGAGCTGCAGCTGCGCCTCGAGCAGCGCCGCCGGCCGCTCCAGCAGCAGCTCGACAGCCTCGGCCCGGCGCCCGCGAAGGACGCCCCGCCGGAGCTCGAGGAAATCGCCACCCAGCGCAACGAGCTGACCCTCGATCTCGCGCAGATCGACGGGCAGCTGCGCCAGATCTCGCTCATCAAGGTGCGTGGAGTCGAGCTGATCGAGGGGGTCGGCCGCCGGCAGCAGCAGCAGCTGATCGAGCGGCTGGGCGAGCGCGGCCGCGTGCCCGTGGCGCCGGCAGTGTGGGCGGCGGCGACCCGCGACTTCACGCACCTGCTGGGCGAAGTCGTGACCTCGCCCTTCGTCTCGGCATGGATCAATGTCGAGGGGGAATCGCCGCACTCGCTGTTCTATGTCGGCGCCGTGGTCGCCGCCCTGCTGCTCGGCTGGCCGCTGCGCCGCTGGCTGGTCCGCCGCTTTGGGCCGGACCCGGCAATCGAGAACCCAACCTATGCGCGGCGCCTCCTCGCCACCACCGTCACCGGCTTCGCCAACGCGCTCATCCCGGCGCTGGCGATCGGGGTCCTGATGCTCACGCTGCTGGCGCAGAACTGGCTGATCGGCGGCTTCGGCCGCACCGTCCAGTCGATCGCCCGCAACATCATTGTCTTCGTGCTGATCGCCGGCACGGCCCGCTCCGCGCTGTCGCCCTCGCTGCCGGCCTGGCGCATCGTGCGCATCCCGCCGGAGAGCGCGATCAAGGTGAGCCGGCGGATCGCGGCCATCGGCGCGGTCGTCGCCATCCACCGGACGATCGCGGACATCGCGGGCGAGCAGCTCGGCCCGAGCCCGGAACTCGACTCCGTTCTCATCCTCGTGCGCACGACCATCATCGCGGTGCTCCTGCTGTCGATCCTGCCGCGCCGCCACTGGGTCGGCGAGGAACGTCCGGTCGAGGCGCTGTTCATGGCGCTTCTGCGGATCGGCGCCGGCGCCCTGGCGCTGGCCTCGCCGGTGCTGGCGCTGGCCGGGTTCAGCGCGCTCGCGCTCTATCTCGATTCACGGCTGCTGTTCACCATCTTCTTCGTCGGCGTCGCCGTGATGCTTCGCCTCGCCCTGCGCGAGCTGCTGGAGCAGATCTTCTCGCCGGAGCGGCGGCTGTTCCTGCGCCTGGGCGCACCCATGGGGTTCACCGAGCGCACCACGGCGCTGACGCTGATGTGGCTGAAGCTGCTGCTGGAGCCTGCCATCGCGCTGCCGCTGATCGCCCTGCTGCTCGTCTTCTACGGCATCTCTCCGACCAGCCTGCGCCTGTGGCTTTCCTACCTCACCGGCGAATTCCGCATCGGCGGCGTCACGATCTCCCTCGTCGACCTCGTCCTCGCCTTCCTGGTCCTCGTGTTCGGGATCGGCGCTTCCGGCAGCCTGCGGCGCTGGCTCGCGACCAAGGTCCTGCCGCGGACGCGCCTCGACTTCGGGGCGCGCAACTCGATCGCGGCGGGCGCCGGCTACCTCGCCATCGGCGTCGCGGTCATGGTGGCGATCGCCACCGCCGGCGTCGACCTCTCGAGCCTGGCCTTCGTCGCCGGCGCGCTCTCCGTCGGCATCGGCTTCGGCCTGCGCACCGTCGTCGAGAACTTCGTGGCCGGGCTGCTCATCCTCATCGAGCGTCCGGTGAAGATCGGCGACTGGATCGTCGTCGGCAGCAGCGAAGGCACGGTGAAGCGCATCTCCGTGCGCGCGACCGAGATCGAGACCTTCGACCGCGCCTCGGTCATCCTGCCGAACTCCGAGATGATCGCCTCGGCCGTCACCAACTGGACCTACCAGAACCGCACCGCCCGCATCATCATCAAGCTCGGCGTCGCCTATGGCAGCCCGACGCGCCTGGTGCGCGATCTCCTGCTGAAATCCGCCAAGGACCATGCCGACGTGCTGGCCATGCCGGAACCGATGGTGCTGTTCCAGGGCTTCGGCGAATGGACGCTGAACTTCGAGCTGCGCTGCTTCGTCGGCGACACCGACAAGCTCGGCACCGTGCGCAGCGACCTCTGCTTCGCGATCGACGACTGCTTTCGCGCCAACGGCATCGACATGCCGGTGCAGCGCGTCCTCTATCTGCGCTCGGACGCGTCGGATGGCGCCGGCAACGGCCGTGCGGTCGACGCGATCCTGACGTCGCAGCCGCCGGAACGGCCGGCGGCCGCGCAGCCCGCGCCGCGCCAGGACCGAACCCGCTAGGGCAACCGCAGAGCCGGCCGCCGACCCGCCCGTCAAGCCGGATTGTTGAAGCTGCCCGGGCTCTTCGGCGTCGCGCGCCAGGCGGGCGTGCGTTCCGCACTCGCCTCGGCGAGCGCGCGGCGGACACCGGCGGCGTCGAAGTCCTTGGCGTAGACGGGCGTGCCGGGCTGCTGGCGCCAGGACTCGTCGAGGCTGCCGGCATCGACGCCATCGAAGCCGAGCTCGTCGAGGAGCTTCAGCACGACGGCCTTGGCCGCAGCGTCGTCGCCGGCGACCGGCAGCGCGATGCGGCCCGGCGTGCCGCGGGGCTGGCCCTTTTCGAGGAGATGGCGCGCATAGATGTTGTTGAAGGCCTTGACGACGGGCCGCCCCAGCTGCTGCGCCACCCAGCGGCTCTCCGTCATGCCGCTTTCGATGCCGTCGATGCGGCCGTCGCGCTGCTGCGGGTAGTAGTTGCCGGTGTCGACGATGACGACTCTCGGATCCGCATCGGCGAACAGGCCCTTGGGCAGGCGCGGGATGTTCTTCTGCGGAATGGTCACGACCACCAGCTCCGCGCCGCGCACCGCGTCGCGCACCGGGACGGCGGCAGCGCCGGTCTCCGCGCTGAGATCGGCGAGAGATTCAGGGCCGCGCGAGTTGGCGACGGAAACCTTGTGCCCGAGCTTCGTGAGGCGACGGGTGAGCGTGCCGCCGATCTGTCCTGCGCCGATGATGCCGATTTTCATGTCTGCTCCTTCGAGAAGAGGCCAGGGGACTCCGGGCGCGACACGGCGCGCCGGGGAAGCAGTCTGCGAGAGTGCATTGCGAGGGAATATGGGCGCGGATACCGCGCCAGCAAGGACGGGACCGAGGTGCGGGCCGGGGCCCGCTCCCGCGGGGCAGGGTCAGGCGCGGATCAGTCCCTCCGCCCGGCAGATCCAGCCGATGGCCATCACGACGAGCGAGCCGAAAAAGGCAGCGAACATGTTGACGAACGCCTCGATGTTCGCACCTTGGCGGATGTCCGCATAGTCGTCTCGACCGACGACCGCGGTCAGCCGGTCGCCCGGCGCCAGCGCGCGGCCCTCGAACGAGCCGATCGTGGTCCATTCCTTCATGGGCGTTCCATCCGGTGCCGTGTAGAGCAGCAGGGTGCGCCGGTTCTCGATGAGCCGGTAGCCCGGATTGCTCGCCATGGTGCGCGCCACCGCGCAATCCATGTCGACGAAGGTGCCGCTCCCGGATTCCGTCAGCGTGCAATTGGATTCAATGCGATCGACGGTGGCCGCGACGCTGACGGCGCCGCAATAGAACCACGCCTGATCGACGATCATGCCGATCATGACGATGATCCCCACGATTCCCAGCCAGAAGATCCGCCTGCCGACGCGGTAGAGCACGTATTTCAAGACAGGGATCACGATCGGCTCCCGGAGTTCGACCCACGGCATCCTAGACGGGCCGCCTTTAACGTTTGCTGAAGGCGGCGCTCGACGTTGACGCGGCCGGCCGGCCGGTGCAGAAAAGGCGCGGTTTTTCCGCAAGTTGCAGGCCGATGGACGACAGGCGCGTCTACCTCTTCGACAGCACGCTGCGCGACGGCGCCCAGACCCAGGGCGTCGATTTCGGCGTGCCGGACAAGCAGGCGATCGCGCTGGCGCTCGACCAGCTCGGCATCGACTACGTCGAGGGCGGCTGGCCCGGCGCCAATCCGACCGACGACGCCTTCTTCAGCCAGCCGCCGTCGCTGAAGCGCGCCGTCTTCACCGCCTTCGGCATGACGCGGCGGCCGGGGCGGAGCGCCGCCAACGATCCCGGCCTCGGCGCCCTGCTCAACGCCAAGGCCGATGCCGTCTGCATGGTCGGCAAGGCCTGGGATTTCCATGTCGACGTCGCCCTCGGCATCGAGCGGGCCGAGAACGTCGCCATGATCGGCGAGAGCGTGGCGCTGGCGAAGACGCGCAAGCGCGAGGTGATGTTCGACGCCGAGCACTTCTTCGACGGCTACAAGGCCAATCCGGCCTACGCCATGGAGTGCATCCAGGCCGCGTACGACGCGGGCGCCAGCTGGGTCGTGCTGTGCGACACCAACGGCGGCGCGCTGCCGGACGAGGTCGAGCGCATCGTCGGCGCCGTCTGTGAAAAGATTCCGGGCACCCATGTGGGCATCCATACCCACAACGACACCGAGAATGCCGTCGCCAACAGCCTGGCGGCGCTCCGCGCCGGCGCCCGCCAGGTGCAGGGGACGCTCAACGGCCTCGGCGAGCGCTGCGGCAACGCCAATCTCGTCTCGCTCATTCCGACGCTGATGCTGAAGACCGACTTCAAGGTCGGCGTGAGCGAGGCGAACCTGCGCCAGCTGACGCATGTCTCGCGCCTGCTGGACGAGCGGCTCAACCGGGCGCCGCTGCGCAACGCCGCCTATGTCGGCGAGTCGGCTTTCGCCCACAAGGGCGGGCTGCACGTGTCGGCGGTCGAGAAGGACCCGCGCACCTACGAACACGTCGACCCGACGCTGGTCGGCAACCGCCGCCACATCGTCGTGTCGGACCAGTCCGGCCGCGCCAACATCCTGGCGCGCTTCCGCGACATCGGCCTCGACGTGGCGGCCGATGATCCGAAGGTGACGGCGCTGGTCGAGACCGTGAAGTCGCGCGAGTACGACGGCTATGCCTATGACGGCGCCGAGGCGAGCTTCGAGCTCCTGGCGCGGCGCGCGCTCGGCGGCGTGCCCGACTATTTCCGCATCATCCGCTTCCGCGTCACTGACGACCGCCGCTGGAACGCACGCGGCGAACTGGTGACGGAGTCCGAGGCGACCATCACCCTCGAGGTCGCCGGCGACAAGCAGATGACGGTCGCCACCGGCAACGGCCCGGTGAATGCGCTCGATTCGGCGCTGCGCAAGGCGCTGCTGTCGGTCTATCCGCAGCTGCAGGACATGCGCCTCGTCGACTACAAGGTGCGCATCCTGACGCCGAACGCCGGCACCGGCGCCGTCACCCGCGTGATGATCGAGAGCGCCGACGGCAACGGCGAGCGCTGGAGCACGGTCGGCGTCTCCGCCAACATCATCGACGCCTCGTTCAACGCGCTGCATGACGGCATCAGCTGGAAACTGTTCCGCGATCGCGCAGTCGCCACGCCAGCCGAGACCGGAAAGCGGTGACCCGTCTCTGCGGATGTCATCCAGAGGCGGACCGCATGAACATGACGATCATTCGTTTCGCGTCATTGCCGGGCTTGACCCGGCAATCCAGCGAATGTTTCGAAAAGCTCGATCGTTGCGGCACCTACTGGATCGCCGGGTCAAGCCCGGCGATGACCGTTGGGAGAGTCGGAAGGAGTGAACGCACCGGCTACGTGTCGTGAGGATTTGATGGCCGGCACCGATCGGACGAAAGATGCGGCCATCCCGATCGTCGGACCGGTCGTAATCCTCGTCGAGCCGCAACTGGGCGAGAACATCGGCACCGCGGCGCGGGCGATGCTGAACTGCGGCCTCGAGGCCCTGCGCCTGGTGCGGCCGCGCGACGGCTGGCCCAATGCCAAGGCTGTGACGGCAGCGTCAGGCGCTGATGCCGTGATCGAAAATGCGCGGCTCTTCGAATCGACGGTGGCGGCCGTCGCCGACCTCACCCGCGTCTATGCGACCACCGCGCGGCACCGGGGCATGATCAAGCCGGTGGTGACGCCGCGCCAGGCCGCGGCCGAGATGCGCGCGGCGGCGGCGCGCGGCGAACGCGTGGGCATTCTCTTCGGGCCGGAGCGGACCGGCCTCGTCAATGACGACATCCCGCTTGCCGACGCGGTCCTGCAGGTGCCGCTCAACCCCGGCTTCTCGTCGCTGAACCTGGCGCAGGCGGTCCTGATCGTTGCCTATGAATGGTTCGCGGCCGGTACGAGCGCGCCGGCGCGCGAGCTGGTCACCAACGAGACGCGCCCGGCGACCAAGGCGGAGCTCCTGAACTTCTTCGCCCATCTCGAGCAGGAACTCGACGACTGCGGCTTCCTGCGCCATACCGACAAGCGGCCGAGCATGGTGCGCAACATCCGCAACCTGTTCCAGCGCGCCGAGCTCACGGAGCAGGAGATCCGCACGCTGCACGGCATCATCAAGGAACTGGCGCACGAACGCGTGAAGCGGCGGCGCCGGCCGGCCGGGTAGGACCGGGGTTCAGGCCGGCTCTCGCCCGCGCGGGCGAGAGCCGGACGATGCGATCAGCCGGTGGAGGTCTTGTTCGCCTGCGCGAAGGCCTCTTTCATGCCTTTCTGCATGTCCTCCGGCGACACGTCGCGCTTATGCGTGGCGATGGACCATTCGTGGCCGAAGGGATCGCGGACCTTGCCGTAGCGGTCGCCCCAGAACATGTCGGCGAGCGGCATGATCACGTTGGCGCCCGCTTCGACCGCGCGGGCGAAGGCCTTGTCGACGTCCGGCACGTTCAGATGGATCGACACCGTCGTGCCGCCCACGATATCCGGGCCGCGGTTGCCGCCATATTCGGGGAACTCGTCGCTCATCATGACGGAGGCGTCGCCGATCCTGATCGTCGCATGCAACAAGCGGGCGCCGTCGGGCGCCGCCATGCGGAAGAGCTCCTCGGCCCCGAAGGCCTTCTTGTAGAAGTCGATCGCCTTGGCGGCGTTGCTGATGACGAGATAGGGAATCGCGCTGATGCTGGGGGCCTGTGCCGGTCGCGCCGCGGCCTTGCGAGCCGGCGCGCGCTTGGCGACGGCCTTC
>Ga0335076_10008803_pt1 | contig 10189 bp, 6 predicted proteins | sample Lox_Sample_25_FD_206717 | JGI IMG/M metagenome (GOLD analysis project Ga0335076, IMG submission 206717) | Soil microbial communities from Loxahatchee National Wildlife Refuge, Florida, United States - Lox_Sample_2.5 | ecosystem: Environmental > Terrestrial > Soil > Wetlands | place: USA: Florida...
GCCTGCTCCAGCACCGGCAGCAGGATCCGGATGGGCAGGTCGGCGGCCGCGTTATGAACATCCGTCGTACCCGAGCAAACGAGAATGTCGGCATTGAACCTCCACTCCTTGGACGTGCCTGACAGAATTACTGCGTGATCCGGCAGAATATCGCGCACAACTCGGATCACTCTGCCCCAACGCTCTTCGGGCCAATACTTGTCCGCGCCTGATCGCGAGCGCAGGCCACGGCGTGCAATGTGGCGGCTCCCTGGATGCACGACCACGTAGGGTCGATCGCGAAGCCCATGCCGCGCGAGCCATTGATTTCCCGCTTCGCGAACCTCCGCGCTCAGAAATAGCTGCGCGGCGCGCGGGGTCCCCGCCGGACCGTGGGGAAGCCTGCCCTCGAACGCCCGCGGGGAAGTCTCTCCCAAACGGATGTACCGATCCGCGAAGCTTTCGCCCGGAATGCCCCTCAGGTCGCGCGAGTCATAGATGTACTCGTCCTGTATGCCGCCGCGATAAAGGAGCTCTTTCCCGCGGTGGATATCACAGAACCAGGTCGGACCCGGTCCTCGCGCGCGCAGCCAGGACACCAGCCGCTGCTGATCGAGGCTCATCCAATAAGGCATGCGCCGGCTGCGGATCACGAACAAGGTGCCGATGGGTTGCCCCTCGAGAAGCGGGTGGCTCCAGGGACCCGAAGTAATGACATCGACCGGTTTGCCGAATCGAGCGCGCAGGTGATGCAGCAGCACTGTCAGCAGAACCATGTCGCCGAACGCCCCGAACCGCATCACCAGTGGAGCACGAGCCGCCGCCGCATCGAGATCTGATTCCGCGGTCAAGCGGACTTCCCGTGCAGCGCGTCCGAAGCTGTCTGATACAACTTCTTCAGCTCCGCTTCCATGTCAGCTTGCAGACGTTCGAGTCCCGCCGAATCGGTTACTCGCGGCACGTAGTGCGGCTCTCCAATTGCAATGACCACACGGGAGAAGGGCACGGGGACCACGAACTTGTCCCACTTGACCAGCCACGCCCTCGAAGCGGCATACGCCATGGGCAACATCGGCCGGCCCGACATCTGGGCGAGCAAGATCGCCCCCGGCTTGAATTTGAACCGTGGCCCACGAGGCCCGTCGGGTGTGAGTACGGGCGACACGTTCTCCTTCACCAGAGCCTGATAGTAATCGCGCAATGAACGCGCACCGGTGTGCGAGGATGACCCGCGAATGACGCCGCCACCGAGCCGGCGGACCATCATGGCGCCCAGCTCACCGTCCACGGACGGGCTGATCAGCCATCCCACGGTGAGTCCGCGAGAGCGCTGGCTCAGGAGATACCACGCGCAAAAGAGCTGGTGCTGGTGCCAATAGCAGGGAATGAGCGAGGGGGCCTTGGACAGCGCGGCATCCAGCTTCTCAACACCGAGAACCCGCACCACTCGGCAGGTCCCCAACCATCCTTTGATGACCGCAAGACCGAGTGGAACCGCGAGCGTGTACAGCATCCGCCGCAGCGGCGTCATGCGGCGGCTGGAGCGGGTGGTCTTGCGGTAAAAGGTGTTCTTCAGCTCGCTCATGCCGGCCCGCACAAACCGGCCCGATCAGGCGGCAGACCTCCGGTCCACAGCGGCCCACCGGGCCCTGCGCCCGGCGGATACGAGTAAGATAGAATTACGGTTTTGCCCTTCGCCGCTTGCATGACCGCTACCGAGTCCCAGTCCAGACATCCACCCGAGGCCGAGCTCCAGTTCGACGTCGGCTCCACGGACGACTCCCTGGAGCGAATGACGGAGCTGTTCGCCCGTCACGGCGACATCTACCGCGTGTTCGCGCCCGGGCGCAAATCGCACACGTACGTCATCCATCATCCCGATGACGTGAAGCGCGTGCTCGTTTCCAATCACCGCAACTATACCAAGGGGCTGGGTCTTGACCGGGTCAAGATTCTGCTCGGCAAGGGCATCATGACCAGCGAAGGCGAGCTGTGGCGTCGCCAGCGATACATGATGCAACCGCTCTTTCACCGTCGGGTCGTGACGGAATTCGCACAGACGCTCGCGACAGTGAACGAGCAGTTCATCGAGCGCTGGGACGGATTCGCGGCCCGCGGCGAGCCGTTGAATGTCACCGAGGAAATGAGCGAGCTGACACTGGATATCGTGCTGCGCTCGATCTTCGGCCGCGATCTGGAGCAGCTCTCGGAGGCCTTCGAGCTCGTCACCAAAGACCCGAATCGCAACCTGCAGTTTGCCTTCAAGTTCCGCTCGCTCACCAAGCTGGTGGCGCAGGTAATTGCGCGCCGCCGTGCGAATCGGGAGGAGCATGTCGACTTCGTCGGGATGCTCATGAACGCGCGCGACAAGGAGACCGGGGATGCAATGGGCGAGCGCGAGCTCATTGACGAGATCATGACGCTGGTGGTGGCGGGTCACGAAACCACCGCCAGCGGCCTCAACTGGACGTGGTACCTGATCTCCCAGTACCCCGCCGTCGAATCGAAGCTGCACGCGGAGATCGACGCGTCGGAAGTCATCGACGCTCCCAGCCTCGATAAAATGGAGAGCCTGACGTACACACGGCAGGTGATCGATGAGGCGTTGAGGTTGTATCCACCCGGCTGGCTGCTTTCGCGCCGCACGGTCGAGCCGGACGTGCTTGGCGGCTACGACATTCCGGCGGGCACCAACGTGCTGCTGCCGCTATATCTGCTGCACAGACATCCGCGGTTCTGGAAGGATCCGGAAGTGTTCTGGCCCGAGCGGTTCGCGCCGGAGCACGAGGCGGACCGGCCCCGGTTCGCCTACATGCCGTTCGCCGCGGGTCCCCGCCACTGCATCGGCGAGACCCTCGCGTTGTATGAAATGCTGATGCACCTATACAAGATGGCCCGGCGCTTTCGCCTGACGTACGTGCCGGACAAGCCCCTGGAGCTCGAGGCGCAGATCAATCTGCGCACTCGGCATCCCCTGTACATGAGGTTGGAACGCCGCTGATGTTGAACGCTCAGACATTGACTGATCTGCTGGAACGCAACCGCGGGACCGCGCGGAGCATCACCTATCTCGAAGGCGAGAACGAGGCCACGAACGTCCCATTCGGCGAGTTGTACGACCGCGCGATCGGCATCCTGTACCACCTGCAGCGCATCGGCGCCCGCCGCGGCGACAAGCTCATCCTGCTGTTGGCCAACAACGAGCAGTTCATCGATGCGTTCTGGGCCGCCGTTCTCGGCGGAATCATTCCGGTTCCGGTGGCTCCGGGGATCAGCGACGAGCACCGGCACAAGCTGCTGCGGATCGGGCGCAAGCTCGGCAATCCCTACATCTACTCCGACAAGCGCGCCATCGAGCGCATCGGCACGTTCGCGGCGGCCAGCGGCGAGACTGAGACATACCAGAAACTCCGCGCCCGTGCGTTTCTCACTGACGACCTGGACGACATCTCGCGACCCGGTAAACCGCACAAAGCGGAACCGTCTGATGTGGCGTTCATCCAGTTCTCGTCCGGCTCGACCAGCGAGCCCAAGGGCGTGGTATTGACTCATGCCAACATCATCGCGAACTGCGACGGCACGATTCAGGCAGCCGGACTCAATGAAAACGACACCAGTCTCTCGTGGATGCCACTGACCCACGACATGGGATTGATCGGCTTCCACATCATGATGTTCGCGGCGCGGATTCATACGCACCTCATGCCGACCGAGCTGTTCGTCCGGCGCCCTCTGTTGTGGCTGTCGCTGGCCACGAAGATCCGCGCCACCATCCTGTGCTCGCCGAACTTCGGTTACCGGCACTATCTGAAGGTGTTGGGTGATCGGCCGGTCGAGGGCCTGGACCTGTCGCCGGTTCGCCTGATCTTCAACGGCGCCGAACCGATCTCCGTGCCGTTGTGCAACGAGTTCCTGGACCGGCTGGAGCCGGCCAGGTTGAAGCGCAACGCCATGTTCCCGGTGTATGGCCTGGCGGAGGCCTCCCTCGCCGTGTCCTTCCCCGAGGTGGGATCGCCCCTTCAGACGATAACTCTCAACCGTCACCGTATGAACGTCGGCGATCCGGTGGAGCAGATCGCCAGGACGGACAAGGACGCTATCGAGCTGGTATCGGAGGGCAAACCTATCCCGTACAGCCGCGTGCAGATCACGGGCGACGACGACAAGCCGTTGCCCGATGGACGCATCGGACACGTGCTCATCGGCGGAGAAAATGTCACGGACGGCTACTTCGAGAATCCCGCAGCAAACGCCCAATCCTTCACCGCCGACAAGTGGCTGAAGACCGGCGACCTGGGTGTCGTGTTGGGAGGCAACCTCTACATCTCCGGTCGCGCGAAGGAGATCATCTTCGTCAACGGACAGAACTACTACCCGCACGACATAGAGGCCATCGCTCAACGCGCTCCGGGACTCGATCTCGGCAAGGTCGTGGCTGCCGGCGCCCGCCCGCGGGGCGCGCAGACGGAGCAACTTGTCGTGTTCGTGCTACATCGCGGCGGTATGGAGGAGTTTCTGCCGATTGCCACCGAAGTGGGCCGCCTCGTCAACGAACAGGTGGGAATCGAGGTCGCCGACGTCGTCCCGGTGAAGCGCATCCCGAAAACCACCAGCGGCAAGATCCAGCGCCATCTGTTGGAAGAGAGTTACGTGGACGGTGAATTCGACGCCGAGATCCGGCAGCTCGCCGAGCTTCGCGCCGCCCAGCGGGGCCCGCAGTCTTCCTCGTTGAGTCAGATCGAAGACTCGCTGCGGGTCATCTGCGAGGCGGCCTTGCCCGGCAAGCGCGTCGCAGTGGAGGACAACCTGTTTGAGATCGGGGCCAGCTCGCTCAAGCTCATTGAGATCCACGAGCAGATTGACCGGCAGTACCCGGGACTGGTGGACCTGACCGAATTATTCGATTTTCCGACCATTGCCGAGCTGGCCAGACACCTGGAAGACAAGCTGGCGGCCTGAGGGTATTATCGGCTACATGTACGGTAATCCGACCGAGCAACGCCTGTCCGAGTGCGGTATCCGGCCGACGGCCCAGCGTGTGCAGATTGCGCTGCTGTTGCTTGCAGCCCCGCAGCACCTGTCGGCGGAGCAGATCCTGGCCAGCCTGCGATCCTCGGGCGCCCGGGTATCCAAGGCAACCGTGTACAACACCCTCAACCTGTTCGCCGCGCGCGGGCTGATTCGCCAGTTGTCGGTGGACGGCTCGCGGGCCTGGTTCGATTCCAACGTGGATTCCCACTATCACTTCCACGATGTAGCAACCGGCGCGTTGATCGACGTGCCCGTTCCCGAGGTTGAGTTCAGCAAGCTCCCGCCGCCGCCGCCCGGCACCGAAGTGGCGGGTATCGATCTCGTCATCCGCCTCCGCAAGAAGTCCTGACTTGCTCGAAACCGTCGAGATTGAAACCGGGCGCAACCCGACCGGCACCGTCCTCTGGCTGCATGGGCTGGGGGCCGACGGGCATGATTTCGCTCCCATCGTGCCGCAGCTCGTGGGCCCCGACGAGCGCCCGCTACGATTCATTTTTCCGCATGCCCCCGTGCGACCGGTCACCATCAATGGGGGGATGGCCATGCGCGCGTGGTACGACATTCTCGGGTTCAACCGGGGCATACCTCAGGATGAGGTCGGAATCCGCCAGGCGGACGCCGCCGTCAGGGAGCTGATTGCCCGGGAAAACGCCCGCGGAATCCCGAGCAAGCGCATCGTGCTGGGTGGATTTTCCCAGGGAGGAGCGATTTCCCTGTATTCGGGCCCCCGCTATCCGGAGCGCCTGGCCGGGATCATGGGCCTGTCCTGCTACCTGCTGCTGGAGGACTCCCTGCCGGCGGAACGTACCCGGGCCAACTACTCGACCCCCGTTTTCCTGGCGCACGGCAACCAGGACCCGGTTGTGGACGTCCGTCGGGGAGCCGAAGCTCGGCAATTGCTGGAGGCCGGGGGCTATCCGGTCGAATGGCACGCCTATTCCATGCCCCATTCGGTCTGTCCCCAGGAAGTGGCCGATATAGCTGCCTGGCTGCGTAAGATTTTGTAGAATCCGCGCCCCCGATGCCGACTTAGCTCAGCTGGTAGAGCACATCATTCGTAATGATGGGGTCCACGGTTCGATCCCGTGAGTCGGCAGGGTTTTCATGCGCTGCGCACCGCTGCTCTTCCGGGTCGCGCCCGGCTCGATCCCCCTGGGAAGGCTGCGCGCAGCGCATTTGAACGCCCCGCCGCCCGAAGGCGTCTCCTGGCCGCTTCCAGGGTCGGAAATAGTTTTCGGGGCGTTAAACTTTAGTACGTCGAACCGCTTCCAACTCGACATTGCCGCAGGTGCGGCCCAGGCGCGAGCAAAGGAATCCACGTGGGCGCGAATGCCGAACCCAAGATCAACCCACAGACCGGTCACGAGCCGGTCCGCTGGATTGGCCGCGAGCCGGCAGCCCCCGAGCCGGTGATCCCCCTGATTCCGCCCCAGGTCACTGTCTCGGATGGCGGAACGAGCGCGCGCGCGAAATGGACAGCAGCCCTCGTCGCCCTGGCGGTCCTTGCGCTGGTGGCCTTCATTCTCTGGCGGGGCCACACGGCGGACAATGTCGCCTCCCTCGCAAACCAACAGACCATTCCCCTGGTGAGCGTCATGTCTCCGGGTGTCACATCAGTGACCTCCACGGTGACTTTCACGGGAACGATCTCGGCACGTTATGACATGCCGATCGGAATCGAAGGCGACGCGGGCCGGATCGTCGGGGTCTATGTCGAAGCCGGCGATCACGTCAGGAGAGGCCAGTTGCTGGCCAGGATCGATGAGTCGGTCTGGCAGCCGCAGGTCAACCGGCTCGCTGCCGCGCTCGAGCAGGCAAAGGCCCAGGCCGCCCTGTCTGCCGCGGAATATCGCCGGGCCGCGGCGGTCGAGGCCGCCGGCGCCCTCTCGGCCGAGGAGATTGAGAAGCGTCGGGCCCTGTCGGTAACCGATGCCGCCAACGTGAAAGTCGCCGCGGCCATGCTCGCAGAGGCCGAGGCGCGATTGAATCGGACTCGCGTGGTGGCTCCTTCCGACGGAGTGGTGCTGACTCGCAAGGCCGAGGTGGGTCAGACCGCCAGCCCCGGCGGCGAAGCCCTGTTCCGCCTGGCGAGCGGCGGCGAGATCGAGATGCGCGGCCAGGTCGCGGAGCAGGACATGGCGGTGTTGACCGTCGGGCAGCCGGCCGCGGTGCGTCTCGTCGGCTCAGCGCAACCCTTCGAGGGGAAAGTGAGGTTGCTGGGCGCGATCATCGATCCGCAGACACGACTGGGTGACATCCGCATTGCATTGAAGCCCGATCCGGCTCTGCGTCCCGGCGCGTTCGCGCGCGGCTCGGTCTCGGTCAACAAAGCCGAGCGGCCGGTCTTGCCGCAGACGGCGGTGCTTTCGGACTCGACCGGTCCTTACGTTTTCATCATAGGCTCGAACAATCGGGTTGAACGACGGGACGTTCAGGTGGGAGGCACGATATCCGCCGGAGTCATCATCACCAAAGGCCTGCGAGGCGACGAACGTGTGGTGACAACAGCGGCAGGCTTCCTGAGGAAGGGAGAACAGGTCAACGTGGTCGAGCCCGCGGTGACCGCGAGAACATCATGAAAAACATGTCGGCATGGGCGATCCGGCACCCGGTATCGCCCGTGGTGCTGTTCGTGGTGCTGCTGTTCATGGGGATCGTCGCGTTCGTGCGCCTGCCGATCACGCTCGACCCCGATATCGCCTTCCCGCTCGTCCACGTACTCATCCAGCAGCCGGGAGCGGCGCCGCAGGAAATCGAAACCCAGATCCTTCAGAAGGTCGAGGGCTCGGTCGCGGGCGTGGGAAACATTCATAACATCACGTCGCTGGCTCTCGAGGGACAGGCGAGCACCTGGATCGAGTTCCAGATCGGTACGCCCATCGACCGCGCTGTCGCTGACGTCCGCGACGCAGTTGCAAAGGTCCGAAGCAACCTGCCGCAAGGCATTCAGGAACCGATCGTACAGCGAGTGGATGTTGATGGCGGCGCCATCGCCTACTACGCCGTGTCGACAACGAGCCTGACGGAAGCGCAGCTCTCCTGGTTCGTGGACAACACGATCACCAAGCGCCTGTTGTCGCTCCAGGGCGTGGCGCAAGTGTCGCGCGGCGGCGGTGTCAACCGCGAGATACGCATAGAGCTGGATCCTGCCCGCATGCAGGCTCTGGGAATCACGGCGGTCGATGTCAATCAGCAGATCCGCTCTCTCAATCTGGATTCACCCGGCGGCCGTGCGCAGCTCGGGGGCGGAGAGCAGTCGATTCGCGTGCTCGGTGGCGCGCGTACCGCCTATGCTCTGGGCGAAACGCTCATCGCGTTGCCCGGATCAGGAAATCGCTTCGCGCGACTGAGCGACATCGCCACGGTGCACGACGGGGTCGGTGAGATCCGCAGCATCGCTCGCCTCAACGGCCGTGATGCAACCACCTTCGGTGTCATGAAGGCCAAGGGCTCGTCCGACGTGAAGGTCCTCGCCGCCGTCGAGAAGGAGCTGGACAAGGTCGCAAAGGAAAATCCCCAGGTGTCGATGACGAAAGTCTTCACCACCGTGGACTACACAAAGGCGCAGTACGAATCTGCTTTGAGCGCCTTCATCGAAGGCTCCATTCTGGCCGTGATCGTGGTGTGGCTGTTCCTGCGCGACGGCCGCGCGACCATCATTTCCGCGCTCGCCATTCCGCTGTCCGCGATCCCGACCTTCGCGTTCATGCAGATGATGGGATTCTCCCTGAATTCCATCAGCCTTCTGGCCTTGTCTCTGGTGGCCGGCGTGTTGGTCGATGACGCCATCGTGGAGATCGAGAACATCGTCCGGCACATGAAGATGGGCAAGAGCGGCTACCGCGCTGCGCTGGACGCGGCCGATCAGATCGGTCTCGCAGTCGTAGCCACCTCCTGCACCATCATGGCCGTCTTCCTGCCGGTCAGCTTCATGCCCGGTATTTCCGGTCAATACTTCATTCAATTCGGGCTGACAGTCGCTGCCGCGGTGTTCTTCTCGCTGCTCGTCGCCCGCCTCATCACACCCGTCATCGCCGCGTACACGCTGAAATCGGATGGCGTTGCCGAGCATTCGGACGGACCCGTCATGGCCGCCTACCTCCGGGCGCTCAACTGGTGTGTCCACAATCGCTGGAAGACGATCGGCGGCGGAACATTGTTCTTCGCTCTCTCAATCGTCGGACTGATGCTGATTCCGAAGTCGTTGATCCCGGATGCGGATTTCGGTGCGCCCAACCTGACAGTCGAGCTGCCCACCGGGGTGCGACTCGAGGACACCGCGGCCGCCTCCGCCGCGGCTTATCAGATCGTCGCCCGCCAGCCGGAGGTGAGGAACGTCGTCGAGTCCATCGGTGAGGATGACTCGGGCGAGATCCGCAACGCTCAGCTCTATATCCAACTGGTCCCGCCCAAGCAGCGCAAGGTCACCCAGAAGGAATGGGAGCTGCGGGTCATCAAGGAGCTGAAGACGATTCCGGACGCGGAGATTCATTTCAACAAGCAGGGCGGCGGCGGTAACGGCCGTGATGTCAACATCTACATCACCGGCGACGACGCCGAGCTCACGCAGCGCACCGCCGAGAAGGTTGTCGATGAGATGCGCGCCATGCCCGAGCTTCGCAACGCGCGGATCAACGGCGACATGCAGCGCCCGGAGATCCTCATCAAGCCGCGGTTCGACCTCGCGGCCGAGTTGGGAGTGACGGTTTCGAGCATCAGCGAAACGATCCGGATCGCGACCCTGGGCGACATCGACCAGAACAGCGCGAAATTCTCGCTGTCGGATCGGCAGGTACCGATCCGCGTCAGCCTGCTGGAGTCAACCCGGCGCGATATGACGACCCTGGAGAACCTGCCCGTTCCCACGGCCTCCGGCAGCGCCGTACCCCTCAAGGCTGTCGCCGACATCGGTTTCGGTGAGGGCCCGACAAAGGTTCGCCGATACAACCAGTCTCGTCGTATCTCTCTCGAGTCGGACCTGGCTCCCGGCGTCGCTTTGGGGACGGCTCTGGACAAGATTCACGCCCTGCCCACGCTGAAGAACCTGCCGACGGGCGTGCGACTCGTGGACGTGGGCGATGCGGAAATCATGGCCGAGCTGTTCTCCAACTTCGTCATCGCGATCGTCACGGGGGTGCTGATGGTGTTTGCGGTGCTGGTGCTCCTGTTCGCGCGCGTG
>Ga0335076_10008804_pt1 | contig 10188 bp, 11 predicted proteins | sample Lox_Sample_25_FD_206717 | JGI IMG/M metagenome (GOLD analysis project Ga0335076, IMG submission 206717) | Soil microbial communities from Loxahatchee National Wildlife Refuge, Florida, United States - Lox_Sample_2.5 | ecosystem: Environmental > Terrestrial > Soil > Wetlands | place: USA...
AGACCGTACAACTGGTGAATCCGCCGCTCGACTTCGACGGCGTGCTCGCCGACAAGGACGGCAACGTGGTCGGCAGCTGGTCGAGCTTCGCCTACGAGAACGGCCGCGAGCTCACGCAGGACACCCGTGGTGTGCCGATCGCCGTGGTCGCCGACATGGTCGATCGCGTGCGCACCGGGCGTGCGCTGCACTCGCTCGAAGCCGAGCTCGCCGTGCAGCCGCTGGCGAGCGCGCGCGAGCTCGGTCTGCCGGACAGCTGGACGCAGCGCCTCGCGCAGCACACCCCGACGCGCCGCCAGGCACTCAGCGTGGTGCGCCTGATCGCCGGCTCGCCGGCCGCGCACGTGCTGCAGCAGGGGGACCTGCTGCTCGCGATCGACGGCAAGGTGGTGACGCGCTTCCGCGAGGTCGAGCAGGCGGCCGCCGACCAGGAGCTGGTGCACGTCACCGTGTGGCGCGGACAGGAGGAGCAGACCCTCAGCGTCCCCACCGCCGAGCTCTCCGGGAGCGATGTCGAGCGGCTGGTGCAATGGGCGGGCGCGACGCTGCAGGCGCCGCATCGCGCGATGAGCGCGCAGCGCGCGATTCCGCCGCTCGGCGTGTACGTCGCCTACTTCGCCTACGGCTCGCCCGCGACGCGCTATGGGCTCTACCCGGGACGGCGCATCGTCGAGGTGGACGGTGTCGCGACGCCCGACCTCGACACCTTTCTCAAGGTGGTCACCGGCCGGCCGGACCGCTCCTCGGTGCGCCTGAAGACCATCACCTGGAACAACGCGCCGGAAGTGATCACGCTCAAGCTCGACAAGCACTACTGGCCCGCCTACGAGCTCAAGCACACGAGCGCGGGCTGGGTGCGGACGGCGCTCGAATAGCGCGAATTTTTGTCGAGACCTTGCAGCACGTTGTAGCAGGCTGATGCTTTGCTGCAACACCCGGGTCCGCCGCTACGCGGCTTGCTAGAATTCATCATCCCTATGGCCCGAGCCGTCCGAGCGACCCAGGTCGAGATCGAAACTGCCGTGCAGGCGTTGCGCGACGGTGAGCTCATCGCTTTCCCCACCGAGACGGTCTACGGGCTCGGGGCCAACGCGCAGAATCCGGTGGCCGTACGGCGCATCTTCGAGGCCAAGGGCCGCCCGGCGGCGCATCCGGTGATCGTGCACCTCGACAGCCCGAAGTACCTGCATCGCTGGGTGCGGGAGGTGCCCGAAGGGGCGTTGAAGCTCGCCGAGCGCTTCTGGCCGGGACCCCTCACCATGGTCATGCCGCGCGCCGCCCACGTCCACGACGTGGTCACGGGCGGGCAGGACACGATCGCGATCCGCGTCCCCGCGCACCCCATGGCGCAGCAGCTGCTGACCGCCTTCGGCGGCGGCATTGCCGCGCCCTCGGCCAATCGCTACGGGCGTCTCTCGCCGACGCGGGCCGAGCACGTGCGCGAGGAGCTCGGCGATGCCGTGCGGCTGGTGCTCGATGGGGGTGAGTGCCAGATCGGGCTCGAGTCGACCATCGTCTCCTTCGAGGGACCGAGCGTGCGGCTGCTGCGCCCGGGGAGCGTCACCGCCGGGCAGATCCGCGCGGTGGTGGGAGAGCTCGCCGTCGGACCGGCCGGGGAGTCGCCGCGGGTTCCGGGCAGTGTCGCGACGCACTATGCACCGCTCACTCCCGTGACCATCGTGCCCGCCGGGGAGATCGATGCGCAGGCGGATGCCGCCTCGAGCGGGGCGAGGCGCATCGCCGTGCTCGCGCAGCGGCTGCCGCTGCGCTCCCACAAGTACGTCACCTGGATCAACGCCGGGCGGCGGCCGGAGAGCTACGGCCACGATCTCTACAACAACCTGCGCACGCTCGATCGCGCCGGCTGTCAGAAGATCCTGGTGCAGGCAGTGCCGGACGGCGAGCGCTGGGATGCGATCCGTGACCGCCTGCTGCGCGCCGCCACCAGCGTGGCGCAGAGCGATGAGGGCACCGGCAACGTGGCCGTTCTGCCGTAAGATCCCGCGGTGTCCCGCGCCCGATTCATCGATCCGTTCGAGCCCGAGGAAGTGCGCCGCCTGGTGCGCGAGTTCGGCTCGCCGCTGCTGATCCTCGACTGCGAGCGCGTGCGCGCGCAGTTCAGGAAGCTGCGCAAGGCGCTGCCGCACGTCGATCTGCATTACGCGCTGAAGCCCCTGCCGCACCCGGCGGTGGCGCGCACGGTGATCGAGGAGGGCGGCTTCCTCGACCTCGCAACCTCAGGCGAGGTGCAGCTGGTCGAGCGGCTCGGCATCGCCCCCGAGCGCTGCATCCACACCCATCCGATCAAGCGCTGCGCCGACATCGAGAATGCGCTCGAGTTCGGGGTGCGCACCTTCGTCGCCGACAACCCGGATGAGATCGCCAAGTTCGCGCGCCACCGGGATGCCGCGCAGCTGCTGCTGCGGGTGTCGTTCCGCTCACCCGGCGCCATGGTCGACCTGTCGCGCAAGTTCGGCTGCGACCCGCAGGCGGTGCTCGAGCTGGCACGCGTCGCGGCGCGGCTCGGGATCGGCGTGCGCGGGCTGTCCTTTCACGCCGGCTCGCAGACGCCCGATGCCACCAAGCACGTCGAGGCGGTCGAGGCGTGCGCGCGGCTCATCGCCGCCTGCCGCCGCGAGAAGCTCGGCACTTTCGATACCCTCGATATCGGCGGCGGCTTCCCGATCGACTACCTGCAGCCGGTGCAGGACATCGGGCGGTGGTGTGCACCGCTGCGCGCGGCGATCGCGGCATTGCCGAAGCGGGTGCGCGTGATCGCCGAGCCGGGCCGCTACATCGTCGGCCCCGCGGCGATCGGCGTCGCCTCGGTGATGGGGCGGGCGCAGCGCGAGGGCCACTGGTGGTACTACCTCGACGACGGCCTGTACGGCTCCTACAGTGGCCAGATGTACGACCACGCACGCTACCCGGTGGAGCCGCTGCGCACCGACGGCGCGCTGCTGCCGGCGGTGCTCGCCGGGCCCACCTGTGACAGCGTGGACGTGATCGCGGAGAACCTCATGCTGCCGCAGCTCAAGGCGGGCGACCTGATCATCGGTCGCGCCATGGGCGCCTACACGCGCGCCAGCGCCTCCGAGTTCAACTTCTTTCCGCGCGCCACCGTGGTCGCCGTCAACACCCGCGCCGGCGACTCGGGCGGGGTCGATCCGCTCGCGCCGTGAGTGCCGCGATCCGCAATGTGGTGTTCGACATCGGCTGGGTGTTCGTGCGGCTCGACTACCGGCCGATGCTCGAGCTCCTCAGGTCGCGCGGCGTCGAGGGCGAGGACCTGCACTCGATGCTGGCGCGCGCCGCGCTGGAGGAGCACGAGTCCGGCCGGCTGCCGGGCCGGGGCCTGCTCGAGCGCCTGCGCGCGCTCACGCATGACACGGTGTCGGTCGAGGAGCTGCATCGCTACTGGATCGAGATGCTGTTCGAGCTCGACATGCCGATGGTCGACCTCGCCCATCGCCTGAGCGGTGACTACCGCGTCTATCTGCTCTCCAATATCGGCGATCTGCACTGGGCGCACCTGTCGCGCGAGTACCAGCTGCACCGCGTCGGCCACGGTGCGCTGCCGTCCTACCTCGCCGGCATCATGAAGCCGCACGCCGGTATCTACGCGGAAGCCGAGCGGCGTTTCGCGCTGCAGCCGGCGGCGACCGTGTTCATCGACGATCGCGAGGACAACATCGCCGCCGCGCGCGGCCGCGGCTGGCACGGCATCGTGCATGGCGGCTACGAAAGCACCGTGCAGGCGCTGCGCGGGCTCGACGTGGGCTGCTGAGGGGAGGCGACGGTGAATCCGGTGATCGCGGCGACGCTGCTCCTCATGGCGTCGAACGTCTTCATGACCTTCGCCTGGTATGCGCACCTCAGGAACCTGGCCGACCGGCCGTGGTACATCGCGGCGCTCGTCAGCTGGGGCATCGCCTTCTTCGAGTATCTGCTGCAGGTGCCCGGCAACCGCCTCGGCTATACGCGCCTCACGCTCCCGCAGCTCAAGATCCTGCAGGAGGTCATCACGCTCACGGTGTTCGTGCCGTTCGCGGTGCTGTACATGGGAAAGCCCCTGAAGCTCGACTACGTATGGGCGGCGCTGTGCATTCTCGGCGCCGTGTACTTCATGTTCCGCTCGCCGGCCGGCTGATCGATGAGCGACCCGCGCAGCGCGCCGATTACCGCGATCCACCGCCAGGTCGAGGCGGCACGCGCGGGACGCCATCCGCGCCTCATCGCGCGGCTCGACTCCGGCTGGGCGGTGTTCGGCGAGCGGCAGTTCGTGCGCGGTTACGCACTGCTGCTGCCCGACCCGGTAGTGCCCGATCTCAATGTGCTCGCCGCCGCGGCGCGCAGCGCTTTTCTCGCCGACATGGCGCGCCTCGGAGACGCACTGCTGCGGCTCACGGGTGCGGTGCGCATCAACTACGCCATATTCGGCAACGAGGAGCCGGCGCTGCACGCGCACGTCATGCCGCGCTTTTCCGATGAGCCCGAGGCGCTGCGCAGCCGCCATCCCTGGGCTTACGATTGGCAGGCGGCGCCGCTATTCGAGCCGGCGGCTGAGCGCGAGCTCACCGCGGCCGTGCGCCGCGCGCTCGGCTAGGGGGGGTGGATCCGGTGACCAACGCCAAAGATCCTTCGCGCCGCGAGTTCCTGCGCGCCGCCTCGGCGACGCTCGCCGTGACCGTCGCGCCCGCTGCGCTGCGCGCCGCTCCCGCCGTCGACGCGAGCCTGATCGAGCTGGGCGCGGCCGAGGCGGTCGCGCGCATGTCACGCGGCGAGCTCAGCGTCGAGACCTACACGCGCGCGCTGCTCGAGCGCTGCGGCGCGGCGCAGGCGCTCAATGCATTCATCTCCTTCGAGCCCGGGCGGGTGCTCGAGGATGCACACCGCCGTGACCGCGAGCTGCGCGCCGGTGCGACGCCGGGCGCCTTGTTCGGGCTGCCGATGCCGCTCAAGGACTGCATCAATACGCGCGATTACCCGACCACCGGCGGCACCCCCGGGCTGCGCAACTTCCGCCCGACCGAGGACGCGCCCCTGGTCAGGACGCTGCGTCGCGCCGGGGCGATCGTGCTCGGCAAGACCAACATGCACGAGCTCGGCTACGGCTGGACGAGCAACAACGAGACCTTCGGCCCGGTTCGCAATCCCTACGACCCGGCGCGCATTGCCGGCGGCAGCAGCGGCGGTACCGGGGCCGCGATCGGCGCGCACATGGCCCCGCTCGGCGTCGGCGAGGATACCAACGGCTCGATCCGCATTCCGGCGGCGCTGTGCGGGGTCATGGGCCTGCGGCCGACGACCGGGCGCTATCCGACGCACGCTTGCATCCCGCTCAGCCCGGTGTTCGATTCCGTGGGACCGCTGGCGCGCAGCGTCGCGGATCTGGCGCTGTTCGACTCGGTCGTCACGGGCGATTGGCAGCCGCTGCAGCCGCCGCCGCTCAGGGGAATCCGCCTCGGCGTCGTGCGCGACTACTGGTACCGCGATCTCGATCCGGAGCTCGAGCGCGTCACCCGCGCGGCACTCGCGAAGCTCAGGGAGGCCGGAGTCGAGCTCGTCGAATCGGAGCTGCCGCAGCTCGCGCGGCTGCACGAATCGATCACCACCCCGGTCATCACGCACGACATAGGTCCGGCGATCGGGGATTACCTCAGGGACTATGGCGCCGGCCTCGACTTCGCGCAGCTGGTGAACGAGGCGAGCCCCGGCGTACGCGCCGAGCTGCGTGAGGTTTTCCCGGGCGGGTCGGACTTCGTGTCGGACGCCGACTACCGCACGATCATCGAGGCGAGGCTCCCGGAGCTGCGGCGTGCGTATCGCGACTATTTCGCACGCACCGGGGTGGCAGCGATCGTCTTCCCCGCGACCGCGGTGCCCGCGCTGCCGATCGGCGCGGAGGGCGAGGTGGCGATCGGTGCGCGCCGCATCTCGCTGTTCACCGCGCTCGCCCGCAACATCACGCCGGCCGGGTCGGCCACGACGCCCGGGCTCGTGCTTCCCGCAGGACTCACGTCCGCGGGATTACCCGTCGCGCTCGAGCTCGACGCGCCGCCCGGAACGGACCGCGCGCTGCTCGCGCTCGCTATGAGCGTCGCCGAGCTCCTGGGTCCCTTGCCGGCGCCTCACATCGGGGGCGCCTGAGCCCTATTTCGACGCCGGCGCGATCGCGGCGGGGGGCGGTGAGTTCGGGTTGTCGGACGGGTTCACCGGCGGCTTGCCCGTCGGCTTCGGCATGGCGGACTGCGGGATCGCCGGCGCCGGGTTGGCGGGCGGTGCCGGGGTGGCCGACGGCGGCGGCGCAGGCTTGACGCCCACCAGCTCCACTTCGAACACCAGCAGTGAGCCGGGCGGAATGGTCGGGCTCGGCGGCCGCAGGTCGTAGGCGAGGCGCGGCGGAATGTACAGCTTCCACTTCGCGCCCGGCTTCATGAGCTGCATCGCCTCGGTCCAGCCGGGAATGACGCGGTCGACCTCGAAGGAGGCGGGCTGGCCGCCGTGCCTGGAGGAGGCGTCGAACTCGGTACCATTGAGCAGCGTGCCGCGGTAGTTGACCAGCACCGTGTCGCTGGCCTTCGGCGAGGCACCGCTGCCGGCCTTGAGCTCCTGGTACTGCAGGCCGCTCGCGGTCGTCACCACGCCGGGCTTCTTGCCGTTCTCGGCGAGGAACTTCTCCGCGGCGTGGTGGTTGCTCTCGACTCCGGAGGCGAGCATCGCCCGGATGTTCTCCTTGTCCTGGTCCGACATCGTGACCTTGCCGCTCAGCGCATCGCGTATGCCCTGGTCGATGCGCGCCACGCTCACCGAGTCCGCTGCGACGCCGGTGCTGCGCAGCTGCGTGCCCCAGAGAACACCGATGCTGTAGCTGCGCTCGCTCTTCGGTCCCTTGTCCGCGGCGGCCGCGGTGCCCTTGGGCGGCGTCTTCGCGGCCTTGGAAGCGGCGGGGGCGGGCGGGGTGGCGGCCGGAGCGGCGGCAGGCGCGGGCTGCTGTGCGGCGGCTGGCAGCGAGCCGAGGGTGCAGGCGGCGGCGGCCGCGGCAACGATGAGGAGAATCCGGCCGCGGCGAGGCGCTGGCAGTGTCATGGAGCGTCCTTTATGGACTGCGGGCCGTGCACGGCACGGCTTGAGGGGGCCGCAGCGGGGCGAGAGTGTCGCCGATCCGGTTGCGGGATGCCAGCGAGCGGCTCGCGCTGAGGACATCGGCCGGGGGCCAGCTGGCGGTTACAAGGAGAGCTCCATGAACACGAGCCAATCGCGCACCGCGGGATCCAGCTCGTAGTAAGGCTCGATGCTGCGAAAGCCGAGGCGCTCGTAAAGCTGTTGCGCCTCGACCTGCCGCACGCTGGTATCGAGCCGCATCACCCTATAGCCCGCAGCCTGCGCCTCGCCGACGATGGCCCGCCCGAGCGCTCGGCCTATGCCTCTGCCCTGGAAATGCGGGTAGACGAACATGCGCTTCATCTCGCAGGCCGCTGCGTCGAGACGGCGGGACGCGACACAGCCGGCAGCGGCGCCCTCGCAATGCGCCAGCAGCAGTGCGCCGTCGGGCGGCGAATAATCTCCCGGCAGCGCTGCGAGCTCCTGCTCGAAGGCATGTGCGTCGAAATAGGCATCGATGAGGTGCAGGTCCTGCACGTGTCGCTCGCGATGCCAGGACACGAACGCACGGATCAGCGCACGCACCTGATCCAGATGCTCCGCGGAGTGCGGCGTGAGGATCTCCGTGCGGGGGCGATGGATCATATCTGCGGCGCGCTGCTCAGCCCGCGCCGGCGTCGCGAGAGCAGCAGCACGCCGGCACCGAGCACGAGCCAGCTGCTGCCGGCGATCCTGGCGGGCGTCGCCATGTGCATGAGCACGTAGGCGAGAACTGCGGAACCCGCGAGCGGCACGAGCAGGTGTCGCGGCCAGTCGCGGCTCCTGCAGCGTACGCGGTAGTGCACGATGACCGCCACGTGCAACATCAGGAAGCCGAACAGCGCGCCGAAATTCACCAGCGACGCCAGCAGCTCGAGCTGGTTCGCGAGCAGCAGGGCCACCGCGAGGTTCACCACGCCCACCAGCAGGATCGCCCGGTCCGGGATCCTGCGCCGCGCCTGCACGTGCGCCAGCACGCGCGGCATTCTGCCGTCGCGCGCCATGCTGAAGAGCAGGCGCGCCGTTGCCACCTGGGAGGCGGCCGCCGCCGCGGTTCCGGCGAACAGCACTTTCCAGGACGCGAGCAACCGCAGCCACGGCCCGCCGATCCTCGCGGCGATGCCGTAGATGGCCGCATCGGTCGGCTCACCGGGCGCGAAGCGCGGCAGACCGAGCACGAACAGCGATGCGAGCCAGGTCATGGTCACGAAGATGACCGTCGCCAGACAGAGGCTGAGCATCGTGGCCCGGCCCACGGCGGCCGCTCCGCCGCGTGCTTCCTCCACCAGCGTCGCGATGCCGTCGAAGCCGAGAAAGGCGAGCGTCGCCACCGACAGGGCGGCGAATATTGCCCCCGGCTCGAGCGCGGCAGGCTGCAGCAGCGGTGCCCACGAGAAGTGCGCCCCGCCGGCGCCGCGGCTGAGGGCCAGCAGGGCCGCGATCACGAACAGCGCGATGAAGCCGATCGACACCGCCAGCCAGAAGGCGTTGAGCCGCGCGGTGGCTTCGATGCCGAGAAGATTGATCGTGGTGTTGAAGCCGAGAATGACGACGATCGTGAGTGCGCGCGGCACCGCGGGCAACACCGCCTGGACCGCGATCGCGCACAGCACATAGACGAGCGCCGGCATCAGCACGTAGTCGAGCAGCATGCCCCAGCCGGCAAGGAAGCCGGCACGGGCGCCGATGGCGCGCGCCGCGTAGGCGTACACGGAGCCGGCGATCGGAAAGGCGCGCGCCATCATCAGGTAGCTGTAGGCCGTGAATCCCATGGCGACCAGGCCGACGAGATACACGAGCGGCACCATGCCGTGGCTGAGGTTGTAGACCACGCCGAAGATCGAGATCGGCGAGGTCGGGCTGATGAACACCAGCCCGTACACGACCAGCGAGGTGAGCCCGAGGGAGCGCTTCAGCTCCTGGCGATATCCAAACTCCTCGAGCGACCTCTCGGCAGGAGACTCTGCCATCAGGGCGCCGGGCGCTTCGGCTCCCACAGCTCGATCTTGTTGCCCTCCGGATCCAGTATCCACGCGAAGCGGCCGTTCGGGTCGTCGTCGACCTGCTTGAGGATTGCGACGCCCTTGGCGCGCAGCCGCGTGAGGAACGCGGTCATGTCATCGACCGCGTAGTTGATCATGAAGCTGCCGGTGGATGGCGCGAAGTAGTCCGTCGAGGCAGGGAAGGTGCTCCAGATGAGCGCCGGAGGATGGTTGGGCGCGTCGTACTTGAGCGCCGCACCGCCCCAGGACTCGAGCGGCAGCCCGAGGACGTCGCGATACCACGCCGCGAGCGCCTTCGGATCCTTCGCCTTGAAGAACAGGCCGCCGACGCCGGTGATGCGCCCGGCGGGCTCGGCAGACGTTGATTCGCCCGGACCAGTCATCATGAGAACTCCCAGGCACAGAGCCGCGAACGCGCGCACTGCGGACTTCACGTGCCCGCGTTTCCCGCCGTATAGCCGCGCTCACTGCGCGCGCCCCAGCGGTACAAATCCTCGTTGCCGCAATGCGGGCACTTGAGCGCCGCGAGCTGGTCGTCCGACTCGCCCGCGCCCGGCTTGCCGCCCGCCGGCGGGAGCGCGATCGCAATGACGAGCCCGCACGCCTTGTTCTTGCACACCCAGCCGAGGTAGGTATCCCCCGCGACCATCTGATTTCGCGGCTTGACCTCGACGTGGCGCAGGCCCGGTGACGTCACTGTCTTGCGTACCGGGGTTCCCAGGCTCTTGGATGGACGCTTGATTGCCACAGGGTGCCTCTCCGCGTTAGCGCTTGCGAGAGCCTACCGCGGCTGCCTGCCGGCGCCAATTCATGCCAGGTCCGCCAGCACCGCCGGCACGTGCCGGCGCAGCAGCCTGTTACGCGCCTCCCACTGCTCCGCGGCGGGCAGCTCGGTGAGGAAAGTCACCTCGCCGCCGGCGAGCAGGGCGAGCGGCACGCCGTCGCGATACAAGACCCGATTGCCCGCGAGCGCCGGCAGCCGCGCTCCCGGCGTCAGGATGCCGACGAGGTTCAGGGGATCGGAGCCCGAGAGCGACACGCA
>Ga0335076_10008806_pt1 | contig 10186 bp, 9 predicted proteins | sample Lox_Sample_25_FD_206717 | JGI IMG/M metagenome (GOLD analysis project Ga0335076, IMG submission 206717) | Soil microbial communities from Loxahatchee National Wildlife Refuge, Florida, United States - Lox_Sample_2.5 | ecosystem: Environmental > Terrestrial > Soil > Wetlands | place: USA: Florida...
AGGTGGATCGCTGGGCCGGAACACGGCGGGCGGAGTGGTGCTGTCGCATGATGCAACGGTGCAGAAGTTCGCCAAGCTCGACCGCTGCGGTGGTGAGCCGAAGAAAGAGCGGATCGCGGACAAGGCTGGCGACGGCACGACGATCGATGTCACAACTTACGTCTCGTGCGCGAGCGGATCGGAAGTTCGCGGCTACGTGGTGAACGGCGGAGGGCACGCGTGGCCAGGCGGCATGCAATACTTCCCCGCGTCGATGATCGGCAAAACGTCGAAAAATATGGATGCGAGCGAGGTGATCTGGGATTTCTTTTCCGAGCACACGCTGGGGCCTAAGACAAACGTTGGTGGTGTTGCGGGGAATTAGTTATGCGGGTCGGACTCGGATTCCTGCGGCTCAGCTGGCGACGAGCTTGTGTTGCGCAAGCGATTCACGGAATTGGGCGGCGGGGTGGGCTTGGCCAGTCCCGCAGTCTCCGAGCCTAATCCCAGCTTCTGCAAAGTGAGTGCGTCCAGTTTACCGGTAGGATTCAATCCATTAGACGACTGAAATTTGCGGACCGCAGAAGTAGTGGAGTCATCCCACTTTCCGCTGGGCGTTCCATCCAGGGCGCCTTTTTTCGCCAATGCTTCCTGAATTTCGCTGATCCGGTCGGGCGTCGGCGCAGTTTGCCCCTTCACCTTCTTCGGTTTCTTTTTCGAGCTCGATTTACTCGCCGTCTTTTTGCCAGAGGATGCGGACGGATGCGCGGACTTGGCAGTGCTGGATGGCTTATGCGATTTCGGGGCCGTTTGTGCACCGAGGGATTGCACGGCAAAGGCGAGCAGAAGGAGACTGCCCGCCATTGCCGCGAGAAGCAAAGCATTCAGTTGGCGCGAGCCGCGAAGGTTACGCATTGCTGGGCGAATGATGCTCCTTGAGTTTACTTGCTGTCCGCCGGAACGATGCCGGGCAAAAACACGGTCATCACCCGGTCTGTCGGGCTGTGCCGCAGTACCTTGAAGACGACGTTGTCGCCAGCCTTCAGCTTGGCAATGGTCTTACGGTAGTCGTCCACGGAGGTAACGGACTGGCCGTTCACTTCCGTGATGACGTCGCCAGCCGTAAAGCCGATGTCGTCGGCAAAGCTGGTGGGTTCAACTTCGCTGACCAGAACGCCTTTTTGGCCTTCGGTGACTCCGACACGTTGTGCACGCTCGGGCGTGAGGCTCTCGACGTGGAGCCCAAACTCGCTTGGAGCGGCGTCATCGGGAGTGTTGCTGACGCGGCCAGCGGTGTTCGGGAAAACGTGGGTGCGATCTTCGACGGTAGCGGTGGTTTCTTTGGACTGCTTGTCGCGGAAATAAGTGATTTTCACCTTGCTGCCAATGGGAGCAGAGGCGATCGGATTCACCAGGTCGTTGCCGGACTTCACGGGCTGACCGTTGACGGAACTGATGACGTCGCCGGGCTTGAGGCCGGCCTTTTCGGCTGGGCTACCGGGAGCCACGTCTTCAATTACCACGCCGTGCGCAGCGCCGAGAGACTTCAGCGTGATGGCGTTGGTGCCCAGTTCTTCCTGGAAGCTGACGCCGATGGAGCCACGCGTCACGCGGCCGCTCTTGATGATCTGGTCGTAGACGTTAATCGCGGTATTCGACGGCATTGCAAAGCCGACGCCTTCGTAGCCGCGGCTGCCGGTCAGAATCGCGGTGTTGATGCCGATCACCTGGCCAGCCATATCGACAAGCGGGCCGCCGGAATTGCCCGGGTTGATGGCCGCGTCGGTCTGCAGGAATCGCTGGAACTGGCGGCCCATGCCGCCGCGATCCTTGGCGCTCACAATTCCCGCCGTGACGGTGGCGTTGAGGCCGAAGGGGCTGCCGATGGCAAGCACCCAGTCACCGACCTGAACACCTTCGGAGTTGCCGAGCTTGGCGAAAGGCAGTTCCTTGCCGGTATCAATTTTGATCACAGCCAGGTCGGTGTCTTCATCGGTGCCGATGACTTTTGCGGTGTACTTCGTAGGATCACCGTTGAGCTGCACCTGAATCTTGGAAGCCTGATCGACGACGTGGTTGTTGGTGAGGATGTAGCCGGACTTGTCGAGAATCACGCCGGAACCGAGGCTGCGTTCGGCCTGGGGCTGCGTTGGGCCACCGGGACGGCCATCGAAAAAGTGGAAGAAAAAGTCGTCGCTGGGATCGTCATCCGGGCCTTGTCCGCGACGCTTGCTGCGCGACTTGTGGTCGACCACCTGCGTAGTGGCGATGTTCACCACAGCGGGTTCCACGCGATTCACGATTGCGGAAAACGAATTCGACGAGGGGATGGGGTCGGGCAGCGCCAGAGGAGCCGCGTTGGTGCCGCCGAACGAAAAGGTCCGCATGGCGGACACTTTGCCCGAAACAACCGTACCGATCATGATGCCGATGACGAGGGTAAACGAAATTAGAGCGGCGGCCACCAGTTTGCGGCGACGCGTCCAATCACCCGAAATTCTAACTTGGTCCATCTGTCTCTCACTCCTATCTGAAGCCGTGGCCGACCCACATGCGGAAAGTATAACACCCGGAAGGAAGGGTGTTTTCTCTCCTACATAGATGCACGTGGCGATTAACTGGCCATTCGGCCGGGTCTTATACTGGAATTTGCTGCACGAAATGATTGGACGCAGGAAAGTGGCAAATTGTTTGTCTAACCGCTCGCGAGCTGCCGGGCGCGGGTTCCAAACGGGCCGGTGCGCGGGGCAAGCGTGGCCCCCCTCCCCCTGCTGCATTACGGCACGACGCGGCAACTTGCTGACAGCAAAGGAGGTCGGGGAAACGAGCGTGCGGCACGTACCGTACGGGTGTTAGCAGGCTGGTTAGCTCCCCCCGGAGTCGTCCGCATATGTGCGGGAATCGTTAGACTTACCGGCAAGGTTTGCGGAAGTGCGGGAATATTTGAAGTTAACGCGAAGAGAATGAGAATTGGAAAGTAGGCCGGCGGTGCTTGAGATTGAGTTTTCAAAGACCAATGGGGTCAAACCGACCCTGCGGCCGGTCCAGCCGGCTACAAATCAACTCTTATATATTACCATACGATAATCATAATGGAAAGGAAATTATGAAGATACGCGAGAAAATCCGCGCACTGAAAACCACGGGGATGTGGCACCAAATCAATTAACCCTGTCGGCGATCCGCCCACCCTCTCCCGACCCGATATTTACGTTCCCAAACTGCACGCCCCATAACCCAAGGGGATCGAAGCGGTTTAGAGAATCGTTGCCAACATACCTGTAGAAATTAGTACCCGCACCGAATCCAACTGGGTCCTCGCCGACAAAGCGTCCAGCCTGGGGATCGTAGTATCTGGCGCGATAGTACGATGGTGCGACGTCCGCCAATGACACCCCCTCGACTACCGGGACTCTCCGAGGCCCCCAGAGACCTGGTAGCAGCTCTCCCTCTTGGCTGGTTGACACAAAAATTCAATGGATCTTGCGGCGTCCAATTCGGAAACTGCCGTCAGTGTTCGGGCGAACGGATTTAGCCACGGATAATGAGCATCGAATATAAACCACTGGTCTTCCCGGAGATGCACCACTGCACTGGGCACGCCGACGGAGTCGCGGATCGATTCAGCAAGCCTTGTGGCTTCGTCCTGCGATATCGGATGGGCCACTGAGAAATAGAAGTGCGGGACAAGTTGTCTACTCTTGCCGAAACCTTGGTTAACAACGCTCAGGTGCTGGAGATCCACGGCCACATTGTCTTTGACGAGATGAAAGACATTTTCGCCGGCAACTGCAATTTCTTGAATCTTGCCGTCAGGATAGCGGACCTTTAGCGTCGCCGATGAGCCGTACTTAAGGAGAACTGCGGCACACGGAATTCCCTTCTTCGCTCGGTCCTGAAAGTTAGTCCTCCATAGGGCATATGTAATATCAAAAACGTTTTTGCCCATAAAGTCATGGGCAGCCTTGTCTTCGGTGAATATTCCCAATTGCAGCAGCTTGACTTCTGGCTTTTCGACCATGTATTTGTGTGCGACGCGGAGTAGTTCGTGCTCGTTGAAGTCTTCACTGGGAATGACCAGCACATAAGAAGCAAGTCCATTCGATTTCTGTTCGGAAACCAGATGAGTCTTCGCGGTCATAGCGATGGGATACAAGCCGGAAGTCAACGTTGCCAACAACATCGCTAAGATTGAATTTTTCATGGGGCTGGAGGGCATCCCTTTCGAATCCAGTCGCTAAACTCAGATGTTGGATGCGGCCATTTTTTGAACTCAATGTCGGGAAGGCCATACTTGTTGAAGAGGTCGAAGATCGCAGCGTCATCCAGCAAAGTCAGTGCATGAACTTCCTCATGAATCAAGGACGCGATGCGTTGGTCCAGAGGTTCCTTGAGGTAACCCGGCCCCAACACAATGGCCGGCCGACTACCGTCCGTCAGAGTATAAGCATTGGGAGTTGGCCACACGTGAAAGAGGTGGGAACCGAGCGTATCCGCGCTTCCATTCCCGCTGACCTCATTCTCCGTTTTGCTCGCATTGGGACTTTTCTCGGACGGAACGGTGTAGATCGGTATTTTCGAAGCTGCTTCGTTGAATGCATTTGCGAAATCTTCGGCACAGAGCCCCGTCTGAAAGGCCTTGGCAAAGACTTTGGCGCATCGGGATTTCGGATCTAGTCGGGTGTAGTTGCCCGAGGGGTCAACCAGCATCGTCGGCGAGTTGTTGACGTATGAATAGAAATTGAGTCCTCCGTTGAAGCCTATGGCGTCTTCGGAAAGGAACTTTCCGCCCTGAGGATCGTAGTATCTGGCGCGATAATACGAAAGCTCGGTTTTGCTGTCATGCATGAGGGGACGTGTCGCCTACCGGGCTATCGATGGGTTTCGCTGCTGGGCCGTACCTCATGATCACAAGTCCGGCAAACAAAAACAGAATGTAGAGTGCTACGGCAATCAATTCCGTTGCGTGGTCAACAATTAGAAACTTGGGATTACCTAAAAACGGCTCAAGATGATTTCCGGCAAGAGTGAACAGGCCTCCTCCGCCCGCCAGTACCAACCAAACGGAGATATACCTCAATGCGAAGCTAAGGTGCAGGAAAGGAAGCACTGTGAGTCCCGCGAATATTCCCAAAAGAGGTTCCCGAGCCACACCCTGCAGAGGCATTTGGATTAGAGATCTGGTGAGCAGAACTCCGCCGACAAACAATGCAAGGTACCTAGCCGCGGAAATGTTGTCTACTTGCTGCAGCCGCATCCTGATCCGCCATGTCCGTGAATTTGTGCCGCTCCTCCAAGTGCATCCGTGCCGGCTTCTTGCAGCGTCAGTCTGCCGCTGTTTGGCCCAAAATTGCTTGGAGTGCGACCTCGCGTAAGGCTAGGCAGACGTCCCTGAGTAGGAACGAGCTTGCTGAGGGCCCCGCCGCCCAAGCCACCGACGCCTGTGGATACGACGACCTCGCCAGCATCAACCCCTCCCCATCCACGAGAAAGGGCCTGATCAGTGATACTCGAAACCTCTCCCGAAGCTGCTCCGGCGAGCCATGGATTGCCTGTGGCTAAACCGGCACCGATACCTGCCAGTGTCCCCAAAGCTCCAGACGCGAATCCTCTACCGAATGCCTTGAGTTTGCTTTCGCAGGGTCCGGCATTCAGTACGTCTGTAATACCTCCGATTGTGCCGCCAATCACCGGCAAGAGAACGATAAGCGGTATCCGCCCGCTCGGGTCGGTGAAGCCGCTTGCGTCGTTCCAAACGTATGGGTAGAAATTTGTGTCTGTCGTAAATCCAGCCGGATCTTCGCTGAGGAATCTTCCTGCCCGCGGATCGTAGTATCTGGCGCGATAGTAATAAAGGCCGGTTTCGGCATCCCACTCGCGCCCCGTGTAGCGGAACGGGTTTACGATACTGCCCGTTGAAGCGCTTAGGTTTCCGGAGCCGGGAAGCGCAACACTCGCCAGCCGGTTCTCATAGTCCCAGCTGTACGTGGTCGTGCCCGACGAATCCACCATCGTCTGGGTGTTCCCATTCAGGTCGTAGGTGTAAGAGTAGTTTGGGCGCGAATTCAGTTCATTGGAAGTGTTGTAGCTCCACGCTGCGCTGCCCAGGTTCGTCAGCCGGTTGCCCACTACATCGTAGGTATAACTTTCTGTCGTCGAACCGTTTTGCGTGACGCTAAGTAGCTCGTAGATATTGTCATACCCAAACGTACTCGCAGTCCCTGTGGGCTGTGGGGTACGCGTCAGACGATTCCCTGCGTTGTCGACTGTATACACAGCACCGTCGAGAGTGGTTCCGCTCTTTGCGTGCGTCATGCTGAGGAGCCGAGATAAATTATCGTACCCGTAGTTGGCGTTCACGGAATTCGGTCGCGTAAGGCTAGTTCGGCGGCTCAGAACGTCGTATCCAAATCCAAAACTGCCACCACTAATTGCTGCCGGAGGCGTGAGCGTTTGAAGCCGGTTCAGCGTGTCATAAACGTAGCTCGTCGATCCGCTCTCGGGGTAAGTAAAGCCCGTGCGGTTCGAGGCCGCATCATAGCCGTAGCTTGTCGTGAATGTTCGGCTGGTGAGAAACGCATACTGCGTGGAGGTGCCCGTCAACCGGCCCATGTTGTCGAACGTGAACTGGTATGTGCCGGTGGGGTCGGTCACCTGGGTCAACCGGGAGTCGTTATCGTACGTGTAATTCACCGTCGAAGTATCAGGATAAGACTTCTGTGTGAGCCGGTTCAACTGGTCGTAAGTGTAAGAGAAAATCCGCACCCTGAAAACCACAGGGATGCGGCACCCGAATTCGTTTTAACGCTTAACGCCTCGGCCACACGGCCGCTGTTCCTGATGCGCCCTGCTCACGCACACGGCGCACCTGGCCATAACAATGGGCTTGACAGGGGAGGCGGGATACGGCATAAAGGTGGGAGCCGTTTGTACGGCGTCACGTGGCGATTTAGGGCGACTTGCTCCACGTAAAAAACTGCTAAAGAGCTGGTAGCGTTCTACAGAGCAACTTCTGAGACCCTCCAAGCTTTTTGGCACGGAGGGTTTTTCGTTTTGGCCCCTCCTTGCTGCCCTCAGTCAATGTCACGTCATTTCAAGCATAGGCCCGCCCAAGCCTGGATGCGGCGCGGTCTATCGCGAGGTGACTTATGAAGGAGCTCTACTATCTGCGATGCCGGGAATGCGGCAAGAAATTCGCCAATACCCCGCAATCGTTCTGTGAGGAATGCTTTTCGCCGCTCGAGGTGAGCTACGACTACGACGCGCTCGGGAAGATTGCCAAGCGCGAGACTCTGGCGCACCGGGCGTTCAACATGTGGCGGTACTCGGAACTGCTACCGCTACCGGAGGGTTTCAAGCCTTCGCACGATATCGGCGGAACACCGCTGGTGAAATCCAAGAAATTCGGATCGTCTCTTGGCGTGAAGAATCTTTATTTCAAGAATGACGCGGTGTGCTTCCCTACTCTCTCCTTCAAGGATCGGGTTGTTGCCACGGCGCTGGCGGCGGCTCGGCGATTTGGGTTCAAGACCGTGGGCTGCTCGTCGACGGGGAATCTGGCCAACGCGGTGGCGGCGCAGGGAGCGCAGCAGGGATTCGACACGACGGTGTTCATTCCCGCTGACCTGGAACCGGCAAAGGTGCTGAACACAGCCGTGTACGGCGCGAAAATCGTGCGCATCAACGGCAACTACGATCACGTGAACCGCTTGTGCACACAGATCGCGGATCGTTTCCAGTGGGGGCTGGTGAACGTCAATTTGCGCCCCTATTACGCCGAAGGATCCAAAACGCACGGGTACGAAATTGCCGAGCAACTTGGCTGGGAACTGCCAGACAACGTGGTGGTGCCGATGGCGGGCGGCTCGCTGATCGGCAAGATTGCGAAAGCGTTCTGCGAACTGGCGCATCTAGGCTGGGTGGAGCCCAAGCAGGTGAAGTTCTTCGGCGCTCAGGCTACGGGCTGCTCGCCGATCGCTGACGGCGTGAAGCGGAATCTGGCGCGGTTCGAGCCGCAAAAGCCGAACACCATTGCGAGGTCGCTGGCGATTGGCAATCCCGCGGATGGTCCGTTCGCGCTGCGGTTGATTCGCGAATCGGGAGGTTGGGCGGAAGATATTTCCGATCCCGAAATCATTGACACGATCAAAACACTGGCGCAGACGGAAGGCATCTTTGCGGAAACCGCGGGCGGCGTGACGGCTGGCGTGGCGGCAAAGTTAATCCAGCAGGGCCGCATCCGTCCCGACGAGACCACGGTGGTTTGCATTACCGGAAACGGGCTGAAGACCACGGACGCGATCGCCGCGGACTTCCCGGCGACGGAAGCGATTGCCCCGAAGCTGGAAGCGTTTGAGGCGCTGGTCGCGCAGAAACTGGAAGAAGGTGTGGCTGTTCGCGCAACTTCGTAAGTATCTTCCGCGCGAGCCATCTGAAACCTGGTGCCGGGGGTCTTCGGGAGAGTTGACTCCCGGCATGATGGCCTGCGGGATTCAAAATGGAAGGACCAAGAAAAGAGGAAGAGATATGGCAGTGACGATTGAAATACCGACGGCGTTCCGGCGGTTCACCGATGGGGAGCAGCGCGTTTCTAGCGGCGCCGTCACCGTGTCGGAAGCGTTGAGCGATCTGACCACGCGATTCCCTGCTCTTTCGCGGCATGTTCGGGACGAACAGGGGCAGATCCGGCAATTCCTGAACGTCTACCTCAATGACGAGGACATTCGCTTCCTCAGCGGCGAAGGCTCGGAACTGAAGGATGGCGACAAGCTGCTGCTGGTGCCCTCGATCGCGGGCGGTTGATGTTCCTTCAGGCGTGAACCTGATTACTCCGATGCGTTACGAATGAGTTGGGCGTAATACTGCGCCGCTTTGGCGAAGTTATCGATAGCGATGCGCTCATTCGTTCCGTGGATGCGGTCAAGGTCGCTGGGCTCTGCTAGCACCGGCAAAAAGCGATACACATCTTTGGTGATCGGTGCGTAGTGCTTGGTATCTGACGCAGCAATATAAACAAACGGGACAGAAGCGGCATCGGGATAAATCTGCCCCACAGTTTTCTGCAAACGCTTGAAGTTCGGCGAATCCGGGCTTGATTCTTTTGAAGGCTCAGTAGGCGGTTCTCCCGCGATAGGTTGCAGCTTGATTCGCGGGTCGTGGATCGCTTCTCGCACATGCCCGGTTACGCTGGCGATCGAGTCGCCGGGCAGGATTCGGAAATTAATCACCGCCTCGGCTTGGCTGGGCATGATGTTGTCTTTTGCTCCGGCGCGAAAAATAGTTGGCGCGGCGGTGGTGCGTAGCAGCGCGTTGGTGTCGGGAGCACTGGCGAGCACTCGTTGGACGACTGGGCCAAATAGCCACAGATTTTTGAAGACAACGTTGAGCGGTGGTGCCGCATTTCCGCCCGCATAGTCCAGGAAATCACCCACCGGTCCGTGAACGTGCGGCGGCATCGGGTCTTCTTCAACGCGGTGCACGGCCTCGCTGAGAATCCCGATGGCGGATTCTTTCGGCGGCATCGAAGAGTGCCCGCCCTCCATGTCCACGCTGAGAACAAGGCTGAGATATCCTTTTTCGGATGTGCCGATGACCGCGACCGGCGCTTTCACACCGGGAACCATGCCTCTGGTAATTAAGCCACCTTCGTCTTCAAGAAATCCCAGTTCCACGGCGCGTGATTTCAGCACTTGCGCGATTTTCTCAGCGCCTTCGAGTCCGCCAATTTCTTCGTCCTGACCAAATCCAAGATAGACGGTTCGTTTCGGCTGGAACCCTTTCGAAAGCAGCGAATCGACCGCTTCGAGAATGCCGACGACCGTCACCTTGTCATCCATCGTGCCGCGCCCCCAAATGAAACCATCAGCGATCGCTCCGGAGAATGGCGGCTGCGTCCACTTCGATTCGGTACCCGGTTCGATCGGCACCACGTCCTGATGGCCGGTGAGTAACATCGGCTTCAGCGAGGAATCAGTTCCCTTCCAAGTGAACAAAATGTTTTCGTCACCCACAATTTCGTGCTGAAGCTTTTCGTAGACCTGAGGAAAAGTCTTTTCGAGATAGACGTGAAAAGCGTCGAAGGCTTCGTGCGCGGCCTTCTTTTGTTCGGGAGTGCCCCCGCCTTCCCACGAAATGGTCTGAAAAGGAATAGCACCGGAGAGATCGCGAGCGGCTTTTTGGGCATCGATGGGCTCCTGCGTGGCAGGCA
>Ga0335076_10008808_pt1 | contig 10186 bp, 9 predicted proteins | sample Lox_Sample_25_FD_206717 | JGI IMG/M metagenome (GOLD analysis project Ga0335076, IMG submission 206717) | Soil microbial communities from Loxahatchee National Wildlife Refuge, Florida, United States - Lox_Sample_2.5 | ecosystem: Environmental > Terrestrial > Soil > Wetlands | place: USA: Florida...
CGTCTACATGGATCACTGGATCCTGCGCGAGGGTATCCGGGCGCTGCCCGTCGACTGCCTGCTGACGCTGCCGGGCGTGGCGGACCTGGCCCGCGCCCGCGGGTTCCGGTGACCGGGTTTCCGGGGCACGCGCCCGTTAGTTCGGTGCAAAGATTTTTAATGGAGCATGGCTGCTGACGCATTGACCGGCACGTTCCTGACCGCGCAGGCGGCGTTCACCGAGCGCGTGCACGCCGTGGCCGGGGATCAGTGGCGGCTCGGCACCCCGGACACGCAATGGACCGTGGCCGACCTGGTCGGGCACCTCGTGGACGAGCATCGCTGGGCCGGGCCGCTGCTGGCCGGCCTGGACATGGACGCCGCCCGGGCGGTGGTGGCCCGGCTGGGCCCGGCAGGCGGGGACGGAGCCGCCCTGGTCCGCGCCTGGGACCTGGCCGCGGCCGCCTCGGCCGAGGCGTTCCGCGCCGACGGCGCGCTGCGCGGCTCGGTGGCCATCACCCGCGGTCTGGCCCCGGCCGGGGAGTACCTGGAAGAGATGATCCTCGACCTGATCGTGCACGCCTGGGACCTCGGCACCGCGATCGGATATCCGGGACCGCTGCCCGCCGGCCCGGTGCAGGCCATTTACCCGCTGGCCCAGGCCGTCGTCGACCGGACGCCGGCCGGCATGTTCGACGCGCCGGTCGAGGTCGGTGCCGACGCGCCGGTCATCGACCGGCTGGTCGCGCTGACCGGCCGTCGTCCCGGTTAGCCGCGGCCCCGGTTGTCGTGCGGCCGCTCCTGCCGCGAGTGATCAGGCAGATGCTGCGAGACTAAGGCTGACTTACTGAGGGAACCACTCGCCGAACGCGGTCGCGGATTCCGCCCTGCGCCGCGGACTGACCTGGGGCTGCCAGATGGAACCTGCCGGGACGATGTCCGCTTCACCGGTGTCCACGCTCGAGCACGAGTCGGTGGCGATGCGGACGCGCCGCCTGGCCGCCGCGCGCCGGCGGGCCACCGCGCTCCTCGCGGGGGTGACGGTGCTGTTCGTGGCGGTGACTGCGGTCGGCGCCCACGGGACCTTCCTCGGCTACGTGCAGGCCGGCGCCGAGGCCTCCATGGTCGGCGGCGTGGCCGACTGGTTCGCCGTGACGGCCCTGTTCCGCCGCCCGCTGGGGCTGCCGATACCGCACACCGCGCTGATCGTCGAGCGCAAGGACCAGTTCGCCGCCACTCTCGGCCAGTTCGTGCAGGAGAACTTCCTGAACGCTGATGTCCTCGCCGAGCGGATCCGCTCGGCTCGCCTGGTGCCCCGGCTGGCCGCCTGGCTGGCCGACAAGGCCAACGCCGCCCGCTTCGCGGGTCACACCGCGGACCTGGTGGTCACGGTGGCCGAGGCCCTCCGCGATGAAGACGTCCAGCGCGTGCTCACCGCCGAGCTGACCCGGGCGATCGACGCCGTCGAGGTGGCACCGCTGGCCGGGCGGGCGCTGCGGGTCATCATCGCGGAAGGCCACCACGCCGAGCTGTTCAACACCATCTTGTCCGGCGCCGACCGCTATCTCGCCGACCACTACACCGAGCTTCGTGACCTGTTCGAGTTCGAATCGCCTCGCTGGGTGCCCGACGCGGTGTACCGGCGGGTCTTCGACCGCCTGTACGCTCGGCTGCGCCAGCGGCTGGCGGCGATGGCCGCCGATCCCGACGACCCGACCCGGCATCAGTTCGATGAGTGGATCGCCGGGCTCCCCGACCGCCTGGAGACATCCCCGGAGCTGCGCGAGCGTGGCGAGCGCATCAAGCGCGACGTCCTGAGCAGCGCCGGGCTGCGGGACTGGTCGTCGTCGCTCTGGCAGAAAGCCAAGCAGACCCTGCGAACCCAGGCGGCCGACCCAGAGTCCGAACTGCGCCGCCGGCTGGCCGATGCGCTGGTGGCGGCCGGCCAGCGCCTGGGGTCAGACCAGGACCTCGCCGACGGCCTCGAGCGCATGGTCGAATCGGGAGCCAGGGCCCTTGCCGATCAGTTCCACGACGAGCTGGCCGGCCTGGTCACGGGGACCATCGAGCGGTGGGACGCCGCCGAGACGTCGAGCCAGCTGGAACTGCTGCTCGGGCGCGATCTGCAGTACATCCGCATCAACGGCACGGTGGTGGGGGCGGGCGTGGGGCTGATCTTGCACGCCATCGTCCTGGCGCTGGCGTGACGTCGCGGGTCACCCGGCCGGTCTCAGCCGCGGCCCATCAGCATCGAGTCGATGTCGAACTTTCCGAATGCGAGGAACTGCTGCATGACGTCGACCACGCGCTGCAGCCGCACCTTGTCCACGCTACCGACCGGGCCGGTGCTGACCGGATAGCTGTCCAGGGCCATGACCGCCGCGGTTTCCGCGGATACCCCGAACGGGGCAGGCATGTCCACCATCGCCTGCTCGACGGCGGCGCGGCTGGCGTCCGCGATCCGCTGGCCCTCCTCCAGCGCCTTGTAGAACGTGGCCAGCGTACGCGGATGCCTGGCCGCCCACTGCTTGGTGACCACGTAACCCTCGACCGCCAGCGCCGCGAACGGGCCCGCATCCGCAGCGAACGCCAGCAACGCCGGGGCCGCCCGAAACCCAAGGCCGCATGACCGGCCCCGGTCCCGGCGCGCGGACGGCAGCGGCACGTCGCCGGACCGCTGCCGTCCACGCTGGGACCTGCTACTTCTTCCCTTTCTTCTTGCCCTTCTTCCCCTTCTTCTTGCTCTTTTTGGCCACGCGTCTCACCCCGCTTCCCGACCCGGCAGGTCAACGAAATGTTGACCAGGCGTCAACGTATCATTGACCGGCATCGGCTGTCGACTACGCTGTGATGATGGCCTCCAAGAGTCCGGTCAAGCGGATCTTCGCCGCGCTCAGCGCTCTCGATGCCGCCGACGGGCCGATCACCAGGCTCGACGCCGCCCGGCGCCTGCGAGAAGCGGCAGAGGAGCTCGAGGCCGCCCAGGCCGACGCCGCCCGCAAGGCCGGAGCCACGTGGAACCAGATCGGCGCGTGCTACGGACTCACCAAGCAAGGTGCCCAGCAACGCTTCCGAGCCGCCCGCAACCAGGCCAAGGCCGTTACCGCGGCGGCAGGAAGCGACAAGGCCGAGCCGGCGGCCTGACCTGCAAGCCCCTTTCGGCGCCTTTGACCCTTATCCCACCTGACCCGCGCGACGCACCGCGGCATTTCAGTAGACCCGGTGAACGTTCGTGGCCAGCGCACCAGCGGCGGTGTCGAGGGCCACGTGACGGGTAGATTAGATCATCAAGGGTGGTCCAGGTGAAGTTCAACCATATCGGGATCCCGACCATCGGCTCATTCGACGGCGAGATCGCGCTGCCGCATCTGAAAATGACCGTCAGCGATCACCTGAGCAATCCGTTCGGCATCCAGTGGCAGCGGTACTGGGACGACGCGCCCTATCCCGACCTGGTCAAGACGGTGGCCCCATGTCGCCTTCGAGGTCGACGACCTGGCGGCAGCCCTCGAAGGTCAGCAGGTCATCATCGAGCCCAATAGTCCCAGCCATGGCGTGATGGTGGCCTTCATCGAGGTCAGCGGGGCACCGGTCGAGCTCATGCAGATCGATCACCAGGCTCGCCCCGACTTGTAGCCAGCAAAGCCGGCGCTGCGGCGCGGCTTACACGGTCACTGACAGGTCGCAGTTCGCCTGGGCCAGCGTCAGCGTCGACCCGGGCAGCGCCGTGCCAGGGTTGCTCGACGGAGAGGCCCATTGCACCGCGTGGCACGTCAGGCCGGAGACCGGGGTGCCCAGCAGCGCCGTCGCGCCAGGCTCGTCCAGGTTCCAGTCGGCCAGCCAGCAGTCCACGTGACCGTAGTACCAGCCGGTCCCGAAGGGAGCCGCCCGGAGCTGCGCCGCGACGGCGGCCAGCGCGGAAGCGCTGCCGTAGATCGTGGTCCAGGTGATGCCCGCGGCGATCCGGGCCTGCACGGCGGCGGGTACCTCGGCGGCGGTGACGGCGAGGTTCTCGACGTCCAGCACGTCGTAGGACGCCGGCGCCGGGGGCCAGGTGAAGCCCTGGTCAATGCGGACCAGGCCGGTGACGACCGGATTGAACCGGCCCCAGTCCTGCGGGGTCCACAGCACCGCGCTGGTTCCGGTGACGTACCCGGCTACCTTGGGCGAGCTGGCCGGGATATTTCCCGCATTGGCTTGTATCGCGTCGATCATCGTGGTGGTCATGGCCGTCTCCTCCACACCGTTCCCGTAGGCGCCGGACGCCCTTACGGAGGGCCAGGTATCTCTGCTGATACACGCGTGAGCCGGGAATCGTAGGGCAATATGGCTCTGGCGCATATTAAGGGAAAGGCCACAGTGGACCTATTCATCCTCGGATTTCGCGGGTCAGTGGTCGCGGGCCCAGAAGTTCATGTAGCCGCGGTGCAGCCAGTCATCGACCCAGGCCCGGTCCGGCTGCTCGGCGATGGCGGGGATATCGCGTGGCCGGGCCAGCCGGGCCTCGGCGTCGGAGACGGCGTCCAGGACCTCGGCGAGGGGCGCTCACCCCGGCGGATCGAGCGCAGGTAGGCGCGGTGCGGTTCGGGGACGGGCAGCGTGATGCGACCCGTGGTGAGCAGCTCTCAGGGAGCAACTGCCAGGGCTAACAGATTCACCCTGCTCGGCGCTCCACCCGTGGCAATTGCGGAAACACCGAGAGTCACTCCCGGAGCCTCGTACACCTGGTTCACGTTCGTGCCCGGGATGAGAAGCAGTCGATCCAGCCAGCCCGGAGCACCTCCGCCCTCAAGATGACTGATCGCCAACTCGACATCACCTTCGGCGCCGAAAGGACAGAACGGGGACGCCTGGAATGCCGCTGCCAGCGGCAAAGAGCTTGCCAGTCAGCAGACCGTCTTGGTCGCACTGTTCACACCCGACGCAGCCCGGGAATATTGGCGGACGAGCGGTGCCAGCATTCGTGATCCCCTCGATTGTCCCGGAGATCGCACCGCCTCCGTTAGATTTCCAATGAAAGTTGGCGGCACGCAGTGCGCCTGGTCATTGCGCTGAATTCGACACCCATGCGATTAACGCTAAGGGATGGAGACGCTGTCCAGCATGCCGTCGAGCTGGGTCTTCAGGTCGGTGACGGGGGACGATGAGGCGTTCGGAGGCCAGTCCCTGGTGTTGAGGGTGAAGACGAAATCCACGCCGTCATTCCGGGATTCCGCCCAGGTGGACGTGCCCGGCGTGCTGCCCGAACGGGCGAAGCCGGGTGCGCGGCCGCCGTTGCCCCAGACCGCGTGCTTGCTGATGAAGCTGACCACCGCCCGGGCCGAGGCGCCGATACCGGCGGGCCCGGCGGCCACCTCCTTGACCTGGCCGTCGCCGCCGTAGACGGCCGGCACCAGCAGCGGGGAGCCGGGCTGCAGCGCGCTGCTGCCGAGGCCCTCGTCCTCCGCGATCACCTCGACCGGGATCCGGCCTGAGGCCGCGGTCGAGAACACCAGGATCTCGCCGAGACCCATGGGCCGCAGCAGGGTCTGCTCGACGTAGCCGAAGTAGTCCATCTTGGTGACCGCCTCGATCACGGCACTGAGCAGGAGATAGCCGTAATTCGAGTACTTGGTGTTGGTGCCGGGAGCGAAGTCCAGCATCCGCCCGTACATGAAGCGCGCCACGTCCCGCTTGGTGATCGGGCCGGTCAGCGCCTCGGACAGGGCAATCGATCCCATGCTGTAGGTCGGGTCGAAGGTGAAGCCGGGCGGATCCTGGTCGTCATAGCCGCCCATGTGGTCCAGGAGCTGCTGGACCGTGATGGTGTCGCTGCGCGGGTCGGCGGGGTGGGAGAATCCCAGCAGCGGGTAAGCCGTCGTGGCCGGCGTGAGTTCCCCGGCGTCGTACAGGCTCTGCACGGCCGCCTCCGCGAAGATCTTGGAGAGGCTGGCCAGCAGGACGCGATCCGATGGCTGGGTCACGTGGTACCCGTCCTCCGCCCAGGTGTAGGCCCGGTCCAGGACCAGGGACCCGTTCTTGGCGATGGCCAGCTGCGCCGCGCGGACGCAGTTGGCCTGCATGAAACCCTGCATGACGCCGTCGAACGCGCCGAGCGCGGGGATCTGGGCGCCGGTCACCGACCACTGCCTCGGGGCGGGAACGTCCTGCCTGGCGAAGATCGCGGCGTACCGGGTGGCCGCGCCCGAGCCGCCGCCCTGGACGCAGATCGGGTAGCAGCCCTGGGCGGTCTGCGCATTGAACTCGGCCTGGTATTGCTGCGCGGTCAGCCCGTGGCGGGCCACCCAGGGTCCCACCACGTCATCGGTGAAGATCGAGCAGTACGTGCCGTACCCGGACACCGCCACGTAGGCGGGCCGGTAGGCATGCAGCGTGAACCCGGGGAGCTGCGTTTCGGCGTTGAAGACGGTCTGGTATCCGTCGGCCGTCTCAGAGGGATGGACATGGCCTTTCACGAAGCCCGGGTTCGGGTGCCATACCGCCGCGAAGCGCTGGTCCGCGGGCGTGCCGTAGATCGCCGCCGAGCGCAGGATCTGCCCCGCCGCCTGCGCGGCCGCGTTGAAGGCCTGGAAGGTGCCCGGGTTGGCGGCCGGCCCTGAGGGCATGCCGTGGTGGGCCTGCCAGGCGCCGGAAATCCCCTGCTCGAAGACCGCGGCGAAGATGGCGTCGCTGATCGTGCCGGCCGCGGACACCAGGACCGGGGCGAAGCCCTTCGCGGTCCAGGTGTCGAAGAAGCCCTGATAACCGGTGGCGTCGACGCCATGGACCGCCGCGAACGCCGGGCCCGGCCGCTGCACCCAGACCGCGGCGTACCGGACGCCGGGCGGATCCCCGTAGACGCTGAGCGAGATCATGCGGTACCCGCTCGCCGAGAGCTGGTCGAAACGCGCCTGATGCTCAGCCGCCGTGACCCCGTGATACGCCTCGAACATGGAAATCCCTCCCTATTCCACAGGGAGCGGCGGCACGGCCAGGTGATACACCCGGCCATCTGAGTTAGTTAACTAACTTGACAGGAAGGCACCGTCCGGGAGAGTCTGAGTTAGGGAACTAACTCAGACTTCGGGGAGCGCTCACGGTATGGAATCCGTCCACGGTCAGGTCCTGTCAGATGCCGACGCACGACTGGTTCTTCGATCCAGGCTCGGCGCGATCACCCTGGCGCTGCTGTGCGCCGTGCAGTTCCTCGACATTGCCGACTCGGCGATCGTCAACGTCGCCCTGCCGTCCATCCAGCACAGCCTGGGCTTCTCGCAGCAGAACCTGCAGTGGGTCGCCAGCGGCTACATCCTCACCTACGGCGGCTTCCTCCTGCTCGGCGGCCGCCTGGGCGACCTGCTCGGGCGCCGCCGCCTGCTGCTGGTCGGCCTGACCGTCTTCGCCGCGTCGTCGCTGACCGCCGGACTGGCCAACAGCGCGGGGCTCCTGGTCGCCGCCCGGCTCGTGCAGGGCACCGGCGCCGCGCTCATGGCCCCGGCGGCCCTGTCGGAGCTCACGATCAGCTTCCGCGAAGGCCAGGACCGCAACACCGCGCTCGGGGCCTGGGGAGCCATCAGCGGGATGGCCGCCGCGGCCGGGGTCTTCCTCGGCGGAGTCATCTCGCAGGGACCGGGATGGCGATGGGTCTTCTTCGTGAACCCGCCGATCTGCGTCGCGGTGGCGGCCGGAGCGCTCGTCCTGCTGGCCAAGGACCGCGGCGGCCGGGCCGCGGGAACCGCCTTCGACTCGCAGGGGGCGGTGCTCGTGACCGGGGGCATGCTGCTGCTGGTGTACAGCCTGGTGCGGGCGCCCGTCGTCGGCTGGGGATCGGTCCAGACCATCGTCACCCTGACCGGGTCCGGCCTGTTGCTCATCGCGTTCGCGGTCAACGAGGTGCGCAGCCGTAACCCGCTGGTTCCGTTCGCCATCCTCCGGGTGAAGGGGCTGGTCGCGGCCGACCTGACCCAGCTGATCGCGTTCACCGGGTTCTTCTCCATGTTCTTCTACGCGACGCTGTACATGCAGGAGATCCTGCACTACTCGCCCCTCGTGGCGGGCGCCGCCTACCTCCCCATCACCGCGGGGTTCGCCGTGGCCGGCGGCCTGGCCTCGCAGCTGGTCACGCGGACCGGCACCCGCCCGGTGGTGGTGGCCGGCTGCCTGATCGCCGCGGTCGGCATCTACTACGTGTCCCGGGTGCCGCTGCACGGTTCGTATGTGAGCGACCTGCTTCCCGGGTTCCTGGTCATGTCGCTGGGGGCGGGGTCGGTATTCGTCTCGGTCACCGCCGCCGCCAACGCCGGCGTGCCATCGGACAAGGCGGGCCTGGCGGCCGGGTTGCTGAACTCGTCCCAGCAGGTCGGCAGCGCACTGGGCCTGGCCATCCTGTCGGCCGTCGCGATCACTCATACCAACCATCTGCTGGCCGCTCAGGTATCGCCGGCCGTGGCCGCGGATGCCGGATACCACCAGGCCCTGCTGGCCGGCAGCATCCTGATGGCCGCCGCGGCCCTGCTCGCCCTGCGCATCGGCAACACCCGGAATCCGGCCCCGCTGGTCATGGTCAGCACGGAAGCGATGCCCGAGCCGGCGGCGCCGGCTCGGTATCATAGCAAGTGAGATGACTGACTCAATACCGGGCCAGGCGGCCACCGCCGGGCGGCGCCCGGGAAAACGGGAGCGGCTGATAGCCGCCGCGACGCGGCTCGTGCACCAGCAGGGCACCGAACGGACCACGCTCGCGGATATCGCCAGCGCCGCCGACGTGCCCCCCGGCAACGTCTATTACTACTTCAAGACCAAAGACGACGTCCTCGCGGCGGTGATCGAAGCCCACGCGCAGCAGGTCGAGGCGACCCTCGCGGCTATCGACGCTCGTCACAGGTCCGCGAAGAGCCGGCTGAAAGCCTTCGTGCGGGAGTTCACCGCCCAGAGCGAGGTCGTGGCCCAGCACGGCTGTCCCCTCGGCAGTCTCTGCTCCGAGCTCGACAAGCGCGTCAGGCAGCCGGGCCTGCCGGTCGCCGAGCTGATGCGGCTCCCGATCGAATGGGCCGAGGAGCAGTTCCGGTCCCTGGGTCGGCCCGACGCGCGCGACCTGGCCTTCGATCTGCTGGCCGCCTATGAAGGCAGCGCGCTCCTCGCCAACACCATGCAGGATCCCAGCGTCCTGTCCGGGGCGGCACGTCGCCTTGACCAGTGGATCGACACGCTGTAGCGACAGCCGGCGTCCATCGGCTTTTCTGCTCAGATTTGTGGACTTCGCCCGCGCGTTTCGCCAGGGTGGATCTCAGGACCAGGGACCAGCCCCGGTGGGCCCAGCCCAGGCCACCGGCATCGCAGCGAGAGGAGCCGGCGTGGTGGACGAGAAGCTCGAGGTGGTGGTCATCCCCGTCTCGGATGTCGACCGTGCGAAGGAGTTCTACGGAAGCCTCGGCTGGCGACTCGACGCCGACCGCGCCGCCGGTGACAGCTTCCGCATCGTCCAGCTCACGCCGCCCGGCTCGGACTGCTCGATCCAGTTCGGCACGGGCCTCACGTCGGCCCCGCCCGGCTCCGCCCAGGACCTGTACCTGATCGTCTCCGACATCGAGGCGGCCCGCGCCGAGCTCGTCGCCCACGGCGTGCAGGCCAGCGAGGTATTCCACGAAGGGGCGCCAGGCGCCCGGTTCCATCCGGGCGGATCGGGCGGCCGCATCAGCGGCCGCGCGCCCGGTGACGCCAGCTACGGCTCGTTCGTCTCGTTCAGCGACCCCGACGGCAACGGCTGGCTGTTCCAGGAGATCACCACCCGGCTGCCCGGGCGCGTCGAGGCGGCCGCGACGTCGTTCGCCTCGGCCAGCGACCTGGCGGACGCGATGCGGCGCGCGTCGGCCGCCCACGGCGAGCACGAGAAGCGCATCGGCGCGGCCGACCCGAACTGGCCCGACTGGTATGCCCGGTACATGGTGGCCGAGCAGGCCGGGACGGAGCTGCCGGTATGAGCGACTATGACGTGATCGTTCTCGGTGGCGGGGCGCCGGGCGAGCACTGCGCGGCGGCGCTGGCCGCCCGCGGGCTGCGCGTCGCCGTGGTCGAGCGCGAACTGGTCGGCGGCGAATGCTCCTACTGGGCGTGTATCCCGTCGAAGTCGCTGCTGCGCCCGGGCGAGGCCGTCGAGGGCGCCCGCGAGGCCGCCGCGACCGCGCAGGTCGACGTGGCGGCCGCGCTGGCCTGGCGGGACTTCATGGTG
>Ga0335076_10008809_pt1 | contig 10185 bp, 9 predicted proteins | sample Lox_Sample_25_FD_206717 | JGI IMG/M metagenome (GOLD analysis project Ga0335076, IMG submission 206717) | Soil microbial communities from Loxahatchee National Wildlife Refuge, Florida, United States - Lox_Sample_2.5 | ecosystem: Environmental > Terrestrial > Soil > Wetlands | place: USA: Florida...
TTTTCCCGGATTCCCGCGGTTTTCTCGGGGGTTTTCTTAGCCGCGCGGGGCCGCCGGGGCAGGCACCGGCCGATTCCGCAGCCCCGCCTTGCGGACCGATTCGCGATGCAGAATGTATAGCCCGCTGGCGATCACGACCGCCGCGCCGAGCAGCACCGGCCAGCCGGGCCGGTCGTCGAACAGCGCCATGCCGAGCAGCACCGCCCACAGCATGGCGGTGTAGTCGAACGGCGCGACGATCGAGATCGGCGCGCGCCGGTAGGCATCCGTCATGCACAATTGGGCGAACCCGCCCAACAGCCCGATCGCGACCAGCAGCACGCCATCGTCCCAGGACTGCGGCCAGCGGCCGGTGAACGGCAGGCTGGCGGCGCTCACCACCGTGCAGAGCAGCGTGAAGTAGAACACGATGCGGAGCGTGGTCTCGCTGGCGCCCAGCCCGCGGATCTGGATGATCGCCAGGGCATAGAGGACCGCGGCCAGCAGGACCCAGAGCGCGCTCGGATCGAACACGCCGCTGCCGGGCTGCACCATGATGAGGACGCCGCACAACCCGACCAGCACCGCCGCCCAGCGATGCGCGCCGACATGCTCGCCGAGCAGCGGCACCGACAGCACGGTCATGAACAGCGGCGCCGAGAACGACAGCGCATACGCATCCGCGAGCGGGATCTGGCGATACGAATAGAACCAGCACCACAGCGCCGCCATGCCGGTCGCGGCGCGGCCCAGATGCTGGAGCGGGCGCGTGGTCGCGAGCGCGCGCGCGCCGCCCTGCGCATGCACCAGCGGCAGCAGCACGGCGAACGAGAACAAGCTGCGGCAGAACACCAGCTGCCAGGTCGAGTAGCCCCGCGCCGCCAGGAGCTTCACCAGCGCGTCGAGCACCGTGAAGAGGAACATCGCGACCACGATGCTCGCGATCGCGCGCACGGCCTGGACGGGACGCTCGGCGGGCGGCACGGCGGCGACCCGCGGTCAGGCGGCGGCGGCGGAGATGATGACGAACGCCTGCGCGAGCGGGTATTCGTCGGTCAGGGTGAGGTCGATCTGCGCCGTCATGCCGGCCGGCGTGATCTCGGCGAGCCGCTGGGCGGCGCCGCCGGTGAGCGCCAGCGTCGGCTTGCCGCCCGGCAGGTTGACGACGCCGAGATCGCGGAAGAACACGCCCTTGCGGAAGCCGGTGCCGAGCGCCTTGGCGCACGCCTCCTTGGCGGCGAAGCGCTTGGCATAGGTCGCCGCGGCGCCGGCGCGCGACTCGGCCTTGCGGCGCTCGGCCTCGGTATAGATGCGCTCGAGGAAGCGCGCGCCGAAGCGCTCGAGGGTCTGCTCGATGCGCCTGATGTCGACGATGTCGGAGCCGATGCCGAGGATCATCGGCGGATCCTAGCCCGGATCCGCGCGCGGCGGGAGGCTCGGCGCGCCCGGGAGCTGGGATTTCCGCTGCGAACCCTGGCACGTTCCTTGCTCCGAAGCGCCCGGTGCCGCTCGATCGCCACGCGCGAACGACACGGGCAAACGGCGGGGCGAATGGGCGACACGGCGATGCTGGCGACGAGAGGGGAGACGGCGGACCGCGCCCCGCCGCTGCTCGCGCTGTCCGGGATCGTGAAGCGCTTCCCCGGCTGCCTGGCCAACGACGGGATCGATCTCGAGATCCGCGCCGGACGCATCCACGCCCTGCTGGGCGAGAACGGCGCCGGCAAGAGCACCCTGGTCAAGATCATCTACGGCGTGCTGCGGCCGGACACCGGCGAGCTGGCTTGGCGGGGCGCCCCCGTGACGATCACGAGCCCGGCGCAGGCGCGCCAGCTCGGCATCGGCATGGTGTTCCAGCACTTCTCCTTGTTCGAGGCCCTGACGGTCGCCGAGAACGTCGCGCTCGGGCTGAGCCGGCGCGACGACCGCCGCGACCTCCGGCGCCGCATCGCCGAGATCGGCCAGCGCTACGGCCTGCCGCTCGCAGCCGACCGCACGGTGCACGACCTCTCGGTCGGCGAGCGCCAGCGCATCGAGATCGTGCGCTGCCTGCTGCAGCAGCCCAAGCTCCTCATCATGGACGAGCCGACCTCGGTGCTGACGCCCCAGGAGGTCGACACCCTGTTCGACACCCTGCGCCGGCTCGCGCGCGAGGGCTGCGCCATCCTCTACATCAGCCACAAGCTGGCCGAGATCGGCGCGCTGTGCGACGACTGCACGATCCTGCGCCAGGGCCGCGTGGTCGCCGAATGCGATCCGCGGCGCGAGACCGCGCACCATCTCGCCGAGCTGATGATCGGCAGCGCGCTCGGCACGCCGGCGCGCAGCGCGCGCGCCGCCGAGGGCGCGGCGCCCCGCCTGGCGGTCGAGCGCCTCGACCTGGCGGCCGAGCGCGACCTCGGCACCGACCTGCGCGGCGTGTCGTTCACGGTCGCGCCCGGCGAGATCCTCGGCATCGGCGGGGTCGCGGGCAACGGCCAGACCGAGCTGATGGCGGCGCTGTCGGGCGAGAGCCTGGCCGCGCGGCCCGAGGCGATCCGGATCGATACCACCGATGCCGGCCGGCTCGGGGTGCGCGAGCGCCGCGCGCTCGGCGCCTGCTTCGTGCCCGAAGAGCGCCATGGCCACGGCGCGGTGTCGGCCATGAGCCTGTCGGAGAACGCCTTCCTGTCCGGCCATGTCCGCAAGGCGCTGAGCCGCTGGGGCCTGATCGACCGCAAGCGCACGCGCGGCTTCGCGGCCGACGTGATCGAAAAGTTCGATGTCCGGACCTCCGGACCGGCCGCCGAGGCGCGCGCCCTGTCGGGCGGCAACCTGCAGAAGTTCGTGGTCGGCCGCGAGGTCCTGCAGGCGCCGCGCGTGCTGGTGGTCAGCCAGCCGACCTGGGGGGTGGATGCCCGGGCGGCCGCGGCGGTCCACCAGGCGCTGCTCGATCTCGCCGCCGCGGGCAGCGCGATCGTGGTCATCTCGCAGGACCTCGACGAGATCCTGGCGCTGTGCGACCGCATCGCGATCATCGCCGGCGGCCGGCTGTCGACGGCGCGTCCGACCGCCGCCGTCACGATGTCGGAAATCGGCCTCCTGATGGGCGGCATCCGCGATGCTGCGGATTAGGCTCGAACCGCGCGGCGAGCGCTCGCTGCTGTGGACGGTCGCCTCGCCGGTGGTCGCGATCGCGCTCACCGTGATCGCCGCCGGGGCGATCTTCGCGCTGCTCGGCCGCGCGCCCGGCGAGGCGCTCTACACCTTCCTGATCGCGCCGCTGGTCAGCGACAACGGACCGCCCGAGCTGCTCGTCAAGGCGGCGCCCCTGGTCCTGATCGGCGTCGGCCTGTCGCTCGGCTTCCGCGCCGGCGTGTGGAACATCGGCGCCGAGGGCCAATACATCCTGGGCGCGATCTGCGGCGCCGGGCTCGGGCTCGCCTATCCCGAGACGCCCGCGCTCGTGCTGTACCCCGCCATGATGCTGCTCGGCGTCCTGGGCGGCGCGGCGCTCGGCGCGATCCCGGCCCTGCTGCGCACCCGCTTCAACGCCAGCGAGATCCTGACCAGCCTGATGCTGACCTACGTGATGCAGCTGCTGCTGATCTATCTCGTCACCGGTCCCTGGCGCGATCCCGAGGGCTACGGCTTCCCGCAGACCGCGATGTTCTCGCCGGACGCCACCGCGCCGATCCTGTTCGAGGGCACCCGGGTGCATCTCGGCGCGCTGACCGCGCTGGCGGTCGCGCTGGCCGGCTGGCTGCTGCTCGGCCGCTCGGTCTACGGCTTCCAGCTGCGCGTGCTCGGCCAGGCGCCGCGGGCCGCGCGCTTCGCCGGCTTCAGCGAGAACCGGCTGGTCTGGCTGTCGATGCTGCTGAGCGGCGGCCTCGCCGGGCTCGCCGGCCTGTTCGAGGTCAGCGGACCGATCGGCCAGCTGATGCCGAGCATCTCGCCGGGCTACGGCTTCACGGCGATCATCGTCGCCTATCTGGGCCGGCTGCATCCGCTCGGCGTGCTCGTCGCCGGGCTGACCCTCGCGCTGTCCTATCTCGGCGGCGAGGCGGCGCAGATCGAGCTCAAGCTGCCGAGCGCGGTCACCGGCATCTTCCAGGGCGTGCTGCTGTTCTTCCTGCTCGGCTGCGACCTCCTGATCCTCTACCGCATCCGCCTGACCCGCCCCCGCGTGCTCGGAGCCGCATGAGCTTCCCGCTCACGACCTTCATCCTCAGCATCATGACGAGCTCGACGCCGCTGCTGCTGGCCGCCAGCGGCGAGCTGGTGGTCGAGAAGTCGGGCGTGCTCAATCTCGGCCTCGAAGGCATGATGCTGGTCGGCGCGGTGGTCGGCTTCGCGGTCACGTACCATACCGGCAGCGCGCTGCTCGGCGCCTTCTGCGGCGCGCTGGCCGGCATGCTGCTGGCCTCCGTGTTCGCCGTGCTGACCCTGAGCCTGCTGGCCAACCAGGTGGCGACCGGGCTGGCGCTGACCATCTTCGGCACCGGCCTGAGCGCGCTCGCCGGCTCGTCCTATGTCGGGCTCGCCGGGCCGCCGATCCCGATCCTCGACGTTCCGGTGCTGTCGGCGCTGCCGGTGATCGGCCCGATCGTCTTCCAGCAGAACGGCTTCGTCTACGCGTCGTTCGCCCTGCTCGGCGCGATCGCCTGGTTCCTCTACCGCAGCCATGCCGGCCTGATCCTGCGCGCGGTCGGCGACTCGCACGAGGCGGCGCATGCGATCGGCTACAACGTGATCGGCATCCGCTATCTCGCGGTCGCCTTCGGCGGCGCCATGGCGGGACTGGCGGGCGCCGACCTGTCGATCGGCTACAACACCAACTGGGCCGAGAACATGACCGCCGGGCGCGGCTGGATCGCGCTGGCGCTGGTGGTGTTCTCGACCTGGCGGCCGTTCTGGCTGGTGGTCGGCGCCTATCTGTTCGGCGGCATCATGTACGCCTCGCTCTACGTGCAAGGCACGGGACTTGCAATACCTTCCCAGTTTGTCGCGTCCCTGCCCTACCTCGCGACGATCGCGGTGCTGGTCGCGATCTCGCGCGACCGGGCGCGGATCCGACTGAACGCGCCGGCCTGTCTGGGATTGTCGTTTCGCGCGGCCGGCTAGAGCGGACACTGCAGGAGGGGCTCATGAAACGCCGAACATTCAACAAGCTGCTGGGCGCCGGCCTGGTCGCCGGCGCGGCACCCGCCATCATCGGGCGCGCGCACGCCGCCGGGCCGCTCGGCGTCGGCTTCATCTATGTCGGCCCGATCGGCGATCTCGGCTGGAACTATCAGCACGATCTCAGCCGCAAGGAGCTCGAGAAGCATTACGGCGACAAGATCAAGACGACCTATGTCGAGAACGTGCCCGAGGGGCCGGACGCCGAGCGCGTGCTCGCCGATCTCGCGAGCAAGGGCAACAGCCTGATCTTCGCGACCTCGTTCGGCTACATGAACCCGACCATCAAGGTGGCGCAGAAATTCCCGAAGGTGCATTTCGAGCACGCCACCGGCTACAAGCGCGCCGCCAACGTCGCGACCTACAACATCCGCTTCTACGAGAGCCGCTACGTCGAGGGCATCATCTCCGGCATGATGTCGAAGACCGGCAAGGTCGGCTACATCTGCTCGGTGCCGATCCCCGAGGTCGTGATGGGCCTCAACGCCTACATCATCGGCATGCGGACCATCAATCCGAAGGCCACCATCAGGATGGTCTGGATCAACAGCTGGTACGACCCCGGCAAGGAGGGCGACGCCGCCAAGGCGCTGTTCGACCAGGGCTGCGACATCGTCGCCCAGCACACCGACTCGACGTCGCCGTTGCAGGTCGCCCAGCAGCGCGGCCTGCTCGGCTTCGGCGAGGCGAGCGACATGTACAACGCGGCGCCCAAGGCGCAGCTGACCTCGCCGGTCAACAACTGGGCGCCCTATTACATCGAGCGCACCAAGGCGGTGATGGACGGCACCTGGAAGAGCGGCGACGTGTGGGGCGGCTTCAAGTCCGGCATGATGCAGATGGCGCCCTACAAGAACATGCCGGACAACGTCGCCGCCGCGGCGAAGGCGGCGCAGGACGGCATCGCGAGCGGCGCCATCGACATCTACAAGGGCCCGATCAAGGACCAGAGCGGCGCCATCAAGGTCGCCGCCGGCAGCACGCTCGACGACAAGGCGATCTCGGGCATGAACTGGCTCGCCGAGGGCGTCGAGGGCCAGATCCCGAAGTAAGCGGCACCCGCCTGCCGGCGCGCTTCCCGGGGGTGTCGCCGCGCCGAACGACCTACGCGCTGCGCTCGCCGGTGGCGTCGGCGCGCGCCTTGTCCATCAGGGCGCGCATGCGGCGGATCGCCTGGTCGAGGCCGCCGAAGATCGCCTCGCCGACCAGGAAGTGGCCGATGTTGAGCTCGACCACGTTGGCGATCGCGGCGACCGGGCCGACCGTCTCGAAGCTGAGCCCGTGGCCGGCGTGGCACTCGAGCCCGAGCGCCTCGGCGTGCGCCGCGCCCTTCTGCAGCCGCGTCAGCTCGACCTCGCGCGCCGCGCCGTGGGCGTCGCAATACGCTCCGGTATGCAATTCGACGACGGGCGCGCCGAGCGCGCGCGCGGCATCGAGCTGGCGGCGGTCGGGATCGATGAACAGCGATACCCGGATGCCGGCATCGCCCAGGCGCTTGACGTAGGGCACCAGGTGGTCGTGGCCGCCGGCGACGTCGAGCCCGCCCTCGGTGGTCACCTCGGTGCGCTTCTCGGGCACCAGGCAGGCGGCGTGCGGCACGTGCTTGAGCGCGATCGCGAGCATCTCGTCGGTCGCCGCCATCTCGAGGTTGAGGGGCAGCTGGAGGTCGCGCGACAGCCGCGCGATGTCGTCGTCCGAGATGTGCCGGCGATCCTCGCGCAGATGCGCCGTGATGCCGTCGGCGCCCGCCTGGGCGGCCAGCCGCGCGGCGCGCACCGGGTCGGGATGCCGGCCGCCGCGCGCGTTCCGGATGGTCGCGACGTGATCGATGTTGACGCCGAGGCGCAGGGGGCGGGCCATGGCTCCTCCGTCAGCCGCGCGCGCGATCGACCGAGTTGATCGCCGGCGTGGCGCGCAGCGCCGCGATGATGTTGGTCAGGTGGCGCACGTCCTTGACCTCGATGTCGACCAGCAGCTCGAAGAAGTCGAGCGAGCGGTTGGTGATCTTGAGGTTGTTGATGTTGCCCTGGTTCTTGCCGATCACCGTGCAGAGCGAGCCCATGCTGCCGGGCTCGTTGGTCACCACCACGGCGATCCGGCCGACGTGGCTGTCGGCGCGCGCGTCCTCGACGTCCCAGCCGACGTCGAGCCAGCGCTCGGGCGTCTCGGCGAAGCTCTCCAGGCTGACGCAGTCGATGGTGTGGATCGTCACGCCCTTGCCGGTCGTCACGATGCCGACGATGCGGTCGCCCGGCAGCGGATGGCAGCAGCGCGCGTAGTGCACCGCCATGCCGGGGATCAGCCCGCGGATCGGCACCGCCTGGCCGCGCGCCTGGCCGTTCGCCTTGGCGCGCGCGCTCTTCAGCGGCACCACCTTGGCGGCCGGCTTGGCGGCCGGCTTGGAGCCCGGGAAGACCGCGTGGATCACCTCGCGCCCGGTATGCAGCCCCTCGCCGACCGCGGCGAACAGGTCCTCGGCGCTGGCCGCCTGGAAGCCCTTGAGGACGCCGTCGAGCGCCTTCTCGGTGAAGGGATAGCCCTCCTGGCGGAACGCCTTCTGGACGATGTCGCGGCCGAGATTGACGAACTGGCTGCGGCGCTGGCTGCGGATGAAGCGGCGGATGCGCGCCTTCGCCTTGCCGGTGACGACGAAGTCCTCCCAGGTCGGCGACGGCGTCTGCGCCTTCGAGGTGACGATGTCGACCTGGTCGCCGTTCTGCAGCGCGGTGCGCAGCGGCATGATGCGGCCGTTGATCTTGGCGCCGACGCAGGTGTCGCCGATCTGGCTGTGCACCGCGTAGGCGAAGTCGACCGGCGTGGCGCCGCGCGGCAGCGCGATCAGGTCGCCCTTGGGCGTGAAGCAGAACACCTGGTCCTGGAACATCTCGAGCTTGGTGTGCTCGAGGAACTCCTCGGGTCCGGCGGCGTGCTCGAGGATGTCGAGCAGCTCGCGCAGCCAGCGATATTGCCGGCTGTCGGTGCGCGGCGCGCCCTGCTTGTACTGCCAGTGCGCGGCGACGCCGAGCTCGGCGACCTCCTGCATCTCGGTGGTGCGGATCTGGATCTCGATGCGCTGGCGCTGCGGGCCGATCACGCCGGTGTGCAGCGAGCGATAGCCGTTCGGCTTGGGGGTCGAGATGTAGTCCTTGAAGCGGCCGGGCACCACGGGATAGGCGCCGTGGATGACCCCGAGCGCCTGGTAGCACTGCTCGACGTCGTCGACCACGACGCGCACCGCCATGATGTCGGACAGCTGCTCGAACTGCACGTTCTTGCGCTGCATCTTGCGCCAGATCGAGTACGGGGTCTTCTCGCGGCCCGACACGCGCGCGACCACGCCGCCCTCGCGCAGCGTCTCGGTCAGCTCGCGCAGCACGACGTCGACCACGTTGGAGCCGCGCTGCTCGCGCAGGAACTCGAGGCGCGCCAGGATCGAGGCGCGGCCGTCCGGGTTGAGCTCGGCGAACGCCAGGTCCTCGAGCTCGTCCTTCATGTCCTGGATGCCGATGCGCTCGGCCAGCGGCGCGTAGATGTCCATCGTCTCGTGCGCGATGCGCCGGCGCTTGGCGGGGTCCTTGATGAAGGACAGCGTGCGCATGTTGTGCAGCCGGTCGGCCAGCTTGACGAGCAGCACGCGGATGTCCTCGGACATCGCCAGCACGAGCTTGCGGAAGTTCTCGGCCTGCTTGGAGTGGTCCGACTGCAGCTCGATGCGCGACAGCTTGGTGACGCCGTCGACCAGGCGGGCGATCTCGCCGCCGAAGCGCGTCTCGATCTCGGGCAGCTCGACCCCGGTGTCCTCGATGACGTCGTGCAGCAGCGCGGTGACGATCGAGGCGCCGTCGAGGTGCATGTCGGTCAGGATGCCGGCGACCTCGAGCGGATGCGAGAAGTAGGGGTCGCCCGAGGCGCGGGTCTGCTTGCCGTGGGCCTTCAGGGCGAAGATGTAGGCGCGGTCGAGAATGTCCTCGTCGGCGTGGGGGTCGTACGCCTTGACCCGCTCGACCAGCTCGTACTGGCGGATCATCGGTCCGGTGTCCCCGCTAGGCGGCCCGCCCGAAGGCAGCGCCGCTTGCCGACCCGAACCTGTCCATCACACCTTGCTCCAGCCCGTCGGTGGTTGACGCTTGCTCCGCGTTGGGGGGACCGCGCGTTCCGGTCGCCGCCTAGTTCTCCTCGATCAGGTCCTGATCGGCGGGCTCCTCGATCAGCTCCTCGTCGTCGTCCCCGTCGTCCTCGGCCATGCTGAGCGCGCCCTCGCCGACGTCCTCGGCGGCCGCCGCGTCGCGCGCCAGATCCTGCTCGGTGGCCAGGAAATCGACGATCTCCTCCTCGGGCTCGTCGGCCTCGGCGACCTTCTGCAGGCTCTTGATGAGGGCGTTGCGCAGCACGTCGAGGTCGAGCGTCGTGTCGGCGATCTCGCGCAGCGCGACGACCGGGTTCTTGTCGTTGTCCTTCTCGACCGTCAGGGGCGCGCCCGCCGAGATGTCGCGCGAGCGCTGCGCGGCCAACATCACGAGCTCGAACCGGTTGGGGATCTGGAGGACACAGTCTTCGACGGTAACGCGGGCCATTGCACCAACTCTTTCCGGGCTCGAGACAGAACAAAGGGAGAAAAAGTATAGGGATCGATCCGGCGCGGCGCAAGGTCGCCCGGCTCGAGCCCCCCAATTATTCCAGCGGCCGTGCGATCTGCGCCTTGTCGAGCGCGCCGATCAGCTCGGCGAGCGCGCGGCCGGTCACCGGATGATGCCACGCCGGCGCGACGTCCGCCAGCGGCAGCAGCACGAAGGCGCGCTCGGCCAGCCGCGGGTGCGGCAGGATCGGCCCGGGCGCCCCGGGCGGCGGGGTCTCGACCCGGTCGCCATAGGCCAGCAGGTCGAGATCGAGCGGGCGCGCGGCGTTGGGCGCGCCGCGCCCCCGTCCGAACCCGGCCTCGACGGCGAGCAGCGCGGCGAGCAGCGGGGCCGGCGCCAGCGCCGTGGCGACCGCGGCCACCCCATTGACGAACCAGGGCTGATCCGACGCCGGCACGGGCTGGCTGGT
>Ga0335076_10008810_pt1 | contig 10184 bp, 12 predicted proteins | sample Lox_Sample_25_FD_206717 | JGI IMG/M metagenome (GOLD analysis project Ga0335076, IMG submission 206717) | Soil microbial communities from Loxahatchee National Wildlife Refuge, Florida, United States - Lox_Sample_2.5 | ecosystem: Environmental > Terrestrial > Soil > Wetlands | place: USA...
CCCGGCGTTAGGTTCCGGATCAGCTGCGCCAGCACGCGGTCGGTGCCGCCTGGACCGGGCAGTTCGGCGTTGAACACGGTGCCGTACTCGACCGAGATACCGACGAACGCTCCGGGAACCTGGTTGCCGACTACCGTCGGCGAGATCGTCACGATGTCGGTGTAAGGAGGGTTGCCTCCGGACGCGCTCGCCGCGCCGGTCGCGGCGATCGTGACGAGCGCGAGCAGCACGACAACGGGGGCCGAGCGCTTCCGCCGAGCCCCATGCGCCAAACGCGAGTTGCGCCCCGCGCGCCGCCTCATGGTGCGCGCAGGCTATCCGCTGTGCTGGAGCGTTACAGCACCTCGGCACCGACCGCTGCGGGCGACACGGCTCCGGCCCGATTGACCTCCGAGCCGGCGGCGTCGGATTCTTCGCGCGCCTCTGCCGGAAGCGTGAACGTGAGCAGCGCGAGCACTGGCATCGTCGCCAGCTCGACGAGCAGGCAGTGGCTGATCGCGGTCACGAACCCGTCGTGGGCAAGCGTGGTGAAGAAGATCGTGCCGATGCCGGCGACCCCTACGGCCCCGGCGAGCTGCTGCATTGCGTTGAGGACGCCCGATGCGGATCCGACCTCGTTGTCGGCGACCGAGGCGAGGATGAAGCCGAACAGCGGGGACACAATCATCCCGATCCCGATCCCGACGACGAGCTCCGGTCCGACGATCGCGAGCGAGGTCGTATCCAGGCCGTGGGACAGGATCACCTGCCGCAGCCACCACACGCCGCCCGCGGCGATCACCGCGGCGATCTGGAGGGTGGTCCGTCCGAGTCGAGGTACGAGCACCGTCGCGGCGACGACCGCGCCCACCGCGGTGCCGAAGGCGAACGGCGCGAGCGTGAGGCCGGCGTGGATCGCCGAGAAGTGCATCCCGAACTGCATGAACAGGGTGAGCACGAGCATCGTCCCGAGCATCCCCGCGAAGAACACGACGATCATCGAGATGCCGGCGGTGTAGGCGCGATGGTTGAAGATGCTCGCCTCGACCAGCGGGTCGCCTCCGCAGCGACGCACGCGCCTGGTCCACAGGACGAGCGTCGCGAACGACAGCGCGCTCGCGGCAACCATCAGGTGCGTCCACGCCGGCCAACCGGCCTCCCGACCCTGGATGAGCGGGTAGATGAGCAGGCCCATGCCGAGGGCGGCTAGGCCGGTTCCGACCAGGTCAAGCCGCGGCCGGTTCGGTGCCCGCGACTCGGGGATCAGCCGTGCGGCGCCGAGTGCCGCGATCAGGCCGAGCGGCAGGTTGACGAAGAAGATCAGCCGCCAGCCGCTTCCGAACAGGTTGGCGTCTACGAGTGCGCCGCCGATGATCGGCCCGAGCACCGCGGACAATCCGATCACCGGTCCGAAGATCGCAAACGCCGATGCCTGCTCGGAGGGCGCGAACGCGTCCCGGATGATCCCGAAGCCCTGCGGGATCAGCAGCGCCGCGGCGCCGCCCTGGGCGAGCCGGCATGCCATCAGCATCTCAGGGGAGACCGCGAAGGCGCAGGCCATCGACGCGATCACGAATCCGATCGCGCCGAGCACGAACAGGCGCTTGCGGCCGTAGATGTCGCCGAGTCGGCCGCCCGTGATCAGGCCGATCGCGAACGCAAGCGCGTAGCCGCCGATCACCCACTGCAGCGCGGACGTGCTGCTGTGCAGGTCGGTGCGGATCGTCGGGGCGGCGACGTTGACGATCGTGCCGTCGAGCAGGTCCATGCACTCGGCGGCGAGCACGAGCGCGAGGATCGCCCATTTACGGGGATGACTCAGGCGAGTTGACATCTCAAGCTCCTGGTTCGGCGAATGACGTTAATGAATTAGGTTCCGAACACTGTTCGTTCAACGAACGGTGTTATACGCTATGTCCGTGAACACGTCAAGGGGCAGTTCCAGATCCCGTCCGCCCGCCACCCCGAAGCCGGCCGGGCAGTCGCCGACGGAGGCCGCCGGGGCGGCCAGCGCGGCGCTGCCGCCGCCTCCTCGCTTCCCCAGGCCGAGCAAGCGACCGACACGACGGACTGCGCTGACCGTCGAGGCGATCGTGGCCGCGGCGATCGAGGTCCTCGATGAGGCAGGCGTCGTCGGGCTGTCTATGCGGCGCGTCGCTGATCAGTTGGGGACCGGGGCCGCTTCGTTGTACGCGCACGTGAGCGGGAAGGACGAGCTGCTCGAGCTCGTGTTCGACGAGCTCGTCGGGCAGGTTCCACTCCCCGAGCCCGATCCGGAGATCTGGCGCGAACAGGTGCGTCAGATGGCGCGGGACCTGCGGGCCGTCCTGATTTCCCACCGCGACGCGGCGCTCGCGGGACTTGGTCGCATCCCCACGACTCCGAAGTCGCTGGTGGCTGCCGAGACGCTCGCCGCGACACTTCGGGCCGGTGGTCTCTCCGATCGCGCGATTGCGCTAGGGCTCGATCAGCTCACTCTGTATGTGTCAGCGGAGGCATTCGAGACCGGGCTGATGGAGTACGGGTCGAACCGCGAGGATGTGCAGCGCTACTACGACGACGTCCACGCCTTCTACCTGAAGCTTCCCGTGGACCGTTTCCCGGTGCTCGCGTCGGTCGTGGAGGACATCACCGGTCCTGATGGGGACGAGCGGTTCGAGTTCGGGCTCGACGTGTTGATCGCCGGGCTCGAGGCGCTGAGCGCCGGTACGAACTGATGCCCTCGGCGCTCGGCGGACTCAAGGTCCTGGACTTCTCGCGCGTGCTCGCCGGTCCACTGACGACGATGGTCCTGGGCGACCTGGGGGCGGAGGTGACGAAGGTCGAGTCGCCCGCCGGCGACGACACGCGGCAGTGGGGACCGCCGTACGACGAGGCCGGCGACGCGACCTACTTCCAGGCGGTCAACCGGAACAAGGACACGCTGGTGCTCGATCTCACCGATCCGGGCGATCTGGCGCGGGCGCGGGCGTTGGCCGGCGAGGCGGATGTCGTCGTGGAGAACTTCCGTCCGGGCGTTACTCAGCGCTTCGGTCTCGACTACGAATCGTTGCGCGGAACGAATCCCGGGCTGATCTACTGCTCGATCACCGGCTTTGGCGCCGGCAAGGGCGCCGCGCTTCCGGGGTACGACCTGCTGGTCCAGGCACTCGGCGGGTTGATGAGCATCACCGGGCCGCCGGACGGCGAGCCGCAGAAGGTCGGGGTCGCGTTGGTGGACGTGCTCGCGGGTCTGTTCTCGACCGTCGGCATCCTGGCCGCGCTCGAGCACCGCCGGCGGTCCGGCGAAGGCCAGCTGGTCGAGGTCGACCTGTTGTCCTCGCTGCTCGCGGGGCTTGTGAATCAGGCGTCGGCATACACCATCGCGGGCGTGGTTCCCGAGCGGATGGGCAACGCGCATCCAAGTATCACGCCGTACGAGCCGCTCCGGTGCGCCGATCGCGAGCTCGTCGTCGCGGTCGGCAACGACCGTCAGTTCGGCGCCCTGTGTAATGTGCTCGGCGCGCCGGAGCTGGCGCGCGATCCACGCTTTGCGAGCAATGCTTCCCGGATTGCGAACCGAGCCGCGATGCGCGCCGCGCTCGAGGACAAGCTCGCCGCTCGCCCCGCTGGCGAGTGGGCCCAGGCGCTGACCGCCGCGCGCGTACCCGCGGGTGTGGTGAACGACATCGCGGCCGCGTTCGAGCTGGCGCGCTCGCTCGGGCTCGAGCCGGTGGTCAGCATCGCCCGCGAGGATGGGACGACGATCGAGTTGCCGCGCAACCCGATCCGCTTGTCTGCGACGCCTCCGACCTACCGGTCGGCGCCGCCGCGGTTCCCACCGCGCGCCTAGGCGGCGATCTCGCACAACGCGACACCGCACGCCGGCGAGCGTGACCTTGCCGAGTTGCCCGCGACAATCGCGGGTAAGTCGACACGGCCGGGCTCGAGGGCGACGACTGTCGCGCTGTGCAGGCTCCGGTCCCGCCGTCTGGATCGCGTGCGGTAGTCCGCTGGGTGGGGCCGGCCGTGGTGCTGGCCCCACCGCATCAGCGGTTAGTAGCCGTGCGCCCCGTTACAGGTGCCGACGCCCTTGTCGCTGTAGGTCGCCGGCGTCCCCGCCGGGGCCGTCGGGCTCTCCATCGCCGACTCGTAATCCCAGGCGTAGCCGTCGGGCATCAGCCGGAACTTCATGACCCCGTAGTACTGGTCCGCCCAGGCCTGGAGATTCGGCGTGCCGTTGGGGTTGCTCGTCGACTGCGGGGGAACGACTGTGTCGAGCGACTCGCCACCGGTCCCGATGATGAACTCCCGGATCCCGTGCCGCGGGTCGAAGTGGCCGGCGGGATCCAGCGGCGCGAACCGCGAGTAGACGTGGTCATGCCCGTCGAGGATCAGCGTCGCGTGGTGGGCGTACAGGAGCTGCCACCAGGCATCGGCCGTCTGTCCCTCGGCGCTGTCGCTCGTCCAGGTCGCACCGGTCTGCGGATCCGTCCCCGACGTCGAGCTGAACGTCGGCTGGTGCCAGTACGCGAGCGTGCACCGGCTGTGATCCTCGTTGAGGTCTTGAGCGAGCCACTTGGTCTCGCTCTCGAACCACGACCCGGTCTTCGAGCACCCACCCGGCTCGTCGGCGCACTCGATGTTCAGCGAGATCAGGTGCCAGTCGCCGAGGTGGTACGAGTACCAGCCGTTCCCCGTCCGGCCGAAGTCACCGGCCTGGCCCTCTGCTGCGGGGCGGGCTGGGAGACGACGACCCCCGTGGTCGGGTTCGTCACGGTGTCGTCAATCTCGGACCCGTTCGCGTTGTGCTGGAGGCCGTTGTAGTAGTCGAAGTAGCCGAGGCCGCGGACGCCGGTCTGGCCGTGGTTGTCATAGAACTCGTGGTTGCCCGGCGCGGGGCGCTGGAGGAACTTGGTCGCCCCCCAGTACTTGTCGTACGAGTTCTCGAAGTCCGAGTAGTAGCCGTTCTGGTACTGCTCGTCGCCGAGCATGGCGATCAGCGCCGGCTTCATCGCCTCGACCTGCTCGGACGTCGCGTTCTGGGCGGCGCCGCGGACTGTCGAGCCGGTGCCCTGATCGCACGTATCGGCCTTTTGCTCGGCCTCCTCGGGTTGCCGGGGCTGGCACGAGATGTCGCCAACGGCCGCGAGGACCGGCGCCGGGCCCGGCGAGTTGTACGGCCACGGGTTGTCGTTGCCGGTGCCGAACCAGCGATACGGATCAGCGAGCACGGTGCCGGCTGCCGCGATCGCGACGACCGCCGCCAGCGAGGCGACGACCGCGATCCGGCGGGACGCGCCAAGCGACTCCCTAGTTTCCTCATCTGCTCTCCTTGAGTGGGGAACGAAACCGCGCGAGCCTACGAGGCCAACCCAGAAGCGTTCGGTAGCGACCTGGTGAACAGACCGTGAGAGATTTGCGATGAGGGCGTCGAGCTCGTGCGGCGGGCCGTCGGGACGGAATTATCAGCCGGCGCCGCGTCGCGTATCTTCGGCGCTTCATACATTTGCAGCGCAACTTAGTTGGTTAGCACTGGTTACGACCTGGACGGGCCAGGGCGATGCAACAGCCAAACGCAAGGACAAGCGCCATGATCAGGAGGAGTCACGTGCCACGTGGAGTTCGTCGTTTATTGCTGCTTTCGGGGGTAGCACTGTGTGCGACTCTCGGTGGCCCGCTCGCGGTCGCGCAAGCGACCGATAACACGATCAAGCAGACGCTCAACGCCTTCGGCCCGAAGATCAAGAAGGACGAGAACGCGATCACGGCCGCACTGAAGGGATATCCGAAGGGCAAGGTCACGCCGCTCACCCATGCCCTGAAGCACGAGGTCGGAGATCTCCACAAGCTGAAGTCAATGCTTTCGCACGAGTCAGCGTCCACGGCTGCCGGCGCCACGGCCAGGAAAGACATCATCAAGGGGCTCAGCCTGATCGCCACCGCCTACTCGACCCTGCGCAAGGACGTGCGGGCCGCGAACGGGGCCCCCGTTCCCAAGGCGGAGGTGAACGCGGTCGTGAAAACCGACGATAAGGGCCGCAAGAAGTACCTGGCCGGACTCAACCTGCTCAAGACGACCTGACGCGGTAAGGCCGAGTCCGGGCGACTCGCTCGCCCGGACTCTGTTGGTATCGACGGCGCGGTTCTAAACCTCGCCGATGCGGCTCCGCGCTCGCGGAGAGGCGTTCGCGATGGTCCTGGTCCTCCATGTCGCGGGCGCGAAGCTCGCCTGACGCGACGCTATATGTCCCCGGTGCGGCGGAACCAGTAGTAGATGACGAAGGCCGAGAAGAGCAGGCTGCCGACCCCGTACACGGCGAAGATCCAGAACGAGTTGATGTCGTTGATCATCCAGCCGAAGTTCATCCCGAAGAACCCGGTGATGAACGTCAGCGGCAGGAAGATCGTGGCGACGACCGTCAGCTGTTTCATCGTCTCGTTCTGGTGGACGCTGATCTCGTTCTGCTGGTTGGAGATCACCGCCATGTTCGCCTGAAGGATCGTGGCGAGCACGTCGCGCAGCGCGATGACCTCCTCGTTGACGAGCTTGAGGTGATCGTTGACGTCGCGGAAGAACTGACGCAGCTCCTCGCTGATGTGGATATATGTGCCTCGCTCGAGCGCCTCCAGCGGCGCGAGCAGGGGGTGCACCGCGCGGTAGAAGTCGGTCGCCTCGCGGCGCAGCAGGTAGATCCGCTCGGTCGGAGCGGCCGCGCCGCTGAACACGGTCTGCTCGACCTCCTCGACGTCACGCTCGAGCCCCTCGATCACCGGGGCGTAGCCGTCCACGATCCCGAGCCACACGAACCCCTCGTCCTTCAAGCAAAGCTCGGCGGCTTCCTCCAGCGGCAGCGGGCCTTCGTTCTGACGCCGCCCATCTCGGTAAAGCGCACAGTCGACGATCACTTTGACTCCTCGGTTCGCTCGGCAGGCATCTGCCAAACCATGAGCGAAACGGACCGCGGGCGCAAGCCCGGCGCGCACGCCACGTGGGGCGACGCGGGACAATGGACCGCGACCTACATGTCCGAGGACGCGAACATCAACGACACCGGGTCGTGGTTCCCGGTGCCCGACGAGGCCGACCTGCCGTCCGGCCTGCAGGGGCTGTTCGCCAAGGCGCGGGAGCGCCTCGGTTTCGTCCCGAACGTGTTTCGCGTCTACTCGTTTCGCCCGGACCGGCTGAGCGCGTGGTTCACCCACTTCCGTTCACTGCACGAGCCCAGCGAGAACCTGAGCGCGGCCGACCGGGAGATGATTGCGGTGGTGGTCAGTTCCGCCAACGGGTGCCTGTACTGCCTGGTCGCGCACGGCGCGGCGCTCCGGGCGGAGCTCGGCGATCCGGTGCTCGGCGAGCGGATTTCGTATGACTGGCGCCGCGCCGACCTCGATCCCCGACGGAGGGCGATCTGCGCCTACGCCGAGAAGCTGACGCTACGGCCACGGGAGGTCACGCGCGCTGACCTCCAGACGCTGCTGGACGCCGGCCTGACGCTCGAGGAGGCTTGGGACGTGGCCGAGATCAGCGCGATGTACAACCTGACCAACCGCATGGCGATGGCGACCAACATGCTTCCCAACGAGCAATACAGCGGACAGGCGCGCCCCGTCTGACCTCGCCGGCATTCCGGACGCTGCGGCGCTGGACTTGACATGTGACCGAATGGTCACCTATTATCGTGGCCATGGATGACGTGTTCAGAGCCCTCGCGGACCCCACGCGTCGCGGCCTGCTCGACGAGCTCTTCAAGGAAGACGGCCAGACGCTCGGCGCCCTCGAGCAGCGCTTGCCGATGACGCGGTTCGGAGTCATGAAGCACCTCAAGGTGCTCGAGGAGGCGGGCCTCGTCGTCACGCGGCGCCGCGGGCGCGAGAAGCTGCACTTCCTGAACGCCGTCCCCATTCGCCTCATCCACGACCGGTGGGTGAGCAAGTACGCAGAACCGTGGGCGGCGACACTCACCGGCCTCAAGAGCAAATTGGAGGACAGGACGATGGAAAAGGTGTTCGAGATCTACATCAAGACAAGCCCCGAACGTCTCTGGGAGGCGATCGTCGACTCTGACATGCGACGCAAGTACAACTTCGGAGTCGGCGTGGAATCCGAGTGGACGAACGGCTCGCGCTACACCGGCACGGCGCCGGGAGCGCCGGCGCCGCTAGTCGAGGGCGAGAACCTCGAGGTCGACCCGCCGCGGCGGCTCGTACAGAGCTTCAACGCCCGGTGGAACGACGACGTCAAGGCCGAGGGCACCTCGCGGGTCACGTGGGAGATCGAGCCGGTCGCCGATTCGTGCCGGCTCACGGTGACCCACGATCAGCTGCGCGAGGGCGCGAACGATGAGCTCTACGGCGGCTGGCCGATGATCCTCTCGGGGCTGAAGACATTGCTCGAGACCGGCGAGCTGCTGACGACTCCGGGCTCGCTGCTCTACGCGCAGGGCTCGGCGCCGGTCGCCTGACCGCTGAACTCATGTCGGGGTAGCCCGTCATCCGGTAGCTCGTAGTAGTCACCGGCCTGTGAGACGTACCAATGGGCGGCCACGCGCAGACCCGTGTGGCCGTCCAGCGTCCCGGCGGCGATGCTGATCGTCGGCCGGCGCGGCGGATCCCAGAACAGGCTCGAGCCGCACTCGGCGCAGAACCCGCGGCGGGCGCGGGCATCGCTGTTCGGGCTGTCGATCCAGCGCAGCCCGCGCTGCTCGAGCAGCACCAGGTCCTCGCGGCGGGCGGCCGTGCTCGCCGAGAAGTGGCCGTGCCAGCGACGGCACTCCACACAGTGGCAGATGAGTACGTCGCGAAGATCGCCTCTGACCTCATACCTGACGGCACCACACAGGCATCCTCCCGTGGCCATCGGGTCACCTCCTCCGAGATCGCGATAATTCGTCCGTGGCGTACGACGAAGCTCTCGCGGATCGTATCCGGGCGCTGCTCGCCACCGACCCCGACGTCGTCGAGAAGAAGATGTTCGGGGGGCTAGCGTTCCTGATCGGCGGGAACATGTCGGTGAGCGCCAGCGGCCAGGGTGGTCTCCTGCTTCGCTGCGACCCGGAGGAGACCGACGCGCTGGTCAACGGGCCTCACGCGGACAGGTTCGAGATGCGCGGCCGCGCGATGAATGGATGGCTCCGGGTGGAGGCCGAAGGCGTGGAAACCGACGACGAGCTCGCGCGGTGGGTGGCGGTCGGCGTCGATTACGCCCGGAGCCTTCCGCCGAAGAGCTAGGCGCCGGCATGCTGGTCACCCGCCGCGCGGGCGGTCTATTTCTGATCACCCATCCCGAGCACGGGCGCATCGCCGGCGAGCTGGGCCGGCGCTGGGGTAACGAGCGCTTCGAGTCGCCCGTGCACCACGCGGCGCTGGTGACCGCGGCGACTCATCACGACGACGGCTGGTACGAGCTCGACGGCCGTCCGTCGTTCAATGCCGAGCAGAGTCGGCCCGCGCACTTCCTCGAGCTTCCGCTGGAGGTCACGGTCCCCCCGTACGGCCGTGGCGTAGACAGCGTGTACGCACGCGATCGCCATGCGGGAGCGCTGGTCAGCATGCATTGGGCCGGCCTGTATCACACTCGCTTCGGCCTACACGGCGGCGAGCCCGTTCGGCATCCGCTGGCCGTCGAGGTGGTGGTCGAACAGGACCACCGGCGCGTGGCCGCACTCCGCGACGCCTGGGGCGATCGGGGCCTGCGAAGCGAGTTCGAGCGCCAGACGTGGTATGCGTACGAGCTCCTCCAGGCTCTCGACCTGATGTCGCTCGCGCTGGGTTTGATCGACACCACCCAGCCGATGCGGGGCGGCGATGCGGTGTCGGTCCCTCGGACGCTCGCACGAATCGAACAGCCCCCGGGGTCGCGCTCGGTCCCGGCGGTCCCGGTCGCGCCGGGCGGGCCGTACATCGAGGTCGGGCTCCGAGTCACGTCGCCCGGCGAAGTCGTGCTCGACCCGTATCCGTTCTCCGAGGCGAGCTTCGAGATCGAGCTGTCCGCGCGCCGGATCGATGATCGCGCCTACGCCTCAGCCGAGGAGGCGGCGAGCGCTTATCACGCCGCGCCGGACGAGCCGATCCCGATCCATTTCGGCCCGACGTAGGTCACTCTTGGTCAAGCCGTCGTGCGCTCGCGGGCATGTCGGAAGGCCAGGAATCGGGGATTATCATCGCCGTCGATGAGCGTCAGCACCGTGAGCCCGCTCGGCGCGCGCGTGTCGCGGGCGGAGCTC
>Ga0335076_10008814_pt1 | contig 10181 bp, 7 predicted proteins | sample Lox_Sample_25_FD_206717 | JGI IMG/M metagenome (GOLD analysis project Ga0335076, IMG submission 206717) | Soil microbial communities from Loxahatchee National Wildlife Refuge, Florida, United States - Lox_Sample_2.5 | ecosystem: Environmental > Terrestrial > Soil > Wetlands | place: USA: Florida...
CAAAAAGTATGTCGTCAAGACCGCGCCCCTGGACGAAGGCGCCAAGGCCGCCAAAGACGCGCGACGCGCGTGAGCGTGTCGCGTGACACGGGACAATATCTCCACGGTCGCCGCGAAGCTGCGCGTCGCGGCGGACGATACGATGGTATCGGCGACACCATCGCACAATAGCGGCCACCAGGCGTCGGCGTCATGGTGTGGGCCTTCGGGCGATTGAGGGGCCATGAAGCGGAGGGCGGCCATGAGACGGGCGCCGGTTTTCATCTTCGCGGCTGCGATGGCGGTTTGGGGCCTGGCGTCAATTCCGGACAGAGGCGGCGCCGACAGGACTTCGTCCGCGCACCAGCGTGCGGAACTGGCCAGGGCGCCAGACAAAGCGCTTCCAACGCCAATGCCGAAAGCCACGACGTCAGCGCTGCGCCGCGCGTCCCCTGAGTCTTGCGGCGGCGCGTCCGGAAGTCACGAGTGCCTCCGCGTGTCGCTCGGCGAAAGATCGTGGCCATGAACCGGTCTCCGGTCAGAGATCGACGACCACGTCGCCCGACGGACGCGAACAGCAAATGAGCAGATTGCCGGTCGCCGGCATGTCGAGCGGTTGCGGGTCGTAGGCGACCTCTCCCGAGACGAGACCGCTCTCGCAATTGTGGCAGACGCCGGTCCGGCACGCCCAGCGGACCGGAACGTCGCAGGCCTCGGCCAATTCCAGCAAGCTCTGATAGGTCGAAGGATTCCAGTGAGCGGCTATCCCGCTGCGGGCGAACGAGACGAGGGGACCGGTTTCGAGGTCAGCCGGGGGCCGATGCGGGAGCTTCGTCGGAGCCGCGGCGATGCCCGGCGTCCGCGATTCGCCGCCGTTGAAGATTTCGACGTGAATGCAATCCGGTCCGACGCCGAGGTCCGCCAGGGCAGCCCTCATCTCCGTCATGAAGCCGCTTGGCCCGCACAGATAGACGTCGGCATCTTTCGTCAGTCCGGCTTCATCGAACATCGTCTGCGAGAGACGGCCCGAGGCGTCGAAGTCCGCTCCGAGCCGGTCGGCGGCCTCAGGCTGGCTGAAACAGACAAAGCTGCGGCCGTGCGCCAGGTTCGAGACGAGGCGCCGAACCTCTGCGGCGAACGGGAGGTGCTTGCCATTGCGCGCGGCGTGCAGCCAAAGCACCGGACGGGTCGAACGCGCCGACGACATGGCGTAGAGCATCGCCAGAACCGGCGTCGCGCCGATGCCGGCGCTGAGGAGCACGACGAGCCCCTCGCCGGACTGAGGAACGAAGCTGCCGCGCGGCGAGCTGACCTCGAGCCTGTCGCCCGCGCGCACGTGATCCCTGAGGTAGGCGCCGGCCACGCCATTCGCCTCGATTTTCACGCTGATCCGGTAGCGATCCTTCGAGACGGGACCTGAGAGCGAATAGCTGCGAAAGAGCGACGCGCCCCCGGCGCCTGGCCGAAGGCGGAGCACGACATATTGGCCCGGCAGCGCTTCCGGCAGCGGAGCACCGTCCGGGTCCTGCATGGTCAGCGATACGACATCAGCCGATTCCTGGTCGATCACAGTCACCTTAAGCGGCCGGAACCCGGGCGCAGCCGGGTGGGCGGCCGATTCCGGCGCGAGTCCCGCGTTGCCGTCCGACCCGCTGCGCAGCAAGGCGGCGAACGACGACCGCCAGCCAGGCGAGAGCGCCGCCATCTGCATCGCGCGTTCGAGCCGGTCGCGCGGATGCTGGGGCGAATAGAGCAGCGCGTTGACCTCGGCGACCGACATCCGCGCCTGACCCTCCTGGACCTTCACGATTTCGTCCCCGGCGCCGACCTCGCCCTCCTCGAGGACGCGGAAATAGAAACCGGGCCGCCCGCTGGAGGTCAGCAGCGCCGCCATGCGAGGCTCGTTCATCCGAATGCCGACGCGATAGCAAGTGACCCTGGGCTGAGTGACCTCGAACAGGGCGCTGCCGATCCGATAGCGGTCGCCGATATAGACGCCGGCGTCGGGCAGGCCATCGACCGTGAAGTTCTCGCCGAATTGTCCGTAGACGAAGTCGTTCCGCCGCAGCTCATCCTGCCAGTAGCGGTAGGATTCGATCTGGTAGACGAACACCGCGCGATGCTCCCCGCCGTGTCCGGCGAGATCGCCCTGACCGTCCCCGTCCACGTTCAGCTTGCGGACCCGGCGGCGTCCCTGCACCGCATCCTTCCAGACGCCGGTGCGCACCGTTCTGCCCTTCCACGCGATGTCGCGCGGCAGACCGACGTTGACCGACAGCAATCGCGCCATGTCGTCAGCCTCCTCCGGCGGGATCACAAATTATTGCGCAGGATTCCGGGCGGCCATTGGACGATGGTCTCGACGAGACGATGACGCTCGGAGATCGCTAATGTGAGCCGGTCCCAAGGCCGCCATCGCGCATTGCGAACGCATACCTTAGTATCGATGATATCATGGTCCAATAGACCGGCCATCGCGTTTTTGATTTCCCCTTTGGCGACTGCATAGGACTGTTTCATCCATTTGACGACAGGAATTCGCCATGAGCCCGCAGACGGATCTGAACTCGACTCGCACCGCCGGTTCGGCGCCAACTTCGCAAAACCCATCGAACGCCGGCACAGTCTCGACCGAGAAGAGGGGCGGCGGGCGGCGGAGGCTGTTGCTTGGCGCGGCGGGACTTATTGTCCTCGCGGCCGCCCTTTGGTTCGGCGTCCCATGGGTCCAGCTGACCCTCAACACGGTTTCGACCGATGACGCCTATGTCAATGGTCACGTCACATTTGTCGCAGCTCGGGTGCGGGGCCAGGTGGCGCGCGTCCTCGTCGACGACGACTACCGGGTGCGCAAAGGAGACCTTCTGGTCGAGCTCGACAAGGAGCCCTTTCAGATCGCCGTCGCGATCAAAAAGGCGGCTGTCGATACGGCGACGGCAGACCTTGAGGTGGCCAAGTCCAAAGTGCGCGGCATCGAAGCGGAGGCCATGAGCCGGCGCCGAGCGCTTGAGCACGCCATGGAGAACGTGGACGATCAAGTCGCCCTGCTGCACGCCAAGGTCGCCGCCGTCGATAAGACCAAAGCCCAGCTCGCGCTGGCGCAGCTTGATTTCGATCGGGCCGCGAAATTGGTGGTGACGAACGATGTCCCCCGAGAGGTGTACGACCGGCGGCAAGCGGAGTTATTGGCGGCACGCGCAGACGTTGTCGCGGCGCTGGCCGATGTCCGTCAAATCCGTGCGTCTTTGGGATTGCCGGAGCAACCCGACGAGGGAAATCTCAGCCAGGTTCCGCCCGATATCGATCAGACCTTTTCGTCGGTGCTCCAGGCGCAGGCGGCGCTGATTCAGAGTGCGGCCCAACTCGGCGTCATCCATTCGTTTGACGAGGGGCCCCGCGCCATGGTCGAGGCGTTTGTTAAAGAAGGCGACGTCAACGCCACCTTCGCCCGGCTGGCGGCGAACGCACCCGACATAAAGCAGGCCGAGGCCAACCTCGAGGTCGCCAAGCGCGACCTCGACCAGGCTGAGCTCGATCTTCGCTACTGCAACGTCCTTGCCGAGATCGATGGCGTCATCACCCGCCGAAACGTCAATCCGGGCGACAACATCCAGGTTGGCCAGGCTCTCATGGCGATCCGCTCGCTCAACGAAATCTGGGTCGACGCCAATTTTAAGGAGACCCAGCTCGGCGATCTTCGCATCGGCCAGCCGGTCGATCTCTTTGTCGACATGTATGGCGGCCGCCGTGTGTTCGAGGGCCGCATTTCCGGCTTCACCGAGGGCACCGGATCGACCTTGGCTTTGTTGCCGCCAGAGAACGCCACAGGCAACTTCGTCAAGGTGGTTCAGCGACTGCCGGTCCGGATCGACCTCGAGAACTACGATCCGGACAAGAATCCACTGTTCATCGGCACGTCGGTTGTCCCGTACGTCTACTTCAACAAGCCGCCGACTGGACCCGACGCCGGCAAGTTTTTGCAGGCGCATGAGTCTCGATCACCGACGGATGGATCGACCGCAAACCCGCCGGGCGTGACCAAGTGACCGCCGCGGCGCTGTCGCCGACGAGACCCCGGATTGCGCGAAGCCCGTGGCTGGTGGCTGTCATAGTCGTCGTGCCGGCGTTCATGGAGGTGCTCGACACCACCATTGTGCTAGTGGCGCTGCGCTATATCGCCGGAGGGCTGTCGGCTGCCGCCGATGACGCCGAGTGGGTCATCACCAGCTACCTTGCCGCCAACGCGTTCATCCTGCCGATCACAGGCTGGCTCAGCGCGCATCTCGGTCGCCGCAATTATTTCCTGGCGTCGATCGCGATATTCACTGTCAGTTCGTTGCTGTGCGGGCTGGCGGGCAGTCTGGGTCAATTGATCCTGTTCCGCGCCATCCAGGGTCTCGCGGGCGGCGGTCTGCAACCCGGCAGTCAGGGGATATTGCTGGACGCCTTCCCCCGGGAGAGGCAAGGCGTGGCCATGACTCTGTTCGGCTTTGCCGTGCTGATCGCACCCATCGTCGGTCCGAGCCTGGGCGGTTGGATTACCGACACTTACAATTGGCGCTGGTGCTTCTTGATCAACGTGCCGGTCGGCATCGTGGCGCTCGGCGCGTGTTACGCCGTGCTTCGCGATCCGGACTACCTCGTCGCCCAGCGCGAAGAGATTAGGAAAGAGCCGTTCCATTTCGACGCGATCGGTTTGTCGCTGCTGGCGATCGTCATAATCTCATGGGAAGTGATGCTCAGCAAAGGCCAGGAGTGGGACTGGCTGGGGGATCCGTTCTGGCGCGTCCAGACGCTCGTAATTTCGTTGGTGGTAGGTTTGGTCGCTTTGATCTTCTGGGAGCTGCGTCACAAGAACCCGGTGGTTAACTTCCGTGCATTCGGCGAACGCAACTTCGCCGCCTGCTGCATCATCATCTTTTGCGCCTACCTCGCGCTCTTTGCAGGCACCAAGTCGTTGCTCGGTCTGCTGCAAACCCTGTTTGGCTATGATGCGCTGAAGACCGGGTTGGTGATGTCGCCTTCCGGAATTTTCGCCGTCCTGGCAATGCCGATCGTCGGCCGCCTGATCGGCATCAAGGTGGATACGCGATGGCTGATCGGCGCAGGCCTTCTGCTTATGACAGCGGGAAACTATTGGATGTCGCAACTCAACCTCGACATCAGCCCGGACCAGGTTGTCTGGCCTCGGGTGCTCCTGGTCCTGGGGCTCTCGGTCTGTTTTGCTCCCGCGAATGTGGCAGCATATCTGTATACGCCGCTGGCGCTGCGCGGAGCCTCCATTGGCATCTTGAGTCTCCTGCGCAACGAGGGCGGCAGCGTCGGGGTGTCGCTGTCTCAGACTTTCGAAGAACGGCGCGATCAGTTCCACGTCTTGCGGCTTGGGGAGTATCTTGGCCCTTTGAACCCCGCCGCCAGCAGCTTTCTCGCCAAGGCTCAGTCGTTCTTCGTTCAACAGACCGGCGATCCAGCCGCCTCCCAGCAACTGGCGCTGCAGCAGCTCGAAAACCTGCGGCAACAGCAGGCGGCTTCGCTCGCCTATTTCGACACTTTCTGGATGGCGGCCGTGTTGACCTTTCTGGTCGCGTTCGCAGTGTTGTTTATGAAGCGTTCCGTGGCTGAGAAAGGCGCTCGGGTGGGTTCGGAATGATTTGCTGAGCCTGCGGCCGGCGACGAGTGAAAATCGACTAGGGAGCGACGATGCCTCTTGCATCGACGTGACTCCGATAACCCGATAGTACGGGCGACGCTCCTTCCGCCCCGCCTGAGCAGCCCCTTCCGGAACCGTCGCATGTCGCCCGTCCTCTTCACCCTCGGCACGCGCGGCTCGGCGCTCGCGCTCGCGCAGGCGAACGAGACGCGCCGCCTTCTTGCCGAGGCGCACGGATGGGAGGCCGAGCGGATCGCGCTTCGCGTGATCCGCACCAGCGGCGACCGGATCCAGGACCGACCGCTCGCGGAGGCTGGCGGCAAAGGCCTGTTCACGAAGGAGATCGATGCCGCGCTGCTTGCCGGCGAAATCGACGCCGCGGTTCATTCGGCCAAGGACCTGCCGTCGCTCCTGCCGCGGGGCATCGCGATTGCGGCCACCCTCGCCCGCGAGGACGTGCGCGACGCCCTCGTCTCGGCGTTGGCGGACACGATCGAGGGCCTGCCGCGGGGCGCGACATTCGGCGCCGCTTCGCTCCGACGTCAGGCCCAGGCGCTGCGCTTGAGGCCCGACCTCAAGCCCACGCTGCTGCGCGGCAATGTCGAGACCAGGCTGAAAAAGGCGGAGGCCGGCGAGGTCGGCGCGACCCTGCTCGCCCTCGCGGGCCTGAAACGGCTCAGGCTTGAGGATCGCGCCCGCGCCGTGCTCGACCTCGACGCGTTCCTGCCGGCGCCCGGCCAGGGCGCGATCGCGATCACCGCGCGCCGCGCGGACGCGAACGCGCTTTCCGCGCTCGCGTCGATCTCGCACGCGGCGACCTTGGCGGCGCTTCTCGCCGAGCGCGCGTACCTCGCCGAGCTCGAGGGCTCGTGCCGCACGCCGATCGCCGGCCTCGCGGTGATCGCGGCGGCGCAAGTAAGATTCAGGGGCGAGGTTTTGCGCCTTGACGGCTCGGAGCGCTTCGAGGTCGCCGCTCAGGGCGCTGTCGCAGACGCCGAGCGGCTTGGCCGCGAAGCCGGGCGCGAGCTCAAGGCGCGGTTGCCGGAGGGGGTGCTGGCGAGGGGCGAGTGACTGCGACGGCCGCGCCGATGTAATATCCCCGCATCGGGCAATTGGCTCGCCCGCGAACGGCTTCAATATCGGCGCAGGGTTTTCGGGCGCAATGCTTTGCGCTCTTGACGCCCCCGCCCTGTCCGCCCCATTGCATGACCCCGCGAGCCCGGGGCCCGACGCGGCGATCTTTCAGGCGAGGATGACGACCATGGCCAATGAGAAGATGATGGCGCAGATGTCGACGAAGCCCGGCTTCATCGCCGCGCTCGACCAGAGCGGCGGGTCGACCCCGGGCGCGCTGCGCCTCTACGGCATTCCTGACAGCGAATACAAAGGCGATGACGCCAAGATGTTCGAGCTCGTGCACGAGATGCGGGTCCGCATCTTCACCGCGCCCGCTTTCACCGGCGACAAGGTCATCGCCACGATCCTGTTCGAGCGCACGATGGACAGCGAGGCGAAAGGCAAGCCGGTGCCGACCTATCTTTGGGAGGAGCGCGGCGTTGTCCCGATCATCAAGGTGGACAAAGGCCTGGAAGCGGAAAGTGATGGCGTCAGCTTGATGAAGCCGATGCCGGGCCTCGACAAGCTGCTTGACCGGGCGACGAAGCTCGGCGTGTTCGGCACCAAGATGCGTTCGACCATCAACCTCGCGTCGAAAACCGGCATCGCCGCGATCGCCAAGCAGCAATTCGAGTTCGGCAAACAGATTTTGAGCCACGGACTTACGCCGATCCTCGAGCCGGAAATCTCGATCAAGAGCCCCGACAAGGCCGGGGCCGAGCGGATCTTGCTCGACGAACTGAGGAAGGGGCTCGACACGCTCCCGGCCGGCCGCAAGGTGATGTTCAAGGTGACGATACCGGAGACCCCAGACTTCTACGCGCCCTTGATCAAGGACGAGCGGGTCGTCCGCGTGGTCGCGCTGTCGGGCGGCTACACGCGGGACGACGCCTGCGCGCGCCTCGCCAAAAATCACGGCATGATCGCGAGCTTCTCGCGCGCGCTCGCCGAGGGGCTCAAGCGCTCGATGTCCGACGCCGAGTTCAACAAGGAACTCAGCGACTCCATCGACGACATCTATCAAGCGTCGACTGTCAAGGTGTAATCGATGTCCGTCAAATTCTACTACGCCTCGGGATCGCCCTACGCGTGGCGCGTCTGGCTCGCGCTCGAGCGCAAGGGCATCCCTTATCATCAGAAGACCCTCTCGTTCGACTCCGGCGATCTCAAGACGCCGGAGTTTGCGGAGCTCAATCCGCGGCGGAAAGTTCCTGTCCTGGTCGACGACGATTTCGTGATCTACGAATCTTCGGCGGTGGTCGAATATATCGAAGACCGTTGGCCCAACGGACCGGCGCTTTTCGCCCACGAACCGCGCAAGCGGGCAATCCAGCGGCGAATGGTCCGCGAGGCCGACGAGTATCTCGCCGACATCGGCACGCGTTTTGCGACCGCTCCCTCGGAAGAGGGCGCGAAGGACCTCAAGCAGGAGCTGGCCCTGTGGGAACGCGCCGCGACCGGCGACTATCTGGCTGGCGATCTTTCCGCCGCCGATCTCACCGTCTACCCTTTCATGGCGCTGTTCGTCAGAATCGCCGGCCGGCGTCCAAACTTCGTCAAGAGCGATTTCGTCGGCCCTCATCTTTCCGCCTGGATGGATCGCATGCAAGCGCTGCCGATCGTCCAGAACACCCGGCCGCCGCACTGGAAATGAGCCGCCCCGGCTAAGCCAGCCGCAATCGGGGGAGATCGCCATGAGCGCCGCGGCCAAAACGGTCTTTCTGTTCGACGTCGACAACACGCTCCTCGACAACGACCGGTTTCAGGACGATCTGAGAGCCGAGCTTAAGCGCGCGCACGGCGAGAGCGCCTCCGAGCGCTATTGGGCGATCTTTGAGCAGCTGCGCGGCGAACTGGGCTACGCCGACTATCTCGGCGCGCTCGAGCGTCTGAGAATCGAGCGCCTTCACGATCCCACGCTGTTGCCGACCGCCAACTGGATCATCGACTATCCCTTTGCCGACCGCCTCTATCCCGATGCGCTTCAGGTCGTCGAACACGTGCGGCAATGGGGGCTGCCCGTCATTCTCTCCGACGGCGACGCCGTGTTTCAGCCGCGCAAGGTCGCCCGCGCGGGCCTGTGGGACGCGTTCTCGGGCAACGTGCTGATCTACGTGCACAAGGAGAACGAACTCGCCGACGTCGAACGCTGGCATCCAGCCGCCCATTACGTCCTCATCGACGACAAGGCCCGCATCCTCGCCGCGGTCAAGGCGATCTGGGGCGACCGGGTCACGACTGTGTTCCCGAAACAGGGTCATTTTGCTCTCAACGAGCCGCCCCGGGACGGCGCGTCGGTTAATCTTGCAATCGAAAGGATCGGCGATCTGCTGAGCCGCGACCTGTCGAAGCTGACGTGCTGATTTCTGTTAATTCGCAAAATTGAGCGTTCTGTTTTCGTCGAAAGCGACGCTTACGTGCAATTGATCTCTAACGGTTCGAGGAAGAGCATCGCGTCCGGACTTAGTTCCTCTCCTCCGCGGACTATCGACATGCGCCCTTGTTTCACCGCCCTCATGGGACAATCCGCCGCGCGCTCCGCGGCCGGGCCGAGACTGGACAAGTTTCGGCAGTCCGGTTAGCGAAGAGGAAAGCGGCGCCGGGCCAATAGGACACGGGGACCGAGAAGGACTGTCGATGGACTATCAGCGGAGCTTCAAGGAGGCGACGGCGCGCCTGAAGGCGGAAGGGCGCTATCGCATCTTCGCCAATCTTGAGCGCGACGCGCGGAGGTTTCCGTTTGCCCAATGGCGCCCCACGGGCGCCGAGAATGACCCGCGCGAAGTGACCGTATGGTGCTCGAACGATTATCTCGGCATGGGCGGCCATCCCGACGTGATCGAGGCCTCGGTCAGCGCCGCGCGGTCCTATGGCGCCGGGGCCGGCGGCACCCGCAACATTTCCGGCACCCACAACCCGATCGTCGAGCTCGAGGCGGAGCTTGCCGACCTGCACGGCAAGCAGGCGGCCCTCGCCTTCACCTCCGGCTGGATCTCCAACCTGGCGGCGATTTCGACCATCGCCGGCCTTCTGCCCAATTGCCTCATTCTCTCCGACGCGCTGAACCACAATTCGATGATCGAGGGCGTCAAGCGCTCGGGCTGCGAGAAGCGGGTGTGGCGGCACAATGACGTGGGTCACCTCGAGGCGCTGCTCGCCGCCGAGCCGATCGGCCGCGCCAAGCTTATCGTGTTCGAGAGCCTCTACTCGATGGACGGCGACATCGCGCCGATCGCCGCGATCGTGGCGCTGGCCGAGAAATACAACGCCCTCACCTATATCGACGAGGTCCATGCGGTCGGCCTCTATGGGCCCCGCGGCGGGGGGTTGAGCGAGCGGGAGGGCATCGCCGCCCGCATCGACGTGATCGAGGGCACGCTTGCCAAGGGCTTCGGCTCGCTCGGCGGCTATATCGCGGCGAGCGAGGCGATCGTCGACG
>Ga0335076_10008815_pt1 | contig 10181 bp, 7 predicted proteins | sample Lox_Sample_25_FD_206717 | JGI IMG/M metagenome (GOLD analysis project Ga0335076, IMG submission 206717) | Soil microbial communities from Loxahatchee National Wildlife Refuge, Florida, United States - Lox_Sample_2.5 | ecosystem: Environmental > Terrestrial > Soil > Wetlands | place: USA: Florida...
AGGCACCGAGCGAGGTCTGGCCGCTGAAATCAACCGGCTCGCCGTCCTCCTGCGCGCGCCGCTCATCCTCGCCGAAGTCGAACTCGAGCTTCCAGTTGCGGATCTCTTCGTCGTAGACCAGCCGCAACTCGGCACTGAACGGCCAGCCCGCCTTCGAGCGAAAGCCCTCGAGCGGGCCGATCTTCTTGTTCTTCAGAAAGGCCTCGGCCTCGGCGATCTCGAAGCTGCGCCCGCCAGGGATCTTGGTGATGCTGAACTCGCATGCCTCGCATGCGAAGCGGCGGTAGTTCTCCTTCACCACGCCGCCACAGTTGGGGCACGGCGTGGCCAGCGTCGCATAGTCGCCGGGGATGGTGTCGCGGTCGTATTCCTTGGCCTTGCGCACGATGCGCTCGGCCATCGCGGCCACGTCCTTCATGAACGCGTCGCGCGCGAGGCGGCCATGCTCCATCTCGGCCAGGCGATGTTCCCAGTCGCCGGTCAGCTCGGGCTTGGTGAGGTCCTCGACGTCGAGGCCGCGCAGCAGCGTCATCAGCTGGAACGCCTTGGCGGTGGGCACCAGCTCGCGCCCGTCGCGCAGCATGTACTTCTCGAGGATCAGCCCTTCGATGATCGCCGCGCGCGTGGCCGGCGTGCCGAGGCCCTTGTCGTGCATCGCCGCGCGCAGCTCGTCGTCCTCGATCAGCTTGCCGGCGCCTTCCATCGCCGACAGCAGCGTCGCCTCGGTGTAGCGCGGCGGCGGTTTGGTCTTCAGCGCCAGCACATCGACCTCGACGTTGCGCACGGTCTCGTCGGGCAGCACCGGCGCCAGGTTGGCGTCTTCGTCCTGCGCTTCCTTGCCGTAGACCGCCTGCCAGCCGGGGTTGACCAGCACGCGGCCGTTGGTCTGGAAGCTGTGCGCGCCGACGGTGGTGATGCGGGTGGTGAGCAGGTACTCGGCCGGCGGAAAGAACACCGCGATGAAGCGCTTGACCACCAGGTCGTACAGCTTGGCCTCGGCCTCGCTGAGGTGCGTCGGCGTCTGCAGCGTCGGGATGATCGCGAAGTGGTCCGACACCTTGGCGTTGTCGAACACCCGCTTGCTCGGCCTCACGTAGTCGGCCTTCAGTGCCTGCCTGGCGTGCTTCGCGAGCTCGCGCATCGGCCCCGGCAGGTCGCCCTCGGCCAGCACGGCAAACGTCTTCTTCACCGTGCTCAGATAGTCCTCGGGCAGCGCGCGCGAATCCGTCCGCGGATAGGTCAGCGCCTTGTGCCGCTCGTACAGCGCCTGCGCCAGCGACAGCGTGGTCTTGGCCGAGAAGCCGAAGCGGCCGTTGGCCTCGCGCTGCAGCGTGGTCAGGTCGTACAGCAGCGGGCTGCTCTGCGTGCTGGGCTTGCTCTCTTCGCTGACGCGGCCGTTCTGCCCGCGCACCGCGTCGGCGATCGCCTGCGCGTCGCGGGCGTTCCACAGCCGGTCGGCGCGGGCCTCGGGATCGTCCTCGTTCCTCTTGAACTTGGGGTCGAACCACTTGCCCTCGTAGGTGCCGGCCTTGGCGAGGAAGCTCGCCTTGACTTCCCAGTAGTCGCGCGCCACGTGCCTGCGGATCTTCTCCTCGCGCTCGACCACGATCGACAGCGTCGGCGTCTGCACGCGGCCGACGGTGGTGAGGAAGAAGCCGCCGTCGCGCGAGTTGAACGCGGTCATCGCGCGCGTGCCGTTGATGCCGACCAGCCAGTCGGCCTCGGAACGGCTGCGCGCGGCGTCGGCCAGGCCGTGCATCTGGGCGTCGCTGCGCAGCTCGTCGAAGCCGTCGCGGATCGCCTGCGGCGTCATGCTCTGCAGCCACAGCCGCCGCACCGGCTTGTGGGCCTGCTTGCCGGCGTCGGCGAACTGCACGATCAGGCGGAAGATCAGCTCGCCCTCGCGGCCGGCGTCGCAGGCGTTGATGAGCTCGGTGACGTCCTTGCGCCTGACCAGCTTGACCACCGCGTTCAGGCGCGACTTCGACTTGTCGATCGGCGCCAGGTCGAAGTGCGGCGGCACCACCGGCAGGTGGGCGAAGCTCCATTTGCCGCGCTTGACGTCATACGCCTCCGGCGCCTTGATCTCCACCAGGTGGCCCACCGCCGAGGTGACGATGTAGCGCTCGTTCTCGAAATGGTCGGCGTGCTTGTCGAACTTGCCCGCCGCCGGCGTCAGCGCGCGCACGATGTCCTGCGCCACGCTGGGCTTCTCCGCAATGATCAGTGACTTGCTCATTCTCGAATGGGTGTCTCGGGGCTTGCCTACAATGCCCGGTCTCGCGCGCGCACGCACACGCACGCGCGCGCGCCTGATTTCAATGTACCCAATGAACTCGACCCACCGCCGCCAAGCCCGCATCTCGCGCAAGCCAGCCTCCCGAAAGACCGCTGCCGCCTCCGCCACCGGCCGCCGCATCCAGGTGCGCCGCTCCGGCGTGCACGGACGCGGCGTCTATGCGATCCGCCCGATCCCCAAGGGCGAGGTGATCATCGAATACAAGGGGCAGATGATCACGTGGAAGCAGGCGGAGAAACGCCATCCGCACGACCCGAAGGACCCGGACCACACGTTCTTCTTCCACATCGACGAAGAGCACGTGATCGACGCCAACGTGGGCGGCAACGCGGCGCGCTGGATCAACCACGCCTGCAACCCCAACTGCGAGTCCGACGTCGACGAGGAACGCTACCGCGTGTTCATCAAGGCGCTGCGGGCGATCAAGCCGGGCGAAGAGTTGTTCTACGACTACGGGCTGGTGCTCGACGAGCGCTACACGCCGAAAGTGAAAAAACAGTTTGCATGTCGTTGCGGTGCGCGCGACTGCCGTGGCACGATGCTCGCGCCCAAGCGCTAGCCGTCGCCCAGCCCGAGGCCGTGGTGGTGATCACCCGGCAGCCTGTCAGCCATGCAAGAGAGCGTCGTCCAGTCGTGGAACACCGAGCCGCTGTGGCGCGAGCTGACGGCGCTGTTGCCGGGGCTGGCGATCGAGGTGGTGGCGCGCTGCGAGTCGACCAACACGGTGTTGGTGGAGCGGGCGCGGCGATCCAGCGGCCAGGCCGACGCCGCGCCGTCGCGGCCCGGTGAGCTCGAGCCACCGATCAGCGGGCCGATGCCGCTGCTGGAGGCCACGCGGCACGGGCGCCGCGCGGGTGACACGCAGCCGTGTCTCTTGGTGGCCGAGCAGCAGACGCGTGGCCGCGGCCGCTGGGGCCGCAGCTGGCACTCCACCGCGGGCGCTTCGCTGACCTGTTCGCTGGCACTGCCGTTCACGCCGCCCGACTGGTCGGGGCTGTCGCTGGCGATGGGCGTCGCGCTCGCCGACGCGCTCGATCCGCACGGGCCGCGCGAGGGCGCCGCGTCGATTGGCCTCAAGTGGCCCAACGACCTGATGCGCATCGAGCCGGGCAGCGACGCGCCCCGCAAGATGGGCGGCATCCTGGTCGAGTCGGTGCCGGTGGGTCGACGCCGCATGGCGGTGATCGGCCTCGGGTTGAACATCGCTGCGCAGCCGGTGGCCGAGGCGCAGACCGGCTTCGCCTGCCTGCAGGAGTTCGAGCCCGGCATCGACGCGCCGCACGCACTGGCCCGCATCGCCCGGCCATGGGTCGACGCGGTGCTGCAGTTCCAGCGCGACGGCTTCGCGCCGTTCAAGGCCCGCTTCGAGCGCCGCGACTGCCTGCGGGGCCGCGTCGTCACCACCACGCTCGACGACCTGCCGCAGGGTGTGGCCGAAGGCGTCGACGACAGCGGCGCGCTGCGGCTGCGCGTCGGCCCGTCGCTGCGCACGGTGGGCGTGGGCGACGTCAGCGTGCGTTCGTCGAGTGAGCCGCCGCCGTGATGCGGAGCCTGCTCATCGCGCTGGTGGTGGCCAACCTGCTGGTGCTCGCCTGGTCGTACGACCTGGTGCCGGGCTTCCCGCGCGGCCGCGAGCGCGAGCCCGAGCGGCTGAAGCAGCAGGTGCGTCCCGACGCGGTGCAACTGATCACGCCGACGGCCGCGAGCGCCGCCCTGCAGGCGGCGGCCGCGCAACGCACGAACGGCGGCGCGCCGGCGCCGGCCGTGCCCGCCAGTACACCGGCAGAGGGCGAGGCCACCGTGTGCCTCGAAGCCGGCCCGCTCGCCACCACCGAAGTGGCCGCCGCCGAACGCACCCTGCGCGCGCTGAACCTGTCGTCGCTCGAATGGACCCAGCAGCGCTCCGAGCGCGGCGGCGCCTACCTGGTCTACCTCGGCCGCTTTGCCGACGACGCCGCGCTGGCGCGGCGCCGCGACGAGTTGCGGCGCCAGCAACTGAACGTCGACAGCGTGCGCAACTCGCCCGACCTGCAGCCGGGACTTCAATTCGGCCGCTACGACACCCGCGCCGCCGCCGACGCGGCACTGGCCCAGGTGGTGCAGCAGGGCGTCAAGGCGGCGCGCGTGGTGGTCGTCAGCAGCCCGGTGGTGGTGACGCTGCTGCGCGTGGAGCGCGCCAACGGCGAGACGGCGGCGCGGCTGACGCAGCTGAGCCTGCCGCCGAGCGGCGCCGGCTTCAGGCCCTGCGCGGCGCCGCCATGAACACGGCCAGCGCGAGCAGGCACAGCCACAGCGCGCTCAGCGCGCCCGCGCCGTTGCCGTCGGCCTCGACTTCCGAAGGCACGTTCGGCGAGGCCTGCGGCGAGGCCGCCGAGGCGGCGGCGAGCTCCGGGTTGTCGAGCACCTCGGCGGCACGCGCGGGCCGCACGTAGGCCGACGGATCGCGGGCGTAGAACAGCGCCTGTTCGGCGTCGAGCATGCCGGCGCCGCAGGTGTCGGCGCCGCACAGGCAGCTCGCCGCGTTGGCGGCGCCGCACCGGGCCAGCCAGGGCGACTGCACGTGCGGCCGCGACGACTTCGTGAGGCCGGCGACGAGCTGATCGACCGTCAGCGCGGGGTTGACCGACAGCATCAGCGCCGCAGTGCCGGCGACGATCGGCGCCGCGAAGCTGGTGCCGAAGCTGCGCGCGTAGTTGCCCGCGCCCGGCGCCGTGCTGCCGGCGTTGTACAGCGTGAGCAGGCCGCCGTCGGTGAGCAGCGGGCCCCACGGGCCGCCGACATCGTCGCCGCCGACGGTGGCCAGCGTGACCTCGGGGCCGAAGCTCGAGTAGTGGGCCTTGAAGCCATCGCGGTTGAGCGCCGCCACCGCCACCACGCCACGGCAGTTGGCCGGCCGCGTGACGGCGCCTTGCGTGTTGCCGGCGGCGGCCACCACCAGCACGCCGCGCGCCCGCAGCTCGTCGATCGCGCCCTGGTAGGCGCGGCTGCACGGCTTGTTGCCGCCGAAGCTGAGGTTGATCACGCGCACCGGATGCTGGTTGCGCGGCAGCCAGCCGCGGCCACTGCTGACCAGCAGGCCCGCGGCCCAGCGCATGCCGTCGACGATGTCGGCCACCTCGGCACCGCACTTGCCCGCCACCCGCACCGGCACGATGCGTGCGTTCCAGCCGACCGCGGCGACGCCTTCGTTGTTGTCGGTGCGCGCGGCGAGGATGCCGCTGACGATCGTGCCGTGCCACGAGCTGTCGTGGCTGGCGCACTGCGTGAGCGAATCGTCCGCGCGGTCGGCGTCGGTGACCCAGTCGCCGGGATCGCTGGGGTCGGTGTCGCGGCCGTTGCCGTCGTTGGCCATCGCCGGGTCGCTCACCATGTCGGCGCCCGGCAGCCACGCGCCCTGCAGCTCCGGGTGCGCGGTGATGCCGGTGTCGAGCACGGCCACCGGCACCGCGGCGCTGCCGGTGCTCATCGACCACGCCCGCTGCATGTTGGGCACGCCGCGCAGCCGGGCGTCGATCTGGTTGGCGTCGCTACCGCCGGCGGGCTGTAGCCACCACTGTCCGGCGGTGCCGGGGAAGAATGGGTCGCTCGGCGTCGTGCTCTGCTGCAGCGACTCGCGGTCGTTGGGCTCGGCCCATGCCACCTCGGGCGACGCGCGCAGCTGCTCGAGCATCGTCTCGGTCTCGGTGCTCGACAGCGAGCGCTGGAAGTCGAGCACGTAGGCGGCGCGACCTTGCGGCCGCAGCGCCGGAGCGCCCTGGGCCGCGGCGGCGTTGGCCAGGCCCGCCGCCGCGATCACCCGCTGCAACCGTTCGCGCTGCACGGCGCCGGGGTCTTCGCGCAGCGCCAGCGTGGTGACGTCACGCGTGGGCTCGGTGTGCTCCGGCGCGTCGCGCAGCTCGACGATCAGGCCGCGCGGCGGCGGCGCCGCCAATGCCGCGGCGGCCAACAGACAGGCACAAAGCGGAGCGAAGAGAACAGTGCGCAACACGCGGCGCGTGCCAGCGCGGAGGTCGGGCCACGCGGCCCGTGTCATCGGCGTCGCGGCCGCGCGCGCAACACCGCACGCGTGCGCGCAGCGCTGCAAGGGCAGCGGTGCGTCGCGTTAGCGCGGGGGACGACAGCGAGCGTGGCCACAGAAGTTCACCGTGGCGCGAGTATCGGCATCGCCCTCGCAGCGGGACACCCTCAAACAGGCGGTGGCGCAACACCGTGCGCCCTACAGGCTAGGGAGCAGTTGGCGCCGCGGCGCCTGCGCTTGTTACCGCCGACGCGGGCGCAGCGCGGCCACCGCCAGGCCGAGGCCGAGCAGCCAGGCCAAGGACATGGTGCCGCCACCACCGCCACTGGACGGTGGGCTGGTGGTGGGTGTCGCGGCCGTCACGACGAGCGTCTTCGACGCCGGCGCGCCGCCACCGCTGTCGGTGACGTCGAGCCGCACGCTGAACGTGCCGCCGCCCGTCGTCGTGACCACGGCACTGGCAGCCGTGGCAGGTTGCACGAGAGTCGCAATGCCACCGGCGTCGACCATCGTCCAGGCGTAGCCGGTGATGGTCTTGCCGGTCCCGGGCACGGAGGTCGAGCCGTCGAGCGTGACGCTGGCCCCGGGCGCCGGTGCGGCCGGCGTGGCAAAGGCCACGGCTTGCGTGGTCGCCGGCGCCGGTACCGCAAGCACCGCGGCGCGCACATCGAGCATGCCGGCGCCGCAGGTGCTGGTGGTGCAGTAGCACTCCAGTTGCTGGCTGCCGTTGGGCGCCACGCACATCGTCGTGCCCACCGTGCCGCCGCTCGTTGGAAACGCGCGTGCGGAAGATTGCAGCGTCGAGCGCACCTGGGCCGGCGTCAACGTCGGGTTGACCGACAGCATCAGCGCCGCGGTGCCCGACACCATCGGTGCCGAAAAGCTGGTGCCCACCGAGATGTTGAAGCTGTCGCTGTAGGTGTTGGTGGCCGGTGTCGTGGTGCCGGTGTTGGTGGCCGTGAGGATCGGATACAGGCACGGATCGGACGCCAACGGGTTGACGCAATTGCCTGCCGGCGCCGAGATCGCGATCTGCGGCCCGATGTCGGAAAAGCCGACCTTCGTACCCGAGTGGCGCAGCCCGCCGACGCCGATGGCACCGGTGCAATTGGCCGGCTGGCCCACCGCGAGGCCGGCGTCGTTGCCCGCCGACACGACGACGTTGGCACCGGCGTTGGTGACCGCGGTCATCGCATCCTGGTAGCTCTGGGCACAGCTCGTCGTGGCCGAACCCAGGCTCATGTTGAGCACCTTGGCCGGGAACGGGTTTGCCGGTCCGGTGCCGAAGGCGCTCGGGATGTTGATGCCCGCGGCCCAGTACATGCCGGCGACCACGTCGGACTGGAAGCCGCCGCACTTGCCGAGCACGCGCACCGGCAGGATGCGCACGTTCCAGCCGACGCTGGCCATGCCGACGCCGTTGTTGGTGGCCGCGCCGATCAATGCCGAGGTCTGCGTGCCGTGCCAGCTGCTGTCGCCGATGTCGCAGTTTTGCAGTGGGCCGTTGGCCTGCGTGGACTCGGCGCTGGTGACCCAATCGCCCGGGTCCGATGCGTCGGCATCGCGGCCATTGCCGTCGTTGGCCGAGGCGAACGAGCCGTCGGGGTCGGCCGACACGAAGTCGTAGCCCGGCAGCAGCTTGCCCGCGAGGTCGGGGTGATCGGGCCGCACGCCGGTGTCGAGGACAGCGACGACGACGGCGGGCGACCCTTTGGTCGTGTCCCAACCCGTCTGGGCGTCGATGGCCGACACGAACGTGGCCGTCGGTGGGCGCAGATACCACTGGCCGACCGTGGGCGTGACGTTGGCCGCCTGATTGTCGGCGTAGCGCGGGTCGCTCGGCACGGCGGTGAAGTGCACGCGCTCGTCGACCTCGGCGTACTCGACGTCGGGGTCGGCCTGCAGGCGCGCCACCAGCGCCGCCGACGACATGTCGCGCGCATGCAGCACCTGGGTGCGCGGCGCGATCATGAAGCCGTCGCGCAACACGAGGCCGAGCCGCTGAGACAGCCGCGCCGCGTGCTGCACGACCACGCGATCCGGGTCGCGCGCCGACAGCGTGCTCTCGCGCATCAGCGCGCCGTCGGCCTTGTACTTGACGATCACGCGCGCATGGCGCGTGTCGACCACGGGGGTCGACGCCGCGCGCAGGCCGGCGCCCTGGGCGTTGGCGACCGTCGGCGCGCCGCCCAGCGCGGGCAGCGCCAGCACGGCGAGCGCCCCCAGGGCCTTGGCGATGCGGCGGTGCTTCATCTTCAACGACGTCATGGTGTGCTCTCGAGGCTATGGGCTCGCCCGAAGTCCGCGCGGGCGGCTCAGCGCGACTGCTCGCGCGTGGGCTTGATGGGAATCTTCTGGCGCGTCGTCGGGTTCTCGGCATCGACCCCGAGCGCGAACGTGCGGTCGTTGGCGATGCGCTGGGCCGCCTCGCGGCAGGTGACCACGTCGGGGCACACCAGCACCATGCGGTACTTGCCGCCGCCGAGGTCGTCGGCATCGCGGATCGGTACCTTGGCCAGATTCTCCGCGTGGATCTTCGCCTCGCCCGGGGTGGGATAGTCGCGCTGCGTGGTGATCACGATGCGCAGGTCGGGCGGCGGCACGGCAGGAATCGGGGCGTTGAGGGTGTCGCAGCCGATCAGCGGCAACGCCGCCAACAGCAGGCCATGGCGCCAGGGAATCGTCGTGACCATCTTGCAAGCCTATCGGAAAGTCCGCCGCACAATCGTGTCCCCGCGTAAGGGCCACACCCCACAACGCAAGAGCCGCCTCGACGGCGGCTCTTCACGTCACACCCTCGCACGCCCCAGTCAGCGGGCGTTCAGCAAAGTCACCTCGCCGACATCAGCGCGACGGTGGTGTCGAGCATGCGGTTGCTGAAGCCCCATTCGTTGTCGTACCAGGCGAGCACCTTGACCAGGTTGCCGTTGGTGACGCGCGTCTGCGGCGCGTCGAACACCGAGGAGCGGCTGTCGTGGTTGAAATCGCTCGATACCAGCGGCTCGGTGTTGTAGCCGAGGATGCCGTTCAGCGCGGCGCTGGCCGACGCCTCCTTGACGATCGCGTTGACCTCGTCCTTGGTGGTGTTGCGCGCCGCGACGAAGGTGAGGTCGACCACCGACACGTTGATGGTCGGCACCCGCATCGCGAAGCCGTCGAGCTTGCCGTTGAGCTCGGGCAGCACCAGGCCCACCGCGGCCGCGGCGCCGGTCTTGGTGGGGATCATGTTCATCGCCGCCGCGCGCGCGCGGTGCAGGTCCTTGTGGTAGACGTCGGTCAGCACCTGGTCGTTGGTGTAGCTGTGGATGGTGGTCATCAGTCCCGACACGATGCCGAGCTTGTCGTGCATCACCTTGGCCACCGGCGCCAGGCAGTTGGTGGTGCAGCTGGCGTTGGAGATCACGGTGTGCGACGCCTTCAGCACGCCGTGGTTGACGCCGTAGACGACGGTGGCGTCGACGTCCTTCTCGCCCGGCGCGCTGATGATCACCTTCTTCGCGCCCGCCTCGACGTGCGCACCGGCCTTGGCCTTGCTGGTGAACAGGCCCGTGCACTCGAGCACCACGTCGACCCCGAGCGCCTTCCACGGCGCCTCGGCGGGGTTGCGCACCGCCAGCACCTTGATGCGGTCGCCGTTGACCACGAGGTTGTCGCCGTCGGCCGCCACCGTCCCCGGGAACTTGCCGTGCGCGGTGTCGTACTTGGTGAGATGCACGTTGGTGGCGACGTCGCCGAGGTCGTTGACGGCGACGATCTGCACGTCCTTGCGGCCCGCCTCGTACAGCGCGCGCAGGATGTTGCGCCCGATGCGGCCGTAGCCGTTGATCGCGACTTTGATGGTCATGAGCGAATCTCCGAGAGTGA
>Ga0335076_10008817_pt1 | contig 10179 bp, 5 predicted proteins | sample Lox_Sample_25_FD_206717 | JGI IMG/M metagenome (GOLD analysis project Ga0335076, IMG submission 206717) | Soil microbial communities from Loxahatchee National Wildlife Refuge, Florida, United States - Lox_Sample_2.5 | ecosystem: Environmental > Terrestrial > Soil > Wetlands | place: USA: Florida...
GAGGCGCGCGTATTCCTTGTACGTCGGATAGCTCGACGAGCGCACCGAGTGCTGCAGCTTCGCGACGGAATCGGGCGTCCACATGTGCGCCTCGCCGCGGATGCGGTAGGCGTAGTCGCCGCCTGCATCCAGCTGGTCGCGATAAAGCGGCGCGTCGGAGTACGCGAGGCGATGCAGGCGCACCGCTTCCTCGGCCACTTGCGCGAGGCCCACGCCTTCCACGGCCGTGGGCGTGCCCGTGAAGTACCTCTCGACGAACTTCTCCTCGAGGCCCACGGCCTCGAAGATCTGCGCGCCGCAGTACGACTGGTAGGTGGAGATGCCCATCTTCGACATCACCTTGAGCAGCCCCTTGCCGACAGCCTTGATGTAGCGCTTGACGATCTCCTTCTCGTCCACCTTCTGCGGCAGGCCCTCGCGCAGGTCCAGCAGCGTGGCGAACGCGACGTTCGGATGGATCGCCTCCGCCCCGAAGCCCGCGAGGCACGCGAAGTGGTGCACCTCGCGCGCGCTTCCGGTCTCCACGACGAGGCCGCAGCGCGTGCGCAGGCCCGCGCGCACCAGGTGATGGTGCACGGCGGCCGTGGCGAGCAGCGCCGGGATCGGGATCTGCCTGGCCGAGAGGTCGCGGTCGGTGAGGATGATGATGTTGGTGCCCTTGCGCACCGCGTCCTCGGCATCGGCGCAAAGCTGCGCGAGCGCGGGCTCCATGCCATCCGCTCCCCAATCGGCCGGATAGCACATGGAGAGGATCTCGCTCTTGAAGTGCCCCTGCGTGAAGGTCGACGCGCGCCGCAGCTTCTCCATGTCCTCGAAGGTGAGGATCGGCTGCGAGACCTCGAGGCGCATCACGGGCTCGGTCTGGTCCGGCGAGAGCAGGTTGGGCCGCGGGCCGATGAAGGACACCAGCGACATCACGAGCTGCTCGCGGATCGGATCGATCGGCGGGTTGGTGACCTGCGCGAAGAGCTGGCGGAAATACGCGTAGAGCGGCTTGGGGCGGTTGGAGAGCACCGCGAGCGGCGCGTCGTCGCCCATGGATCCGATGGGTTCCTCGCCGGTGACGGCCATGGGCGTCATCAGCATGCGCAGGTCTTCCTGCGTGTAGCCGAAAGCCTGCTGGCGGTCGAGGAGCTTGTCGGTGTCCGGCGTGGGAATCTCCCAGGGCGTGGGGATGTCCTCGAGGCGGATCTGCGTGCGATCGAGCCAGTCCTGGTACGGGCGTTGCGCCGCGAGGTCGCGCTTCAACTCGTCGTCCGAGACGATGCGGCCGTGCTCGATGTCCACCAGCAGCATCTTGCCCGGCTGCAGGCGCCACTTCTTGACGATCCTCTCCTGCGGGATGTCGAGCACGCCCATCTCCGAGGACATGACGATCAAGTCGTCGTCGGTGATGAAGTAGCGCGCGGGGCGAAGGCCGTTCCTGTCGAGCGTGGCGCCGATGAACTTGCCGTCGGTGAAGGCGACGGCCGCCGGCCCGTCCCACGGCTCCATCAGCGCGGCATGGTACTCGTAGAACGCGCGGCGCTTGGCGTCCATGAGCGGATTGCCCGCCCACGCCTCGGGGATCATCAGCATCATCGCGTGGGCGATCGGATAGCCGCCCATCACGAGGAGCTCGAGCGCGTTGTCGAAGGACGCCGAGTCCGACTGCCCGTCGTAGATGAGCGGCCAGATCTTGTCCAGGTCCTCGCCCAGCAGCTTCGAGTGGATCGTGGCCTGGCGCGACTTGATCCAGTTCAGGTTGCCCCGGAGCGTGTTGATCTCGCCGTTGTGCGCGATGAAGCGGAACGGATGCGCGAGGTCCCACGTGGGGAACGTGTTGGTGGAGAAGCGCTGGTGCGCGAGGCACAACGCCGACACGAAGCGCTTGTCGGAAAGGTCGGTGAAGAACTTGCCCACCTGCTCGGCGAGCAGCATCCCCTTGTAGACGATGGTGCGATGGGAGAACGAGGGCACGTAGAAGTCGTGCGCGTTGGAAAGCCCCAGCGCGCGGATCGCGTGGCCCAGGGCCTTGCGGATGATGTAGAGCTTGCGTTCGAACGCGTCGCGATCGAGGCTGCCCCGGCCCGCGCCCACGAACACCTGGCGGATGACGGGCATGGTGCCGCGCGCCGTATCGCCCAGCGAGGAATCGTCCACGGGCACGTCGCGCCAACCGAGCAGCACCTGGCCCTCGTTGGCGATGGCGCGCTCGATCTCGCGCTTGCATGCGGCGCGCGCCGCGGGGTTGCGCGGCAGGAACACCATGCCCACGCCGTACGCCCCGGCCTTCGGCAACCTCACGTCCTTCTTCGCCATCTCTTCGCGGAAGAAGGCGTCGGGAATCTGGACCAGCAGGCCCGCGCCGTCGCCGTGCAACGGATCGGCTCCCGTCGCCCCGCGGTGGCGGAGGTTGTTCAGGATGGTGAGGCCCTTCTCGACGATGTCGTGGGACTTGCGGCCCTTGATGTGCGCGACGAAGCCCACGCCGCAGGCATCGTGCTCGTTGCGCGGATCGTAGAGTCCCTGCTTTTCCGGGGGGAAGCCCGCCTGCCCTTGCATCAGAAGCACCTCACACGCGAATGGTAGCGACGTCCCCGCGCGAACGGGGATTCGGTACGTAACTTCTTCGGGCTTTTGGCGCCGGGCCACGGGATGCCGCTTGTGGCGGCGCGCGACCTGCCATCCTATCGCAGGCCTCGCTGCACTGCAATAAAATGCGGCCCCATGGCCCTTGGCGGCAATCGCTGGATTCCGTCCCGGCGTTCATGCGTAGAATCGCGCCTATGACCCGACCCACGAACCCGCTCGCGACCCTCCTCGCCGCCCTCGCACTCGTCGTCGTCGCCGGGCTGAGCGCCTGCAGCGGCGCCGTCGGCGGGCCGCCCACGGTGAACGATCCGACCCGCATCACGATCCTTCCGGCGGGCACCACCGCCGCTCCGGTCACCGCGTATTCGGGGCTGCCCACGACGTTCACGATCTCCGGCGGAACGGGCGCGTACATCGTGAGCTCGGACAACCAGGCGATCGTTCCGATCTCGGGGCCGATCAACGGCACGCAGTTCACGATCGTCCCGAACCCGGTGCTGGCGAGCACGACCGTGACGATCACGGTGCGGGACACGGGCACCGCCCCCACGGCGAGCTCCACGATCACGGTCCAGCCCGGCACGGTCGCGAACAGCATCACAATCACGCAAGCCCAGCCCCAGCCGGCCGGCTGCACGGCGCCGCTCATCTGCTCGGGGAGCGACGCGCTGGTCTCGGCCACCCTGTCGCAGGGCGGCATCCCGCTGGCGGCGCGCGGGGTGCGATTCGACGTGCTCGCGGGCAGCTTCAGCTTCGTGACCACCGATCCGGTCAGCGGATTGGACACGCTCGCCACGACGGTGACTGTCAACACCGACGAGACCGGCAAGGTCGTCGCGCGAATCCGCGTTCCGGCCAATGCGCCCAACCAGACGGCGCTGCTGCAGATCACGGACCTGGGAACGGGCACGTACCAGCGTGCGAGCTTCATCATCGCGCAATCGACGGGATCGAGCCCGGGCTTCATCGTGGTGCCCGACACGATCGTCTTCCAGGGCACGCTCACGAGCCAGTGCGCTGGCACGGACGTGAAGGCGGCCGTGTACGTCTACGGCGGCATCCCGCCGTACTCGGTGTCCACGACCAGCTCGGGCTTCACGGTCTTCCCGAACAGCGTGGCGGCGAGCGGGGGCTCGTTCACGGTGACGCCCAACGGAACCTGCGTGGGCAGCCAGTCGGGCACAACGGTGACCGGCGCCCCGATCATCGTCGCCGATTCGTCGGGCCACACGGCGACGACGACTGCGGCGAACATTGCGGGGGCGACGGTCGTACAAGCCCTCACCGCGGCGCCGACGACAATATCGCTCACGAGTTGCAGCACGGCCGCGACATTCACGATCGCCGGCGGCATCTCCAACCACTACTTCGTGAGTACGGGCAGCGACGCGCTCACCGTGACGGTCTCTGGAAACACGGCTACGGTGATGCGACGAAACCCGTCGCCGGCGCAGGTGCCGGATCTCACCGCGACGCCGCCCGGGGCTAGCGTGAACGTCGGCGTCTCCGATGGCCAGACCACGACCAGCGTGACGGTCATTCTGGTCGATCCGGGCGGGGACGGAACCTGTCCGTAGGACACCGCGGAAAACCATAATGCTGCGCCGCAGCATCGTCCCGCAGCGCCTCAAAATCGGTGCTTGCGCGAAACTGCAAGTTGCGCTTTAATAAAGCTCGATAACCCGCTGACTTTCTGGGAAAAGTGTCGGCGGGGCCCAACAAGGGACCCAAAGAAGGGGACTACATCGTGAATTTCAATCTTCCGACTCGCTACGTCCTCGCCATCGTCGCCTCGCTGGTACTGGCGGCCTGCGGAGGCGGTGGCGCGCAGACGAACCCGAACCAGGGCGGTGCGCTCAACCTGCTGCCGACCGCGGCCACGTTCTACGCGGGCGTGCCGTACACCATGACGATCTCGGGTGGCCGCGCTCCGTACTCGCTCACGTCGAGCGAGGCTTCGGTGCTGCCGGTTCCGAGCATCGTGAACGGCAATACGTTCCAGGTCGTCGGCGCGAACCCGGGCGTGATCGACACGGGTCTCCCGGTCGGCGCGCTTCCCGTGAAGACCGTGACGGTCACGGCACGGGACTCGGCGGGCCAGGGCCCGGTCACCGCGTCCGTGCAGGTCGCGCAGAACTTCCTCACGAGCTACGTCGTGAACTTCGGCACCACGACGTGCCCGGCGCCCACCGGATCGACCTCGACGGCCGTCACGCCTTGCGCGGGCGGCGATACGGTCATGTCGCTCGATGCGGTGATCGCGGGCAACAAGGTCGGCGACGCGCTGTTCCAGTTCGACGTGGTCACGGGCACGATGGGATTCGTGAACCCGATCGGCTCCAATACGGTCACGCAAAGCTTCCAGGCGACCTCGGACCACCAGGGCATCGTCACCGCGATCGTGCGCGTGCCGTCGGGCACTCCGGCGCAGATCGGCATGATCCGCGTGACGCACGTGGCCTCCGGGGTCAGCAACACGTTCTCGTTCCTGATCGAGCCGGGCGCGACGGCCGCGCTGGCGGCATTGCCCGCCACGTTCTCCTTCACCGGCACCAATGGCACCACGTGCGGCACGGGTTCGGGCGACTTCTTCGTCACGGGCGGCACGCCGCCGTATTCGGCGGCGAGCAGCAACCCGTCCATCCAGGTCGTCGCGAAGGACGCCAACGCTGGGCACTTCACCCTGACGGTTACGAACTCGGCGACGCCCTGCATCTCCGGCGCCTCCGTCATCGTGACGGACAGCGGCGGCAGCACGCCGGTGTCGGTGGCCGTGAACACGACCACGGGCACTTCGACGCCGGTCACCGCGCTCAGCGCGCAGCCGACGTCGATCACCCTCGACTGCGGCAGCACAGGATCGATCGCCGTCGTGGGGGGCACTGGAAGCTACTCGGCGACAACGACGAACAGCCTGATAACGGCAAGTGTCTCGGGCAACACGGTGAGCGCGACGCTCGCGGCCCACTACCCAGCGCCGGGACCGCCATCCCTCCCCGCAGGCCAATCCATCAACATCACCGATGGCGCAAGCGCGGTTTCGGTGTCGGTCACCGCGCCCACCAACTGTCCGTAACCCGTAGCAGTCGAATCGAAGCGGGCATCCCGAAAGGGGTGCCCGCTTTGTCTTTCTGAGCCCCATGACGAGCCCCGATTCCCTCGGGCGAACCTGCGTCACCGGGGCGAGCGGCTTCGTGGGGCGCGCGCTCCTCGCACGCCTGGGCGGCGAGCCCGGCCGGCTGCGCCTTTCCGGCGCGGACTGGGAAGAGCAGGTGCGCCGCGCGGATTTTCGCGATGCCACGGTCTTCCACCTCGCGGCGCGCGTGCATGAGGGCGGGGCTCCGAACGACGCGTTCACGCGCGACAACGTCGCCAAGACCGAGGCGCTCGCGCGCGCAGCGCGTGCCGGGGGCGCGCGCCGCTTCGTGTTCCTCAGCACGATCAAGGTGAACGGCGAAGAAACGCGCGGCAAGCCCTTCGACGCGGCCGATCCCGCGCATCCCGAAGACGCCTATGCGAGATCCAAGTGGGAAGCCGAACGGGCGCTCGCGGCGATCGGCGGGCTCGAGTGTGTGATCGTGCGCAGCCCCCTCGTCTTCGGGCCCGGCGCCAAGGGGAACCTGCGCTCGCTGCTCGCGCTCGCGGACACGCCCTGGCCCCTGCCCTTCGGCGCCATCGACAACCGCCGCAGCTTCGTCCACGTGGACGACCTGGCGCGGCTGCTTGTCGAGTGCGCGTCGCGACCGCAAGCGGTGGGACAAACGATACTCGCCGCGTATCGCGAGCCCGCCTCGACGACCCGCATCGTTGCCGGGATGCGCCGGAGCCTCGGCCGTCCTCGCCGCCTCTTCGGCGTGCCCGCGCGTGCACTGGAAGGCCTTGCGGGCCTCGCGGGCGCCAGTGAGAAGATGCGCCGCATGACCAGATCCCTCGAAGTCGACAGCACGGGGGCGGGCCGGCTCCTGGCCTGGACGGCGCAGGTCGCGCTGGCGCCCGCCATCGACGACATGGTCGCGGCGTATCGGGAGGCGCGATCATGACCGTGGCCGGCTGGGCGATGCTCGCCATCGCACCCGCCGCGATCGCAGGGCTCGCGGTCCCGGTTCTCGCGAAGACGCGATTGGCGTCGCGCCTCGCCGATCACCCGAACGAGCGATCGCTTCATGAAGTCCCCACGCCCCGCATCGGCGGGCTTTGCCTGATGGCGGCGGCGATGCCGTTCGCGCTTGCATTCGCCGATGACGGGTTGCTGGTCGCATTGGTCGCGGCGCTGTTCCTGTGCGCGCTGTCGTTGGTGGACGACGCGCGAAGCCTTCCGGTCGGGCTGCGCCTGAGCGGGCACGTCCTCGCGGCCGCGATCGTCGTCGCATCCGTCGTCGACGCCAATGAACCTGCGGCCTCGCAGCTTGTCGAGAGCATCGTGGCGCTGCTCGCGATCGTCTGGATGACCAACCTCTTCAATTTCATGGACGGAGCCGATGGGCTTGCCGGCGGGATGGCCGCGATCGGGTTCGCGTCGCTCGCGATCGCCGCGGCCCTGGCCGGGCAATGGGCGCTCGCGGCCGCCGCGCTCGCGTTTGCGTCCGCGTCCGCGGGCTTCCTCGTCCACAACTTCCCTCCGGCGCGGGTCTTCATGGGCGACGCCGGATCGGTGCCGCTCGGGTTCATCGCGGGAGCTTTCGGATACCTCGGCTGGAAGAACGGAGCATGGCCGCTGTTCTTTCCCCTGATGGCGTTCGCACCCTTCATCGCCGATGCGACACTCACGCTCCTCAAGCGGATCGTCCGGGCCGAGCCGTTCTGGAAGGCCCATCGCAAGCATGCGTACCAGCGCCTCGCGCTCGCGGGCTGGCCGCGGCGGCGCCTCGCCATGGCGGCCTACGCGCTGATGCTCGTGTCCGCAGCGGCGGCTCTTGCGGCGCTCGAGGCCGGTCCGTCCCTGAGGTTGGGTATAATCTTGTGCACTGCGGCAATCTACCTGCTGCTCTTCATCGCGATCGAGAGTGGCGTGCGGGCGTCGTGACGCCGGGCCACGCAGGCACGGTCGACAACAACAAGAAGGCACCAACGGCGCGAAAGGCTTCCCGGGAGCTGCGATGAAATCCATTCAATTCGATGCACGGGCCCTCGGCGCCGCGCTCCACGATTCGGCCGCGCTGTGCATCGCCCTCTTCGGCGCGAGGTTCCTCATCGACGTGGGCGGCGTCGACGCCGACGATACCCGCGTGCTCACCACGGCTTGCGCCATCGCGGTCCCGATCCAGATCGCCGTGAACGTGCTCTTCGGCGTCTACCAGGGCACCTGGCGCTACACGAGCCTTCCCGACATCCAGCGCATCGTCTCGGCGGTCCTGTGCGGCACGGTGGCGACGTCGATGGCGCTCTACACGTTCGGCCTCGACCAGCGCTTCGGCTTCCGCGAATACCTGCTCTATCCGCTGATCCTCGTCGCCGTGATGTCCACGAGCCGCATGGCGTTCCGCTCCTTCAAGGAATGGGCGCTCTATGGCCGCGGGGGCGAGCAGGGCACGCCGGTGATCGTGATGGGCGCGGGCGACGCGGCGGTGGGCCTGGTGAAGGAGCTCTCGCGCAGCCACGAGTGGCGAGTGGTGGGATTCCTCGACGACGACGAGAAGAAGCAGGGGCGCCTGCTCCACGGCGTTCGCGTGCTGGGCCCGCTGGACGACCTGCCGCGCTTCGCGCAGCGCCTGAAGCTTCGCCACGCGATCATCGCGATGCCGTCCGTGGCCTACCAGGTGCGCCGGCGCGTGGTCGAGATCTGCAAGCGTGCCCGCGTGGCCGTGATGACGGTGCCCACGCTCAACAACCTGGTGGGCCCGAAGAACTCCACCCAGCGCATCCGCAAGGTGGCGGTGGAGGACCTGATGAAGCGCGAGCCCGTGACGCTCGACGACGCGGGCCTGCACTCGCTGCTCACCGGCCAGGTGGTGATGGTGACGGGCGCGGGCGGCTCCATCGGCAGCGAGCTCTGCCGGCAGATCGCCGCGTTCCAGCCCTCGATGCTCGTGCTCTACGAGATGAATGAGTACGCGATGTACAAGGTGGACGAGCAGCTGCGCGAGCAGTTTCCCGAGATTCCCGTGGCGAGCATCGTGGGCGACATCAAGAGCGCGCTGCGCGTGAACCAGGTGATGCACCAGTACTCGCCCTCGCTCGTCTTCCACGCGGCCGCCTACAAGCACGTGCCCCTCATGGAAGAGGCCAATGCCTGGGAGGCCGTCCGCAACAATGTGCTCGGCACCTACGTCGTGGCGCGCGCGGCGATCGACTACGGCGTGAAGAAGTTCGTGTTCGTCTCGACCGACAAGGCGGTGAATCCCACCAACGTGATGGGCGCGACCAAGCGCCTCGCGGAGATGGTGTGCCAGTCGCTGCAGGCTTCGAGCAACACGCGATTCGAGATGGTGAGGTTCGGCAACGTGCTGGGCAGCGCCGGCAGCGTGATCCCCAAGTTCCAGGAGCAGATCGACAAGGGCGGGCCCGTCACCGTCACGCACCCGGAGATGGTCCGCTACTTCATGTCCATCCCCGAGGCCGCGCAGCTCGTGCTGCAGGCCGGCTGCATGGGCCTGGGCGGCGAGATCTTCGTGATGGACATGGGAGAGCCGGTGAAGATCGTGGAGCTCGCGCGCGACATGATCCGCCTCTCGGAGCTCTCGGAGAACGAGATCCGCATCGTGTACACGGGCCTGAGGCCCGGCGAGAAGCTCTTCGAGGAGCTGCTCGCCGACGACGAGCAAACGCGCCCGACCCCGCACCCGAAGCTTCGCATCGCCAAGGCGCGCGAGGTGGAGCAGGGATGGATCGACGAGCTCCTGAACTGGCTCGCGCAGGACCGCATCCCGGGCGACTCGGAGGTGCGGCGCGACCTCAAGCGCTGGGTCCCGGAGTTCCAGTCGCAGGTGCGCCCGCGGCTGGTCGCGATCCCGCAGCAGAAGGCCGGCTAGCTTCGCTCCGGCAGGCGAGCGGCGAGGCCGAGCAGCATTCCGGCGAGCGCCCAGAAGACGAGCGAATTCGGCCGGAAGAAGAAATCGTCGGTCATGTTCTTCACGAGGTAACCCGCGAGCATCGCGAGGCCCGTGATGGCGAGCGGAAGGCCGTTCTCGACGCGGCAGGCGCGGGCGAAGGCGGCCGCGAGCGCCGCGACGAAAGCGAGGAAGGCCGCGAGCCCGATGACGCCCAGCTGCATCACCGAATCGAGGAAGACGTTGTGCCCGTGGTAGTAGGGCGACTTCATGCCGTGGGCCTCGAGCGTGGTGCTCAGGTACTTGCCGACGATCTCGCGCCCGTAGCCGTGCCCGGCGATCGGCGTCTCGAGCGCTTTCGCCACGGCGATCCTCCAGATGAGGGGCCGCTCGTCGAGGGCGAAGGATTCCAGCGTGCTCGCCGCGTGCGGGTAGTAGCGCACCTTGTATTCGGCCGACGCCGCCATGAGAACGGGCAGCAGCAACAGGATCGCCAGGAACGCGCGCTTCACGCGAACGCGTGCGGGGTGGGTGGGCGGCGACTTGCGCCAGAACGTCGCGAAGGCGACCACGGCGGAGCTGAGGAGCGCGACCCACAGAAAGCGGCTGTCGGCGGCGA
>Ga0335076_10008818_pt1 | contig 10179 bp, 9 predicted proteins | sample Lox_Sample_25_FD_206717 | JGI IMG/M metagenome (GOLD analysis project Ga0335076, IMG submission 206717) | Soil microbial communities from Loxahatchee National Wildlife Refuge, Florida, United States - Lox_Sample_2.5 | ecosystem: Environmental > Terrestrial > Soil > Wetlands | place: USA: Florida...
TGGACACGCTTCCGGCTTCGGCCCATGGGGCTATGGCGGACAAGTCGCTTTGCCCACCTCGCAAAATCTTCCGTGCCTATCCCTTCAACCTTGCCATCGCGACGCCTTCGCGCGCGAGCTGATCGGCGCGCTCGTTCTCGTCATGGCCGGCATGGCCCTTGACCCAGTGCCAGCGCACCTGGTGCGGCTTGAGCGCCTCATCGAGGCGCTGCCACAGCTCGACATTCTTCACCGGCTTCTTGTCGGCGGTGCGCCAGCCGTTGCGTTTCCAGCCGTGAATCCATCCCGTGATGCCCTGCCGCACATACTGGCTGTCGGTGTAGAGATCGACCTGGCACGGCTTCTTCAGCGCTTCCAGCGCCTCGATCGCCGCCGTCAGCTCCATGCGGTTGTTGGTGGTGTGCGGCTCGCCGCCCTTCAATTCCTTCTCGACCTCGCCGAATTTCAGGATCGCGCCCCAGCCGCCCGGTCCGGGATTGCCGGAACAGGCACCGTCGGTGTGAATGATCACGTTCGGCAATGAGCTCACGCCATCAATCCTAGGAGAGACCGTAGTCGCGCACGCTCGCCACGCTCTGATGGAAGCGGAGCTTGCGGACATATTCCAGCGGATCCTTCGGCTTGACCAGCGCGCCCGGCGGCACGTTGAGCCAATCGACCAGCCGCGTCAGCAGAAAGCGGATCGCAGCCCCACGCGCGAGCAAGGGCAGCGCGGCCTCCTCCGCCTCGGACAATTGTCGCGCACGCGCATAGGCCGAGAGAAACGCGCGCGCCTTGGTCACGTTGAAGGAATGATCGGCCTCAAAGCACCAGGCGTTGAGACAGATCGCGACGTCATAGGCGAGTATGTCGTCGCAGGCAAAGGTGAAATCGATCACGCCACTCAGCGAGTCGCCGAGGAAGAACACGTTGTCGGGAAACAGATCGGCATGGATCACGCCCTGCGGAAGGTTTTTCGGCCACACGCCGCTTTCGAGGAAATCGAGCTCGGCGCTGAGAAACGCGGCGAGGCCGGGCTGCACTTCGTCGGCGCGCGCGGCAGCCTGGCCGAACAATTGCCGCCAGCCCGCGACCGACAGCGCGTTGGCGCGCGACATTTTGAAATCGTGCCCGGCAAGATGCATCTTCGCCAGCACCTCGCCGACCCCGGCGCAATGCACGGCGGTCGGCTTGCGCGGCCAGATGCCTTCGAGGAAAGTGATGATCGCCGCAGGCCGGCCGCAGAGCGTGCCGAGCGCTTCGCCGCTTTTGGTCAAGACCGGCTGCGGGCAGTTGATGCCGTGGGTCGCAAGATGCGTCATCAGCGCGAGAAAGAACGGCAGATCGCCCTTGGCGACGCGCTTCTCGTACAGCGTCAGGATGAAGGAGCCGATTGCGGTGTGCAGCAGGAAATTGGAATTCTCGACGCCTTCGGCGATGCCCTTGTAGGACAAGAGGTCGCCGAGTTCGTAGCGCGAGAGGAATTCCGCAAGCTCGTCGGCGGCGACGTCAGTGTATACCGCCATGAGGTTGCTCTATGCCGCGTCGGGCCGCACCGAACGCGGCAGCGGAAAGAACTCGTTCTCTTCCGCGGCCGACACCGTCTCCACATGCAATTGGTAGCGCTCGGCAAACGCGCCCATGATCTCCTCGACGATCACCTCCGGCGCCGAGGCGCCCGCGGTGATGCCCAGACTCTTGATGCCGTCGAACCGCTTCCAGTCGATGTCGCTCGCACGTTGGGCGAGGACAGCAATGGGGCAGCCCTCGCGCTCGGCGACTTCGCGCAGCCGCTGCGAATTCGACGAGTTGGGCGCGCCAACCACGATCAGCGCATCGACGACAGGCGCGACCTTCTTCACCGCCAGCTGGCGGTTGGTGGTGGCGTAGCAGATGTCTTCCTTGTGCGGCCCGGAGATATTGGGGAACCGCCCCTTCAGGATCGCGACGATGTCGGCGGTGTCGTCGATCGACAGCGTCGTCTGGGTCACGAAGGCGAGATTGTTCGGGTCCTTCGGGGTGAAGGTCTGGGCGTCCTCGGCGGTCTCGATCAGGGTGACCGCGCCCTGCGGCAACTGGCCGACCGTGCCCACAACCTCGGGGTGGTGTGAATGGCCGATCAGCAGGATCTCCCGGCCGCGCTTGAAATGGATGGCGGCCTCCCGGTGCACCTTGGTGACCAAGGGGCAGGTCGCATCCAGCGAAAAGAAATTGCGCACCTTCGCCTCGGCAGGGACCGATTTCGGCACGCCGTGGGCCGAAAACACCACCGGGGCATTGGTATTGTCGGGAATTTCCGCCAATTCCTCGACGAAAATGGCCCCTTTGGTCCGCAGGCTGTCAACCACGTATTTGTTGTGCACGATTTCGTGGCGGACATAGACCGGGGCGCCGTAGATCGTCAGCGCCCGTTCCACGGTATCGATGGCGCGGACCACCCCGGCGCAAAAGCCGCGGGGCGAACAAAGCACGATTTTAAGGTCTGGTTTTGCAGCCATTTTGAGCGATCTCGGGACCGAATCACCCCTTGGCCTGCGGCCAGGGAACGGTCGATTTCGGGTAAGGAATTGGGACTGCTTTCGACCCGTGTCAAGGCGATTTGTGAGCCCATTGCGCCGCAGGGCCGACAAGGCTTATATAGGGCTAATTCCCGTCATCGTTGATGACTACCGGCTTCGCCTGCACACCAACCAAGTGGGCGAAGCACAAACGAGATTTGCCAGGAGACTTCCATATGACCAACGCACCGCTGATGCCCAAGGCGACTGCCGTTTGGCTCCTCGACAACACCGCACTGACCTTCGACCAGGTCGCCGATTTCACCAAGATGCACCCGCTGGAGATCCGCGCCATCGCCGACGGCGACGCCGCCCAGGGCATCAAGGGTTCGGACCCGATCTCCAACGGCCAGCTCACGCGCGAGGAGATCGAGCGGGGCGAGAAGGACCCCGAGCATCGTCTCAGGCTCGAGGAGAGCAAGGTGGTGCTGCCGCCGGCCGCCAAGAAGAAGGGCCCGCGCTACACGCCGGTGTCGCGCCGCCATGAGCGGCCGAGCGCGATCCTCTGGCTGGTGCGCAACCATCCCGAGCTAAAGGACGCGCAGATCATGCGCCTCGTCGGCACCACCAAGACCACGATCGCGTCGGTGCGCGACCGCACCCATTGGAACGCCTCGACACTGACGCCGATGGACCCGGTCACGCTTGGCCTGTGCTCGCAGATCGAGCTCGATTTCGAGGTGCAGCGCGCGGCCAAGGAGAAGCCGGTCGACATCGCCCAGGGCGGCCCCACGCTGCTGCCGGCCTCCGAGACGACGCGCAAGGAGCCGGAGTTCGAGACCGCCGAGAAGAAGAGCGACGACCTCAATGTCGACGCCGTCTTCGCCAAGCTCAAGACCATCGGCGGCAAGAAGCCGGAGGACCAGGAGTAAGCGCCGTCAGCGCTTTCCGCCGGCGGCGCTGCCCCAGATCAGCTGAACCAACGGATCAATGAATCTCCGGGTGGTCCAGCATCCACTCGCCGAGTTTTTCCTGGCTGCGGTTGGCTTTTGAGATCGCCGCGTTGCGCGCGGCGTCGCGATCCCTGCGGCAATAGACATATTGCGGCGAGCCGACCGCGACCGTGCCGTTGGCGCGGCAGAACGCGTCGTCATCCTCGCTGAGGCCCGCGGACGCCGGCACCTCATTGCGCGTGGCGCAGGCGGCAAGCGAGAGCGCGAGAAGCAATAGGAGGAGCGGCTGTCGCACGGTTTTTGGCCGCATGTATAATCCCGGAGTTAGGCTAACCTCGTCATTGCCGGGCTTGACCCGGCAATCCATCGAAATCATGACATTGTTTGTTCATTGATGGATGCCCGGGTCAAGCCCGGGCATGACGAGCCGTTATAGGGCCCTCTCATGCCCGGGCATGACGAGCGCTCACACCCTGCCCTTCAGTGCGGTGCCGATTTCGTCCAGCACCTTGGGGTCCTCGATGGTGGCCGGCATGGACCACGGCTCGCCGTCGGCGATCTTCTTGATGGTGCCGCGCAGGATCTTGCCCGAGCGCGTCTTCGGCAGGCGGCCGACGGTGATCGCAAGCTTGAACGCAGCGACGGGTCCGAGCTTTTCGCGCACCAGCGCCACGATCTCCTGCTCGATCTCCGACGGCGCGCGTGAAACGCCGGCTTTCAACACCAAAAAGCCGCAGGGCACCTCGCCCTTGATCGCATCGTTGATGCCGAGCACCGCGCATTCGGCCACATCCGGATGCGAGGCCAAAATCTCCTCCATGCCGCCGGTGGAGAGGCGATGGCCCGCGACGTTGATGATGTCGTCGGTGCGGCCCATGACGAAGACATAGCCGTCCGCGTCCTTGTAGCCGGCGTCGGAGGTTTTGTAATAGCCGGGAAACTCGGTGAGATAGGCCTCCTTGAAACGCTCCTCCTGCTGCCACAGCGTCGGCAGGCACGCAGGCGGCATCGGCAGCTTGATCACGATCGAGCCCATGGTTCCCGCAGGCACCGGCTTTGCGGCTTCGTCCACCACGTCGACCTGATAGCCGGGCATCGGCACCGTCGGCGAGCCGTGCTTGACCGGCAGCATGCCCAAGCCGATCGGATTGCCGGCGATGCACCAGCCGGTCTCGGTCTGCCACCAGTGATCGATCACGGGCACTTTCAGCTGCGCCTCCGCCCACTCCACTGTCGGCGGATCGGCGCGCTCGCCGGCCAGGAACAGGGTGCGGAATTTCGACAGGTCGTATTGGCGGATGAATTTCCCGTCCGGATCTTCCTTCTTGATGGCGCGGAACGCGGTCGGCGCGGTGAAGAAGGCGACCGCCTTGTGCTGGCTGATCACGCGCCAGAACGCGCCGGCATCGGGCGTGCCGACCGGCTTGCCCTCATACATGATCGAGGTCGCACCATGAAACAGCGGCCCGTAGACGATGTAGCTGTGGCCGACCACCCAGCCGATATCGGAGCCGCACCACCAGATCTCGCCGGGCTTGACGCCATAGAGGTTGAACATCGACCATTTCACCGCGACGAGATGGCCGCCATTGTCGCGCACGACGCCCTTGGGCACGCCGGTCGTCCCTGACGTATAGAGGATGTAGAGCGGATCGGTCGCGAGCACCGGCACGCACGCTGCACGCTTGCCGGCATCCAATGCCTTGCGGCGCAGACTCGCCCAATCGTGATCGCGACCGCTCAGGAGATCGCAGGTCTGCTGCGGCCGCTGCAGGATGATGCAGGCCGAAGGCTTCGCGGAGGCGAGCTTGATCGCCTCGTCGAGCAGCGGCTTGTACTGCACGATGCGGCCGGGCTCGATGCCGCAGCTTGCCGAGAGGATCAGCTTCGGCTTGGCATCGTCGATGCGGGTCGCAAGTTCCTTGGCTGCAAAGCCGCCGAACACGACGCTATGCACCGCGCCGATCCGCGCGCAGGCGAGCATCGCCACCACAGCTTCCGGCACCATCGGCATATAGAGGATGACGCGGTCGCCCTTGGCGACGCCAAAGTCGGCCATGACCGCGGCGAGCGTCTCCACCTCCTTGAGCATCTCGGCATAGGTGAAGGTCGTGACGCTGTTCGTCAGCGGCGAGTCATGGATCAGCGCCAGCTGATCGGCGCGGCCGCCCGCGACATGACGGTCGAGCGCGTTATAACAGGTGTTGACCACGGCGCCGGTGAACCAGCGCCCATACGCGCCCGTGCTTGGATCAAAGATCTTTTTCGCCGGCTCGATCCAGTCGATCTCGGCCGCCGCCTCGCGCCAAAAGCCTTCGGGGTCGCGCAGCGAGCGGGCATGAGCCTCGTGATATCTGCTTTTGTCGTGGACATTCATCGGCGGAGCCTCCCGGGGCCTCTGCCGTCATGGCCGGACTTGTCCCGGCCATCTCCGTCGTGGTCCCAATGAGGAAGCGCGTGGATGCCCGGGTCAAGCCAGGGCATGACGATGCTGAGGCTTGGCGTTTATTTGACGGGCATTGTCACGCGCTGAGGCGACAATTCAAGCCGGAAATGCCTCGGCCATTTGAGCTAGCGCAAGGAAATCTGCTAGCGCACCGCGGCCTGCAAGGTATCGAGGCGTTTTTGCAGCGCCAGACGAAGGTCGTAGCCGGGCTTGCCGAAGCCTGCATTGCGCTCGGCGATGAAATCGCGCTGCGAGCGGCGCAAGGTCTCGACCGAGCGGCTGGGCGAGGCGCTCAGCAGGCGCGCGTAGGTGTCGGAGATCTGGTGATCGAGCACGCCAAGCTGCGGATCGGCGCAGATCGCCTTCTCGACCGCAAGCCTGGTCGTGGCGCAATCGAAGGCCGGATGCTGCTCCGGCGCGCTCATCGGCGCAAGCGCCTTGCCGCCGAACTTGGCAATCTCGGCACGCATGGACCGGCGGCCGTCGGCGGCGCTCTGGAAGCCGGGATCGATGCGCAGCGCAGCCTCGTAATCGGCGAGCGCCCTGGTGCGGTCGCCCATCTTCTCGAACACCACAGCGCGATTGTTGTAGGCGAGCGCGAAATTCGGATCCATGCGCAGAGCTGCGTCGTAGCCCTCGAGCGCGGTGCCGAGCTCGCCCTTGAACTGATAGGAATCGGCGCGATTGGTGAGAAAATTCGCTCTGGGCTGCATCTTGATCGCCTGATCGTAATCGGCGATCGCCTTGTCGTAGTCGTGCATGGCCTGATAGGTCAGGCCGCGATTGTCGTAATATTCGGGATCCTTGGGATCGATCTTGATCGCCTCGCTGTCATCGGCGATCGACTTGTCGAGCTGCCCGAGCTTCTTGTAGGCGGAGGCGCGGTTCGCCAGCGTCCGCGCCCGGTTCGGATCGATGCGCAACGCCTCGTCGCAATCGCTCACGGCTTTCGCATAGTCGCCGCCGAGATAGTAGGTCGCGCCGCGGTCGGAAAAGGCCTGGGCATAGTCCGCTTTCAGCTTGATCGCCTGGTCGTAGTCGGCGATGGCGCGGTCGAGGCGGTGCTGGTTGGTGTAGACGATGCCGCGCTGCTCATAGGCTTCCGCAACTTGCGGATCGAGCGTGATCGCCGTCGAGAGGTCCGCCTCCGCCTTGGCGAGATTGCCGCCAGCCTGGCGCGTCAAATCGCCGCGCAGCCGGAAGGCGGTCGCATTCTTCGCATCGAGCGCGACGGCGCGGTCGACATCGGCCAGCGCCTGGGTCATGCCGCCCTCGGTCTTGCCGCGGGCATCGGCCCGGACCAGCAGCGCTGCCACCCGATCGGCGCGCGAACTGTCATTATTGTCGATGACCGAATTGCAGGCCGTGATCACGTCGAACGGACTCGCCTTGCTGCCGAAGGCGCAATCGAGGCTTGTGCTCTCGGCTGCAGCCGGGCCGGCCGCGGCGAGCGCAAGACCCAGGCCCAACAGGCTGACCGTGAGCAAAAATCGAAAAGACGGCTTGGCGGGGTGAGTGATGCCGGACATGGCCTGAAGCGCTCCAGAGCGACGTTTTTTCGTTGTCGCGGAAGCCCCCCGTTCGGTTCACCGCCAAAAGAGTTAATGGCGCTGGATATCCAGCAATTGCTGCAGCCGCTCGCGCAGCGCCTTCTGCAAATCGTAACCCGCCTTGCCGAACGAAGCGTCGCGAGCGCTAAGAAAGTCATCCTGCTCGCGTTGCAGGGCCTTTCCTGCGCGTGGGCTGTCCGAGGTCGCCTCGCGCACCACCTTGGTATTGACCGCGTTGATCTCGCGATCGAGGTTGGCGAGCTCGGGATCGGCGCAAATCGCCTTCTCCACCGGCTTTCGCGCCGTCGCGCAGTTGAAGCTTGGCTTGCCGTAAACCGCCATCAGCGCGCCCAACCGCTCCAGCTCCAGCGCCAGGCGCTTGTAATTGCCCTTTGCGGCCGGATGGTTCGGGTTCAGCTTGATCGCGGCGGCAAAATCGGCCAGCGCCTTCGGACGGTCGCCCTTCTTCCACCACAGCTCGCCACGCTCGTTGAAGGTATCGGCGAGCGCCGGATCGAGCCGCAGCGCGGCATCGTCATCGGCAATGGCGCGGTCGAGCTGATCCTTGCGCGCGAAGGCGGAGCCGCGCGCGATCAGCGCTTTGAGGCGGTCCGCCTTCGTCGTCTTCTCGTTGTCGATCACCGGACCGCACGCCGCGACGACGTTGTCGTCGTCATCGGCTGCAATCGCCGCAAGGCAGGTTGCGGGATCGACCGGCGGCAGCTCCTTGCCGGGCTCCAGCGATATCGCGAGCGCGGCCGAAGAGAAAACAGTTGTCATTGCGAGGAGCGCTAGCGACGAAGCAATCCAGAATGGATTGCGCAGCTCTGGATTGCTTCGCTTCGCTCGCAATGACGACCTCTATCCGCCCGTCTTGCAGGTGACGCCGCCATCGACCACGAGCTCGATGCCGGTGACGTATTTCGATTCGTCCGAGGCGAGGAACAGCGCGGCGTTGGCGACGTCCCAGGCGGTACCCATGTGGCCCATCGGCACCTGGGCGTCGCGCGCGCGCCACATCGCTTCCACGTCGCCCTTGGCGTAGCTTTGCGCCAGCCCTGCGGAATGCTCGACCATCGGCGTCTTCATCAGTCCCGGCAGAATCGTGTTGACCCGCACATGCTGCGGCGCGAACTCGACCGCGGTGGTCCGCGTCATCTGGTTCATCGCCGCCTTGCTGGCGTTGTAGCTGACATAGGAGATGCCGACATGACGGATCGAGGCGATCGACGAGATATTGATGATGGAGCCGCCGCCCTGCTTTATCATCACGGGAATGACGTGCTTCATGGCGAGATAAGCGCTCTTGAGGTTGACGGCGAAGACGCGGTCCCAGTCCTCCTCCTCGACCTCGACCACACTGCCCACCTCCGCGATCCCGACATTGTTGTCGAGCACGTCGATCCGGCCGAACGTCTTCACACAGGCCTGAACCATGGCCTCGACCTCGGCCGCCCTGGAGACATCGGCGGTGAAGGCTGCCGCCTTGCCGCCCTCGCCCTTGATGATGCCGACCGTCTCTTCCGCCGCCGCGCCGTTGCGATCGACGCAGAACACGGAGGCCCCCTCGCGCGCGAAGGTCACGGCGGTGGCCTTGCCGTTGCCCCAGCCCGGGCCGATCGAGCCGGCGCCGACCACCATTGCCACCTTGCCCTTGAGCCGATCCATCACCGTCTCCTTGAAATCCTTGTTGTTGCGGTCCGCTGAGATACAGGCCGCCTTTCGCTATGGCAACAAGCCCTCTTCCGTGCCTACTCTAGGCCTGCAAAACCGGCCCGTCAGAGGCCGTTTCAACGGGGAGGACGCTCACATGCCTGTCACGCGCACAGTTCGCCTATGCTTGGCCGCCGCACTGCTCGGCGGTTCCGCGCTTTTCCACCCGGCCTTCGCAAAGCCGTTCATGATCGTCGGCTTGGACGAGAAGGTGTGGTGGGATGACGACGGAAAAACCGTCCTGGCCGCACCCGGCAAGGACCAGGTGCTGATCGTCGATCTTGCCAATCCCGAAAGCCCCAAGATCGTCGCGAGCCTGCCGCTGAAGAACTCGATCGTCGGGCCGCCGGTCAATCTCGCCATCGATCCCACGAACAGCGTCGCGCTGGTCGCGGACTCCATGGACGTCGTCAAGGATGGCGATGCACTAAAGCAGGTCCCCGACAACAAGATCTATGTCATCGACATGAAGGCCGATCCGCCCAAGCTGGCGTCGACCATCACGGGCGGCAAGCAGCCGTCGGGCCTGAGCTTCAGCCCGGACGGCAAGATGGCCCTTGTCGCCAACCGCGGCGACAACACGATCAGCGTGCTCTCGGTCAACGGCACCGACGTCAAGATATCAGATACGCTGACGATGCCCGACAGCGTCGGACATGTCATGTTCACGCCTGACGGCAAGCATGCGCTCGCCGCGCGCAACGCCACGAACAAGGTCTCCATCCTCGACGTTGCCGACGGAAAGGTGACCTACAACAAGGTCGACCTGCCGACCGCACCTTGGCCCTACAACATCGTGGTGACACCCGACAGCAAGCTGGCGCTGGTCAACGAAACCGGCGGCGGCGGCTCGTCCGACGGCAACATCGATACCACCAGCGTGATCGATCTTTCGGTGAACCCGCCGCGCTTCATCGACCATATCGTGGTCGGCGACGGACCGGAGGGACTTGCCATGAGCCCAAAGGGCGATGTGGCGGTAGCCGCAATCCTGCGCGGCTCCAACATGAAGAAGGCGTTCTTCCACGAGAAGACCGGCA
>Ga0335076_10008820_pt1 | contig 10178 bp, 8 predicted proteins | sample Lox_Sample_25_FD_206717 | JGI IMG/M metagenome (GOLD analysis project Ga0335076, IMG submission 206717) | Soil microbial communities from Loxahatchee National Wildlife Refuge, Florida, United States - Lox_Sample_2.5 | ecosystem: Environmental > Terrestrial > Soil > Wetlands | place: USA: Florida...
GAACTGCTGGGCTGGGCCGAGCGGGAGGGGATCTCGCCGCCGGGCGCGGGCCCGCCGCCGGACGACTCCCGGCCGGCCAGCCAGTAGGCCACCGCGGCGACCAGGTAACCGGCCGCGATCAGCGCGATGATCACCGGTGCCCGGCCAGTGGTGGGCATGAACGCCGCGGCCAGCGCGGCGCCCGCGACGAACGTGACGTTGAACGTCATGTCGTAGAAGGAGAACACCCGGCCCCGGTAGTCGTCCGCCACCTGCTCCTGCAGGATGGTGGTCGAGCAGATGGCCACGCCCTGGCCGGCCAGGTTCAGCCAGAACCCGATGACCAGGTAGGCGGGCTGGCTGAACGTCTCGCCCAGCGCGGCCATCACGACCCCGGCGCTGGCCAGCAGCAGTGCCATCCAGGCCGGCTTGCCCAGCCGCCGGGCCATCCCCGGGGTGACCAGCGCCGCGCAGCCGTAACCCACCGCGGAGACCAGGACGAGCACGGTGAAGTGGCTGAGCGCGGTGTTGGCCCCGGCCGACCGGTAGAAGTAGTTCCGGTACAGCAGGATGGACATGAGGAACAGCGCCCCGTAGAGCAGCCGGTTGGCCCCGGTGGCGCCGAGCGCGGCGGCCGGCCCGCGGCGCCGGAGCACGTACCGGGCCCCGTCCACCAGCCCGGCCGCCACGTCCGCGATCTCGCTGAGCACCCGCCCGGCGGTCCGCTCGGCCAGGTCCGGCCCGAGCAGGTCGCGGCGCATGGTCCGGGCCACCACCCCGGCCAGCAGATAGCAGCAGCCGCCGGCCAGCAGGGTGATGGCCGACCCGGTCTGCCCGCTGCCGGTGGCCACGTGCACGCCCAGGCCGACCAGCCCGCCGACCGAGGCCATGATGCCGCCCGCGGTCGGCGACACCGAGTTGGCCATGACCAGCTTGTCCGCGGGCACCACGTGCGGCAGCGCGGCGGACAGCGAGGACAGGAAGAACCGGTTCACCCCGAGCACCAGCAGCACGCTGACGTACAGCGGGGCGCCCAGCTTGCCCGACGCGACCAGCCCGGCGGTGAGCACCACGAACAGCGAGCGCGCCGTGGCCGAGTAGACCAGGATCTGCCGCCGGGACCAGCGGTCGATGAACACCCCGGCGAACGGCCCGATCAGTGAGTAGGGCAGGTAAAGCACGGCGAACGCGACCGCGGCCGATGCTGGGTTGGGGAAGTTCTCCTTGTTGAAGAACACATAGGAGCCGAGCCCGGCGGTGAACACCCCGTCACCGGTCTGCGAGATCAGCCGGGTGGCGAACAGCCGCCGGAAATCCCGCTCGCGCAGCACGATGCGCAAGTCGGCAACGAAGGAGCTCCTGGGCAGGAACGGCACGCGATCAGCCTACGGTGCACCGCCTGGGGTGGCACGGTGGCGAAGCCTTGATCGTGGCCAACCGGTGCCGAATGCTTGACTCCCGATTGACCACGATTACGGCGTTAAATATGGGGGGTGGGGTTTTACCGCTCGATCTCGCCGCGAATGAACTGCTCGACCAGGTCGCGCGCCACGTCGTCGCCGTACTGCTCGGGCGGCGACTTCATGAAGTAGGACGCGGCGGACAGCACCGGGCCACCGATGCCGCGGTCCTTGGCGATCTTCGCGGCGCGAATCGCGTCGATGATGATGCCCGCGGAGTTGGGCGAATCCCACACCTCGAGCTTGTACTCCAGGTTGAGCGGCACGTCGCCGAACGCGCGGCCCTCCAGCCGGACGTACGCCATCTTCCGGTCGTCCAGCCACGGCACGTGGTCGGACGGGCCGATGTGCACCGCGGCCTTCTCCATCTCATGCGGGATCTGCGAGGTGACCGACTGGGTTTTGGAGATTTTCTTGGACACCAGCCGCTTGCGCTCCAGCATGTTCATGAAGTCCATGTTGCCGCCGAAGTTGAGCTGGTAGGTGCGGAGCAGTTCCACCCCGCGGTCCTCGAACAGCTTGGCCATCACCCGGTGCGTGATGGTCGCGCCGACCTGTGACTTGATGTCGTCGCCGATGATCGGCACGCCGGCCGCGGTGAACTTGGCCGCCCACTCCGGGTCGGAGGCAATGAACACCGGCAGCGCGTTCACGAACGCCACGCCGGCGTCGATGGCGCACTGCGCGTAGTACCGGTCGGCGAGCTCGGAGCCCACCGGCAGGTAGGACACCAGCACGTCCGCGCCCGACTCGCGGAGCGCCGCGGTGACGTCCACCACCGGGTCGGTCGACTCGGTGATCAGCTCCTGGTAGTACTCGCCCAGGCCGTCCAGGGTCGGGCCGCGCTGCACGGTGACGCCGGTCGGCGGCACGTCACAGAACTGGATGGTGTTGTTCTCGCTCGCCCCGATGGCCTCGGCGAGGTCCCGGCCCACCTTCTTGGCGTCCACGTCGAACGCGGCCACGAACTCCACATCGCGGACGTGGTACGGGCCGAACTCGACGTGCATGAGCCCGGGGACCCGGCCCGCGGGGGCGGCATCCTTGTAGTACTCCACGCCCTGGACCAGGGAGCTGGCGCAGTTGCCCACGCCGACAATCGCTACCCGAACCGAACCCATGGGGCTTACTCCTTCTCTCAGCCGAGTTGATGGCTAAAGGTTGTTGTCTCGTTGTGCCGGCCTGTCCGGCGTGTCCGGGCCGTCTGCCTGGCGCTCGGACGCGATCAGCTCGTTCAGCCAGCGCACCTCGCGCTCCACCGATTCCAGGCCATGCCGGTGCAGTTCGAGCGTGTAGCTGTCCATCCGCTCCCGGGTCCGGGCCATGGCCCCGCGCACGCCGTCCAGCCGTTCCTCCAGCCGGCTGCGCCGGCCTTCCAGGATGCGCAGCCGGATGTCGGCCCGGGTCTGGCCGAAGAACGCGAAGTGCACACCGAACCCGTCGTCGTCCCACGCGTCCGGCCCGGACTCGGCCAGCAGGTCCTGCAGCCGTTCCTTGCCCTCCGCGGTCAGCCGGTAGACGATCTTGGACCGGCGGGACAGCGGCTTGGCGCCCTCCGGAACCTCGGGGGCCTCCTCCGCGATCAGCCCGTGCGCGAGCAGCTCCTTCAGGCACGGGTACAGCGACCCGTAGCCGAAGGCGCGGAACGCGCCTAGCGTCGAGTTGAGCCGTTTGCGCAGCTCGTAGCCATGCATCGGCGCCTCGTGCAGCAGCCCGAGGACCGCCAGCTCGAGCACGCGCGACCGCTGCCCGACCATGCCTGCCCGCACCTCCGTCCGCCGCTACGGGCAATGTGCCACAGCGATGTATCGAACCGATACATCATCAAGATATGACGACTGGAGACATAGCGCAAGCGGGCGGCCGGGCCGGTACCCGGGGGGGCACGGGTCGCTCCCCCAGACATGCCCCGCTTACGCTGTGGGGGATGGGAAGTCGCCGATCGGTCGTGGATTACGGGCTTGCCCGGCGGGCAACGCTCGCCTCGGTGCTGGCCGGGCACACCACGGTGGCCGACGTCTGCGATGCCCACCCGTACCTGCTCCGGGCGGCGAAATTTCACGGCGAGGCGACCGAGGTGGCCTGCCCGATCTGCCGCCGGGCCAAGCTGACGCACGTCACGTACGTGTATGGGGACGAACTCGGGCCGTATGCGGGCCGGGTTAAGCAGGGACCGGAACTAGCCGAGATGGCGTCCGAATACGGGGAGTTCCGGGTATATGTGGTCGAGGTCTGCCAAAGTTGCTCCTGGAACCACCTCGCCTCGTCCTACGTCCTCGGCACGGGTGAGCCACGTACCCGGCGCACCCGGCGTGCCCGTGCTGGCGAGTAACAGCGGGCCAGGCGCCGCCGTTCTGGTGAGTGACGGCGGACAGTTGTGACGAATTCCTAACCCGCGCCGGGCAGCCTGCACCACCGGATACCGTGAGGCCCCCAGCCTGACGCTCGCCCACGACTGCCGCACCAACCAGTGAGGACGCGTGAGTAACCCAGATTTCCCCGGCGATTATCCCGATCCCGGTGATCCAGGCCGTCCTGGCCGGGGCGGCCGTCACGGCACGCCTGGCCGCGGCTACGGCGCCGAGGATTATGGCTGGGACCGCGCTGCGGCCCCGCGCGGCGGCCGGCCTGGGCGCCGCGCGGCCCGCGCGCAGTCGTCCAGCCGGGGGACGAGCCGGGGCAGCCAGGGGATGAGCGCCCGGGACCGGCTGGCCGCGCAGCTCGGCACCGAGTCCGGCGGCTACCCCGCCCCCGGCGGCTACCCGGCCGGGCCAGGCGCCGCCGCGGCCCCGGTGGGCCGGTCCGCGCGCGGCCGGAACGGCGGCCGGAATGGTGGCGGCGGTAATGGCCGCGGGCGGGGCGGGCGGCCGCACCAGAAGGGCGACTGGTGGCGGCGCTGGACCTGGAAGAAGGCCATCGGCCTGTCGCTGGCCACCGGCGCTGGCTTCTTCATCCTGGTGCTGGTCGGCGTGTTCTACATGTACGCCCGGACGCCGATCCCGGCCGCGTCCTCGTTCGCCACCGGCCAGGCGTCCCGGGTCTACTTCCGTGACGGCAAGACGCTGGTCGGCATGATTGGCAGCACCAACCGGCAGATCCTGCTGCCCAACCAGATCCCGACCATGGTCAAGCACGCCATGGTGGCCGCCGAGGACAAGCACTTCTACGACGAGGGCGGCATCTCGCCGACCGGCATCATCCGCGCCGCCATCGCCGACCTGACCAGCGGGCAGGTCCAGCAGGGTGGCTCGACCATCACCCAGGAACTGGTGCGCAACTACTACCTGGGCATCGGCGACTCGGAGACCGCGAGCCGGAAGATCAAGGAGATCTTCGTCGCGGAGAAACTGGCCTCGCACGAGTCCAAGGACTGGATCCTCACCCAGTACATGAACACGGTGCCGACCGGGGTCGGCATCTACGGCTTCGGCGCCGCCGCGCAGACCTACTTCGGCGTGCCGGTCAGCAAGCTGACCGTGGCCCAGGCCGCGATGATCGCGGCCATGCCGCAGGCACCGGACGGCTACAACCCGAACCCGTCCGGTGGCGCCGCCCACCAGAACCTGGTGTTCCGCTGGCACTACGTGCTGAACACCATGGTCCAGGAGGGCTGGCTGACCCGGAGCGAGGCCAGCGCGCAGAAGTTCCCCAAGCTGGTCAAGGCGTTCAACAACTCCTGGTCCGGCTACCGCGGCTACATCATGAGCGCGGTGGAGAGAGAACTGGAGGGCACCTACCACTACACCCAGGCCCAGATCGACAACGGCGGCCTGCGCATCACCACCACGTTCAGCAAGCCGCTGATGAACGCGCTGTACGCGTCGGTGAAGCAGGAAGAGTCGCTGATCCAGGGCGGCATGCCGAACTATGCGCACGCCGGGGCGGTGCTGGAGCAGCCCAGCACCGGCGAGATCTGGGCCATGTACGGCGGGCCCAACTTCGAGGCCCCGGCCAAGAAGTGCAAGAAGATCGACTGCCAGTACGACATGGCGCTGCAGAACCGGGAACAGGTCGGCTCCTCGTTCAAGCCTTACGTGCTGGCGCTGGCCCGGCAGCAGGGCATGAGCGTGAAGACCAGCACGCTGGACGGGCACTCACCGCTGTACATCCCGCCGGTCGCCGACCCGTCGACGTACGCGAGCTGGACCGCGCCGGCCGACTACCCGCAGGACGGCTGGTATGAGGTGGGCAACGACGCGGGCGACCCGGAGACCCCCGGGGTCAGCGTGGTCACCGCGTCGGCCGAGTCGCTGAACACCGCGTACACCGACCTGTACCACCGGGTGTCGGGCCCAGGCGGACAGAACATGCTCAAACTGGCCCAGCAGTTCGGCGTAGACACCAAGGCCTCCGGGCTGACCGGCATGGGCGCCGAGGTCGGCACCGCACTGGGCCAGGCCTCGCTCACCGTCGGGGAGCAGGCCAGCACGTTCTCCACCCTGGCCAACGACGGCGAATACATCACCCCGCACGTGATCCTGCGGATTCAGGTGCAGAAGCCGAACGCGCTGATGCAGACCATCAACGCCAAGGTGACCCGCCGGATGGTGCTCACCCCGGCCGAGGACTCCGACGTGGACTACGCGCTGTCCTTCGACACCAAGCCGGGCGGCACGGCGGCCACCGCCGGCCTGCCCGACGGCCGGGAGATCATCGCCAAGACCGGGACCACGAACCTGTCCCAGTCGGCCTTCTTCATCGGCTCGATCCCGCAGTTCACCCTGGCCGTGGGCATGTTCACCAACCAGCAGGGCTGCCCGAACAAGATTCCCGGCTGTGCGGACGTGTCGGCCAGTTCGGACGCCGCGCCGCCGGCTGGCATCCAGACTCTGTACGGGCTGGCCGGCCTGCAGGGCTTCGGTGGCCAGGAGCCGGCCTCAATCTGGCACGACTTCGCGATGAAAGAATTCGCCCCGATGCAGATACAGAGCTTCCCGACGCCGGACTTCGGCGGCTCCGCATGGAACCTGCTCGGGCCGAACACGCCCAAGCCGAAGGTGCACGCGACGCCGCAGCCCACCGTCACCTGCCAGGGCTTCTTCTTCGGCCGGCACTGCCACCAGAACAACGGGAATGGCGGAAACCCCACCCCGGCGCCCACGCTGCCCGGCACCGGGGTGACGGCGGCCCCGACTCCTACCAGGTTGCCTGGCGCCAAGCGGTAAGAGAGAGGATAGGAGGGCTCCGGCCGGCCGGCTGGAGCGAGACCGTCTACCGCATCGGAGCGTGGTGACCGACGACGCGGCCGGCCTGGCCGGCCAGCAACCACCGGCGCGGTTCCAGGCTGGGCGGCTGGCGCTGCTGGCCGGTTCCACCTCGGCGCTCATCACCTGCGGCGTGCTCGGCTGTGTGCTCGCGCTGGCCAACAAGTGGGCCTGCCGGGCCGGGGCGTGGAACGGCTACCTGACCCAGTTCCAGGCGCACTGCTACACCGACATCTACCCGCTGTACTTCAACGAGGGCCTGTCCGCCGGCAAGGTGCCGTACGCGGACCACCCGGTGGAGTACCCGGTGCTCATCGGCGGCGCGATGCAGTTCGCCGCCTGGCTGGTCCACCCGATCACCAACCCGTTCGTCCGCGGCCGCGAGTTCTTCGACGTCACGATCGTGCTGCTGAGCATCTTCTTCGTGCTCGGCGTGCTGGCCACCGGCTACCTGGCCGGCCGGTCCCGGCGGTGGACCGCGCTCGGCGTCGCGCTGGCCCCCGCGGTCATCCTGGGCGCGTTCATCAACTGGGACCTGATCGCGATGGGCCTGGCCATGCTGGGCATGGCCGCCTGGGCGGCGCGCCGCCGGGTGCTGGCCGGGGTGCTCATCGGGCTGGCCGTGGCGACCAAGTTCTACCCGGTGCTGTTCCTCGGCCCACTGCTGCTGCTCTGCTGGCGGGCAGGCCGGCTGCGTTCGTTCTGGGTGACGGCGGGCTCGGCCGCGGTGGCCTGGCTCGCGGTCAATGTGCCGGTCATGATCATCAATTTCTCCGGCTGGGCCCGGTTCTATCAGCTCAGCGAGACGCGCTCGGCGGACTGGGGCTCGATCTGGTACTTCTTCGAGACCGAGCACTGGCCGGTCATCGGTACCACCAGCGTGCATTCTCTGAACGCCATCTCGTCGCTGGTGTTCCTGGCCGCCTGCGTGGGCATCGCGGTGCTGATCATGGCTGCGCCGCGGCGGCCCCGGGTAGCGCAGGTGTTCTTCCTGGTGCTGGCGGTGTTCCTGCTGTCGAACAAGGTGTGGTCCCCGCAGTACGTGGTGTGGCTGGCGCCGCTGGTCGTGCTGGCCCGGCCCCGGTGGGGGGCCTATCTGCTGTGGCAGTTCGCCGAGGTGGGCTATTTCTTCGCCATCTGGGCCTACCTGATCACGGTGTCGGTGACCGGGCCGGCCGCGATAGACGGGATCAGCAGCGGACTGTACTTCGCCGCCGTGCTGGCCCGGTTCCTCACCGTGCTGCTGCTCTGCGCCCTGGTCGTCCGGGACATCCTGTATCCGGCCGGGGACGTGGTCCGGGCCGGCGGGGAGGACGATCCGGCTGGTGGTGTGCTGGCTGGTGCGGCGGACCAGGTCGTGCTGCGGCTACGGGCGCTACCCCAGGTGACTTCTGAGCCAGCGGATGTCAGTGGCGGGGTCGGGCGTTTCGCAGATGACCGGCGCGCCAGCGGAGCGGATCACGTCGACTAGCAGCAACGGGTCGATCGTGCCCTGCTCCATCCCGGCGTGCCGGTCCCGGCCCGAGTTGAACTCGTCCCGGGAGTTGTTGCCGTGCACCAGGTCGATCCGGCCGGTGATGGCCTTGACCCGGTCCGCGATCCCGGCCAGTTCCTCGCCGCTCGCGTAGGCGTGGCAGGTGTCCAGGCAGAACCCGACGTTCTCGCCCGCCGCCGCAGCCCACAGCCGGGCCACCGAATCGAGGCCACGGGCCATCGTGTTCTCGCCGCCCGCGGTGTTCTCGATCAGCATCGGCACCGGCCGCTCGGTCCGCTCGACCGCCTTCCGCCAGTTGTCGTAGCCGGCGGCGACGTCCTCGCCGGCCGTCACCCCGCCGCCGTGCACGATCACGCCTTCGGCGCCGAGCTCGGCCGCCGCCGCCAGGTACTGGCCGAGCAGGGTCCGGCTCGGGATGCGGATCCGGTTGTTCGTGCTGGCCACGTTGATCCGGTACGGGGCGTGGATGAACGCGCGCACCCCCGCCTCATCGAGCGATTTGCGCAGGGCGGCCGCGTCGCCGCCCGGGAAGGCAGGCTTGGCCCAGCCCTGCGGGTCGCCGAGGAAGAACTGGACCACCGGGGACTCGGTCGCCTCGGCCGCGGCCAGCGGCTGGTCGTCATGGACGTGTGGGCCGATACGGAGCATGCAGACGAGACTAGTCCGGGGTACCGACGGGTTTACCTACCCAATCCCGCCGTTGGCCAGGCCGAGGCACAGGCCGACGAACGCGGCGACCAGGCCCGTCACGATCAGCATGCGCTCCTGCCGGGTGGCCGAGACGAGCTGGCTGTACAGCCCGACCAGCAGCGCGGCCAGCCCGAGCCAGCTCGCGATGATGTGCGCCCACGGCTGGCTCACGACGTAGTTGGCCAGGAAGCCCACGATGCAGGCGACCAGCCCGGCGATCAGCGTGAACACGGTGAGCAGGTTCTCCACCGGGTGGCGCTGCCCGTCCGTGTTCAGGCTCAGGTGCGGGACCCGGGAGCGGGCTCGCCCGGCCGTGCTGCTGCGCTCTCCGGTGGCTTGGGACATGGGCGGCCACTCCCTCGGACATAGGTTGCCCGTGACGGATCTACCGGACGTTGTGCCCGCCGCCGGGCGGCCGGAATCCTGAGCCGGGTTGTCGGTGTGCCCTGGTACTCTGATTCGGCTGCCACCCAAGATGGTGGCCCCTCCTGCCACGGAGAGACCGTGGCCGCATCAGTCCAGAGGAGGCATGTTCCAGCATGCGCCGCTATGAGATGATGATCATCCTCGATCCTGCCCTCGAAGAGTCGACCGTCCAGCCGTCGCTCGACCAGTTCCTCTCGGTGATCACCACCGGAGGCGGCAGTGTCGACAAGATCGACGTATGGGGACGGCGCCGGCTCGCCTACGAGATCGAGAAGAAGCCCGACGGCATCTACGCGATCATCGACATGGTCGCCGAGCCGGACGCGGTACACGAACTCGACCGTCAGCTCAGCCTCAACGAGGCTGTCCTGCGGACCAAGATCCTCCGTCCGGAAACGCACTGACCAGGAGTAACCCCCATGGCAGCAGGCGACACCCAGATCACGATCGCCGGCAATCTCGTCAGCGACCCTGAACTGCGCTACACCCCGACCGGTCAGGCGGTGGCCACTTTCCGGGTGGCGTCCACGCCGCGGTTCATGGACCGGAACACGAACGAGTGGAAAGACGGCGAGAGCCTGTTCCTGAGCTGCAACGTGTGGCGGCAGGCCGCGGAGAACGTGGCCGAAAGCCTGCAGCGCGGCATGCGGGTGATCGTCAACGGGCGGCTGCGGCAGCGCCAGTACGAGACCCGGGAAGGCGAGAAGCGCACCGTGTACGAGGTCGAGGTGGACGACGTCGGCCCGTCGTTGCGCAACGCCTCGGCCAAGGTCACCAAGTCCAACCGCTCTAGCGGTGGCGGCGGCGGCGGTGGTGGCTTCGGCGGCGGTGGCGGCAACTCCGGTGGCGGCGGCCAGGGTGGATCCGGCGGGTACGGTGGATCGTCCGGTGGCCGGTCCGACGACCCCTGGGCCTCCGACGCCG
>Ga0335076_10008822_pt1 | contig 10178 bp, 16 predicted proteins | sample Lox_Sample_25_FD_206717 | JGI IMG/M metagenome (GOLD analysis project Ga0335076, IMG submission 206717) | Soil microbial communities from Loxahatchee National Wildlife Refuge, Florida, United States - Lox_Sample_2.5 | ecosystem: Environmental > Terrestrial > Soil > Wetlands | place: USA...
ATCGACATTTACTAATACTTTTTAGATGCCGTGTTCTTTGCGAACTATATCGGGGATGACCAAATTCGACATGACGATCCAATTCTCCTAAGGAATAACCCGTTTCCGGCATCGAAACCTTTATCCTCTTTTCGCGGGGATAAGGATCTCCGATGCGGATCTATGAGAGAAGCTGTCAAATTTGCAAAATCCAACAACCTCCTTGGTCTGATTTGTCAAGCCAAGTTATTGGTATTCTGATCTCTCTATGCTTTGCTAACTATTGGATAGTTGAAGGTGCCGGCTCTGATCCTGAGCATCAAGGAGAGTGGATTAGTTTTGATTACGAATGGTTCAGAGAATGAGGTCGAAGAATGCAAACATTTCCAGGAAGGACTGATAGATGGATTCATTATTAATGAGGTTTTGGCATTTTCAAACGCTATTAGCGTCTGAAATGAACATCGGACAGCAACGTCTAGTACATGGATCAGGATTAATTTTCTAACTCAACACATTCCTAAATTCATTCCTCTGGAACTGGAACAGGATGCGCCTCGTCAAGCAGCGACACCATTTCGCCAGTTGCATATGATGTGACCGTCCACTCATTTATCTCCCATCTCGAGAATTTATCGGGCCGTGAACTGAGGAAATGTACTCGGCCTTCGGCATCTAATGCATCAAATATTGTTGGGCAGCCCGTCTTACGGTGACCTTTGACATCATAGGAAATGTCAATTACCCCCCCTGTCAACTGAATGGAACCTGATATCCATGGTTGCCGAAACCAACCATCGTAACGATACAATCCCTTGTATTCGGGATGCATTGATCGATGTTGAATATCGTCGCCGAGAAGCGCATGTGCCTTGGGTGATTTCCGAACTTCATGAAGAGTCGAAGCGGTCACTGGCGAGGCGAAACGTTCGTAATTGATTGCAACCAACGATCCGATAGTCCAAGCACCGCACAAGCAAAGAAATATGGCAATGTTTCGGCCGGTTTTGGGCCGTATGTCACTGTAAGCTGGGAGGGGACGAGGTTGTCTTTGAAACCGGCTTGGAATTGGGAAGGCTGGAACTCCATGAGGAAATCGAGCGTTTCGTAACGGGCCCAATGTGGAGAAGGAATATTGTATGTAAGAGCCTGAAAAGACGTCGTGGATCCTCCAACGGTGGAGCAGTCGGGACAGCGGCCTCATCGGCTTGTACTCGATCATATCCCACGGGTGAGTCGCGAAACTCGCGACCAATGGGGGGTTTCAAATGACTTGTGTGAAGACGGTTAACGGGGCAGCGATCTGACGAGTAACCCTAGTTATATACATATAGATAGCATATCCCTAATTAAGTGACTGTTCCTTAAACGCTTGGCGCATCCATTTGAGAAATTCAAAGAATGCTCTAGTTTCGTTTAGTTGCTGGACGAGGTCGTTAAGGTTGTCCAACGCTGGTTTGCAATTTAAAACTAATGATGAGGGACGTTCGTTTCCACCTATACCTTTATAGTCTCGTTCAGAGAGGTCGACAATAAATGCGCACTCCTTTGTCCAATCCGTTTCATAAACGTGTGTATAGACGATTCGTAGGACATCTTCGCGAACGCCCTCGAGCTTCATCGCAAGGTGGTCTTCCCAAAATGATAACTCGGGACCATTTTTGGATGCCTGCGCAGCGAGAACCCGTCGTTCGACGGAACGATCTATCAGCAGTTAGGATATAAGACAAGAAACTGTGTACACGTTCACGCTTTTTTTGAATGGCCTGACGGGTCTCATCGATCTGCTTCAGGATGTGTTCACGATGTTCCATCAGAGATTCTTTCTTGCGAGTAAACTCGGCAATGGCTCGTTCTGCTTCGACGGCTTCAAGATGTTCCTTTTCCATTGCTATACCACACGTCAGCATGCTGCATCCATGCGAGGAGAGGCTGAAAGCCCCAGCAAGTCCAGGCCAGTTATAGACCTTGTGCAATGTCCGCTTGTCGCGCTTTGTGGCCTTCGATCTGCTTATTGAGGTCTTTTTGTTTCTCTATTATAGAGCGAATTAGCTGGGAGTGCAATATGACACGCTCAATACCTCTGTTATCTGCAATCGACTTTGCAAACTCATTCCGCTCCTTGAGGACACATTCCCGTTGGATTTGTGTCCATTTGTCGAAACGAAGGGTGAAGCGATTCATTTTTGCTTTGAGGTCATCAAATGCAAAGTTGATGGGAGCGAAGGATGCTATGGAAACGGGAGCATTGTCTGTCATTTTCGCGGAAGTGTCCCGTTGTGGCCTTTGTGGAGGTGGGCGAAGGGGTTTGTTTACTGTCCCGCGCCCTGCGGGAAGTTGTTTTAGTTTTAATTCCGACCACCCTCGTAAATACCGCGAGTTATTCGTCTTCGACCGGAAATTTTGAGTGACATGGATTTTTACTCCTTTTAAAGCACCACAAAAATTCTTTGAGTCTGTTTACCAAGTATACTCTATTTCTGAATTTGACTCGGTATTTAAAGAGATAGGAAGATTGTCGAGGGTCCCTTTGTAGTGTAAAAGCGGCTGCAATTTTCAGTCAAATTCAAAATTTATTAAGTTCTTAAGACGTCACTATAATCAATTTTTAAACGTTGAGATCTGGAGGAGAAAAACGATACCAAGTTATATTTGATAGGAAATGATTGCATTAAAACTAATTAAATGTCAAAGAAATGGGCATTTCACAGAGCAGTGGATCTGTATATATTCAGAAATCTGTTGGGTCTCTATCTCTCTACACCGACGGGCTCAAATCCAAAAATAAAAACAGAGTTGGATAAAGGACATCAAATTTAAGTCGAGTATCAAAAAACGAGGCAGTTTCCAGAATCTCCAGGGGGGGTTCAAAATTCGCCTGTCTAGAGTCCGTCCGGTGAAGAATCGCCTGGGAAGGAGGTAAATAGGAGGGACTAGTCACATGTCATGATTGATCAATCCGAAGCCTAATTCTATAGTCTACCTCTTTCTTCCCGACCATATAGTCAATGCAAGTTACGTCCAGCCTCATTCAGGCTAGATTGAAGTGCGTCGAGGGCTTTTTGAAGATCCCGTCGAGTTGGATCAACCACCGAGATGCCCATATGCCCGATCCGGAAATACTTGGCTAAAGGGTCAGTCTGATGAAATAGACTTGGAGGACGTACTCGCAATCTCTTTATGTAAGCCACCAGCAAACACAACCTGCTTTGCGGCAATTGTCCGAAGGAGACTCGGCACTTTAAGTCCTTCTGGGACCCATACTGCGGTCATACCGTTGGCGCTTTCTTCTCGACTATTGGGTAAAGTTTTAAGTCCAAGGCTGATTTCGACAAAGTCTTTGATCATTCTGCTGGCCTTCATGTGGTCCGCGAATCGATCGGCTAAAGGCCGGGACAGAATCTGTTTCAATGCGGTGTTAAGCGCATAGATGAGCTGCACCGGCGGAGTTGCGAAGTACATGGGCTTCCGAGCTTCGTAAGCTTGCATAATGGGAAGCCACTTTTTCCAAGAAGCGAAGTATGAAGTCTCAGGGCCCTTGCGTTCATGGAACACTTTCATCGCACGTGGAGAAACTAAAAGAAGGGACAACCCGGGAGGTACGCCGAGCGCCTTTTGGGACGCTGTCAAGACGACGTCCAGACCCCATCGAGAGAAATCGATCTCCTCGCAGCCGACTGAACAAACTCCGTCGACGACTATGAGTGTTGAGGGAGACACGCGTTGGACCAATTCTGCGACCGCTTTGACATCCGATAGGACTCCGGTCGATGTATCGACATGCGTTATGGTAATGACTTTATAATCTCGTGATGTGAGTGCTTCTTCGATTTCGGCAAGAGATGGACGACTTCCAATTGGAGCTTTTAACTGGGTTGCGTTCGCACCATAGATTTCGAGGCATTCAGCAAACGAGTCCCCAAAATAACTAAAGAAGAGAGGTCAGTGGCACAATCGACACAGCTCTTCTTCTGAATCATACCCGGTATGTAGGACGAGGGCATTGTCGCCTTTTTCGCATAGGTTGCTTGCCACCATATCCCACCCGAGGGTACCGCTGCCGGCAACCACGAAAGGTTGGGTATGCCCATCACCTTGCAAGACTTTTCGGAATAATTCCAGCGACTCTCCGAAAACATTCACAAAAGGCATTCCAACGTGTGACATGGATGGATGCGACATTGAAGCAAGAACTTCATCGTGAAATTCTACGGGACCTGCGGCCAAAAAACGGATTTAGCAGAGAGACGAGGATTGTGTGGGCAATTCAGGCAGGAATTGAGGTGCGTACCGGGAATCATGACCAGGGAATGTGGTGGTTCGGAAGACATTTTGGATGCGAGAGCGCGGGGTGCCGCGTGGGAGAAGAAAGAAACAGATGAACGAAAACGCACAGACGACGAAAGGACGTGTCTGCAGAGAGGGTGCAGGCGAGACAATGCGCTCTCCATATTATTTAAAGTTGGAGGAAAAACATTTACGCGGACGGGGCAAAATCCGCTAATTTCGATGCTCGGGTCCTGAATCCTCGTGTCGGCGCGGAGCCGAAAAGTTACACAGTCATATTTACGATATTTGCTGAATTTTGCGCACCGAAAATGTAAATACTGGACCCGCGAAAACCCTTCCCCCAGGACTCGTTGAGGAGCCATCGGCGTGTGCAATGTTTGGGCCCTTCCGGCCAACACTGGCTGCACTCGGCGGCCTGCTCTGGTTCGTATCCTGGCGTCTCGACGCATTTCCCTAATTACGTCAGGAAGTCCCCTTACCGTATGGGGCCTCTTCGCAAGCGACGGCACCGCCAACGGCTCCGCGATGTCGACCAAATGATGGCGACTCTCGCCGAAGGGATGCGGCAGACCAAGCAGAGCTGCAGAGCTCTTGACCACGCTCTCTCAACTTGGAGAAAAGAATGCGATATGCCTGCTCGCGACAAATACTGGGTCTTCAGCAAAAAGGACCGAGAGTCTGGTTATCGGAAGAGTGTTCACAAGGTGCCAAAATTTACAAAGTGGGACTCCTCCCTTATTCTTCCTCCTCTGCTGATGTTCGTAGGGTGACGATGAGAGAAGTCCCTTTTGGATATTGATCACGAAGGGAATTATAGACGGGCTTCGCCTACTCATGGTCTAGCATCGGATGTAACAATTTAGACAGCATCCAAAACATTTTCACATTGCAGCCAGTCTGCCTCTCGTTTATTGCGAGCCATTAGTGAAAGACCCGCATCGATGGTTAATGAAGCGCCGACAATATTCCCTAAGAAAGAACCAAAAAAAAATGAAAAATTATTGGACCATTCTTAGCCAACATCACGAATGCATCCGCGCAGTCGCCCATATCTGTAACTGAGTTCAATGGGGCCAATGGTTTCATCCTTTCAATTGCCTCGTCCCATAGTTCAGTCCTGCAATTCAGTCAAATCATCGAAGCGCGCTCCCTAAGCGAGAAATACAGGAAGTCGACGTTCGAAATATAGAAAATGAGCGTTGGCTTTTGCCGTTTCACAATTCTCCACATTCTTCATCAAGTGAAGATTGAGTTGAGAATTCGTTCTATCTACAGTACTTTGTATATACCCGTTTGTAGACAAAAGAAAAGATCAGCTACTAAATCGTTCTTCAATGAACTTCAAAGCTTCCACCTCAGAGTGCTAACTCCACCCGAAGACTTTGCCCAATCATGCAACGGCATTTAACTCCAACAACACCCTATGCCGTATATCTCTGTTCTATCTGTTCCAACATATAATCCTCAACCTTTGCATTCCATTGGATTTTCCTGATTGCATCAGCAATAACACGAAAATCAATATCAAGAGGTGATCGTTGATTATTTTGCAAGGTGACATGCCGATTTACGAGTGCAATTTCATTAGGACGGAGCGGGTATTGACGACCGACATTGGTAGCTAATGAGATTTGTGGAGGAGGGGTAGGATGAGGAGGATATCCAGCTGGGTATACACCATCATTGTTTGTGGAGTGCCATCATAATTCGAAAAAATCCTAAAGGTTAGTAGTTTTCGCAGACAATCGAGTGACAAAGTGCTCAGGGACGTCCCATCCTTGCTGTGCCTGTACAATCCGTATAATCGAACTCCCCAAACTCGAATATAAGGAGGTTGATGTTTCTTTGAATGTCGACTCCAACTTTGCAAACAATGCCTAACTTCACCTGCACAATCAACAACATAATAAGGGTTAAAAATACTTCCAGATCTGAATTGTTCAGCCACATCGTAATGTCTCGTCTCGCCTTTTTAGTGAGTCTGAAAATCCACACTCTACGATGATTCTGAGATACAAAGTTGCATTTCCGCTTGAGTAATTGTAAAGACCCATATCAGCATTCTTGCGAATCCCATTTGCCATCCTCGTCACTAAAAATATTAGCCTGTCATCGAAAGTGACGAATACAGCCGGTCCGCATCCAGAGCCCGCAACGGGCAGCTTGACGAGTTTGAGTCGCTTGATAATAGATTTCTTGGACAATGGCAGAGGCAGCACCATCATGAGGTGGGAATATAATGACGACAAGTAGGACGTTGTTGGAAAATTGGAGTGGATGCTTGTAATCTCGATGGGAGGATGCCCAGGCATCAAAGGTGGCGAGACTTACAGGATAGAGACGGTTACTCGCCTTCATCCCTATTCATTAGCCACACAGCAGGAGAATCATACTTGAAGGAGCCCATAGCAACACCCGCAATCGAAGCCTGATTCAAAGAAGGTCGGGCCTTGGCAGCATATGACGACACACCAATCAGCAGGATTTACCAGGCACCTTGGTCTGTGGGGTCTAGGGGCAAGATGTGCAATGCAATCAGTGGTGGAATCAGGCGAAGTGTCAAACGACCAGCGCGTTGACAAAAAGAAATGATCGCGGCAGCCGTTTACGAATTTCGATGGTGGAAGTTTGTTGCAAGAAATGCGTTGTTCCTGCATTCATCCGTTTCGGCTTGTGATGCAAGCGGCGAAGAAGATTGCTTAAATTCCGCAACGGGCTTCTCCTACTCGTTGCAAGATGAACGTTCTGTGAGTGCAAAATTGACTCCTTCCAACTAATACAGTAAACGGATTCTCGTATCGGGAATGAACAAAGGGCTGAATAACAAGGATTTGACTGCTGACCAGTCATCCCGGAAGAGACCCTCCAATGTGGTGATGATAGACTTCGAGAATTCGAGATATTATGGGCCTCAGGGTCACCATGAATAGGTCGGGCCGCATGGATATGATCAAGCTTTTGACAATCGACTTTGCAATTGACGCAGTCATATTTTGGAGTCATTTCGTCGGGACATGGTGGTATCATGCTGATTGCTCCGTGCGCATTCGTTACAGATTATCCCATCATTTCTACTGTCTATTGATGAGATCCGTAGCGTATTGCATCATTTGTGGAAAAACAAGGTGGCTCCTTCCCGTCTTTCCAATCGCGGAGGCAGGGAGTTGAGGCCGGTGCAATTCATATAAAAGAAAGAGGAGGCCGTTCCTTCCGAAATCTAAATATCCCATGAATGCAAACCTCTTCAAGCCAATGAACAACCAAGCTGTGAGCTCGAAGGCTGGCTTCGTGCGATGAAAGCTTAGCAAGAATGGTGAGGCAATTGACTATCGTTGAGATAAACAGAAGAGATTGGGGCGGAACATATAGCTCGATTCTGCACAAGGAACCACTTAACGGGATTGCCGAAACGATATGCGAGATCCCTCGTTATCGTGGGCGGAAAAGTGAGGGTGAAGCAATCGAGTATATGAGCGCAGGCGACAGGAAAGGAGGATGAGCCTGAACAAAGAGCGAAAGAAGAGGAATGAATAAAGTTGTACATGCCGAAGAAGCATATTTGCTGCCCGCAACGCAGACTCGGGAACATCTTTGACTGGCGACTTGGGAATATCGTCAATATTAGACGAGACAACTTCTAAGGAACGTCATGGTCGTCCGAATTCTCGCCAAGCGATTCATCCATTAAGGGCTTCTCGTCTTCCAACTTGAAAGATCAATCTCTTTACGATAAATTGAAAGTTACAGGGTTATAACACAAGTAGCTTTAACCGGCGCTCTTTCACGGAGAGCAGACAACGAGCTTAGATTGATCGGGGCAGACGAAAAGTCGATAAATATGATCGTTGCAGCGTTGGGCGAATATCAATATATTTGTCCCTCGGGTGCGCCATGCAGAATGGGTGTCGCAACGCTCGTACAATCGCTTGCGTGAGTTTTTGGGGGGCATGTTTTTCATAGAGGTCAGCCACGGCGGAGAGAGAAACGTCAGTCCACTGGGGATCACTGACTTGGCTTCCGTCGATGCCTTGCGATGTTCGCTGGCATGAGGGATAGCACGCGGAAGCGTTACCGTAGATTGCGAGCGCCTGTCGATCAGCGGTCGGTCTGGTGCCCCGTTCAACGTTCAACATGAGTTGGCCTGCAACATACAAATATACGCTTCTGCAACTCTCCGTCATGTCCCTGTATCAGGAAGTCGATAGACTGGAAAACTCAATCAAGCATCTACGACGGTCGAATACTGAACTCAAACAGCACGAATTAGAGTCAGAGGAAGATACATCATGGGTCGAACCGACAATCGCAGAGAACGAGCAGCTCATTGCAAAACAAACTCGCCAGATCGAACTTGTCAAGCTGGAACTTTCGGGTCGACAAGCGGTGTCTAATACCGCAAGTCCAGAGCCTAATCAGAGACTGGAAGGCTCGAATGGCGAACATAGGGAGAATGGTGTCAGTCATTCAGAACCGATCAATGGGGAAGGGAAAACGGATGTTGCTGCTAGTTCCGAGAACGGGTTTCATTTGTAAGGTAACAATACGCCTAAAGTGACAAGGTCGGCTGAAGATAGACAATGTAGTGACAACAGTATCCATCCTACCTTGCGACACATTGTACGGGAGTTCGATCCGCCGTTTCCCCACGGGTCGTCAAAAGCGGGGTATTCCAGAAATGCAACTTCTCGGCCGATATGGACATATGATCGCGATGTCTAAAGTTTTACTCTCTATAAGATTGAGTAGTATAAATGCAAACCACATTTTTCAACTGAAACGCCGAATCCCTCTACCCAAAAGCTATGCAACAAAGCAAACTCTATGTGACAAACCAAGTGAACATTTCAACACCAAAAATGGACAGGTAAACTCCTCGATTCTCTTTGTCCGTCCTAAGCGCACTTAACATCGATTGACTGTTCGAACCCATCATGAAGGCATCTCTGGTCGGCGGAAAAGAGTCTCCGCCATGGCAAGTACTGAATCGAAACCTTCTTTTCCCCGCTTGGCGTTGCTCAGGATGGTGTCTGCTGACCAATCTTCGATTTTGTTTGATAGCCGTTCGATGTATGTGAATGCTCTTATTTTCGAGCTTGATTGGAAAAGCGTCTCCTGTGGAGTTGTGGACGAGGGTGTATATGTGCAGGTCTCGTTGATGCGTAACAAGTTGGCGCATGTCAAGTTGACTGACTTTAGGACAACGGTCTTCGACTTGGGATCAACTTCGCTGATTTCGCGAACATACGAGACACCGTTGCCGCCGGTCAGGGAGAGGATCCAAGATGGCACTTTCTGCTTGCAAGTGATAAGACGCTCTGTGCGTAGAACACCAGTCTTCGCGTCGACCTCTCTGTTGAGTGTGTCGACCGCAACGACGTGATCACAACTTGAGTTCTGCCATCGGTTAGCACAATTGCCCGGAAGAAGACGTGGTAGAGGAACGTACCGGATACTTGATCCAGTGACTTGCAGAGACATGTTCCCAGTTGTACGGGTATGTGTAGGATGTCTCACAGAACTTCATTCTTACGAAGAGTGACGAAGAGGACGGGTGATCGATTTTGCCGGCCGGATACAATGGCGAAGTATAAACGGATGGATGGCGGTGCTGCGAGCAATTCACAACAATTTGCCCGCTGTGCTTGATGCCCGTTTTTTTATATTTTTCGAGAAAAGTTTTTCTTCGTACACAGAAATTTCCGCGGCAAAACTCGGATCAGACAAAATAACGCCACCGTACGAAGCGGGCGCTGAGCGACGGATACCCACCCCCGATTGGCCAGTTGCAATTATGTCAGCAGCGGGTGTAACGGCAGGCCCTCCGACTGATACTTAGGTCTTAATATTCAACAAATTGTGCTGCCATTGTCTCACTCAAGCAGGCTAGTTCAAGAAAGCATTGATATTAT
>Ga0335076_10008823_pt1 | contig 10177 bp, 7 predicted proteins | sample Lox_Sample_25_FD_206717 | JGI IMG/M metagenome (GOLD analysis project Ga0335076, IMG submission 206717) | Soil microbial communities from Loxahatchee National Wildlife Refuge, Florida, United States - Lox_Sample_2.5 | ecosystem: Environmental > Terrestrial > Soil > Wetlands | place: USA: Florida...
CGAGAGCACCGGCCAGGTGGCCCAGCACATGGTCGAGTCGGTGATCTACGACCTGCCCGACGGCTTCTACGAGGGCTTCGTGCCCAAGGCGCTCGCCGTCGACGCGGCCGCGCTCCAGCGGGCCGCCCGCGCGACGATCGACCCTCGGCGGATCGCGCTCGTGGTGGTCGGCGACCGCGCGAAGGTCGAGGCGCCGCTGCGCGCGCTCAACCTCGGCGAGCTCAAGAACCTCACGGTCGACGACGTGATGGGCAAGGCACCGACGATCGACTGAGCGCCCTTCGGCCGCGCGGCCCGTCAGGCGGCGTGCGCTCCGGGGTGGCGGCCGGCGAGCCGCAGCAGGAACCCGTGAGCGCGGTGGATGAAGTCCGCCCGCGGCAGGAACATGAACGGGCAGGCGCCTTCGACGACGCTGATGCCGTGGTCCCGGCAGAACGCTACCGCGTGCGGGCTCACGGCGCCCGCTCCCGCGCCCCGGTGCATCCAGACGCGCGAGACACCGGCCTCCGCGCAGTCCATCACTACCGTGTCGGTCGCCGCGGGCGGCGTCATCAGGAGCGCGCCGTCGACGGGCGGGCGGATGTCCTGGAGCCGGTGCAGGCACGGGACGCCGTCGACCGTGAGCAGCTCTGGGTTCACGGGCACGACGTCGTAGCCGCGCGCCCGCAGCTCCCGGAACAGCGTCCGGCTCATGTCCGAGGGACGGCGCGAGACCCCGACGAGCGCGATCCGGCGCTGGGCCAGGAAGTCGTTCGCGCGAACGGCCAGCGTGGTCATGGTCGGCCTCCGTCTCCCCCGAATCTAGACCCGGGGGGTGGCGCCTCCATGAGCCGTTCGGCTCATCCTTTCTTGGGCGGCGCGACGCTGAAGACGAACGACACGCTCAGGCCCTGGTCGGTCTTCTTGTAGGGCGCCAGCACCTTGATGCCGGTGGGAATGCCGTCGGGCGTCACGAGCGGCAGCTCCTGGCTGGCGGGGTCGTTGTCGTAGAGGATGCGCCAGTTGACCTTGAGCCCGAGCTTCGCGTTCATCGCCACGTGCAGCCCGAACTGCGCGTCGAAGCGCGAATCGCTGCCGTGCTCGAGGCTCTGGTCGAAGATCAGGGTGTGGCTGAAGGTCGTGTTCGCGGAGAGCTTCTGGCGCAGGTCCCAGCCCACGCGTGCGCCCACGAAGGAGTGGTCCCGGCCGTCGTCGACCGCGAAGTCCTCGCTCGTGTAGGTGAGGCCCGCCGCGGCGCGGAAGCCCGTGCGGTCGTTGCTGACGAAGATGTAGCCGATCCCGGTGTCGACCACCCAGCGGTTGTCGAGGCCCGAAAACCGATTGCGCTCCCAGCCGCCGCCGAGCGTGTAGAAGAGCCGTTCGGAGAGCTTGTAGTCGTAGCGCCCGCGCGCGTAGTAGGCCTCGGCCGTCGGCTGCGAGTCGGGGATGCTCACCTCGAAGTCGGTGGGCGTTCCGACCGCGACGCGCGTGTCGGGGGAAGAGGCCGCGCGGATCCCGCCGGCGGCGAAGCTGATCGACTGCTTCGTGAAGCGGCGCGCGATGTCGCCCTTGAAGCCCAGGCTGCTCGAGCTCGAGTTGCCCGAGGTGAGCACGTACGACAGGTCGGCGTTCGCGTAGAGCCCGGGCGGGTCGGCCTTGAACGACTTCTCGTCGACCGCCTGGGTGCTGGTGGGGGTGGCGTTCTGCTGGGCCTGCGCGAGGGGCGCGAGAGCGACGAGCGCGAGCGCGCCGAGAGCGGCCGTGCGGACGGGCGTGCGTGCGGGATCTTGCATTTCGGGCGTAGCTCCTCGAGGAAGGGCTGATCGACGAGTCTCACCAGCGCCCGCGCGGGGTGTCAACTGTCAGAAGTGCCTGGAGGGGGCGGACGGCCGTGGAGGCCGCCCGCCCCCTCCGCGCAGGGGCCGCTCCTGGCAGAGGGAGCGTCGTCCACGCGGCAGGATCGACGTGGGCGAACCGGCCTTCGTGGCGCGGAGCGGCACCTCACGTTCTTGTCCCGCCCGCGCCGTTCCGCAGCGACGCGACGGTGAGCGTTGAATACCGCCGCGGAGCCCGGCCGAAACGTGAAGCCGCGCACACCACCCCGTGGAGTGTGCGCCGGATCACAGGAGCAGCCTGTCGACCTCCTCGGCGATCGCGAGGCACGACGTGAGGCCCGGCGAGTCGATGCCGACCAGGTTCACGAGACCCGGCAGTCCGCGCGCGCCCTCGTCGGCGATCACCCAGTCGCGGAAGCCCTCGCCGGGTCCCTGCAGCTTCGGCCGGATCCCGGCCGTGTCGGGGCTCAGGTCCGAAGCGGCGATCGCCGGCACCAGCCGCTGCACCGCCAATGCGAAGGCCTCGCGTTTTTCCTCGGCCACCGCGTAGTCGAACCTGCGTTCGGCCAGGTACTCGGCGTCGGGGCCGAAGCGCAGCCGGCCGTCGAGCCCGAGCACCACGTGCACCCCCAGGCCCACGTGCTCGGGCACCGGATAGACGAGCCGCGAGACGAGCCCCGACTTGCCGCCGCTCACCGCGAAGTAGCTGCCCTTCCACCAATGCATCCTGTAGCCCGCGGCGCCTATGTCGATTCCGGCGAGCGCGGCCACGCGGTCGGCGTCGAGGCCGGCCGCGTTCACGACGCGCTCGCTCGTGAGCGTCTCGACGCCGTCGGGCGTTCGCAGCTCGAGCCGGAAGTCGCGGCCGCGGTGCTCGATCCCCACGAGCTCGGCGCGCGCTTGCAGGATCGCGCCTCCGTCTCGGGCCTCGCGCAGCAGGGCGTCCATGAGCGCGTGCGCGCTCACGATGCCGGTCGAGGGCGAGTGAAGCCCCGCGACGGCCGGCACCGCAGGCTCGAGCGCGCGGCAAGCGGCTGCGTCGAGGAGCTCCAGCTCGACGCCGTTCCGCGCACCGAGCGCGAGCAGGCGCTCGAGCTCCGGCCGCTCGTCCTCGCCCATCGCCACGATCAGCTTGCCGATCCGGCGGTGGGGGACGCCAGCGCGCTCGCAGAGCTCGTAGAGCAGCCGCTTGCCGCGCACGCACAGGCGCGCCTTCAGCGTGCCGGCCGGGTAGTACATCCCCGCGTGGATCACCTCGCTGTTGCGGCTCGAGGTCTCGCTGCCGTGCCGCTCTCGCCGCTCCAGCACCACGAGCTCGGGGAAGCGCTTCGCGAAGCGCGCGGCGAGCGCGAGGCCCACGACGCCCGCTCCCACGATCGTGAGCGGCGTGTCGGCCATGCGCGGATCTTAGCCGAGGCGGGCTGGCGCGCTCGCGAGCCCGCGCAGCCGCTCCGGCCGGTCGGCGCTCCGGTCGAGGCGCAGCAGCAGCAGGACGCCCGGCAGCGCGACGAGCGGGGCGAGGCCCCAGAACGCCCGCTCGCCGAGCCGCGCGTGGAGCGGCAGCGAGAGCGTCGGGTTCACGGCAAAGGCGAGCGACCAGGTCGCCTGGTAGAGGCTCAGGTAGCGTCCGCGCGCCGCGGGCGGCGCCCAGTCCGCGATGAACGCCATCTGCTGCGGGGCCGAGAGGATCTCGCCGAGCGTGAAGACGAGGACGGCGACCAGGAACCATGCCCAGTGCATCACGAGGCCGATCATCCCGAAGCCGATCCCGACGAGCGCGTAGCCGAGCGCCGCCAGCCGCAGCCGGCGAAACGGCTTGAGCTTCTGGACGATGCTGAGCTCGAAGAGCGCGACCAGCGAGCCGTTCACCGCCGCCAGCAGGCCGAAGACGACGGCCGGGTATCCGGCCGACTGCGTCACGGTCAGCGGCAGCACGACGAGGTGCGAGCAGAAGACGAGCGAGCAGAGGAAGCTCACCGAGACCGTGAGCAGGAACACGCCGTCCGCGAGCGGGCTCGCGCGCCGGCCCGGGTGGGCCTTCGGCAAGGGTGCGGCGCTCTGCGGTTTGGGCGCTGCCGATCGAGCGGCCGGGAGCGCCCCCGAGTGCTCCGCGGGGGCGGGCCGGGTCTCGGGGATCGTGAAATAGACGAGCACACCGTAGGCGAGCGTCGTGAGGCCGTCGCCGAGGAAGAGCAGCCGCCAGTCCCAGTCGGCGAGCACTCCGCCGAGCGCGGTGCCCGAGGCCCAGCCGAGGTTCACCGCCATGCGCAGGCCGGCGAAGCCGGTGGCGCGCTCGCTCGAGGGCAGGAGGTCGCCGATCACGGCCGAGGCGGCAGGCCGGTAGAGGTCGGCGATGAAGCCGAAGGCGAGCAGCAGCGGGACGAAGAGCCGCGGCGAAGGCAAGAGGCCCATGACCACGGCGAGCGCTCCGGAGCCCAGGAGGCTCAGGAGCAGCGTGCGCCGACGCCCCAGCCGGTCGGTGAGGACGCCGCCCGCGAGGATCGAGACGAGCGAGCCCGCGCCGAAGGCCAGGATCAGCTCGGCCACGTCGCGCTCGGTCATCCGGAAGTCGCGCAGCAGGACGAGCGTCAAGTAGGGGACGATGAAGGTCCCGAGCTTGTTGACGAGCGTGCCCGCGAGCAGCAGCCTCACGGGCCGCGGAAAGCGCGCGAGGATGCGCAGCGGGTTCGCGGACATGGCGCGGAGCGACTCTATAATGAGCCTTCGCACCGGAGGGCTCCATCCGATGTACACCCTGGTCCTGCTGCGGCACGGCGAAAGCGCCTGGAATCTCGAGAACCGGTTCACCGGCTGGACCGACGTGGACCTCTCGCCGAAGGGGATCGAGGAGGCGACGGCCGCGGGCCGGCTGCTGAAGGCGGGCGGCTACGCCTTCGACGTCGCCCACACCTCGGTGCTGCGGCGCGCGATCCGCACGCTCTGGATCACGCTCGAGGGCATGGACGAGTTGTGGATCCCGGTGCGCAAGAGCTGGCGGCTCAACGAGCGGCACTACGGCGCGCTCCAGGGACTCAACAAGGCCGAGACCGCGCAGAAGTTCGGCGACGAGCAGGTCAAGGTCTGGCGCCGAAGCTATGCGACGCCGCCTCCGCCGCTCACGCTCGAGGACGAGCGCCACCCCGGCAAGGACCCGCGCTATGCGAGCCTGCCGAAGGACCTGCTGCCGCTCACGGAATCGCTCAAGGACACGGTCGCGCGCTTCCTGCCCTACTGGCACGACCGGATCGTGCCGGACGTGCTGGGCGGCCGCCGCGTGCTGATCGCCGCCCACGGCAACAGCCTGCGCGCGCTCGTCAAGCATCTGGACGGCGTTTCGGACGACGCGATCGTCGAGCTCAACATCCCGACCGGGATCCCGCTCGTGTACGAGCTCGACCGCGACCTGCGCCCGATCCGCAGCCAGTACCTGGGCGACCCCGAGGCCGCGAAGCGCGCCGCGCAGGCGGTCGCGAACCAGTCGAAGCGCACGTGATGGCGGGGGCCGCGAGCCGATGACGACGCCGCCCGAGGGCCCGCGGCGAAGTCGCCTCACGCTCGCCGCCCTTGCCGCCGTCGCGGCGCTCACGATCGCGGGCGGCGGCGCGTACGCGTACCTGCGCGACCGGCTCCACGCCAGCCTGGCGCAGCTCGACGGCGAGCGGAAGCTCGCGGGCCTCGGGGCCCCGGTCCGCGTCGAGCGCGACGCGCACGGCGTCCCGGTCGTGCGCGGGCAGAGCCGCGCCGACGTGGCGCGGGCGACCGGCTTCCTGCACGCGCAGGAGCGCTTCTTCCAGATGGACCTGACGCGCAGGCGTGCGGCGGGAGAGCTCTCCGAGCTCATCGGCAAGGCGACGGTCACGGCCGACCGCGACGTGCGCGTGCTGCGCCTGCGGCGCGTGGCGGAGCGCGCGCTCGCGTCGCTCTCGCCGGAGGAGCGGGGGCTCATGCACGCTTACTCGGAGGGCGTGGCGGCCGGGCTCGCGGCGCTCGGGGCGCCGCCTCCGGAATACATGCTGTTGCGGAGCACGCCCGCCCCGTGGAGGGACGAAGACGCGCTGCTCTGCGTTCTCGCGATGTACCTCACGCTCCAGAGCTCTCAGCCCGGGCTCGAGTCGGGCTACGCGCTGATGCACGACCTCCTGCCGCCCGCGCTCTTCCAGTTCCTGAACCCGCGCGGCACGGAGTGGGACGCGCCCGACGAGGGCGAGCCTTTCGCCCAGCCCGAGGCTCCCGGGCCCGATGTCGTCGATCTCCGGAAGGCCGCTCCGCGCGCTGCGCGGGTCGTCCCGCCGGCGCCCGACCCGTGGCGGGACGTCGACCACGAGATGTCGTACGGCAGCAACAACTGGGCGGTCGCGGGAACGCACACGAGCCACGGCGGCGCGCTGCTCGCGAACGACATGCACCTCGGGCTCTCGGTGCCAAACACGTGGTACCGCGCGTCGCTCGTGTTTCCGGACGCCAAGGGCCGCGAGCGCCGCGTCACCGGCGTGATGCTTCCCGGCACCGGCTCGGTGGCGGTCGGCAGCAACGGCCAGGTGGCCTGGGGCTTCACGAACAGCGAGGGCGACTGGGCCGACCTCGTCCTCGTCGAGCCCGATCCGAAGAACCAGGACGCGTACCTCACGCCCGAGGGCCCGCGCGCCTTCGAGCACGCGACCGAGACGATCCGCGTGAAGGACGCGCCCGACGAGCGCCTCGAGGTGCTCGAGACGGTGTGGGGGCCCGTGATCGACACCGACCACGCCGGCAAGCGCCGCGCGCTCGCGTGGGTCCCGCTCCGCGAGGGCGGGCTGAACGCGGGCCTCTTCGCGATGGAACAGGCGAAGGACATCGACGAGGCCCAGCAGCTCGCGCCGCTCGCCGGCATCCCGCACCAGAACTTCGTGACGGCCGACTCGGGTGGACGCATCGGCTGGACGATCATCGGGCGCATCCCGAAGCGCGTGGGCTTCGACGGCCGGCTGCCCACGTCGTGGGCGGACGGCACGCGGCGCTGGGACGGCTGGGTTGCGCCCGAGGCGCAGCCGCGGATCACGGACCCGGCGAGCGGGCGGATCTGGACCGCCAACTCGCGCGTGGTCGCGGGCGACAAGCTCGCCGTCGTGGGCATCGGCGGCTACGATCTCGGTGCGCGGCAGCGCCAGATCCGCGACGACCTCATGGCCGTCGACAAGGCGAGCGAGCCCGACATGCTGAAGATCCAACTCGACGACCGCGCTCTCTTCCTGGCCCGCTGGCAGAAGCTGCTCCTCGACCTGCTGACGCCCGAGGCCGTCGCGAAGGACCCGCGCCGGGCCGAGGCGCGCCGATTCGTCTCGGAGTGGGGCGACCGCGCCGCGACCACGTCCGTCGGCTACCGGATCGTGCGGCAGTTCCGGGTCCAGGTCTCGCGCGACGCGCTCCTGCCGCTCGTCGCCTCCTGCTCGGCGGCCGACCCGCGCTTCGACTACCTCGGGCGGCGCCCGAACCAGGGCGGGCGCCAGTGGGAAGGCCCGCTCTGGGTCCTCGTCAGCGAACGCCCCCTGAACCTGCTCGACCCCCGCTTCGCGCGCTGGGAGGACCTGATGCTGGCCTCGCTCGACGCGGCGCTCGACGAGCTGACTCAGGACGGCACGCGGCTTTCGGCGCGGACCTGGGGCGACCGCAACCTCACGATGATCCAGCATCCGATCTCGCGCGCCGTGCCGTCGCTCGCGCGCTTCATCGACATGCCGCACGAGCCGCTGCCGGGCGACTCCAACATGCCTCGCGTCCAGGCTCCGGCCAGCGGCGCCTCCGAGCGCCTCTGCGTGTCGCCCGGACGCGAGGACCAGGGCTACTTCCACATGCCGGCCGGACAGAGCGGCCACCCGCTGTCGCCGAACTACGCGGACGGCCATTCGGCGTGGGCGAAGGGCGAGCCGACGCCGTTCCTGCCGGGTCCGGCCGCCCACGTCTTGACGCTCGTGCCGGGTCCGTGACGCCACGACACACGACGGAGGACGGGAGATGAAGCGGTACACAGGGCGAGCGGCGCTCTCGCTGCTCGCGTCGCTCGCGGCGGCCGCCGGGCTCCGCGCCGGCGCCACGGCGCCCACGAACACCGGCCGCGCCGACCGCGTGTTCCTGAACGGGAAGATCTGGACGGCCGAGCCCGGCAAGCCGGTGGTCGAGGCGCTCGCCGTGCGCGGCTCGACCGTGCTCGAGCTCGGCTCGAGCCAGGAGATCCGGAAGCTGGTCGGCAAGGGCACCGACGTCGTGGACCTGCGGGGCCGCTTCGCCTGCCCGGGCTTCATCGACGCGCACGTGCACCTGCTGGGCGGGAGCTGGTCGCTCTCGGAGCTGCGGCTCGACGACGCCGCGGACCTGGCTGCGGTCGAGGCGCGCGTGCGCGCCTGGGTCAAGGCGAACCCGGAAGCGCGCTGGGTCACCGGCGGCGGCTGGAGCTACGGCGCGTTTCCCGGCGGGCTGCCCACGCGCGCGCAGCTCGACGCGCTGGTCGCGGACCGGCCGGCGTTCCTGGACTCGTACGACGGCCACACCGGCTGGGCCAACTCCGCCGCCCTGAAGCTCGCCGAGGTCACGCGCTTCAGCAAGGACCCACCGGGCGGCGAGATCGTGCGCGACGCCGCGGGCGAGCCCACGGGCGCGCTCAAGGAATCGGCGCAGCGGCTGGTCGAGCGCCTCGTGCCCAAGCACCTGCCGTACGAGAACGAGTCCGCTCTACGCCGCGGCATCGCGCAGGCGGCGGCCTGGGGTCTGACCGGCGTCCACCAGGCCGGCATCGACGAGGACGATCTCGAGGTCCTCGCCAAGGCGCTCGCGGCCCAGCCGCAGCTCCGCGTCTACGCCGCACTCTGGATGGAGCACGACCCGACGCCCGACGCGCTCGCGCGCCAGCAGGACCTGCGCGCGCGCTACTCCGGCCCGCGGCTGCGGCTGGGCGCGGTCAAGGGTTTCCTCGACGGCGTCGTCGAGTCCAAGACCGCGTTCATGTTCGAGCCCTACCCCGGCGGCGGCACGGGCGTTCCGCGCTTCACGCAGGACGAGCTCGACCGCGCCGTGCTTGCCTACGACAAGGCCGGCTGGCAGGTGATGCTGCACGCGGTCGGCGACCGCGCGGTCGACATGGCGCTCACCGCGTTCGAGCGCGCCGCGCAGAAGAACGGGACGCGCGGCCGCCGCCACCGCGTCGAGCACATCGAGGTCTCGCGCGTCGCCGATCTCCCGCGCTTCAAGGCCGCGGGCGTCGTCGCCTCGACGCAGGCGCTCTTCGCCTATCCCGACGCGAGCAGCCTCAGCGTGTACGCGCCGATGCTCGGTCCGGAGCGCGCCCGGCGCGCGATGGCTTTCAAGGCGATCGACGACGCGGGTGCGACGCAGGCCTTCGGCAGCGACTGGCCGGTCTACAAAGCCGACGTGCTGCGCGGGATCGCAGCCGCGGTCACGCGCACGACACTCGAGGGCACTCCCGCCGGCGGCTGGCAGCCGCAGCAGCGCATCTCGGCGGAAGCGGCCCTCCGCCACTTCACGCGCGACGCGGCCTACGCGGAGTCCGCCGAGACGGAGCTCGGGAGCCTCGCCAAGGGAAAGGCGGCCGACCTCGTGGTGCTGTCGCAGGACCTGCTGTCCGTCCCGCCCGATCGGATCAAGGACACCAGGGTGATGCTGACCGTGCTCGCCGGGCAGGACACGTACCGCGCCCAGGGGTTCTGATGGCCGCCTACGCCGGCAAGGTCGTGATCCTGACCGGCGCCTCGCAGGGGATCGGCAAGGCCATCGCTCTGGCCCTCGCCCCGCAGCGGCCTCGGCTCGTGCTCGCCGCGCGCGACCGGCAGGCTCTCGAAACCGCCGCCGGCGAGTGCCGGGCGCTCGGGGCCGAGGCGCTGGTCGTGACCTGCGACGTGAGCGACGAGGCGTCGTGCCGCGCGCTCGTCGCGGCAGCGGTCGAGCGCTGCTCGGGCGTCGACGCGCTCGTCAACAACGCCGGCATGGGGATGCTGGCGCGCTTCGAGGACGTCACCGACCTGTCGCAGTACGAGCGGCTGATGCGCGTCAACTATCTGGGCAGCGTCTACCCGACCTTCTATGCGCTGCCGCATCTGAAGCGCAGCCGCGGCCAGATCGTCGCGATCTCGAGCCTCGCGGGCCTCTGCGGCGTGCCGTTCCGCAGCGCCTACGCGGCCACCAAGCACGCGCAGTTCGGCTTCTTCGACTCGCTGCGGATCGAGCTGCGCGGCAGCGGCGTAGGGGTGACCGTGATCGCCCCCTACTTCGTCCAGTCCGAGATCCGCAAGCGCTCGCCGGGGCCGGACGGACGCACCGTCGAGTCCTCTCCGATCCGCGAGCGCGAGATCATGAGCGCCGAGGAGTGCGCGCGG
>Ga0335076_10008824_pt1 | contig 10177 bp, 7 predicted proteins | sample Lox_Sample_25_FD_206717 | JGI IMG/M metagenome (GOLD analysis project Ga0335076, IMG submission 206717) | Soil microbial communities from Loxahatchee National Wildlife Refuge, Florida, United States - Lox_Sample_2.5 | ecosystem: Environmental > Terrestrial > Soil > Wetlands | place: USA: Florida...
CTGCGCCGACTCGGTGGCGGCCATCTTCGCCATGGCGACCTCCCGGGTAACGGTATCGCCCCGGTCGCGCAGCCAGGCGGCCCGATAGGTTTGAAGTCGTGCCGCGTCGATCTCCGTGTCCATGTCAGCCAGCGCCGCCTGAGTCAATTGCAGGTCCGCCAGAGTCTTGCCGAACAGGGGACGCGCAATACAGTGACGCAGCGCCTCATCCAGCGCGCGCTGCCCGAAACCCAACGCGGCACCGGCAACCGAGGTCCGGAAAATGTCGAGCGTTCGCATGGCGAGCTTGAACCCGTCACCTTCCGCGCCCAGGCGATGGCTCTCCGGAATCCGACATGCCTTGAATGACAGTGTTGCGAGCGGGTGCGGCGCGATCACGTCGATTCGCCGCGAGATCGAGAAGCCCGGCGCCGTTGCATCGACCACGAACGCGCTGATTCCTCTCGCAGTTACCGATCCGTCCGCCCGGTGCTCCGCCGGGCTCGTCCGCGCGAAGACGCAATAGAAGTCCGCAATTCCACCGTTGGATATCCAAGTCTTCTCGCCATCGAGCAGGTAACTATTGCCGTCCCGGCGCGCACTGCATCTGATCGCTGCAACATCGGAGCCGGCATCAGGCTCCGACAGCGCGAAAGCTGCAATTGCCTCGCCGGCGGCGACCCGTGGCAGGTATCGGTGTTTGATATCTCGTGAGCCGGCGAGAGAGATTGCGCCGCTTCCCAGCCCCTGCATGGCAAACGCGAAGTCGGCCACGCCGTCGTGCCATGCCAGAGTTTCGCGAATCAGCGCCAGCGAGCGGACATCGAATTCGGCTACGGGCGCCTCCGCATCGAACGGAACCGAATACCGGGTCCAGCCGGCGCGGCCGAGGTCGCGCACCAACTCGCGACAGGCGAGATCGACGGCGTCCCGATCTTCCTTGTGGGGAGCGCGGCCTTCGAATCGATGCGCCGCCCACGCGTCCACGCGCTCCGCAAGATCGCGATGCGCGGGCGTGAAAAAAGGCCAATCGAGGAAATCACGCGGGCGCACTCAATCGCCCTCGAATTGGGGCTTCTGCTTGGCGGCGAAGGCACGGTACGCGCGGGTGAAGTCCTGGGTTTGCATGCAGATGGCCTGAGCCTGCGCCTCCGCATCGATGGCCTCATCGATGGACATGTCCCACTCGGCGTGCAACATCTTCTTGGTCATCGCGTGCGCGAACGTGGGTCCGCCCGCCAGCTCCGCGGCAACCTGAATCGCCTCGCCCAAGACACTCTCGGGTCCGACCAGTCGATTGAAGAACCCCCAGGCGAGACCTTCATCCGCCGACATCGAGCGCCCGGTGAACAACAGCTCCGATGCGCGTCCCTGACCGATGATCCGCGGCAGCAGGGCGCATGCGCCCATGTCGCATCCCGCCAGTCCAACCCGGGTGAAGAGGAACGCGGTCTTGGCACGCGCGGTTCCCAGGCGGAGGTCGGAAGCCATGGCCAGAATCGCCCCGGCGCCGGCGCAGACTCCGTCGATTGCCGCCACGATGGGCTGCGGACAGTGGCGCATCGCCTTGACCAGGTCACCGGTCATCCGCGTGAAATCCAGGAGCTGCTGATAGCTCATCCGGGTCAGCGGCCCGATGATCTCGTGCACGTCACCGCCGGAGCAGAAGTTGCCGCCTGCCCCGGTGATGACGATGGCGCGCACCTCGGTCGCCTTGACGAGGTTGCGGAAGGTGTCCCGCAGCTCGGCATAGGACTCGAATGTCAGCGGATTCTTGCGGTCGGGCCTGTTGAGGGTGATGACACCAACACGGCCGTCCTGGCGCCAGAGGAAGTGCGCGGGGTTGAAGTCAGCCATGATCGCTGATGTGCCTCTTGAGCTCGCCCAGCAGATCCGCGAGCTGGTTCTTGTGCTTCATGCTCATGTTCTCGAACAATCCGATGATCCATTGCTCGTGTTCCGCTGCCATCCGCCGGAACTGCTTCTGGCCTTCCGCCGTGAGCTTGACCCGGAACACGCGCCGGTCCGACGGATCGACCTCGCGGACCACCAGGCCTTCTTTCTCCAGGCCGTCGGTGATGCCCGTGACGTTGCCGCCCGTCACCATCATGCGCTGGGACAGCTCGCTCATCTTCAGCCCCTGCGGGGCGCGCTCCAGTTGAGCCATGAGGTCGAAGCGCGGCAGGGTGGTGTCGAAGTTGGCCTGCAGGCTCTGGCGCACGACGTTCTCGATCCGATTGGTACAACTCAACATCCGCAGCCACAGCCGCACCGACAGATGATGATCGTCGTGCACCCGGGTTTCCGCATCCACATGCGGTTCAACCAGTTTGAGCGTGTTCTTGTCTTTGCCCATGGGCTTGCCCCTCTTCAAGTCACTTCGCCGCCGGCCAGCACGATGCTCTGCCCGTTCACGCTGTCCGAGCCTGGACGGCACAGCCACATGACCGTGTCGGCCACTTCGCGGGGCTGGATGAGGCGGCGCTGCGGATTGGCAGAAATCAGCGCGGCGAGCGCTTCGCTCTCGCTGCGGCCGGTCTTGCCGGCGATGTTGGCAATCGCGCCCTTGACGATGTCCGTGTCGACGTATCCGGGACAGACGGCGTTGACGGTGATGTTGCGAGCCGCGTACTCCACCGCCAGCGAACGTGTCAGACCGATCACGGCATGCTTCGAGCTGGCATAGGCCGAAATATACGCGGCTCCGCGCAAGCCGGCGATACTGGCGACGTTGACGAGCCGCCCGAACCCCGCCTGCAACATGTCGCCAATGGCCTGGCGGGAACACAGGTAGGTCCCGGTCAGGTTCACCGCGATCAGCCGGTTCCACAGCGTCTCGTCGGTGTCGGAGAATTTCGCGCTCGCCGCCTGGCCGGCGTTGTTGATCAGCAGGGTGACCGGTCCGAAGTGCCCGCGCGCGGCCTCGAAGGCGCCACGCACCGCGCTGGAATCGGTTACATCGCCGACGATTGCCACCGCCTTGTCAGCGCCGCCCAGCTCCCGGGCAACACTGTTGAGCGCTCGTTCATCACGACCCACCAGCGACACGCGCACGCCGTCGCCGATCAGCGCGGCGGCGATGGCGGCGCCGATGCCGCGACTGCCACCAGTGACGAGCGCGTGCCGTCCGGCAAGTTGGAAGCTCACGCCGGCCCTCCCTGAACAGGGCTGCGCTCGAAGTTGCGCTCCAGTTGGCTCTTACCGGAAAGGTATTGTTTGGGCCACCATTGCGCCCGGTAACGCTGGCTGGCCGCCGCCTGCAGCGTCCACGCGGGATTTGCGAGGTGGGGGCGGGCGATCGCGCACAGATCGGCACGACCGGCCGCGACAATCGAGTTGACGTGATCGCATTCGTAGATATTTCCGACCGCCAGGGTCGCGACACCGATCTCGTTGCGGATCCGGTCGGCAAACGGTGTCTGCCACATTCGGCCGTATACGGGCTTTTGTGCCGGCACGGTCTGTCCTGTGGAGACATCGATCAGGTCCATGCCTGCCGCCTGGAAAGCCCGCACGATCGTGAGGACGTCCTCGTCGGCCAGGCCGCCCTCGGCCCAGTCGGTCGCAGAGATCCGCACTGACAAGGGTTTGTCGGCCGGCCACTCCGCGCGGACCGCCGTGAGGATCTCCAGAGGAAATCTCATGCGATTCTCCAACGATCCTCCGTAAGAGTCGGTGCGTACGTTGGTGAGCGGAGACAGAAACGAGGCCAGCAGGTAACCATGCGCCATGTGCAGCTCGAGCATGTCGAAGCCCGCCTCGAGTCCCAGCCGTGTTGCCCGGATGAAATCCTCGCGAACCTTGTCCATGTCCGTGCGCGTCATCTCGATGGGCCGCTGGCTGATGCCCTCGAAGTAGGGAAGCGGCGAGGGCGCAACCACGGGCCAGTTGTCCCGAGGCAGCGGGTGGTCCATCTGCTCCCATCCGAGTTGGGTCGAGCCCTTGCGGCCGGAGTGCCCGAGCTGCAGGCAGAACTTCGTGGGCGACTGGGCGTGCACGAACTCGACTATCCGGCGCCAGGCATCGCGCTGAGTCGTATTCCACAAACCGGTGCAGCCCGGGCTGATCCGCCCTTCCGGGGACACACAGGTCATTTCGGTGTAAAGAAGTCCGGCACCCCCGAGCGCCCGGTGTCCGTAGTGCACCAGATGCCAATCGTCCGGCACACCGTCAGTCGCCGAGTACTGTGCCATCGGGGACACGACGACTCGGTTGGCCAGCTCGAGGCCGCGCAGCCGGAAGGGCAGGAACATGGGCGGCCGCGCCTCATCGATACCTTCGCGACCGGCCAGCCAGTGCTCGTATCGCTCGACGAACTGAGGGTCGCGAAGCCGGAGATTCTCGTGTCCGATTCGCTGGCTGCCGGTCAGCAGGCTGTAGGCGAACTGCTCCGGCTCCAGGTGCACGTACCGGGACACATTCTCGAACCACTCCATACGGTTGCGCGCGGCGCTCTGGATCTTCAGCACCTCCACCGCGCGTTCCTGGTGATAGGCGGCCAGTGCCGCATCCAGGTCCTTCGTGAGGCTGACGTGTCCCACCAGGGATATCGCATCTTCCATGGCCAGCTTCGTCCCCGAGCCGATGGAGAAGTGGGCGGTGTGTGCCGCGTCTCCGATCAATACGGTGCGTCCGTGGTGCCAACGCTTGCAGGTCACGCGGTTGAAATTGAGCCACGCCGAGCCGCGCAGGTGATTGGCATTGCTCTGCAGGGGGTGCCCGTCCAGATACCGTGCGAACAGCTCCTCGCAGAAGGCAATGGATTGGGCGGTGTTCGCGCGCTCCAGCCCATGCGCCCGCCAGGTTTCCTCGCGGGTCTCGACAATGACGGTGGAGAGCTCCGGGCTGAACTGGTAGGCGTGGATCTGGAACCAACCATGCTCGGTCCGTTCGAATGCGAAGGTGAACGCATCGAATTTGCGGGTCGTGCCCAGCCAGATGAAGCGGCACTTGCGCACATCGACGTTGGGTTCGAAGACTCCCGGATGAGCGTTGCGGGTTCTGCTGTTGACGCCGTCGGCGGCGATGATCAGGTCGGCGTCGTCGAAGGCACCGGTGTCGGTGACCTCGTGCTGGAAGCTCTGGTGAACCCCCAGCTCGGCTGCGCGCTCCTGGAGCAGGTTCAGCAGTCGCTTGCGGCTGATACCGGCGAAGCCATGGCCGCCGCTGACGAACCGGCGCCCGCCGAAATGAATGGCAATATCGTCCCAGTGGTGGAAGCTGGAGGTGATGGCGGCGTGGCTTTCGGGGTCGGCGGCCTCGAAGTTCCCCAGGGTCTCATCGGAGAAGACGACGCCCCAGCCGAAAGTGTCGTCCGGCCGGTTCCGCTCGTATACTTCGACGCGTACCGACGGCAACGATTTGCGAAGCAGAATGGCCGCGTACAGTCCGGCGGGTCCGCCGCCCAGGCACACGATTCGCCGCATTGCTGGCCATCCCCTCATGAGCCGCCGTATCGCCGGCATGCGCCGTATGTTATATTGCCAAGTACTTCAAGTGTCAATTATTCTTTTGGCGTACTTCCGACCGCAAAGCACAGGTAAGTCATGAGCACTGCTGCACAAACCCTGGCACAACTCATCGGTGGCATCGTGACGGGCGGCATCCGCGTGGTCGACCTGACCGTGCCGCTGGAGCCCGCGACACCCATCATCAATCTGCCGCCGCCGTTTGCGAACTCCAAACCGTTCTCCCTGCAGGAAATCTCGCGTTATGACGAGCGCGGGCCGGCGTGGTACTGGAACAACTTCGAGTGCGGCGAGCACACCGGCACCCACTTCGATGCCCCGGTCCACTGGGTGACAGGCAAGGATTACGCCAACAATGCAACGCACAACATTCCCGTCGACCGATTCATCGGGCCGGCCTGCGTGCTCGACGTCGCCGCCCGCGCGAAGGCGGATCCCGACTTCCTCCTGACTCGCGAGGTGGTCGAGGAATGGGAGGGTCGCCACGGGCGCATCCCCGCTCATGCCTGGGTCCTGGTCCGCACGGACTGGTCGCAGCGCAAGGGCGCGGCCGCTTACCTGAATGCCCGTGAGGACGGCTCCCACACGCCCGGATTCGACCCGAAGTGCGTGCCCTTCCTCGCCAGGGAGCGCGACATTCTCGGTGTCGGGGTGGAGACCGTGGGGACGGATGCGGGCCAGGCGTACCGCTTCGAGCCCATGTTTCCGTGTCACACCATCATGCACGGTTCCAACCGGTTCGGGCTCGCCAGCCTGACCAATCTCGACCAACTTCCGCCGACGGGCGCGGTGGTCGTGGCGCCGCCGCTCAAGATCGTCAACGGCTCGGGCAGCCCGCTGCGCGTGCTGGCGCTGGTCCCGGCCTGACAGGCCCATAACATAGGGTTGCCCTGATGGCCGAGCGCTCGTTCGCCAAGGAAGTCCAGACCCTGCGTCTCGGGGAGGGTGACGAGTTCCACGGTGAGGGCATCCTCGCGGTAACCAAGGCTCTCCTGCAGTCGGGTGTCGCCTACGTCGGCGGCTATCAGGGGGCTCCCGTTTCGCATCTGATGGATGTGCTGGCGGATGCGGAGCCGATCCTGGAAGAGTTGGGTGTGCATTTCGAGGCGAGCGCCTCCGAGGCGACCGCGGCCGCAATGCTCTCTGCTTCCATCAACTATCCGCTGCGGGGCGCGGTAACCTGGAAGTCGACCGTCGGCACGAATGTCGCATCCGATGCCCTGGCGAATCTCGCCTCCTCCGGTGTGAAAGGCGGTGCGCTGATCGTCCTCGGCGAGGACTATGGCGAAGGCGCGAGCATCATGCAGGAGCGGACCCATGCGTTTGCGATGAAGTCGCAGATCTGGCTGCTCGACCCGCGGCCGCAGCTCCCCGCCATCACGCGAATGGTGGAGTTCGGCTTCGAGCTGTCGGAAGCCAGCAATACCCCCGTGATGCTGATGCTCCGGATCCGCGCCTGCCATGTCTATGGACATTTTCAGGCGAAGAACAATCGCAAGCCGGCCTTCTCGGCCGCGGATGCGCTTGCCGCGCCCGCGCGCGATTACAGCCGGATCATTCTGCCGCCTTCCACCTATGCGCAGGAGAAGGAGAAGATCGAGACGCGGCTGCCTGCCGCGATCCGCTTCATCGCCGATGCGCAGTTGAACGAATTCGTTGCGGGCGATGTGGGGGACATCGGCATCGTTCTGCAGGGCGGGTTGTATAACAACACCTTGCGCGCGATGGAGCTGCTCGGTTGCGCCGATACGTTCGGTGCCACCCGCGTTCCGCTCTACATCCTGAACGCGACCTACCCGCTGGTCCCCGAGGAGTGGGTCAGATTCTGCAGCGGCAAGCGGGCGGTGCTCATCGTGGAGGAGGGGCAGCCCGAGTTCATCGAGCAGGCGGCGAGCCAGATTCTCCACCAGCATGATGTCAACACCCGCGTGATCGGCAAGGAGTTGTTGCCCCGGTTCGGGGAGTACACGGTGGACTCACTGCGCAAGGCAATCGCAGCCTTTCTGGAGAAGTGGGCTCCCGGGCTCGCGCCGCCGCGAAAAACTCAAGTGTCCGCGGCGGCCGCCGCGAAGCTCGCGGCACTCGTTCCACCGAGGCCGTCGGGCTTGTGTACGGGATGCCCGGAACGGCCGTTCTTCTCGGCCATGAAGATCCTGCAGAAGGAGATCGGTCCGCTGCATATCAGTGCGGATATAGGTTGCCATTCATTCGCCACGCTGCCCCCATTCAATATGGGCAACAGCATCATGGGCTACGGCCTGGGAGCCGCGGGAGCTTCCGCGTTCGGAACCGATGGCGGCAAGCGGGCCGTTTCAGTCATGGGGGATGGCGGCTTCTGGCACAACGGACTGACCAGCGGGATCGGCAATGCTGTTTTCAACAAGCACGACGACCTGACGATCATCATCGATAACGGCTATTCAGCCGCGACGGGTGGCCAGGACATCCCGTCTTCCAGGGCTGCGAACGAGCACCGGCAGGGAAACAATTCCATCGTCGATGCGGTCAAAGGCGTCGGTGTGAAGTGGGTGAAGCAGACTCACACCTACGACATGCAGGGCACGTTGAAAGTGCTGCGCGAGGCGTTGAGTACCGCGTTCCGCGGACCCAAGGTCATCGTCGCCGACGGGGAGTGTCAGTTGAATCGCCAGCGGCGGGTGAAACCGCTGATGCGTAAGGCGATCAAGGACGGCCAGCGGGTCGTCAGGGAGCGATTCGGTGTCGACCCCGACACCTGCACCGGCGATCACTCGTGTATCCGGCTTTCCGGGTGCCCGTCGCTGACGGTCAGGGACAATCCCGATCCCTTGCGCACCGATCCCGTGGCCCATGTCGACAATAGTTGCGTGGGGTGCGGTGTCTGCGGGGAAGTCGCACATGCCGCGGTGTTATGCCCGTCGTTCTATCGTGCGGAGTTGGTATACAACCCTTCACGTTGGGATCGTTTCGTGGCCGCCTTGCGATCGGCGGTGATCGGAGCCCTCCAGCGTCGCAGCGAGCGAAATCGTTTGCGGTACGCGCTCTAGGCGCGAAGTCAGGAATGGCCGAGCGACCCATCAAGCTGACGATTGCGGCCCTCGGCGGCCAGGGCGGCGGCGTCCTTGCCGACTGGCTCATTGAGATCGCGGAATCCGAGGGTTATCTGGTCCAGTCGACGTCCGTTCCCGGCGTTGCACAGCGGACGGGCGCGACCATCTACTACCTCGAGTTCTTCCCGCGGGTGCTGGCCGAGAAGGCCGGTCGAGACCCGGTCATGGCGTTGATGCCGGTCCCCGGTGACGTTGATTGTGTGATTGCGTCCGAGCTGGCCGAGGCGGGCAGGGCGATTCAGCGCGGACTGGTCACTCGCGACCGGACGACGCTCATTTCGTCCACTCACCGAGCCTACGCCATCGCCGAAAAGAGCTCGATGGGTCAGATTCCGACGGACACCGCTGCGTTGCTGGAGCTGGTGCGCGGTGAAGCGAAGCGAGTCGTCCTGTTTGATATGGACGCGACCGCGGAGCGCAACCAGAGCGTCATCAGCTCGGTTTTGCTGGGTGCTTTGTGCGGCGCCGAGGTACTACCGTTTCACAAGTCCAACTTCCAGGAAATCATCAAGAAGAGTGGAATCGCCGTTGCAACCAACCTGGCGGCCTTCGAGGACGCCTGGCAGAGCGCGCAACGCGGCGACGATGGATTCACCGGCAGGGCGCCCGAAAAGCTGGCGGTCGATATTCCATTGCAGGCACGGACCGCGCGACTGCAACCGCTTCTGGATCGGATCAGGCGCCTGCCCGCGGTGGTGCAGCCGATCGTATTGGAGGGCGCGCGGCGGGCGATCGACTATCAGGACCCGGCCTATGCCGAGCTGTATCTGAATCGAGTGGCGGCCGTCGCCGCGCTCGAAGAGCGGCTGTCGCCCAATACGGGCTCCTGCGCGCTGTTGGAGGCGACCGCGCGAAGCCTTGCGTTGTGGATGACCTTCGAGGATACGATCCGGGTTGCGGATCTGAAGACTCGCGGTGGCCGATTCGCGCGCGTCCGCGAGGAGATCCGGGCGGAGCCGGACCAACTCTTCGGCATCACCGACTTCATGAAGCCGCGAGTGGAGGAGATCGCGGGAACGATGCCCGTTGCGCTGGGTACCTGGGTGATGAGCTCGCCCAAGGTCAGCGGGTGGCTGAGCCGGCATGCCGGCGGCCGTCAGATCAAAACGCGCACCCTGAGCGGATTCCTGCTTCTCTATGTGGTGGGGGGCCTCAGGCGCTGGCGGCGGGGCACATTGCGATATCGCGAGGAAAATGCGCGCATCGAGGCATGGCTGGAACGTCTGGAGAAGTTGGCCAGCGATAATTACCGGGTAGCGGTCGAGCTGGCGAAAGCTCAGCGGCTGGTCAAGGGATACGGGGAGACCCACGAGCGGGGTTGGCGAAATTTCTGCGCGCTATTGGAGCGCGTTGACTTGCTCGCCGGTCGTGCCGACGGTGGTGCAGTGTTGGCGCGCCTCACCGAGGCTGCGCTGGCAGACGAAGAGGGAGCGGGCCTGCGCCGCGAGCTGGCTGCGTTAGGTTAGAACGCTGGTCGTTCGCACCTCCCAGGGGCGCGGCCGGCCCTGCGGACCTTGCCTGGGTTACATCCTGTTAGAACGCGTTGCCTGTTAGAACGCGTTGACGCCGGTGAGCTCGCGGCCGAGGGTGAGCTGATGGATGGTTTCGGTGCCCTCGTAGGTGATGACGCTTTCGAGGTTG
>Ga0335076_10008825_pt1 | contig 10175 bp, 9 predicted proteins | sample Lox_Sample_25_FD_206717 | JGI IMG/M metagenome (GOLD analysis project Ga0335076, IMG submission 206717) | Soil microbial communities from Loxahatchee National Wildlife Refuge, Florida, United States - Lox_Sample_2.5 | ecosystem: Environmental > Terrestrial > Soil > Wetlands | place: USA: Florida...
ACGCGGAAGAGGTGCCGGATCGCCTCCGCCCCCTTCTTGAGGTAGAGGTGGTCGCCCGACTCCGGCGCCCGCGCGGTGAAGAACCTCCGCGCCGGGTGCTCCTCCTCGCCGTGGACGTAGACCTCGACCCGGTTGCAGGTCGAGACCACGAGCGCCTCGGCGACGCCGTCGCCGCCGCGCAGCTCCTCGAGCGCCGTCTTGAGCGCGTCGCCGGTGAGGGCCACCCGCTCGCGCACGTCGATGGGCGCGCTCTTGTGCGAGAGCCCGACGAGGAAGACGTCCCTGCTCACTGCGAGACCTCCGACGCCTGGTAGGTGCCGGTGTGGCGCGTCGCGCCCGGGATGACCTGCAGGCTCACCATCGAGCCGATCACCACCACGAAGCCGACCACGGCCAGCACCGCGTAGCGTCGGCCATGCCACCCGGTGTGACGGAGCTGCACGATCGCCCCGTAGAGCAGCCACACGGCGAGCGAGACGACCTGCCGCGGGTCCCAGGACCAGGCGCTCTTCCAGACGGCGCTCGCGATCATGGTCCCGGCGAGGATCGCGATCGTGTAGGACACGAACCCCGCACGGACCAGGCGCTGACACAGCCTGTCGAGCGCGTCGAGCGAGGGCAGGCGCGAGAAGAGGGCGCCGAAGTGCTTGCCCTTCACCTCGCGCTCCTGCAGCAGGTACATGGTGGCGACCGCGAACGCGAGGCCGAACAGCACGTCCCCGAGCGCCGCCGTGAGGATGTGCACGGTCAGCGACTTGTTGCTGAGCGTCTCGGGTGGGATGCCCGGCCGCCCGGGCTCGCCGAACAGCGCGGGCACCACCGCGAGCAGCAGGAGGGGCGTCACGAACGCGCCGACGGCCGGGATGTGGTAGGCGCGCTGCAGCAGCAGGTAGGCCCCCGCGGCCATCCAGGCGATGGTGAAGAAGCCGCCGCGGAGCGAGAAGAACTCGGTGCCGCCGTACTGCCTGCATCCGAGCCCGATCGAGACCGCCTGGAACACGAAGCCGACGGCCAGCAGCCAGTAGCCCAAGGTCGCGAAGCGCGCGTGGCGCTGCCGCGCGAAGTAGGCGACGTAGGCGAGCGCGGCGCCCGCGTACAGCACCGTGGCGATGCGGAGGAGGGCGATGCTCATGGGTTCCGCCTTCCAGCGGCCGAAGCGCCGTGGGGCGCGGCCGCTGCGACCGCGCCCGGGTTCCGCGAGGCGGCGGTCACGAGAGGTTCTCCAGCAGGAAACGCGCCAGCGCCTCGGCTTCCTTCCGCTTCGCCTCGAGGTCGCGGGGGAGCGGGCGGTCGCCGAGCGTGCGGCCGGACATCGCCGGCGCGGCGGCCGGGGCGACCCCGTTCCCGCCCGCGGTCGCGCCGGCGCGGGCGGGCGACGCCCGGGCCGCGGCGGCGGCCTGCAGCGCGGAGGCCTCGGCGAGGAACCCGGGCTCCACCTCGTAGGCGTGGTCGCCGAGGACGACGGAGTCGTCGACCGCCTCCGCGCCGAGCTCCCGGAGCTGCGCGGCGCTCTTCACCTTGTGGAGCAGGCCGTTCGGGTCGGCGTCGGCGCCGAGGACCTTCAGGAAGCGGACCGCAGGCTCCAGGGCGTAGCTCCGCCCCTTCCCCTCGCCCGCGAGGAGGGTCATGACGTTGCCGACGAAGTCGATCTTGCCCTGCCCGGCCCAGGAGTCGAGCATGGCCTGGGTGACGAAGAGGAGCCCTGCCATCGGTCGGTTACCGGCGTTTCCGTTCCGCGACGGCCCTCCGCGTGGAGGCCGGACGCCGGGTGGGAGGGGTAAGCTATCATGGCGGACCAGCCGCTTGCCAGGGTGCGGGCATGCGGCTATCTACTTTCCTCCACGATCCAGGAGCTCCCTTTCATGGCTTCGAACGACCTCGTCATCCTCCAGGACACCACCTTCGACAAGGAGGTCCTGAAGAGCGACATCCCCGTGCTGGTCGACTTCTGGGCCACGTGGTGCGGCCCGTGCAAGGCCATCGCCCCGGTCATCGACCAGATCGCCCAGGAGTACAAGGGCAAGGTGAAGGTCGGCAAGATGGACATCGACCACCACCAGGGGGTGGCCCAGAAGTACAACATCCGGTCGATCCCCACCCTGCTCGTGTTCAAGGGCGGCCGCGTGGTCGACACGGTGGTGGGGGCCGACAAGACCCGGCTCCTCGAGAGCGTGAAGAAGGTCGCCTAGGGCGATCCCGTCCCCTCCCCTCTTGGCGTCGCCTCCGCCCCGGCTTCCCGGGCGGGGGAGCGGCGGACCTCGCCCGCCTCCCTAGTTGACGAAGCGGCGCGTCCCCACGTTGGCGAGCAGCGCCACCGCCAGGTACATGGCGATGATCGACGACCCCCCGTAGCTCATGAGGGGGAGGGTCACCCCCACTACCGGCAATACGCCGGTCACCATCCCCATGTTCACGAAGGCGTGCCAGAAGAGCATGGCGGTGGTGCCGACGGCGACGAACCTCCCGAAGTCGTCGCGCGCGTAGCCGGCGATGGTGAGCCCCGACGCCACGAGGGCGTAGTAGAGGGCGAGCAGGAGCAGGCAGCCCACGAAGCCGTGTTCCTCGGCCCACACCGAGAAGATGAAGTCGGTGTGCTGCTCGGGGAGGAAGGACAGGAGGGTCTGCGTGCCCTGCCCCCAGCCCTTGCCGAACCCCTGTCCGGAGCCGACAGCGATCATGGACTGGGTGGCGTGGTAGCCGGCGCCGAGCGCGTCCCCCTCGGGGTTGAGGAAGCTCTCCACCCGCTTGCGCTGGTAGGGCTTGAGCTGCGGCCAGGCAGCGAGCGAGCCCCCCACCACCACCGCCAACAAGAGGGCGAGCGCCTTCCAGCGGACGCCGGCGAAGAGGATCATGGTCGCGCCGATGGCCACCACGATGAGGGCGGTGCCGAGGTCGGGCTCCTTCAGCACCAGGGCCGCCGGTGCCAGGGTGAGCGCCGCCGGCACCGCGATGCCGCGCAGCCCCGAGGGGGCCGGCTGCTCCTCCTTCCGCGCGTCCCGCGCGTACCAGGCGGCGAGGCCCAGGACGACCGCGACCTTGGCGAGCTCGGACGGCTGGAAGTTCACGGGGCCGAGGGTGATCCAGCGCCGCGCCCCCATCACCACGCGGCCCTTCAGTAGGACCGCGACGAGGAGCACCAGCACCCCTCCGTAGAACACCCAGGCGGCGCGCTGGAAGAGCCGGTAGTCGACGAGGAGCACCAGGAGCGCGAGCAGGAGACCTGCCCCCATCCAGGTGGCCTGCGAGCTCCACACCGGCGCGCTCGCGCTCCGGGACGCCGAGGCGAGGTTCCAGACGCCGAGCGCCGAGATGGCGAGGACGAGGAAGGCCACGTGCCAGGGGAAGCGGGCGAGGGCCCGTCGCTCCGGGGCGCCGAGCCGCGCCAGCCCCGTCCTCTCAAGCGCCACGGTCCCCTCCTGCCGGCCCCGCCGTCCCCGCGTGCGCCGGCTTGGCCGGGCGCCCGGGGACCTCGGGCGCCGGCTCCGCCGGGAGCGTGCGGGGCGCGGCGCTCGGTCGGTCGGCCGCGGCGCGGTTGCGCGCGTCCTCCTCCTTGAGCTCGAGCCACTTCCTCACCACTGCCGCCGCGGTGGGCGCGGCGTTCGAGGCCCCGAAGCCGGAATGCTCGTTCAGGACCACCACCACGATCTCCGGATCGTCGGCGGGGGCGAAGGCCGCGAACCAGGCGTGGTCGCGCTCGGCGTAGCTCACCTGCGCCGCCTTGAGGCGCTTGGCGCCGAGCTTCACCACCTGGGCGGTGCCGGTCTTCCCGGCCATCACGAACTCCTTGAGCCGCGATCCGTAGGCGGTCCCGAAGGGCTGGTTCACCGCAGCCAGGAGCCCGGAGAGCACGGCCTTGCGCGTCTCCGGCTTCACCGGCAGCCTGCCGCGCTCCTCCGGGGCGAACTCGCTCACCACCTCGCCGCGGGCGTCCTCCACCCGGAGCACCACCTGCGGCTTCCAGACGACGCCGGTGGCGAGGGCGCCGTAGAGGACGAGCTGCTGCATGGGGGTCACGTTCACGTCGCCCTGGCCGATGGCCAGGTTGAGCGACATGCCGTGGTGGTAGCCCCCGGCGATGTGCGACTCGTGCCAGGCCTCGTCGGGCATCACCCCCGGGATCTCCCCCGGCAGGTCGAGGCCGGTCGGCTTCCCCAGCCCGAGCAGGCTGCCCCACTTGGCGATGCGCTCGGTGCCGAGCCGGTCGCCGAGCGAGTAGAAGAACACGTCGCAGCTCGCGCCGAGCGCGTGGTCCAGGTCGACGCTCCCGTGGCCGGAGTCCTTGTCGCAGCGCCAGCTGTGGCCCCCGAGGGTGTAGTGGCCCGGGCAGTAGACGGAACCCCCAGGCTTCAAGGCCCCCTCCTCCAGGGCGGCGATGGCGGTGACCACCTTGAAGGTCGAGCCCGGGTGGTAGTGCTGCTGGATGGCGCGGAAGAGCTCGGGCTGCAGCGGGTCGGCGCGAATCTGGGCGAGCTCGGCGCGGGTGACGCGGCCGGTGAGCTTGTTCGGGTCGACCGCCGGCCGGTCCACCAGGGCGAGCAGGAAGCCGGTCTTCGCCTCCATCGCCAGCACCACCCCGGCCTTGCCGGGAAAGGTCTTCTCCGCGAACTCCTGCAGCCGCCAGTCGAGGGAGAGCACCAGGTTGTCGCCCGGCACCGAGGACTGGTAGCGCTGCTCCTCCGGGATGAGCTCCGAGTCGCGCTTGGCGTTGCCACGAGCGTCGACCACCACCCGCTGGATCCCGTCGAGGCCCCGCATCTCGCGCTCGAAGCGCCGCTCCAGCCCGCGCCGCCCCACGAAGTCGCCGGGCTGGTACGGCTGCTCGTTCGAGCCCTCGCTCTCGAGCTCCTCGTTCATGTGGTCGATCTCGTCCGGCCCCACCTCGTTCATGTAGCCGAAGAGGTGGCTCGCACGGACGCCCTGGCGATAGTTCCGGTGCGGGGTGGGGAGGACGTCGACCGCGCCCGAGAGCTCCGTCCGGTTCGCCTCGAGCACGTCCAGGTCGTCGCGGGCGATGTCTACCTTGACGGTGAAGGGGCGGAAGCGCAGGAGCCCGCGGGCGGTGCGGACGTGGTCGGCCACCCGCTGCTCCTCGTCGCGGGAGAGGGAGAGCATGGTGGCGAGCCGGCTCACCACCTCGTCGCACTGCTTCCCGCAGAAGTAGGGGATGAGGACCACGTCGTAGCTGGGGCGCGACTCGACGAGCACGTTGCGGTTGCGGTCGAGGATGAGGCCGCGGTCCGCCGGGACGCGCAGCTCCTTCACGAAGTTCTCGTCCGCCCGGCCCTTGTACTCGTCGCCGCGCAGGATCTGGAGCTGGTAGAGGCGCGAGAGGATGAGGAGGAATGCGAGCGAGGCCACCGCTCCCATCCACAGGACGCGACGGCCCTCCCCGGTCCTGGGGTCGGTGGGGGGAAAGATGGCCACGCTAGCCGGCCCTCATCGCAATAGCCCCGGGTCCTCCCGCTTCAGCGGGGCGACGAACCGATCGAGAAGCGGGCGGATGGCGACCGCGGCCGCGCCGGTGAGGGTGGCCTCGACGAGCACGCGCCACCCGAGCGCCCATCGCGGCGCCACCTCTGCCGTCGAGACGTAGCGGGTGAGGAGGATGGCGCCGAGCCCGTAGCACAGGGTCCCCACCGCGGAGAGCAGGGCGAAGCCCAGGGTGGAGCGCCCGTCGAAGGCGCCCGCCGCCGCTCGGCTCGACAGGAAGAGCATCACCGACAGGAAGACCTGCAGCCCCGCCGGCCCGCCCGCCGCCGCGTCGAGGAGCACCCCCACGAGCGCCGCCGCCACCGCCCCTTCCACCAGCCCGGCCCCGAGGCCGAGCCACACCACCACCGGCAGGGCGAGGGCGAGCGAGAAGGCGCCGCCGCCGGCGAGGTGGGTGAGCGACGCCCCGAGGGCGAGCACCACGAGCGTGGCGGCGAGGGCGAGGAGGGTGCGCACGGCGGGTCTCACGGGAGCGGGGCCTGGGCCTCTTGCACCCTCTCGGGCGCCGGGTCCTTGGCGACGAGGACGAGGACCTCCTCGAGCCGGTTCACATCGGCGGCCGGCAGGACGTCGGCGGTCTGGTAGAGCCCGTAGGCGGCGCGCCTCACCCGCGTCACCTTCCCCACCGAGAACCCCCGGGGGAAGACCCCGTCGGTGCCGGAGGTCACGAGCAGGTCCCCCTCGATGAGGTCGTCGGAGCGGAGCGCGTAATCGAGGCGACAGGGGCCGGGAGCTCCCTGGCCGCGCACGTTGGCGCGCGCGCGCGACCGATCGACGCGCACCGCGATCGAGCTGTTGCGGTCGCTGAGGAGGAGCACGTCGGCGCTGTGCCCGGCGACGGTGTGGACGCGCCCCACCACGCCGTCGGCGCTCACCACCGGCATCATGCGGCGCAGCCCCTCCTCGGAGCCCCGGTCGATGGTGAGGAGCTGGAGCCCCTTCGGGTCCATGCGGGTCCCGATGATGCGGGCCCCGACCATGCGGAGCTCGGGGCGGGTGTGCGCGAACTCGAGAAGCCGCTCGAGCCGCTCGTTCTCCGCCCGCAGCTCCCGGAGCGCGTCGGCCTCGGAGCGCAGGCGGTTCACCTCCCGCGAGAGGTCGTCGGCCCGCTCCCGGATGCCGCGCAGCGACGCGTAGCGGCGCCAGGCGGAGAGCGTTCCGGTGACCGTCCAGTCGATCGCCTTCTCGAGCGGGCTCGTCATCGCGAGCACCAAGCGATCGGTCGCGGTCCGGTCGCTCGGGTGGCGGGCGTGGGCGAAGAAGACGCCCAGCGGCACGACCACGAGCAACGCGACGGCGATGAACTCTCGGTACCGCTTCAGCAGTGCGAGCAACGCAACTCCGTCCCTGCGGGGGGCGCCCCGCCGGCCCTCGAAATCACTTGCATTTTAGCCGTCTTTGGCTAGGGTCTTCAACCCCGCTGCGGCAGCTCGCCAAGGCGGATCCCCTCATCGGCGGGAGCCCCTCTGTCATGCTGGACATCCTTCGGTCGAAGAGCCGCAGCGTCCTCACCTACATCCTCTTCGGCATCATCATCGTCGTCTTCGTCATCAGCTTCGGCCCGGGCTCGCAGGGCTGCCAGGTGGAGGGGCTCTCGCGGACGAATGCAGTCGAAGTCGACGGTTACGTCGTGACCGCGGCCGATTTCGAGCAGCGCTACGCCCAGCTCTTCCGCGCTTACCAGGCCCGTGTAGGACAAACGTTCACCCGCGAGCTCGCCGACCAGCTCGGCCTGCGCAACGTCGCCGTGAACCAGCTCGTCGACCGCGTCCTGGCGACGAGGGAGGCGCGGCGCCGCGGGCTCTCCGTGAGCGACGAGGAGGTGAACCGGGTCATCTGGGGGATCCCCGCCTTCCAGACCGACGGCCACTTCGACCTCGAGGTCTACCGGAGGAACGCGCGGGCCATCTACGGCTCCGAGTCGCGCTTCGAGCAGACGCTGCGGGACGACCTCCTCTACTCGAAGATGATGGCGCTCCTGCGGGAGGGCGCCCAGGTGTCGCCCGAGGAGGTGAAGGAGGCCTGGACGGCGGACAACGACCAGGTGAACCTCGTCTACGTCCGCTTCCCCGTCGCCCTCGCCCAGAAGCAGGTGAAGGTCAGCGACGCCGAGGTGAAGGCCTTCCTTTCGGCGAACGCGGCCCGGGTGGCCCAGTTCTACAAGGACAACGCCGCCCGCTACGAGAAGGGGAAGCGGGTGAAGGCGCGCCACGTTCTCGTGAAGGTGCCCGAGGGCGCCCCCCAGGCCCAGGACGACGCCGCCCGCAAGAAGGTCGAGCAAGCGGCCGAGCGGGTGAGGAAGGGCGAGGACTTCGGCGCGGTGGCGCGGGCCGTGTCCGACGACCCGGGGAGCAAGGACCGGGGCGGGGAGCTCGGCTTCTTCGGCTCCGGGGTGATGGCGAAGCCCTTCGAGGACGCCGCCTTCGCGCTCAAGCCCGGCGAGCTCTCCCAGCCCGTCCGGACCCGCTTCGGCTGGCACCTCATCCAGGTGGAGGCGGTGGAGGAGGCGCACACCGTCCCGCTCGCCGAGGTGCAGGCGGACATCGCGAAGGAGATCCTCGCCGGCGAGGCGGCGCGCAAGCTCGCGCAGGCCAAGGCTTCCGAGGCGCTCGCGCAGTTGAAGGCGGGCAAGAAGCTCTCCGACCTCTTCCCCGCCCCGCCGAAGGACCCGGCCCAGGCGAGGAAGACCCCGGTGCAGACGCTCGGCGGGGACCCGCTCGTCGCCGACGAGACCGGCCTCTTCGGCCGCAGCGGCGGAGCCGTGCCCCGGCTGGGCGACGTCCCGCCGCTCGCCGCTGCGGCCTTCGCCGCCACGGCGGCCGGTCAGGCGCTCCCGGACGTCTACTCGACCGCCGCCGGCCCGGCGGTGGCCCAGGTGAAGGACCGGACGCACCCCGACCCGGCCCGGTTCGCGCAGCAGAGCGAGGAGGTGGCGGCGCGCCTGCGCACCTCCCGGGAGTCGCAGCTCGAGGCGGCCTGGCTCAAGTCGCTCCGCGAGGGGGCGAAGGTGAAGGTGAACGACGCCCTGCTCCGGTCGCCCGCGACCGCGCAGGACTAGCCGTCGGAAGTCCCGGGTCCTAGACCGCGCGCGCCGGCAGGTCGCCCGCCTGGGCGATGGCGTCCCGGGTCGTCTCCTTCACGTGGTACATGGCGGCGTCCGCCATCTGCAGGAGGTCCTCGGCTCCCGCGCCGTCGCCGGGGAAGGTGGCGATCCCGAAGCTGGCGGTGACCTGTACGGCGAGGTCGCGGGAGCCGAGGAAGACCTCGGCGTTGATGGCCTCCCGCAGGTGGCCGGCCACCGCCCGGGCGCCGGCGCGGTCGGTCTCGGGCAGGAGCACCACGAACTCGTCGCCGCCGTAACGCACCGGGACGTCGATGGACCGGATGCGGCGGCGGATAAGCTCGCCGACCTCGCGGAGGACGGCGCTCCCGGCCTGGTGCCCGTGCCGGTCGTTCACCGCCTTGAACCGGTCGAGGTCGAGGAAAACGAGCGAGAAGGGGCGCCCGGTGCGCTTGGTGCGCTCCACCTCGGAGGCGAGCTGCTGCCAAAGGTGGCGGGCGTTGAAGAGCCCGGTGTGGTCGTCCCGCAGGGTGAGCTCGCGGATGCGCTGGTAGGCCCGGGCGTTGTCGATGGCGATGGCGGCGTAGTCGGAGAGCGCCCGGGCGATGCGCAGGTCGTCGGAGTCGAAGGGGCGAGCTCCCTGCGGGTTGACGAGCTCGATCACCCCGAGCACCCGCCCGCGGGACACGAGCGGCACCGCCAGGACGCTCCCGGTGACGATGCCGGAGGCCTCGTCGAACCGGCCGGCGAAGCGCGGATCGGCGCGGGCGTCGGCGAGGAGCAGGGGCTCTCCGGAAAGGGCGACGTGGCCGGCGATCCCCTCGCCGACGGGGAGGCGCATCTCCTTCAGTCGCTCCGCCCCCTCCCCGATCACGATCTCGAAGAGCAGCTCCTGCCGCACCTCGTCGACGAGCAGCAGCGACCAGTGGCCGGGGCGCAGGACCCCGCTCACCCTCTCCATGATGAGCGAGAGCACCTCGTGGAGGTCGAGGGTGCTCGCCAGGGTGCGCCCGATCTCGTTGAACGCCTGGAGCTCCCGGACGGTTCGCTCCAGCTCTCGCAAGAGGTCCCTCGACTCCATGGCTCGGGTTCGTGGTAGCAATACCCCCCGGTCGAGTCAAATGCGCCTGGTGCTCGCCTCCATGAGCCCGCGACGGCGGGAGCTGCTCGCGTCGGTCGGGCTTCCCTGCGCGGTGCGTCCGGCCGAGGCCGACGAGGCCCAGCTGCCGGGCGAGCCCCCCCGCGACTACGTGAGCCGGCTCGCCCGCGAGAAGGCCCGGGCCGTTCCGGCAGCGCCGGGAGAGGTGGTGCTCGCGGCCGACACCGCGGTGGTCCTCGGGGACGAGGTGATGGGCAAGCCCCGCGACGCCGACGACGCGCGCCGCATGCTCCGCGCCCTCTCGGGCCGCACGCACTCGGTGCTCACCGGCGTCCACGCCTACCGGCCCGCCACCCCGGGGCGCGAGGCCGCATGGGCGAGCGCGGTGGTCTCGAGCGCGGTCCAGTTCGTCGCCCTATCCGCCGACCAGATCGACTGGTACGTGGCGACCGGGGAGCCGGCCGACAAGGCGGGGGCCTACGCCGTCCAGGGAGCCGGCGGCGCCTTCGTGCGGGAGGTCGCGGG
>Ga0335076_10008827_pt1 | contig 10174 bp, 8 predicted proteins | sample Lox_Sample_25_FD_206717 | JGI IMG/M metagenome (GOLD analysis project Ga0335076, IMG submission 206717) | Soil microbial communities from Loxahatchee National Wildlife Refuge, Florida, United States - Lox_Sample_2.5 | ecosystem: Environmental > Terrestrial > Soil > Wetlands | place: USA: Florida...
CCGAGGCCGACCCGATCCTGGGTCCGGAGATGAAATCGACCGGCGAGGTCATGGGCACGGGGCGCACCTTCGGCGAGGCCTATGCGAAGGCACAGAGCGCCTCGGGCGTGACGCTGCCGCGCAAGGGCGTGTGCTTCATCAGCGTGCGCGAGCGCGACAAGCCGGGCGCGGTGCAGCTCGGCAAGAAGCTCACCGAGCGCGGCTTCGAGCTGCTCGCCACCGAGGGCACGGCGCGCGCGCTCACCGAGGCCGGGGTTGCCTGCCGGCGCGTCAACAAGGTGCGCGAGGGGCGCCCGCACATCGTCGACATGATCAAGAACGACGAGGTCGATCTCATCGTCAACACCACCGAGGGCAAGCAGGCGATCCGCGAGTCGAACTCGATCCGGCGCGAGGCGGTGCACCGCCGCGTCACCTATTACACGACGCTCGCCGCCGGGGTCGCGACGCTGGAAGCGCTCGATCATCTCGACGAGGTCGAGGTCAACCGGCTGCAGGACCTGCACCTCGAGGCGTCCGGCATATGAAGCGCACTCCGATGACCTCGCGCGGCGCCGAGGCGCTGCGCGCGGAGCTGAAGCGTCTGAAGTCCGAGGCGCGCCCGGCGGTGATCAAGGCGATCGCGGATGCCCGCGGCCACGGAGATCTCTCCGAGAACGCCGAGTATCACGCGGCCCGCGAGCAGCAGGGCTTCATCGAGGGGCGCATCACCGAGATCGAGCGCAAGCTGGGCAGCGCCGAGATCATCGACACCGCGACCCTTCGCCACACCGGCAAGGTGGTGTTCGGCTCGACGGTGGAGCTCGAGGATCAGGCCGACGGCGCCCGCGTCGTCTACCAGATCGTCGGCGAGGACGAGGCGGAGATCCGCGCCGGCCGTATCTCGGTCACCTCGCCTATCGCGCGTGCCGTGGTCGGCAAGTCCGAGGGCGACGTGGTGGACGTCGCCGCCCCCGGCGGCGTGCGCTCCTACGAGATCGTCGCGGTCAAGCTGAACTGATTTATTGGCTGAAATCGCCTGGCGGCGATTTCAGCAGACATTACTCCGTAGACCGCGGGCGAAAGGCGCGACTTTCGCCCGCTGCGCAGCGGAGGGCGATTTCGGCGGACATCATGTATCGGGGATCATGATGCGCGGCAGCCTCGGGTCCGGACGGTAGAGCACGGCGACGTTGCCGATGCGGTGCACGAGGGCGCTGCCCGTGCGTTCGGCGAGGGCGCTGAAGAGCGCATTGCGTTTCTCGCGGTCGCCGCCCGGCGCCTTCACCTTGATCAGCTCATGATCGGCAAGGGCGCGCTGTGTCTCGAGTGTCACCGCGTCGGTGAGTCCCGCGTTGCCCAAGCGGACGACCGGCTTGAGCGGGTGGGCGAGTCCCCGCAGGTGGCGCATCTGGCGCTCGGAGAGCCCAGGCGGCGGCGCCGCAGTCGCCTGAGCAGTCGCGGCGGATGGGGAGCCTGGGGGGACGGTGCGCTTCATGAGGTCATTCTAGAGGGAGATTCGCGGCCGATGGCCCGGCGATCGAAAAGCAGCGACCGGTGGCTGAAGGAGCACTTCCGCGACCCTTATGTGCAGAAGGCGCAGAGCGGCGGCTGGCGCTCGCGGGCGGTGTTCAAGCTCGAGGAGATCGACCGGAAGGAGAAGCTCCTCAGGCCCGGCGCGGTGTGCCTCGACCTCGGGGCGGCCCCCGGAGCCTGGAGCCAGTACGCCCGCAGCCGGGTGGGACCCAAGGGTCGGGTGGTCGCCAGCGACATCCTGCCCATGGAGGCCCTCTCCGGGGTCGAGTTCGTGCAGGGTGACTTCCGCGAGGCTGGAGTCTTCGAGCAGCTTCTGGCGCTCCTGCCGCAGGGACAGGTCGATGTGGTGCTGTCGGACATGGCGCCCCCCTTCAGTGGGATTGACGTGGTCGACCAGCCGCGGTCAATTCACCTGGCGGAGCTGGCCCTCGACATGGCGAGGCGTGTCTTGAAGCCCGGCGGGGATGCCCTGATCAAGGTGTTCCAGGGAAGCGGCTTCCAGGAGCTGGTACAGGGCGTGCGAACCGAATTCACCCGTGTTCGCCTGGTCAAACCCCAGGCATCGCGCGCCCGGAGCCCTGAGATGTACTTGCTGGCTATGAAGTTTCGCTTGGTGTAGGTTCGAGCGGTGGGTTCGGGGGATGGTGGAAGCCCCCATCTGAGGACGGAAGCCTTTGAACGACTTAACAAAGAACATCCTCCTGTGGGTCGTGATCGTGATCGTGCTGCTGCTGGTTTTCAGCCGCTACATGCCGACCACGGGAGCGCCCCAGGCGATCGCCTATTCGACGTTCCTCGATGACGTGAAGGACAACCGCGTCGAGGAGGTCACGCTCCAGGGCGACACGATCTTCGGCAAGATGAAGGACAAGTCGGAGTTCAAGACCTACAACCCCGAGACCGATTACACGGCGCTCATCGGCACGCTGATGAAGGCCGAAGTGAAGATCGAGGGTCAGCCCCCCAAGCAGCCGAACGTCGTGGGCCAGGTGCTCATGCAGCTCGCCGGTCCGCTGCTGCTCATCGTGGTGTTCGTCTACATGCTGCGGCAGATGCAGGGTGCCTCGGGCGGCCGCGGCGCCATGTCCTTCGGCAAGAGCCGCGCGCGACTGCTCGGCGAGGACCAGGTGAGCGTCACCTTCGCGGACGTCGCCGGAGTCGATGAGGCGAAGCAGGAGGTGGGCGAGATCGTCGACTTCCTCAAGGACCCGGGCAAGTTCCAGAAGCTCGGCGGCAAGATCCCCAAGGGCGTGCTCATGGTCGGCTCGCCCGGCACCGGCAAGACGCTGCTGGCGCGCGCCATCGCCGGCGAAGCCAAGGTGCCGTTCTTCACCATTTCGGGCTCCGACTTCGTCGAGATGTTCGTCGGCGTCGGCGCCTCGCGTGTGCGCGACATGTTCGAGCAGGCGAAGAAGCACGCGCCGTGCATCATCTTCATCGACGAGATCGACGCCGTCGGCCGGCACCGCGGGGCGGGCCTCGGCGGCGGTCACGACGAGCGCGAGCAGACCCTCAACCAGCTGCTGGTCGAGATGGACGGCTTCGAGGGGAACGAGGGCATCATCGTCATCGCCGCCACCAACCGTCCGGACGTGCTCGACCCGGCGCTGCTGCGCCCGGGCCGCTTCGACCGCCAGGTGGTGGTGCCGCTGCCCGACGTACGCGGGCGCGAGCAGATCCTGCGCGTACACATGCGCCGCGTACCGCTCGCCGACGATGTGAAGCCGGCGCTGATCGCGCGCGGCACCCCGGGATTCTCCGGCGCCGATCTCGCCAACCTGGTGAACGAGGCGGCGCTGTTCGCCGCGCGCGCCAACAAGCGTATCGTCGGCATGGACGAGTTCGAGAAGGCCAAGGACAAGATCATGATGGGCGCGGAGCGGCGCTCCATGGTGATGAGCGAGGCCGAGAAAAAGATGACCGCCTACCACGAGGCGGGCCACGCGATCGTCGGCATGACGGTGCCGGAGCACGACCCCGTGTACAAGGTGACGATCATCCCGCGCGGCCGCGCGCTCGGCGTCACCCAGTTCCTGCCGGAGCAGGATCGCTACAGCTTCTCCAAGCGCCGCCTCGAGAGCGCCATCGCGACGCTGTTCGGCGGGCGCATTGCCGAGGAGCTGATCTTCGGCCCCGAGGCGGTGACCACCGGCGCTTCCAATGACATCGAGCGCGCCACCGAGCTGGCACGCAACATGGTCACGAAGTGGGGTCTGTCGGACAAGCTGGGACCTCTCACCTATTCGGAGGACGCGGGCGAGGTGTTCCTCGGGCGCAGCGTCACCCAGCACAAGCAGGTCTCGGATGTCACGGCGCACGCGATCGACGAGGAGGTGCGGCGCGTCATCGAGACCAATTACACGCACGCCCGCGAGATCCTCACGAGCTCACTCGAGAAGCTGCACATGATGGCCGAGGCGCTCATGAAGTACGAGACCATCGATGAGGAGCAGCTGAAGGACCTCATGGCCGGGCGCGCGCCCAAGCCGCCCGCAGGCTGGGACGATACGCTGTCGAACAAGCCGCCGAAGGCTGAGCCGCCGGGCGGGGCCATTCCGGCGGGACAGCACTGAGCCCACTCCGGCCGTAGCGCGGCGGCGCGTATGCCCGGCCCGCCGGTATTGCTCCGATGCAGAGACAGGACGGTGGACCTGAGCCGTCCGCTGGTCATGGGTGTGCTGAATGTCACGCCGGATTCGTTCTCCGACGGTGGTCGTTTCTTCGATGCCGGCAGGGCCGTAGCCCACGGCCTGGCGCTGGCGGAGGAGGGTGCAGCGTTCATCGACGTGGGCGGTGAGTCGACGCGCCCCGGAGCGGCCCCGGTCGGTATCGACGAGGAGCTGCGGCGCGTCATCCCGGTGATCGAGCGGCTGCACGCCTCGACCCCGGCGGTCATCTCCATCGATACCAGCAAACCCGAGGTGATGCTCGCGGCGGCCGCCGCCGGCGCGGGCCTCGTCAACGACGTGCGCGCGCTGCGCGAGCCGGGAGCGCTCGAGGCGGCCGTGCGAAGCGGCTGCGCGGTATGCCTGATGCACATGCAGGGTGAGCCGCGCACCATGCAGCTCGCGCCCGGCTACAGCGACGTGGTGCGCGAGGTCGGTGAGTTCCTCGCCGCGCGCGCCGGCGCCTGCCGCGCCGCGGGAATCCCCGCGGCGCGGCTGCTGATCGATCCGGGATTCGGCTTCGGCAAGACTCTGGAGCACAATCTCACCCTGCTGCGCCGCCTCGATGAGCTCACGGCCGTTGGGCCGCCGCTGCTGGTCGGGTTGTCCCGTAAGTCCATGGTGGGCACACTCACCGGCCGCCCCGCGGGCGAGCGGCAGTCGGGGAGCGTCGCGCTCGCCGTGATCGCGGCGCTCGCGGGAGCACGGGTGGTGCGGGCGCACGACGTGGCGGCCACGGTCGAGGCACTGAAGCTGGTAACGGCGGTAAGAGAGAGCTGAATGGGCCGACGATATTTCGGTACTGATGGGGTCCGGGGCCGCGTGGGCGAGCACCCCATGACGGTCGATTTCGCGCTGCACCTGGCGAGCGCCGCGGCGCGCGTGCTCGCGCCCGCGGGCGGCACGGTGCTGATCGGCAAGGACACGCGCCTCTCGGGCTACATGTTCGAGTCGGCGCTCGAGGCCGGGTTCGTCGCCGCGGGCGTCAACGCCATGCTCATCGGCCCGTTGCCGACGCCCGGCATCGCGTACCTGACGCGACGCTTCAAGTGCAACTTCGGCGTCGTGATCAGCGCCTCGCACAACCTCTACGACGACAACGGCATCAAGTTCTTCGACGGCTCGGGCGCGAAACTCTCGGACGAGCACGAGGAGCGCATCGAGAACGAGCTGGCGCAGCCGCCGATGACGCGCACCTCGCGCAATCTCGGGCGTGCCACGCGCGTCGACCGCTCACGCACCGTGTACCAGGAGTTCTGCACCTCGACGCTGCCCGCCGGGACCGACCTCACGGGACTGAAGATCGTCGTCGATTGCGCCAACGGCGCCTCCTACAAGGTCGCTCCCCGGATCCTCGCGGATCTCGGCGCCGAGATCGTGCCGATCGGCTGCTCGCCCAACGGCCGTAACATCAACGACGGCTGCGGCTCGACCGCGCCCGATCTGCTGCAGCTCACCGTGCCCGGAGTGCGCGCCAACGTGGGACTCGCGCTCGATGGCGACGGCGACCGCCTGGTCATGGTCGATCACCTGGGGCGCATCGTCGACGGCGACCAGCTGCTGTACGTCATCGCGCGCGCGCTGAAGCAGGCGGGAACGCTGCGCGGCCCCGTGGTCGGCACGGTGATGAGCAACCTCGGGCTCGAGATCGCACTGCGCGCCGCCGGCATCGACTTCCGCCGCGCTGCGGTGGGCGACCGCTACGTGCTGGCCATGCTGCGCGAGGCTCAGGGGATCCTGGGGGGCGAAGCCTCCGGTCACATCGTGTGTCTCGACAAGACGACTACCGGGGATGGCATCGTCTCGGCGCTGCAGGTGCTGGCGGTCATGAAGCAGACCGGCCGCTCGCTGGCCGAGCTCGCCTCGGGGATGCAGAAGTTCCCGCAGGTGCTGCTCAACGTGAAAGTGGCGAAGCGCTTCGACCCCTCGGGCGTGCCCGCGGTACAGGCGGCGCTGGCGCGCATCGAGCAGGGGATGGGGGGCGAAGGGCGCGTGGTGCTGCGGCCTTCGGGTACCGAGCCGGTGATTCGCGTGATGGTCGAGGGGCGGGACGAGGGCGCGACGCGCGCCGCCGCCACCGAGCTCGCGGACATCGTCAGGGCGGCCGCCTCGGGTTAGACGGTAACCCCCTGAAAAGCGGGGCCGGACGGTCCCTTGCAGGAGCGTTGCGTCACCCCCCCTGCATCGCTATCATCCCGCGCCCTTCGGGTACGACCCCTTAAGCTGAGAGCGAGTCCAGAGCACATCTCATGCGCCGTTCGATCGTCGCCGGTAACTGGAAGATGCACGGCTCACGCGCCGACAACACGCGGCTCGTCGAGGAGCTGCTGGCTGCGGCGCCGGCCTCGGCCCCGGCCGACTGCGTGGTGTGTCCGCCGCTCGTGTACCTGCAGGAGGTGGGCCGCATGCTGCGCGACTCGCTCTTCAGGCTCGGCGCGCAGGACGTGTGTGCGGACGGGCAAGGCGCCTTCACCGGCGAGGTGTCGGCCGCCATGCTCAAGGACGTCGGCTGCGAGTACGTGATCGTCGGGCACTCGGAGCGGCGCCTCTTGTACCGCGAGTCAGATCAGCTGGTGGCGCGCAAGTTCGCCGCGGCGCATTCCAAGGGACTCATTCCGATCCTGTGCGTCGGCGAGCAGCTCGCCGACCGCGAGGCGGGCCGCACCAACGAGATCGTCGCACGGCAACTCGAGGTGGTGCTGGAGCTGTGCGGCGCGGGGACGCTCGAGCGCGGCGTCATCGCCTACGAGCCGGTGTGGGCGATCGGCACCGGCCGCACCGCGACGCCCGAGCAGGCCGAGGAGGTCCATGCCTTCATCCGCGCCCGGATCGCGGCCCGGGATGCTAAAATCGGCGCCGCCACGCGCATCCTCTATGGCGGCAGCGTGAAGGCCGGGAACGCGGCCGAGCTATTCAATATGCCGGACGTGGACGGCGGCCTGATCGGCGGCGCCTCACTCAAGGCCGATGAGTTTCTGACAATCCTGGCGGCGGCGCGGCCAGGCTGAGCAGGTTCACAGATGCTACGCATGTTTCTGACCGCAGTGCAGGTGTTCGCCTCGTTCGCCATCATCGCCCTCGTGCTGCTTCAGCGCGGCAAGGGGGCGGACGCGGGCGCGGGCTTCGGCTCGGGCGCCTCCGGCACCGTGTTCGGCGCGCGCGGGGCGACCACGGCGCTGTCGCGGGCCACGGCGATCTTTGCTGCGATCTTCATGATCAACAGCCTCGCGCTCGCTTACATCGGCACGATGAGCACCAAGGAGCCGCAGAAGACGATCCTCGAGGAGGCCGCCGACACGGGTAAGCCCGCCGCGGCCCCGGGCAGCGCGAGTCCGGCGGCAGCGCCGGCGGCGGCTCCGGGGAGCGCGCCGGCGTCCGGAACGACGACCGCACCCGCTCCGGCGCAGCCGCCCGCGCAGGCACCGAAGTAGCGAGGAATCCGCGCGCGCACGAGTCCGCAGTTGCCCACGTGGTGGAATTGGTAGACACACTAGCTTGAGGGGCTAGCGCCGCAAGGTGTGGGAGTTCGAATCTCCCCGTGGGCACCAACCAGAGAAGACAGCGCGAAGCCGCGAGGGGCGGTCTCAGCCCTTGTGCTGCGCCTCGCCGATGAACGAGCGCCACATCCGCACGTCGTGCAGGGGCCGGAGCTCCGGCGCCAGGCTGCTCATCAGCGCGGCCGCCTCGGCCAGCAGGCTCGCGCGGTGCTCGCGATCGGCGAGCGCCTGTGCGAAGAGTGCGCCGGCAAGCTCGGTCGGCACCCAGGCGTCGCCGTGGTTCTTTGCCGCCAGCTCGCGCTCGAACTTCACAACCGGTGCGATGGTCGCCGCGGCCGCGGCGACGTGGCCCTGGCGCGCCTGCGCCATGGCGAGCCAGGTCAGGAACTGATTCAGCTCACGGCGATCGCCCATCGCCTCGACGCCCATCTCCCGGCGCAGCTCCACGGCTCTGGCCGTCGACTTCTCCGAGCCGGCAAAGTCGCCGGCCAGGTATTCCGTCTGGCCCGCGAATTCGCAGGCGAAGTGCATGATCGCCGTCTTCGTGAAACGCTCAGCTCCGCCGCCCGTCATGGCGCCCTCGAGCGCACGGCTCGACTCCGTCGCGAGGCGCTCTGCGGCCGCGAGATCGTCGCGCTCGAAAGCGGCGAAGGCCCGCTGCATCCTCTGACCGGACTCCAGCAGGATCACGGGGACGCTGTCGGCGGGCTTACCCTCGCGGAACTTCTCGACGAAGCGGTCGCCGCCGGCAATCGTCGCCTGCGCGCCCGCGGCGTCGCCGAGCACACTGCGCGCGTAGACCATGAGGCCGATCATCGAGCCATTTCCCAGCTGGAACGTCGTGCCGCCGGCGGTCGCGCGCCCCGCGAGCTCGAGCTGCTTCTCGAGGTAAGGCATCGACTCCCTGAGTCGTCCCGCAGACCAGTAAGCACCCCAAAGCTGGTTCTCGGCCACGGCCAGGTTGTTGATGGAGACGATGTTGGCCGGATCGAGGTTGACGAGTGCGGTCGATACCTGCTCCTGACGCAGTCCGTCGCGCAGCGCCTGCTTCGGGTCGAGCTCGTCCTGGTCCACCGACGCCAGCACGCCGGTGATGACCTCCTCGGCATGCAGGGCCAGGCGATAGCCCGGCCGGCGTGCCAGCACTCCCTCGGCCACCTTCAGGCCGTCCTCGCTGACGCGCCGTGCCTCGGCGTACTGCCCGAGCGAGTCGAGCGTCGTCACCAGCCAGCCGCCGGCCTCGGCGTAATACGCTCCCATGTCGAGGTCGCGCAGCTCCTTGCCACCGAGACTCTCGGCCACCCGCATCACGTCGCGCTCGGTTTGGGCGGCGTCCCGGGTGTTCTTGGTACCGCCGCGCTCACCCTGCTCGAAGCCGACGCGCACGCCGACCTGCACGTAGGCGCGGCGCACGGCCGCCGAGGCATCCGGCTGCGCCACCAGGGGCTGCAGCAGGGCCAGGCCGCGCTCGTTGACCGCGAGGTCGGCAGGGTCGCTCTGACTCTCGAGGACCCGGGCCTTGGCCGAATCGGCGAGCGCCAGCGCGATGGTGCTCGCCTCCGAGCTGTCGCCGGCGTCGCGCAGCCCGGTCAGGAGCTTGACGGCCTCGTCGGCGTTGGCACCGGCGTCATCGAGCTTGCCGAGTGCACGCAGGGCGCGCGAGTGCAGTATCAGCGCGAGCGCGCCGTTGCGCACCGTCTCGGTACCCCTGAGCGCCGCCGGCAGGCCGTGGAAGTAGTCGATCTGGCGCTGCGAGAACTCCGCCAGCACATCGAGCCGGCCGAAGCTCTCGAGCTCGCGCCCGAAGTCATCCGACAGATAGCCGAGCAGGTGCTCGGCCTGGCCACGCGCCTGCTCGGCGAGCACCCGGGTCTCCTGCGCCTCGTGCTCGGCGCGATGCGCACGCTGGCCGCTGAAGTAGGCGAGCACCGCGGCGGCGAGCGCCCCGGCGGCGAGCACGGTGCAGCCCGCCGCGATCTGCCGCGCACGCACGGCGGCGCGCCGCGCCGCCTGCTCGCGCGCGTGCTGCTCGGCGAGCAGCCGCTCGGTTGCCTCGCGCGCCTCGCGCTCCTGGCGTCGGTCGCGGCTCGCCTTGACGACGCTGCACAGCACATCATGGGTGAGCTCGACGCGGCGCACATCGAGGCGCTCCTCGATGCGCAGCAGGCGCCGGTTGACGAGCAGCGGCAGGGTGTCGGCAGCGGCGCCCGCCTCGGCGAAGCGCTTGACCAGATTCTCCTCGGCCACGTTCTCGCGGAATCCGGAGTCGGTGAGCAGGTCGTCCTCGATGATGCGGCGCACGCTGGGCGGCTGGTCGGCGAGCGCCCGCTCGTAGAAATTCTCGAGGATCGAGGCGTGCGAGCCCGCGAGCAGATCGAGTGAGATCTCGTTGCGCCCCTGCGCCAGGCGCGCATCGTTCAGCTCGCGGCAGATGAGGCTCAGGAGCGAGGGCTCGACCACGGCGTTGGCGAGCTCGGCGCCGCCGGCGACGAAGCG
>Ga0335076_10008828_pt1 | contig 10173 bp, 7 predicted proteins | sample Lox_Sample_25_FD_206717 | JGI IMG/M metagenome (GOLD analysis project Ga0335076, IMG submission 206717) | Soil microbial communities from Loxahatchee National Wildlife Refuge, Florida, United States - Lox_Sample_2.5 | ecosystem: Environmental > Terrestrial > Soil > Wetlands | place: USA: Florida...
GCCAGACCGAGCATGCGCTGCAGTGCGTGATGCTCGCCGCCGAGGGCGGCGCGTCCGCGGAGCTCATCGCCGCCTCTTTCCTGCACGACATCGGGCACCTGCTCGCCGAGATGCCGCACAGCCTGGAAGGCGACGTCGACGACGTGCACCAGTTCCTCGCGATCCCCTTCCTGCGCGGCAGCTTCTCGGACGCGGTGCTCGAGCCCATCCGCCTGCACGTGGACGCGAAGCGCTACCTGTGCAAGGTCGAGCAGGGGTACTGGGACTCGCTCTCGCCCGCCTCCAGGCACAGCCTGGAGCTGCAGGGCGGCGTGTTCAACGCCATCGCGGCGGACCGCTTCCTCGCACGCCCCTTCGCGTGGGACGCGATCCGGCTGCGGCGCTGGGACGACGGCGCCAAGATCGCGGGCCGGCCGGCGCCCGGGCTAAAGGAATTCGAGCCGGTGCTGCGCAGCATCGAGCGCGCGCGATGCGAGCCGGCCACGACCTAGGCGGTGAGGCGCGCCCGCGCGCGCCGCTCCTTCTCATGGACTGCGCCGCCGCCAACGACGAGCTGTCGCAGATTCTGGAGGACGAGCGCATCCATGCGGTCTACCAGCCGATCGTGCGCATCCGCGGCGGCGAGGTATTCGGCTTCGAGGGCCTGATCCGCGGCCCGGTCGGCGGCGAGCTGCACACGCCCGCGCGCCTGTTCGACGCCGCGCGGCGCGCCGGGCGCCTGGCGGAGCTCGAGTGGCTGTGCTGCCGCAAGGTGGTCGAGGGCTTCCTGCGCCTGGATCTGCGCCAGCGCCTGTTCCTCAACATCAGCCCCGAGACGGTGGCCTGCGCGACTGACGGCAGCGACCTGCTGCACGCGCTGTGCCCGGGCAGCGCGCGCGAGCGCATCGTGATCGAGCTCACCGAGCACGAGCAGGCGCGCGACGTGCAGACCTTCCACCGCGCCATGTCGCAGCTGCGCAGCGGCGGCTTCGGCGTCGCGCTGGACGACCTGGGCGAGGGCTTCTCGAGCCTGCGCCTGTGGTCGGAGATCAACCCGGATTTCGTCAAGGTGGACATGCACTTCGTGCAGGGCGTGCATTCCAGCCCCTTCAAGTTCCAGTTTCTGAAGTCGCTGCAGCAGATCGCCGAGAACTGCGGCTCGCTGCTGGTGGCCGAGGGCGTCGAGGACGGCGCCGACCTCACGGTGCTGCGCGACCTGGGCGTGGCCTTCGGCCAGGGCTACCTGATCGCGCGCCCGATGGAGCTGCCCGCGGCCTCGGTGGACCCGGCGATCCGCCAGCGCCTGAACCAGGGCGCGATCGCGGTGTTTCCCGAGGTGAGCGCGCTGCCCGGGCGCGCCATCACGGCCGAGCGGCTGCTGCTGCGCCTGCCGCCGGTCCTGGTCTCGGACAGCAACGACGAGGTGTTCGCGCGCTTCGAGGCCGCGCCCGAGCTCTCCAGCCTCGCGGTCGTGGACCGCGACGGCACGCCCAAGGGGCTCATCAGCCGGCACCGCTTCATCGCCGCCTACGCGCGCCCGTACCGCAAGGAGCTCTACGGCCGGCGGCCCTGCAGCGTGCTCATGGACGCGAACCCGGTCATGGTACGCACCGACATCACGCTGCACGAGCTCTCCGAGACGCTGGTGGATGCCGATGCGCGCCACCTGGGCGAGGGCTTCATCCTGACCGAAACGGAGGGCCGCTACGCCGGCGTCGGCTCGGCGCAGGACCTGATCCGCGAGATGACGCGCCTGCAGGTCGAGGCGGCGCGCTACGCAAACCCGCTCACGCTGCTGCCGGGCAATGTGCCGATCGACGCGCACATGGAGCGGCTGCTCGCCGCGGGCATCCCGTTCTCGGCGGCCTATTGCGACATCAACCATTTCAAGCCGTTCAACGACGCCTACGGCTACCGCCGCGGCGACGACATGATCAAGCTCGCGGCCTCGGTGCTCACGCGCGTGCGTGACCCGCAGCGCGACTTCCTCGGGCACATCGGCGGCGACGACTTCATCCTGCTCATGCAGAGCGAGGACTGGGAGGCGCGCTGCAACCGCGCGGCCGAGATCTTCGGCGCCGAGGCGGCGGGCCTGTTCGACCGCGCCGACCTCGACGGCGGCGGCCTGCGCGGCGAGGACCGGCAGGGCAACGCCCTCTGCTTCCCGCTCTCCAGCCTCGCGATCGGCGTGGTGCGCGTGTCGCCCGGCGACTTCGCCTCGCACCTGGAGGTCGCGACCGCCGCGGCCGAGGCCAAGAAGCACGCCAAGCGGCTGGGCGGCAACGTGACCTTCGTCGAGCGCCGCCGGCCGGGCTGATTTCCCTCCCCTTCGAAGACAGGACCATGAAGAAAACCTACTCGCGCCGCACGTTCATCAAGACTTCCCTCGCCTCGGGCGCCGCGCTCGCGCTGCCGGCGGTCGTCGCCTCGGCCCAGGACCGGCCGCGCGTCGCCTCCGGCGTGCAGGTCGGCGACGTGACGCTGGACCGCGCCATCGTCTGGAGCCGGGCGGATCGCCCGTCGCGGCTGATCGTGGAGCGCGCCTACCAGGCGGACTTCAGCGACGCGGTGCGGCTGCGCGGGCCGCTCGCGCTCGAGACGAGCGACTACACCGCGCGCCTGGATCTCACCGGCCTCGCCAACGACCGCGAGGTGTTCGTGCGCGTGATGTTCGAGAGCCTCTCGAACGAGCGCGTGCTCTCCGAGCCGCAGACCGCGAAGTTCCTAAGCATGCCGGGCAGGCGGCGGGACATCAGCTTCGCCTGGTCGGGCGACACCGCGGGGCAGGGCTGGGGCATCAACAGGGAATGGGGCGGCATGAAGTGCTACGAGGCGGTGCGCAGGGACCGCCCGGACTTTTTCGTGCACTGCGGCGATACGATCTACGCCGACGGCCCGATCCCGGCCGAGGTGAAGCAGGCGGACGGCTACCTCTGGAAGAACGTGGTCACCGAGGAGGTCAGCAAGGTGGCCGAGACGCTCAAGGAATTCCGCGGCCGCTACGTCTACAACCTCATGGACGAGAACGTGCTGCGCATGTCGGCCGAGGTGCCGCAGGTCTGGCAGTGGGACGACCACGAGGTGAACAACAACTGGTCCGACAGCAAGGACCTGTCCGGAGACAAGCGCTATACCGAGAAGAACGAGCAGCTGCTGGTCGCGCGCGCGACGCGGGCCTTCCTCGAGTACGCGCCGCTGCGCTACCACGGCGCGGACGAGTCCGAGCGCGTCTACCGCAAGATCTCCTACGGCCCGCTGCTCGATGTCTTCGTGCTCGACATGCGCAGCTACCGCGGCGCCAACTCCTACAACCGGCAGGACAAGCCCGGCCCGGACGCGGCCTTCCTCGGTCCGCAGCAGCTCGCCTGGCTCAAGGACGGGCTCGCGCGCTCGAAGGCGCAGTGGAAGGTGGTGTCGGCCGACATGCCGATCGGCCTGCTGGTGGACGACGGCAAGGACGCGCAGGGCCGCCCGATGTTCGAGGCGGTGGCGAACGGCGACGGGCCCGTCCTTGGCCGGGAATTCGAATTCGCGGAATTGTTCAAATATATAAAGACCAAGAACATCAAGAACATCGTCTGGATCACGGCGGACGTGCATTACTGCGCCGCCCACTACTACGACCCCGCCAGGGCGCAGTTCACCGACTTCAATCCCTTCTGGGAATTCGTCGCCGGCCCGATCCACGCCGGCGGCTTCGGCCCCAACCCGCTCGACAACACCTTCGGCCCGCAGCTCGTCTACCAGAAGGCGCCCGGCAAGGTGAACGCCTCGCCGACCGAGGGCGGCCAGTTCTACGGCCTCGTGAAGATCGACGCGAAGACCGGCGCGTTCAAGGTGCAGCTCAAGGACCTCAACTCGACGGTGCTCTACGAGAAGACGCTTGCGCCCGCCAGGGCCTAGGAGAGACGACCCCATGACCCATTCCCCATCCCGTCGCGATGCGCTGCGCCTGCTGGCCGGCGCGCCGCTGCTCCCGCTCGCCCTGCCTTCCTCCTTCATGCTGGAAGGCTGCGCCACCGCGCCTTCCGGCGCGGCGCCGGCAGCCGCCACCTTCGTCGGCATGGCGGCGCCGGCCACTGCTGAGGCGCAAGCAACGACCAGCGTCGCCTCGAGCGTCGCGGTGACCTACGCGGACGGCCGCCAGCAGACGCTCAAGCTCGCCTACCGGCCGCTGTTCTTCACCGGCGACCAGGTGCCGGACGGCAAGGGCGGTACGACGCTCGCCGGCGGCTACTACGACATCCAGGGCAGGCCGATCATGGATGCGTCGGCCTCGCCGGCCGCGCAGTTCTTCTCCGACTGCCCGGACGGCTATAGCCTGCTGCAGCCCATGGCCGCGAGCGTGCCCGGCGTGAGCGGCAACACCGTGTTCGCCGTGGTGCAGTTCGAGTACACCACGCGCAACGCCAAGGACGACAAGATGTACGCGCAGCTGCCGTCGCCCATCGCGGTGGTGACGCTCGACCAGGACCGGCAGACCGGCGCGCTGCGCGTCGTGAAGTACCACAACGTGGACACGGCCGGCGCGCACGGCCTGTGGATCACCTGCGGCGCGAGCTTGTCGCCCTGGAACACGCACCTCTCCAGCGAGGAATACGAGCCGGACGCGACCACGATCGGCGAGAACCGCGCGTTCCGCGAGTTCAGCCGGCACCTTTATGGCGATCCGGCGAAGGCCAATCCCTACCACTACGGGCACCTGCCCGAGGTGACCGTGAAGGCTGACGGCACCGGGACGATCCGGAAGCATTATTGTCTTGGGCGCATCTCGCACGAGGTCGCCCAGGTGATGCCCGACCGGCGCACCGTGCTGATGGGCGACGACGCCACCAACGGCGGCCTGTTCATGTTCATCGCCGACCGGCCGGCGGATCTCTCCAGCGGCACGCTCTACGTCGCCAAGTGCAGCCAGCAGGCGGGCATCGACGTGAACCAGGGCGGCGTTTTCGACATCGAGTGGATCAACCTCGGGCACGCGACGAGCGAGGAGATCGAGCGCCTGGCCGACAGCCTCAGGCCGGCCGACATCGTCGACGTGAAGAGCGCCGACCCCAGGGACGCGGCCTACAAGGCGATCCACTACAGCGGCAAGCAGCAGTGGGTGCGCTTCCTGCCCGGCCGCGAGAAAGCGGCAGCCTTCCTCGAGACGCACCGCTGGGCCGCCGCCGCCGGAGGCACGCTCGCGTTCACCAAGATGGAGGGCGTGACGCTGAACGCGCGCGACCGCACCGCGTACATCGCGATGTCCTACATCTACCAGTCCATGACCGACGGCCGCAGCGGCATCAAGGTGGCCGAGATCAAGTCGGGCGCGGTGTACCAGCTGCCCATGGCGGGCGGGCAGAAGGACGTCGCGGGCCGGCCGATCGACAGCGACTGGACGCCGCTGCAGCTCTCCGCGGTGCCCGCGCTGATCGGCAAGGACCTCGCCGCGCCCGACGCAATCGGCAACACCGCGGACGCCGACCGCATCGCCAACCCGGACAACCTCAAGTACTCCGAGCGGCTGCGCACGCTCTTCGTGGGCGAGGACAGCGGCATGCACGTCAACAACTTCCTGTGGGCCTACAACGTGGACGCGCGCGCGCTGTCGCGCATCCTGTCCTGCCCCGCGGGCGCCGAGTCCACGGGGCTGCAGGCGGTGGACGACGTGGGCGGCTTTGCCTACATCATGAGCAACTTCCAGCACGCCGGGGACTGGGAGGCGCCGCTGCACGACAAGGTCAAGGCGAGCCTCGCGCCGCTCATCGACCGCAACTACCGCAACCGCCGCAGCGCGGCGGTGGGCTATCTGGAGGGCCTGCCCCAGGCGACGTAGAGGTACACTGCGCGCTTCCATGGAGGCGCGCATGGCGATGCAGAGGGAAGCGATCCACCAAGCCTCGGCCAACGAGCCGTTCCTCATGAACTGCTGGTACGTGGCCGCCTGGGACCACGAGCTCATCGACGGGCGCACGCTCGCGCGCACGCTGCTCGGCAAGCCGGTGGTGATCTACCGCGGCGGGTCGGGCCAACCGGTTGCGCTGGATGATCGCTGCTGCCATCGCGGCGCGCGCCTCTCGCATGGTCGCGTCGAGGGCGACTGCGTGCGCTGCATGTACCACGGCCTGAAGTTCGACCCGAGCGGCAAGTGCGTACAGATCCCCGGGCAGGACAACATCCCGCCCAGGCTCGGCGTGCGCGGTTACCCGGTGGTCGAGCGCGACCGGCTGATCTGGATCTGGATGGGCGAGGCGGCGAAGGCGGATCCCTCGAAGATCCTCGATTTCCCCTACCTGCGCGACCCGGCCTGGCGCGGGCATCCCGGCTACCTGCACTACGACGCGAACTACCTGCTCATCGTCGACAACCTCGCGGACTTCTCGCACCTCGCCTTCGTGCACACGAAGACGCTCGGCGGCTCGGAGGAGTACGCGTTCAAGTCCAAGCCCACGGCCATCGAGCGGCTGGACGACGGCTTCCGCGTCGAGCGCTGGCACATGAACGCGGCGCCGCCTCCCTTCCACAGGAAAGTGGTGCGCGGCGACGCGCCGGTGGACCGCCGCAACATCGCCCGCATGTACGTGCCGGGCATCTTCTTCATGGAGACGATGTTCGTGCCGGCAGGCGCGGGTGGCCCCGAGAAGAGCGATCCCGGCAAGGCCGCCGGCGCGAAGCAGTACCGCAACTGCCAGTTCTTCACGCCCGAGACCCCGCGCAGCACGCATTTCTTCTGGGACTACCTGCACGACTACGAGCTGGGGAACCCGAACGTGGCGCTGTCGCTTTACCACTCCATGGTCGAGGGCTTCAACGAGGACAAGGCAATCATCGAGGCGCAGCAGAAGACACTGGAGGCCGACCCGTCCTTCCAGATGAACGCCATCGTCGCCGATGCGCCGCTGGTGCACTTCCGGCGCACGCTTGGGCGCATGATCGAAGAGGAGAGCAGCGCGCTCAAGGCCGTGGCCTGACCGCGTGCCGTCCAGGCTCTGCGGGCTGATCGGCGCCGGCATCCAGCGCTCGCTGGCGCCCGCGCTGCAGGAAGGCGAGGCGCGGCACCACGGCATCGACCTGCGCTACCGGCTGTTCGACCTCGACCTCCTGCCGGGTGGCACGCAGGCACTGCCCGCGCTTATCGCCGACGTACGCAGCCAGGGCTTCGCGGGCGTGAACGTCACCTATCCCTGCAAGCAGTCCGTGATTCCTTTGCTCGACGGGCTGTCGGCGGAAGCGGCGGCCATCGGCGCCGTGAACACCGTCGTGCGCGAAGGCGAGCAGCTGATCGGCCACAACACGGACGGCCCCGGCTGGGGCTGGGGCTTCCGGCGCGCCTTGCCGTCGGCGGACCTGTCGCGCGTCGCGCTGATCGGGGCGGGCGGCGCGGGCTCGGCCTGCGCCGACGCACTGCTGCGGCTGGGTGTGGCCCGGCTCTCGATCTTCGATAGCGAAAGCAAGCGCGCAGAAGCGCTGGCCGGAAAATTGAATGCCTGCTTTGAGAATCGGAAGATCGCTGCGGTGAAGAGTCCGGCCGAGGCGCTTGCGGACGCAACCGGCGTGGTGCATGCAACGCCCGTCGGCATGGCGAAGCATCCGGGCCTGCCGTTCCCGGCCGAACTCCTGCGGGCGGGTCTCTGGCTGTCTGAAGTGGTCTATGTGCCGCTGGAGACCGAGCTGCTGCAGGCTGCCCGCCGCGCGGGGTGCGCGACGATGCACGGAGGACACATGAATGTCGGCCAGGCGCTAGGCGCCTTCAAGCTCTTTACCGGTGCGGATGCCGATCCCGACCGCGTGCAGGCGCACTTCCTCCAGCTCGCGCGGAGTCTCTGACGTCGTCAGGGACCGATGTGGAGGAACTTCGCCGGACCGGTGACGAGCCAGGGGAACACGACCATCGCGAACATGATGGTGAACTGGGCAAACATGAAGGGCATGACGCCCTTGGTCACGGTGTCCATCGACATCTTCCCGACCCCGGCCACGACATTCAGCACCACACCCACCGGCGGCGTGACGAGGCCGATGGCGTTGTTCATGATGAACATCACGCCGAAGTAGACCGGATCGATGCCGGCTGCCTTCACCACCGGCATCAGCACCGGGGTCAGAATGAGGATCGTCGGCGTCATGTCCATCGCGGTGCCGACGATCATCACCAGCACCATGATCACCGCCATCAGCAGGATCGGGCTGCCCAGGAAGGGCTCGAGCATGCTGGTCACCTTGCCGGGCAGGTCCGCCACGGTGATGAGCCAGGACGAGACCATGGCCGCCGCGACCAGGAACATCACTACCGCGGTGGTTTTGGCTGCCGCCTTGAAGATGCCGTACAGCTGCGACAGCCTCAGGCCGCGGTAGACAACGGTGGAGACGAACAGCGCATAGACGGCGGCCACGACGCCGGCCTCCGTCGGCGTGAACACGCCCATGCGCAGGCCGACCAGGATGATCACGGGCAGCATCAGGGCCCAGCCGCAGCGTCGCAACGCGGCGAGCACTTCGCGCAATGGCTTGCGCGCCGGCGGCACGGTGCCTTCGTTGCGGGCGACGATGGCCCAGGTGACCCACAGCGCCAGGCCCATCAGCAGGCCGGGCACGATGCCGGCCATGAACAGCCTGGAGATCGACACGTTGGCCGTGACGCCGAAGATGATCAGGCCGATCGACGGCGGCAGCACCGGCGCGATCACGCCAGATCCGGCGATGAGCCCGGCGGCGCGCTGCGGCGCGTGGCCGGCGGCCACCATCATCGGCAGCAGCATCGTGGTCAGCGCCGCCGCGTCGGCCACCGCGCTGCCAGACAGCGCCGAAAGCAGTATCGAGGCGACGATGGTCACGTAGCCCAGGCCGCCGCGGATGTGGCCGACCAGCGCCATGGCGAATTCCACGATGCGCCTGGACAGCCCGCCTTCGTTCATGATCTCGCCGGCCAGCAGGAAGAAGGGCACGGCCAGCAGCGGGTAGTTGTCGGCACCGCCGAGCAGGTTCTGCGCCAGGATCTGCGCGTCGAAAATATCGAGATGCCACATCAGCGCCACGCCGCTGACCAGCAACGCCATCGAAATCGGAATGCCAATCGCCATCGCGAGCAGCAGCGAGCCGAGGAAGACGGTCAGCGTCATTTCCGATGCCGATCCAGCGCCGCCAGGTCTTCGGATTCCTGGATCATCACCAGTTCTTCCTCCTTGACCTGGCCGCTGACGAGCAGCCACAGGTCCAGCAGCAGCATCACCGCCGCCGTCGACGAGAACGCCACGCCCGCGGCGTGCACCACAGCCATTGGCAACTGCGTGGAGGGTGCCAGCACGTCCATGTTGATGCGCGTCTGCTCCAGGCTGCCCTTGAACACCAGGTAGCAGATGTACAGCATGGTCAGGTGGGCAAGCGCGAAGCAGATCTTCTTGCCAAGCGGCGGCAGCCGCGACACGAAGGCGTCCGTGCCCAGGTGGGTATGCTCGCGCAGCGCGACGACGGCGCCCATGAACGTGATCCAGACGAACAGCCAGCGCGAGACCTCCTCGGACACCGTGATCGACGAATTGAAGACATAACGCAGCACGACGTTGCCGAAGACCAGCGCCACCATGATCATGAGCGCCACGGCCATCAGGGCGGTGATCGCCCGGCAAAAAGTATCGATGGCCCTCAGCACGCGGTCCTCCAGGGGATCAGAGCTTGGAGACGCGCTCCAGTTCGCTCTTGAACAGCTTCACCACGTCCGGATCGTACGAGGCCGTGAACTTGTCGTAGATCGGCGCAACCGCGGCGCGCATGCGCGCCAGCTCGGCGGGCACGATGTCGTTGTACATCATGCCCTTGGACTGGAGTTCCGTCAGCGCCTTGCCGGCGGCCTCGCGGCTTGCGGCGCGCTGCCAGACCTGCGCTTCGACGGCGGCATCCTGGAGGATCTTGTGCTCCGCCGGCGAAAGCTTGTCCCAGATGCGCTTGCTGAACTGGACGGGGTTGGTCGCATATACGTGGTTGGTGCCGCTGACGTACTTCTGCACTTCGTAGAATTTGCTGGACAGGATCACCGAGTAGGGATTTTCCTGGCCATCCACGGCCTTGCTTTCAAGCGCGTTGTAGAGCTCGGCAAAGGGCATCGGCAGTGGGTTGGCCTTGAAAGTCTTGAACGTCTCCAGGAACACCGGATTCGGAATCACGCGGAGCTTCAGTCCATCCAGGTCTTCACCCTTGGCAATGGGCCGCTTG
>Ga0335076_10008831_pt1 | contig 10171 bp, 13 predicted proteins | sample Lox_Sample_25_FD_206717 | JGI IMG/M metagenome (GOLD analysis project Ga0335076, IMG submission 206717) | Soil microbial communities from Loxahatchee National Wildlife Refuge, Florida, United States - Lox_Sample_2.5 | ecosystem: Environmental > Terrestrial > Soil > Wetlands | place: USA...
GGCATTGCTACTGGTGTGGCCGTGGTGGTTTGACCAGCACCGAGAACCGCGGGAAGAACTGATTAATTCCGCCCAATAGAGCTAGCAGAGACCGACAGGATGACGTCTGGTATCATGCGCGGAGACCAAGGCCTTGCCTGGGAATAGCGAAATGGCGAGACTTGCGCGGAGGAAGGCATTATGGAACTAAAGGGGAGCAGAAAGGGAGCGCGTTGGGCAGTTCTAACATCAGTAGCGATGCTAGCCGTGGTGCTGGCGTTGGCAGCGCAGCAGACGACATCCTTGGTGGTGAACGGACAGCAGGGAACCGCGAAAGTGGTTCAGGTGCAGGGCCACAACTATGTGGACGTTGATGGGTTAGCAAGGCTAACGAACGGATCGATCAGCTTCAAGGGAGAGCAAGTCGTATTGACGCTCCCTGGAGCGGCGCGGAGTAGTTCCAGTTCCGTGCCCGCACAGCCGAAGGGATTTTCAAAAGAGTTTTTGGGGTCGGCGGTGGAGGCTGGGGCGCGCATACGGGAATGGCATTCGGCATTGAAAACGGCTATCGAGCGGGGAGTGCCGCTGACGACCGGTTGGCTAGATAACTACCAGCGGCAAGCGCAGGAAGCGCTGAATCTAGCGTCCGTGGCGATCACCACGGATTCAGACCGTAATGGCTATCCGCTGTTGATTCAGGAGTTCAACAACGTAAAAGCCTTGCAGGATAAGTATATGGGGTTGGCCAAGTCACTCACATACTTTTCGCCGGATTCGCTGCAATCTGATCCACTGGATCAAAGGATTGTGGCTTGCGGGCACGCAATGTCTGCCATGGCTGCCGAAAGACAGTTTATCGATGATGGTGCATGTCAGTGAGAACGGAATGGGAGTAGGCGTTTATTCATATGCTACGATTTATTGGTAAGACAGTTAGAGAGTTGGGCTGAGGGACAGAATTGAAAAGATTCCATCCAATTGTACTGACGGTATTGGGATGTTTGGCGATAGCGGGAGTACACGTCGCCGTGGCGACGCAAGCCCCGGGTAAGCTTACCCTCGACTACGTACTGTCGATGATGGACCATGCAGCGCAGGATTTCCGATCACTAACCGCGGCAATTGATCACGTAAAATACACGGCGGTGGTGAAGGACACATCCACGGAGTCCGGCGAGATTTTTGTTCGAAAAGATGCAAAAGTGCGAATTGATTTTCAGCAACCCGATCCGCGGACGATTTTGAGGAACGGTGACAACCTGTACATTTACACGCCGCGGATCAATCGCGTGGAAGAGTACAACATCGGAAAAAACCGCGCGGCAGTGGATCAGTATCTGGCGCTGGGCTTCGGGATGCGTTCGGAAGCACTGAAAAAAAACTACGATGTTGCGTTGACCGGGGAGGACGAACTGGAAGGGCATAAAACGGTAGTATTGGAGTTAACTCCGCGATCGGAAGAGCAGCGCAAGCAGATTGCAAAAGTGCAAATGTGGGTTGACGAATCGTCGTGGTTGCCGATTCAGGAAAAGTTTATCGAGGCGGGCACAGGAGATTACGTTCTGAGCCGTTACACGAAAGTGATGAAGAATTTGAAGCTGGGCGACGGAAAGTTTAAACCGGACTGGCCCAAGGGCACGAAAGTAGAAAAGCCGCGGGATTAAACTTGCTTTAGGTAGAAGCAGATTCCTTTTCCAGCAGTTTCTGTTTTCGAGATAATCCCCAACGATAACCGGCAAGGGCGCCATCGCTACGAATAACGCGGTGGCAAGGCACCAGGATGGAAACTGGATTCGTGGCGCATGCCCGGGCTACGGCGCGAACAGAGCGCGGCTGACCTAATGATTTCGCAACCTGAGTATAGGTCCGAGTAGCACCTCGCGGGATTTTCTGCAGTTCCTGCCAGACCCTACGCTGAAACGCGGTGGCCTGCACGTCCAAGGGGAGTTCCACGCTGGGAGGATTGCCCTCCACACGACGAACGATTTCTCTCAGCCAGTTCTCATGCCCTTCAGCAGAACGAATGATGTTCGCTTTGGGATACTCCTTGTACAGCTCTTCGGCGAGGTCGCGTTCGTTTTCACCAAGATAGACGGCGGAAACGCCGCGTTCGGTGCTGGCGACGAGAACCTTGCCCAAAGAAGTAGCCGCGACAGTGTAAGTGATCTCCATACCTTGTCCTCCTTTGCGATAGGAAACCGGAGTCATGCCGAGTTGCAGATTAGTCTTCTCATACAGGCGGCTGGATGAGCCGTACCCGCAGGCGTAGAGCGCATCCGTGACGCTACTGCCGTCTCGCAAAAATCTCTTGAAACGAGCAAGTCGGATGGCCTGCTCAAATTCTTTTGGGCAGACTCCAGTGGCGCGACGGAAAGCGCGGCGAAGCTGTGCAGGAGACGAGTGGACCTGAGCAGCGAGATCTGCGAGGCGCGTGGACTGGTCCTCCGAGGCCAGAACAGCCGCCGCTTTTTGAACGAGTGCGATAGCAGAGTCCTGCTGTTTGGGCCGACAACGCCGGCACGGGCGAAATCCCTGGCGTTCGGCGTCTTGGGTGGTGCGGAAGAAAATCGTGTTCTGACGGAGAGGCCGACGAGCGGGACAGGACGGGCGGCAGTAGATCTGCGTGGAACGAACGGCAAAAAAGAAGGTGCCATCGGCGCGAGGGTCGCGATGCAGGGTGGCTTTCCAGAAGCGCGCGGCGGCTGCCGGTGTGATGGCGGAAGATCGAAGGTCCTGGTGCGACGTGTGCATGGCCTTAGACTAGCGCGGTCTTGAGAGGCAATCTATCCGATTTCGGACAGCAAATTTTGTTCGCGGAAGGGAAGGGCTCAGGCTTCACCTGGAGCCGGGATGGCTTCCTCGGCCTCGACGGGCGTCTTGTGCGGTGCGGTAATGACGAGCAGGACGGCGGTGAGAATGACGCCACTGGCTAGGCCGGTACGCAAGGTGAGCGGTTCTGCGGCGAGCAGCCAGCCGAGGAAAAGAGCGACGACAGGATTAACGAATGCGTAGGTGGCGACGCGCGTGGCGGTGCTGTGCTTGAGTATGTAGGCATAAGCGCTGAAGCCGACGGCTGAACCAAAAGCGGTCAAATACAGAAGGGCGATCCAAGAGCGTAAGGTAACATCGGCGAAATGAAAATAGCGGGTTTCACCAATAGCGATTGAAGTTAGACATAAAACGATACCGCCGCAGAGGCTCTGCATGCCGACACCCAGGAGTGGGGACTGGGGCAATGGGTGGTGCCGCATGTAGATGGAGCCGGCTGCCCAGGCCAAGGAGGCAGCGATGAGGGCGAATGCGCCGTAGGGATCAATGCGTTCGGAGTTGCCAAGGTGCTTAGGGCCTACGAGAAGGGCCATACCGGCAAACCCTAAAACGAAGCCTACGAGAACTCTGGGCGGGGGACGCGAGCCACCAGGGCGGAGCCAGTCTATTAGGACCATCCAAAGGGAAACGGTGGCGACGAGAAGTGCAGCAATCCCGGAGGGCACTTTGAGTTCTGCCCACGAGACGGTGCCGTTGCCAACCGCGAACAGAAGGCAACCAGCGATGAAGGTGGTTCTCCATTGGGCAAAAGTGGGTTTTTCTCGTGTCAGGACGCGAAACGCCGGAAAGAAGAACAGGCCGACTCCAAAATAGCGAAGGCCAGCGAGCAAATGGGGAGGGAATGATTGGATCCCGATGCGAATGGCGTAAAAGGTTGAGCCCCAAACGATGTAAACAATGGCGAAACAGATCAGGACAAGTGTGGCACGCGAGGGCTGTGACGTGGAGGAGATATGATTCGAAGGGGTTTCTGCAGCTCTGGTGGCCATGGAGAAGTTTGTCACAGGGATTTCAGGTGTGACAGGACCATTATGGAACAGGGAAGAGGAATCAAGACCAGACAGCGAATAAAACAGGAAGGAGCAGTACTATTACGAGGCATTTCGCTTTAGGACACTTCAGCGTTTTTACCTAGGTTGACAGTTTGTCTCAGGAGTGGCATCTTGGCACCCCAACATCTTCACGGGACATTTCAAGTAGTAAGTAACAGATCGACCGCAAGGGCTGTGTCTGTTTTTCATCTCTCTACTGAGGGCGAGATGAGCTCCGCGAACCGCGCGATTGTTTGGGACAATTTAGCCCGGCAACAAGAACCGCCGGCACAAGCCGCCGCCATATCTGTACCCGACAGACCTACGGTGGTGCTGCCACCCTTATCACCTGCCCCGAAACTACGAGTTGTGCCATTGCTGCGAGAACCCCAGCCGCGGCGGTTTGTTCGAGTTCCCACGCATGCTGTCGGAGTGCACTCGGAGCAGAGGGAGCGCCCGCGGGCAGCACTCAAACTGCCGTTGAAGCTACGGAGCGTAGCGGGAGTGACAGAAGAATTTCCGATCACGCTGGTGACGCGGGATATCAGCTCTTCGGGAGTGTTTTTCTTGTGTCCCAAGCAGCTAGTTGGTGGGACGGAAATCGAACTGGATATCGTACTGGTCAGCCGGCCGCTGGGGTACGGGAATGTGGTGGTATCGTCTCGAGCTACAGTGAGGCGCACGGAAGCGGCAAATATGCCGGGCTGGTATGGGATAGCGGCGAGCTTTGATGACTTTGCATTCGACCGCGACGATTTGATTCCTACGTGGCTTCCTGCGGACTGAACTTCCCTCAGTAAGACAATCGCTCACGCAATTCTGCTAGTCTGAACAGCATGCCTATTGGCGTAGAAAGACCCCTGGCCGGAGTGCTGTTCGATTGGGACGGCACGCTCATTGATTCCTATGACGCAGATTCGCAGGCATACCTGGCGATGTTTCAGGAGCTGGGACTGGGATGGGGATTGAAGGAACTGGAGCTGCACTATTCGCCGGACTGGTATTCAGTGTACCAAGCGGCGGGGATCCCGAAGGAGCATTGGGAAAAGGCGGACAGGCTCTGGAGGGAAGCGTACGCGAAGCATCCGTCGAAGCTCGTCAAGGGTGCGCGACAAGTTTTACGACGGCTGGGTCGGCGGCATGTCCTTGGATTGGTGACTAGTGGAGACCGCGAGCGGGTCTGCCGGCAACTGCGCGAGTTCAATTTGACGCGGACATTTCGGGTACAAGTGTGCGGCGGCGATACTCTGGAGAAGAAACCGCACCCAGCGCCGCTCCTGAAGGCGTTGCAGGAGGTGGGGCTGGAGGCTGGGGAGTGCGTGTACGTGGGGGATACGGCGGAGGATTTGGAGATGGCGCGGAAGGTGGGGATGCAGTCGATCGCGGTGTTAGGACCATTTCCCACCGAGGCACGGCTGCGCGCAGCGAAACCGGAATTTTTGTTGGAGAGGCTGGAGATCTTGCCGGAATTTTTGGAAAAGCTAGACCGAGGAGATGGACGAAAGGGTCGTCGACCGAAGCGGTGATTTTCGGGCGCAAGGTGAACTCCGTGCCGCTGAATTTCTACGGCTTGGAGCTCGGCGGTGCCGTCGGGCTTGGAGAGGGCGGGGGAGTTGAATTGACCTGGACAGGCCCGAATGGCTTGAAGTTGGTCCACTTGATCGTGACGCGAACAGGAAGGTCCCGGTCCTTCATTTTGTAAATGCCATCGGAGCGAGAATAGTCGGGGAACCAATACTTGCCTTCGACGTTTTCGCGATAGGTCTCGAACATGGTGAAGGGTAGCGAGGGCGGATGGACTTCACCAAGATCGGTAATCCAGCGGCCGTAGGTCTTGACGACTTCCAGATATTTTTGATCGACCCAAACGACGCCGTCAAAGAGGGCATGTTGGCGTTCCAGCGTTTTGGGAGCAACCTGGAAAATGTAGCAATCCACCTCGTCGACCCTTTCGGTATTGAGATACTTGACGTTGTATTTGGAAAGCTGGTCGACCGTTAAGGGAAATGCCGGGATACGGGTGAGGGCCTGCGCATCCTCGGGCTCGAAAGATAAGTATTGCAAAGACGTTTGTGGAGCCGAGATGGCTTTTTCGTAGAGTTTGCCGTCACCGGAACGAACAGCGTCGTAGATAGCGATGTACTCGCCGGAAGTCTGGCCATCAGGACCGAATTCCTGAATGCGAATAGTTTTGCGATAAGCAAAGTGAGGGCGCGAGGAAAAATACAATTCTTCTTTTTTGGCGAACGCTTGAATGATCTGCTCCGGGGGCAGCGAAGGCGGGGCGGCGGCCTCGACGCCTTCAATGCGGGTGATGCGGTGTTCGGGTGGAGGAGCGAGTGGGCCTGGCGCGTTTTCTTGGGCGCGGAGGGGGAATGCGCATAAGAAGAGTAGAGTGACCGAGTGGACGAAGAGCCGAAAAGAAAAGGAGGCGAGACGGTGAATGGCGAGAAAATCGGGCATATAAATTAGATGCGTTTTGGTGGCGGGTAGGCCGCCTCTTACAGATATTGTACCTCCGTGACGATAATGGCGAACAATCGGAGGAGCGCAAGCGGGGAAGACAAAGGCCAGTATAGTTGCTGGGTACGGGCAAGGCTCAAGGATCGTGATTACACGGAGAAGATGGCGGGCTGTTACACTGAAGGAACTGTGAGACAAGATGTCGTCGCTCGGCGGTACATTGTCTCAGGACGAGTGCAAGGGGTCGGCTTTCGCAACTACGTCGAGCATGTCGCCGAAAAATTGGGAATCGACGGGTACGTCCGGAACCAACGAGACGGAAGCGTGGAAGTCTTGGCGGTTGCCGAGCCAGAACGGCTGAAAAGGTTACGGTCTGCGCTGGAGAAGGGGCCGACGTTGTCGCGGGTAGACAAGGTCCGAGAAGAGCCTGAGCGTCTGGACGAAAGATATGTAGGTCAGTTCGTGATTGAGGTCAGCGAATAAACGAGGAGCCCGACAGAATGGATGAATTGAAGAAATTGATACGGGAAGTGCAGGATTATCCAAAACCAGGAATATTGTTTTACGACCTGACGACGCTGTTGAAAGACAAAGAGGGATTTCGGGAACTGATTGACGAGCTTTGCTCGCATTATGACGGGCACCAGATCGATCTGGTGGTGGGAATCGAGGCGCGAGGGTTTATCCTGGCACCGGCACTAGCGTATCGATTGAAAGCGGGATTTGTGCCCGTGAGGAAGCCGAAGAAACTGCCGGCGAAGGCGGCGAAAGTTTCCTACGCCTTGGAGTATGGTACAGACGCACTGGAGATTCATGAGGACGCGGTGGAGAAGGGACAGCGCGTGTTACTGTGCGATGATTTGCTGGCTACCGGAGGAACGGCGGCGGCAGCGGTGCAACTGATTCGTTCGCTGGGGGGAATTGTGGAAGGGGCGGCGTTTGCGGTGGAGCTTACTTTTTTGCGCGGACGACAAAAGCTACCGGGGCTGGACGTGTTTTCGCTGATTCAATACGATAAATAGCTGAGTAGCCGAGAGAGGCGCAAATGCAGGACAGATAGTGCAAACAAAGTGCGGCTGTTTTTTTTGGCGTGACGGCTTCAGCGTAAGCGGCGCAAAGCTTCGACGGAAGGGACAAAGTAGTAAGAGCCTGTCAGTGGCTCTGTAAAGCGTGTCAGCGCATCGCGGGTGCCGGTGACGAGGCCAGCCATGCTCTGCAACATTCTAGCAAATCGCTTCTGGTCTGAACTGAATCCAACGAACATGGTTCCATGGTCGTCGACCTTTCCGTAGGGCATATTACGACGAAAAATTTTCCCAAACTCGTCCTGATCGGTTCGAACCACATGCGAGTCTGACGGCTTGTGCTCGAGTTCGATGCTGTCGAGCTTGGTGCGTCCCATGATGCGCTCCTGCTGTTCGGTCGGAAGAGCTTCCCATTGAGCTGTTTTGTGTCTCCACTTTTGAAGCAACAGAATAGAGCCGGCGGCGCCAGGAGCTCGTTCGGGCAATAGGGCTATCGCGGGAGCATCGAGCAGGGTGGGATTTTCGGAACCGTCGATAAAGCCGTGAGATCACGATCATGCCGGTAAGACCAGCTGGAGGTTTCCTGCGCTAACGACGCGAGTACTGAGAGGTCATGGACGACCGAGTGGGCCATATCGAAGATAACGTCGTACGCACTGCCCGACAGCCAGACGAGCGCGTCATGTTGTGTGCCCGGCATAACAAATCCTTCTATGCCTTCGACAGCGCTGTTGAAGCCTTGCACATCCGGAGGGCAATCCTCTGGAACAAGCCGACGCCAAAGCTCCGGCCGGAAGCCAATGACGAAGTTCACTCCTCCCGTGGTGGTCCGTGGTTCACGGATACGGGAGATTGTAGTGGCGAACTGCTCGCCTTTGTTGGGATCCAGAATGTCAAATTCCAAATAGGCGTGAGAGCACGTGCCAAGTGCGAAGATTCCAGCCTGAGGTGTGTACATCCGGGGATTATATCGGGCACTTCCATCTCGGCCAACCGGCTTAGGCCAGATCGCAGCGGCGGAGCACGGAGATGCGTACCGACTGAGCGTTCCGAGTTGATTAATGACACACTGCGTTTGTCCGTCCGGCTCGGCCCGTCGAAGAGCCATTCCTGTCCTGGACGCCGCTGTCATGGGACATGAGGGCGGCATAGATTAGCCCGGCCATAGCGCTGTTGAGTTTTGTGTCAGGGTTTGCGCGGAGCTGTTGTTCTTTGGCGCAAAGCTTCGAAGAGGACCACGCCGGTGGCGACGGAAACGTTGAGAGATTTGACGGGGCCGGTCGTGGGCAGGGAAACGACGAAATCACAGCGTTTACGGGTGAGCTCGTGCAAGCCGTTGCCTTCCCCGCCCATAACGATTCCGGTTGGACTGGTGTAGTCCACTTCCGTGTAGATTTTTTCGGCTGATTCATCGAGACCAACCAGCCAGTAGCCAGCCGCCTTTAAGTCTTCCATCGTCCGCACGAGATTCGTGACCTTGGCCACGGGCAGGTGCGCCAGTGCTCCTGCCGAAGCACGCGCCACGGTGTCGGTGAGTCCGGCAGCGCGGCGTTCGGGAACGACTACGCCATGGGCGCCAGCCGCGAGGGCCGTGCGGATGATGGCGCCAAGATTGTGAGGATCTTCGACACCATCGAGGAGCACGATGAGCCCCTGTCGGCTCGTGGATTTATTTGCATTGTTGAGGATATCTTCGAGGGTAGCGGATGAACGAGCAGCGGCGATGGCCACCACACCCTGGTGGTCGCGGGTGTTCGCAAGACGATCGAGTTGGGAACGATCTTCAAAACGGACGGCAATGCCGCGGGAGCGAGCGAGTTGGACGATTTCTTCGATGCGGGCGTCCTGTCGGCCTTTCGTGACGAGGATGCGGTCGAAGGCGCTGCCAGCTTGGAGGGCTTCGCGCACAGTGTGAATGCCGGTGAGGCGGTCCATGGGGGGAGTGTACAGTCGAAGCGAGGAAGTTGGAAGTTGTGGGTCAGCGTGCGCGCCAGGCGGGGCACGATGACTTTGCCGTTGGGATACTTCGCTTTGCGAAGGATGACACTGGACGATTTCTTGCGGCGTGCCGGTTAGTCGAGGGAGGCACAGAATTCGACGATGCGGGTGCGGGCGGATTTGACAGAAACAGCAAAAGGGAGGGGTGCGGCTTCGTCCAGAAGGAGAATGACGCGGTCAAGCTCGCCTTCGCCGGGGCGGCCAGCGAGAGCAAGACGCAATGGATAAAAAAGATCGCGGCCACGCAGTTCGAGTTTGTTCTTCAGCAGCGTAACCACTTCTTTGAAGCGGTCGGAATCGAAGGGAGTGGGTTGAAGTAGAAAAAACGCCAATTCACGAAGGACATCGCGGGCGCTATAGCGCGAAAGGACGGCATGGGCGTCCGTGGATTGCAGGATTTCTACGGCATCGTAATGGAAAACGAGGGTGAGAAGCTCTTCGAGTCCTGGGGAATCGTCAGCATGGGGACCAAGGAGAAGGGCGGCATGTTCACAGAAGACTAGTTGTTCGGGAGTGGGCCCATCAGTGAGCCAAGCACGTTGACGGAGGATGGAGAGCACATCGTTGGAGCCAAATACATTTTCTCGCGAGGGATGCGGATGAACGTGCTCGATAGAAGACATGACACAAGTGTAGCGTGAATACCGGCGAAAGCAGATGAGTCCCAACTTCGCGAACTCCGTTTGAAAAGGAAAGTGATGCAAAAGGTGATGCAGTGGCGGGGCTTAGAAACTGAGCGTTGCAACGACGTGGCAGGCGATGGCTTCGCCACGCCCCACGGCATCCACACCTTCGTTGGTTTTCGCTTTCAAATGAATTCTCTCTGGCGGAATGCCCAAGGATTTT
>Ga0335076_10008832_pt1 | contig 10170 bp, 11 predicted proteins | sample Lox_Sample_25_FD_206717 | JGI IMG/M metagenome (GOLD analysis project Ga0335076, IMG submission 206717) | Soil microbial communities from Loxahatchee National Wildlife Refuge, Florida, United States - Lox_Sample_2.5 | ecosystem: Environmental > Terrestrial > Soil > Wetlands | place: USA...
CAACCAGATTTTGCAGAGCACGTTTGGCACTAGCGCAAGCAGCGCTTCCTCGAGCCTTGCCAAGACAAGTGCTTCTGCAACTCAGTCCACAGGAGGACACTGATGCCGTTATTTTCCATTCCACTTTCCGGACTCACCGCGAGCGGAAACGCTCTGAACGTGATTTCAAATAACCTGGCCAATCTGAATACGGTTGGATACAAGGATCAGCAGGCGAATTTTCAAGATCTGTTTTACCAGACGCTGGGCACGACCGGTGCGGGCAATCCGATTCAGATGGGCGCGGGCACGGAGATCGGTTCGGTTTCGGCGAACTTCAACAACGGAAACCTGGAGACGACCGGGGTTCCCTCCGACGTGGCCATTACCGGCGGCGGATTCTTCGTCACTCAGGATGGCAGCGGCGCCCTGCGCTTCACCCGTGCGGGAAACTTCAGCGTAAACGCCCAGGGCCAGCTCGTCACCTCCGACGGACAGAATGTGATGGGCTATCCGGCGACCGCGGGCGTGGTCAATCCCGGCCAAGGCATTGCCCCGCTGGTGCTGGGCCAGGGCCAGATCAGCGCGCCCTCTGCCACCACCACCATGCAACAGGAGACCAATCTGGATGCCGGAGCAGCCGTCGGCGACAGCTACTCCACTCCGCTGACGGTTTACGATTCGCTCGGCAATTCGCACGTGTTGACCTTCCAATACACCAAGACCGGCACCAACGCATGGGGCTATCAGATCACCTTGCCCGCGGCAGATACGGGCGGGGCCGGCGGACCCACCGTCGTGGCCAGCGGAAACCTCACCTTCGACAGCAGCGGCAATTTGACCGCTCCCGCCGGCAATATCACCGGCATCAACGTGGCCGGACTGGCAGACGGCGCCGGGGCCATGAACATCACGTGGAATCTGTATGACAGCAGCGGCGCGCCGACGCTGACGCAAGTGGCTTCGAAGAGCACTACCGCTTCGACCAGCCAGAACGGCTACGCCAGCGGAACGCTGCAGAGCTACATCATCAGCGCCGATGGCACCATTCAAGGATCGTTCAGCAATGGCCAGGTGCAGGCGATCGGTCAGATCGCGCTGGCAAGTTTTGCCAATAACTCGGGCCTGCAGGCCATTGGGGGCAATAGCTATCAGCCCACGCTGGCTTCGGGACAGCCGGTGATCGGCACTCCGGGCGCGGGTGGACGCGGCACTCTGACCGGTGGCGCCCTGGAGTTGTCGAACGTAGACATCTCTACGGAATTCACCCAGTTGATCGTGACCCAGCGCGGTTTTGAGGCTAACGCCCGGGTGGTAACGACGTTCGACTCGATCAGCAGCGAGACGATTAACCTGCAGTCCCGCTAACCGGGACCTGGCGGTTAAGCGATGATTAGAGGACTCGCCGCGTGACCCTTGGGTCCCGCAGGCGAGTCCGTGTTTTCTATTTCCGCTCTAATGGCTTGGCCCCGGCCGCGTACATGTACGGGCGTAACCGGCCGAGGCCAAGTTGTTGTCATTGCAAGCAGAAATTACCCTCCACGCCTCGCCTTCATGCGCTGCCAAATCACTCGCATGCGGTCTCCCAATTGCACATCTCTGGCTGAACGATAACTCCGCAATTGGCGAAGTGTGAGATGGCACAGGCACAAAAGCAAAAGTCTCCGGTGTTGATCATCGCCCTCAGCCTGGTGATGGGTCTGGCCGTGGGGGCGGCGGCCATGGCTTTCTTTCGGCCTTCGCAGGCCACCCAATCGGCGGACAGTTCAACTCGGGTGCGCGCAGTCCTGCACCTGGAAACCTTCACTGTGGACATCAGCAACTCTGAGCAGAAGGCATATCTGCGCGTAGGCATCGACCTGGGCCTGGGGCGCGATCTCAAACCGGAAGGGGGAGAAACCCCGACCGCGCTGATTCGCGACACGGTGCTGACCGTGCTTATGTCCGCCAAGCCCGAAGATCTGATCAGCAGCGAAGGCAAGCAGAAATTGAAGGCGCAAATTCTGGATGCGCTGCATCAACGCGCGCCCGAAGTGGCGGCCAAGGAAGTCTATTTTTCCGAATTCCTGCTGCAGCGATAGTTCAAGACACGACTCATCATGGATGCCGCCGTACAAGCCGTTAAGCAGGCTCCAGCCCGCGAGAGCGCCGAACTCTCCAAAGATCCGGCGGCGCGATTCGGCTGGCTGCCTTGCCACTTGTCTCTGGATTTGCCGATCACCGGGTTCACGGTTGGGGACCTGTTACGACTGGCTAAGGGCTCGATCGCGGAAACATCGTGCCCTCAGGAGGAAGACATTCCGGTTCGAGTCAATGGCCTGCTGATCGGTTGGGCGGAGTTCGAGGTAATCGAAGACCGCTTAGCCATTCGCATAACGGAGCTGGCATGATCACCGAAGTTCCATACGACTACGCGCCCACCATCGAGGTCTTCCCCGGCGGCATGCACCGGTTCGCGGCGACCGACGATCGCGGGCCTGCGGCGCCGTCTGGCTTCGCGGCCGAGAGCCTGAGGAACAATTTCAAGACACTCCGGCTTGCCGGCAAGAATGCTCTGAGTGCGCTGGCCCGAGCCGGCAGCTGGATTCTGGGCCTGGTTCACACCCGCCAAGCCAGGAAACGCCTGCGGCTCTGCGACACCCTATCGCTCGGGGAAAAGAGATTTCTCGCGGTCGTGCAGATTGACGGCGATCAGTTCCTGCTGGCCGGGTCTTCCAATTCCATTTCCATGCTGGCCCAGCTGGAGGCGCCCAAGTTTTCGAGTGTGCTGCGGCAACACTGCCCACAGGACCGGGACCAGGCATGAGCATGGATGTCCTTCGAAGAATCACGATCTTCAGCGTGTTCCTCCTGTTCGTTTGTGGCGGCGCGCTGGTGTCGGCCCAGACTGCCGCGGCTGATGGTGCACCCGAGGTGGCGCCGGCTGCGCCCGCACTGCCGCCAACCTCGAAGCCGATGGTGGCCTCGGCCCCCCAGGCCCAGCCTGATCCGAACGAAATCCGTATCACCGGCGTCGGTAGCGGATCGCTGCCCTGGACCATCATCGTTCTGCTGACTTTCCTGACGCTGATTCCTTCCCTGCTGCTCTGCATGACGCCCTTTGCGCGTCTGCTGGTGGTATTCCACTTTCTGCGCCAGGCGCTGGGCCTGCAGACGACGCCCACCAATCAAACCCTGATTGGTCTGGCCCTGGTGCTGACGTTCTTTCTGATGCAGCCAGTGGGGGCGCACATCTACACCATTTCAGTCGTGCCGTTGCAAGCCGGAAGGATCTCCGCGATGCAAGCGGTCGAGCGCGGCGCCGTGCCGGTCCGCCAGTTCATGCTGCACTACGTGCGGGAGAAAGATGTCGCGCTGTTTGTGGAGTTGGCGAAGGAGCCGCGGCCACGCAGTCCCAACGACCTGTCGATGCGCGTGATCGTGCCCGCCTACATTCTTTCGGAACTCAGGACCGGCTTTCAGATCGGCACGGTCTTGTTTCTGCCTTTTCTTGCGATCGACATGATCGTGGCGTCGATTTCGACCTCGGTGGGCATGCTGCAATTGCCACCGGTCGTCATCTCCACGCCGCTGAAATTGCTCCTGTTCGTGATGGTGGACGGTTGGAACTTGCTGATTGGCTCGCTCATGAGGAGCTTCAGCTGAGACCTTTATGCCAGTTGAATTAGCGGTGGACCTGGGACGCTCGACGATGCGGGAAGTCTTTCTGCTAGCCACGCCAATTCTGGCGATTGCGGTTCTGGTCAGCCTGCTGGTGAGCATCGTGCAGGTTCTCACTTCGCTGCAGGAAACCACCATCTCATCCGTGCCGCGACTGTTGGCGGTAGGCGGAGGCCTGTTTTTCCTGATGCCCTGGATGTGGCGGCAGATGTGCCAGTTCACGTTGCAGATGTTGTCTGACTTTCATCCGTACTTGCGTTGAAGCGATGGAGATTTCTCTCACACATATTCTCGGCGCGGTGATGGTGATCGGCCTGCGGGTCTCGGGACTGATGCTGTTTGCGCCGTTTTTCGGGAGCGCGGTCATTCCGCCTCGGATCAAGGTGATTCTCGTACTCGCGATTACGGCACTGCTCTACCCCGTCTTCGGGCCGAGGATCAGCGCGGTCACGATATCGCGATGGCCGGTGGTGGTTGGCAGTGAAACCCTGGTTGGAATTGCCATCGGGCTGACCACGAATGCGGTGTTTGAGGCGGTCCAGATTGCGGGACAGATGCTGAGCGTCCAAATGGGCTATTCGCTGGTCAACATCCTCGATCCGAACAGCCAGGTGGAAAGCACCGTGGTGGCGCTGTTTCACCAGTCGATGGCCATGTTCATTTTTCTCAGTTTGAACGTTCATCACTGGATCCTGCGGGCGATTGCCCGCAGCTTCGAATATCTGCCGCCGGGGACGGCGACGGTCAATCCTGCGCTCACCCAGGCGCTGCTCCGCGAAGGACTCATCGTACTGGCGCTGGGGGTTCAGATTGCGGCGCCGGTGCTGGCAGCGACGTTCCTGATGGACATGGTACTGGCACTGTTGGGAAAGGCGTCCCCACAGATGCCGCTGATGCTGTTGGGTCCGTCCGTCAAAAGCATGCTGGGAGTGCTGTTGCTGGGAGCCACCCTGGGCTATTGGCCGCGATTGTTTGAGCGCTACTTTAGCGAGTCGATCGCCTACACCGAGCACGTCTTGCAGTTAGCGCACTGAAACACCATGGCCGACGCGAACAAAACAGAGAAACCGACACCGCAAAGGCGGAAGAAAGCGCGAGAGGAAGGTCAGGTTGCGCGGTCGCGCGATCTCTCGAGCGCCTTAGCCTGGGGCGGCGCGCTCTCTCTGGTGGCTTGGCAGGTGCCAAATATCGAACAGCAGTGGCGCGGACTCTTCCAAACCACTTTGGATCTCTCAATCCGCGAGCCGCTCACGGCCAGCAGCCCGCTCTTTTTTTGGACTGCGATCGGGGTATTCCGCTGGGTGATTCCAGTCGTGCTTACAGCCTGGGTTCTTTCGTTGGGCGGAGGCGTTGCCCAGGGAGGGCTGGTGTTTGCGGCGGAAGCCATCGCGTTCAAGCCGGAGAGGCTGAATCCGGTGGCCAAGCTCAAGCAGATGTTTTCACTCACGACTCTGAGCGGACTGCTGAAGTCGCTGCTCCCCTTCGGAGTCATTCTGTGGATCGGAGTTTGGACGCTGCAATCGCAATGGCAGACTGTCGTGCATGCCTCCGATCTCGGGGTCCGAGCTTATGCGACTTTCCTGACGACCACCCTGTGGTCGCTTTGCTGGAAGTCTGGGCTGGTGCTAGTGGCATGGGCGGGAGTCGACTACCTGCTGGTGTGGCGCAAGCATGAGGGCGACATCAAGATGAGCCGCGAAGAGCTGCGCGAGGAATTGAAGCAGAGCGAAGGAAATCCGGCCAACAAAGGCCGCATTCGCCGGCTGCAGCGCCAGATGCGGCGAAGACAGATGCTGAAGGACACGGAGCAGGCCAGCGTCGTGGTAACCAACCCGACGCACTATGCCGTTGCCCTGAAGTATGAAGTGCAGATGGAAGCACCGGTGGTGGTAGCCAAGGGCCGTGACTTGCTGGCGCAGGAAATCAAGGAAGTAGCGCGCTGGCATTCGATTCCGGTCCTGGAGAATGCTCCGCTGGCGCAAGCGCTTTTCAAAACCGTGGAAGTGGGAAGGCCCATACCGGCGGCGCTTTATGTGGCGGTGGCGGAAATTCTGGCGTTCGTATTCCGAGCCCAGGCTCGGGCTCGACAGCAAACCGCCGGGTACCCGTCCAAACCTTAACAAGTGCAGGAAGCAACAATAACGAACTTGTATGGCAACGAAACCTAAGCTACTGGCGGTGATCGGCGCGAACAGCGTGGACTGGATCATCCCGACGCTCGCCGTGAGCATGGTGTTTGTCATGCTCATTCCGTTGCCGGCGATCATCGTCGATCTGCTGCTGGCGCTGAGCATCACGGGCGGAGTTTTGGTGCTGCTGGTCGCCATCCAGATACTCAAGCCGGTGCAGTTCTCGGTCTTTCCCAGCCTGCTGTTGTTGCTCACACTGTTTCGCCTGTCGCTGGATCTTGCGGCCAGCCGAAGAATCCTGTTGCACGGAAGCGAGGGACCCGCTGCCGCCGGAAAGGTCATCGAGGCTTTCGGACAATTCGTGGTGGGCGGCAACTACGTGGTCGGCTTCGTGCTGTTTCTGGCGTTGATAGCAATCCAGTACATGGTGGTGAGCCACGGCGCGGTCCGCACTGCGGAGGTCACGGCGCGCTTCACCTTGGACGCCATGCCCGGCAAGCAAATGGCGATCGATGCCGACCTTAACGCCGGGCTGATCGACGAAAAGCAGGCGCGGAGCCGTCGCGAGCAGATCACCCGCGAATCCGAATTCTACGGCGCCATGGACGGCGCTGCGCGTTTCAGCCAGCGCGACTCGCTGGCCACCATCCTTATTACTGCGATCAACATCATCGCCGGATTCTTGATCGGAGTATTCCAGCACGGCGTCCCGTTCCTGGAGGCCTTAAAGACTTACACCGTGCTCACAGTGGGCGACGGGCTGGTCACCATGATCCCGTCGCTGCTGGTATCGGTCGCCGGAGCGATCGTACTGACCCGTGCGTCCTCAGAAAGCACGCTCGGCATCGACGTGGGCAAGCAGGTATTCGGCAAGAGCCTGCCTTTGTGGATTGCCGCGGGGGTGATGACGGGATTGGCGGTCATTCCCGGCCTGCCGAAACTCTCGTTCATTCTGATGGCAGGTTTGATGGTCCTGCTGGCTCGGCGCGTAAAGCCGGAAACGACGGCTGACGGGAAAGCTGCAGCCGGCGCGCAGGGTGGAAAGGCCCAAGCGGCTACGCCAGCGGCCGATCCACTGGACGCCGTCCTCAGGCTTGACGACCTGATGCTGGAAGTCGGTCTCGGTCTGGTGCCGCTGGTCGACAGCAAACAGGGCGGACAACTCCTCGGCAAGGTCCGCTCGTTGCGCAAGCAACTGGCGGGACAACTGGGCTTTCTCATTCCGCCCATCCACATCACCGACAACCTTGTCCTGAAAGAGCGGGAGTACGTGATTTATCTGCGCGGGGTTGAAATCGCGCGCTGGGAAATGCGGCGGGATTGTCTGCTGGCCATTAGCTCACAGGCGTCGCCGCCAGCCTTGCCCGGCGTGGACACGCGCGAGCCCGCGTTCAATGCCGCCGCAAAGTGGATTACGCCGGACGTGCAGGCGCAGGCCCTTGCCGCCGGATACGTTGTGGTGGATCACACCTCGGCCCTGGCCACGCACCTGGGTGAAGTCGTTAAACAGAATGCGCAGTTCCTGCTGACGCGACAAGAGACGAAGCGGCTGACCGATCGCACCGCTGAAACTCACCCCAAGCTCGTCGAAGAACTGATTCCCAAGATCATGACCCTGGGCGAAGTGCAGAAAGTACTCCAGCAATTGTTGCGGGAGCAGGTTTCCATCCGTGACCTGGGCACCATTCTCGAAACCCTGGTGGAAGTCGCGCCCGTGAACAAGAATCCCATCCTGCTGGTCGAAGCGGCGCGGCATGCGCTGGGCCGCGCCCTGGTCCGGCCGTTGCTGGATGAGCGCGGCGAACTGAAGGTGGTGACGCTCGATCGCTCGATTGAGGAAGAGTGCACACGCGCGCTGAATCCGCAGGCCGCGCCGGTGTCGCCGACCGCGATTCAACCCAACGTGGCCCGCAGGGTCCTGGATGGGCTGCGCACGCTGTTCGGTGAGGGTGTGGTCAATGCACCGCCGGTCCTGTTGTGTTCTTCCCCGGGACGATTCCAGTTGCGCCGGTTGCTGGAGCCGTTTTTTCCCAAGATCGTGGTGTTGGCGCCCACCGAGATACCGCCGATGGTGCCGGTGCAATCGATTGGAGCTGTGCGTTAAGAGTGGTGACTAAAACAAAGCGACGGAATTGAGGACGATATGACACAGGTAGAAGTAGCGTACCGAGAGAATTCGACTGAAATCGAAGAACGTGACCAGGTGATTTTGAAAGAGCTGCCCCAGGTCTACTACATCGCCAGACGGGTCTACGAGCGTTTGCCACAACATGTTCCCTTCGAGGATCTGGTTCACGCCGGCGTGATCGGCCTGATCGAGGCCGTACGCAGTTATGACACTGGCAAGTCCGTGCCTCTGAAGGCGTTCGCCAAGTTCCGGATTAAAGGCGCCATTATTGACAGCCTCCGGGAAATGGACTGGGGCTCGCGTCCGCTGCGCCGCAAGGGGCGGAAGATCGAAGAAGCGATCGCTAAGTTGTCGACCAAGCTGGGCCGGCAGCCGGAAGAGGAGGAGATTGCCGCGGAGCTTGGCACCACGCTGGAAGATCTCTACGCCACCGCGCTTCGCCTGGACGGATTGACCCTGGTGGGTCAGAAAGTCAAGGCCAGTTGGGACGGCGAGGACACCCATGACCTGATCGAGTCGGCGGAGAGCCGCGACCAGGGTCCGTACGACGCTTGCCTGCGCTCAGAAATCAAAGAGCAGCTGGCTCAGGCCATCGGAACTCTCTCGGAAAAAGAGCAGATGGTGATCTCGCTCTATTACAAGGAAGAGCTCACCATGAAGGAAATTGCTGCGGTCATGCAGCTCGGCGAGTCCCGAGTCTGCCAGCTTCACGCCCTGGCTTTGCCGAAACTGCGCGCCAGCCTGCGTAAGGCCAGCTTCGACGAGTCGCAGGTTTAACGCGCGACGCGGCCTGTAAGGCTGAAATGCACGATATGTTGGGTGTGCAACATTTCGACAAACTCTCCGCGGCCTGGAGACAGTGGGTACCGCGATGCAGCCATGCCGGGTGCTCCCGCAAACCTCTGGCGAATGCCGTCGCGCGCCGCCACTCGGGTATTTCTCTGGCCGATCGCTGGTACTGCAGTCCGGAGTGCTTCGAGCGGGATGCAAGGGAGAAGGTCGCCGAAATTCTGTCGCTGCGCCACACCCAGGAGCCGCCACCCGCCTTGCGCATGCCGCTGGGCCTGTTGCTGGTGTCGCGCGGGGTGCTGACTGCCGATCAGTTGCGCGTGGCACTCGACGAACAACGTATTACGAGCACCAACCTGGGGGAAGTAGTCCAGCAGATGGGTTATGCCAGCGCCGAGCAGGTAACTGCCGCAGTCGCGGCTCAGTGGGCGTGCCCGGTTTTCTCCATGGGAACCGTTCCCTCTGATCTACCTATCCACCTGCCCCGGCTGCTCATGGAGTCGTATGGCATGGTGCCGGTACACTTCACCGAAGTCAACCGTCGACTCATGGTCGGCTTCGTGGCCCGAGTTCAGCATCACATTCTCTACACCATAGAGCATATAACCTGCTGTACAGCGGTTCCGTGTTTCATCACGGCGCGCGACTACTGGACTTGCCTGGCTGCGCCCGCGTTTCGCGCCCGCGAGAACGAAACCGTGTTTGCCAGCGTCAGCAATGCCGCGGAGATCGCCCAGCTGACGCGTAACTACGTAAGTCAAATCGGCGCAGACCGGGTTCGGCTGGGCATCTGCCGGGATTATCTCTGGGCCAGAATCCGCAGCCGCCGGAACGAGATGGATCTGCTGTTCCGGGTGCATTAGATTAGAAGTGGATGAGAAACTCGCCCCAGGCGCGTGACCTCGCCCCTCGTTTCGCCGGTTCCGCTAAAGCCACAACCAGTTTCTGCCGATAAACAGCCGGGAGATTCTGATGCCGGCCAACTGGAGAGCTAGTCAACCGCGTTTTACGGATCCGCAACCACAGCCATCCCATGCTCTACAACCCGCCGACGCTCATATTGAAAACCGTTTGAGGGTGCTTTGCGCGCCGGCGTTGCCGGAGGCTTCCGTACGGTTGCGCTCTCTCCTGGATGCAAGAGTGCCCGACCTCAATGCCGTCACCGAGGTGATTCGCGGCGACATCGGGCTGTCACTTCATCTGATCCAGTCGGCCACCCAGGAGTTGGGAAAGGACTCGGCCGAAGCGCTTCGGCTCAGCGCCAGCGTGGTTCGCGTGGGCTTGAAACAACTAACGGCCCTGGTGAATGAAACGCCGCTGCTGTTCACCCACCCCAAAGGCAAGGCCGGCTTCCAAACCTGCAACCGTTTCTGGATGCATGCCCGGCTGACCGCCCTGATCGCGGAGCAGTTGGCAACGCAGAAAGCAAACGTAAACCCGGAGGAAGCTTACACTGCCGGATTGCTGCGGCATCTGGGTGCCATT
>Ga0335076_10008833_pt1 | contig 10170 bp, 13 predicted proteins | sample Lox_Sample_25_FD_206717 | JGI IMG/M metagenome (GOLD analysis project Ga0335076, IMG submission 206717) | Soil microbial communities from Loxahatchee National Wildlife Refuge, Florida, United States - Lox_Sample_2.5 | ecosystem: Environmental > Terrestrial > Soil > Wetlands | place: USA...
CTAGAAACTTATTGGCCCCATGACGAATGTCGGAGGGCGCCGCCGCCTTGGGTGAACCGAGGGTTATTTGTCTTGTCGGGGAAGAATTAGACGGGCGGCCCACTTTCGATGGCGCCTTCCGGGGCCGGTTCGCCGCGAAAACCCGTCAAGATAGCGAACGCCAGGTTGTCCTCCATTTCTCGGTCCATCATGGCTTCCGACATTTCTCGTCGGTTTCAGGCAGAAACAGTAAACTACTTTGCAGGTTGCGCACCGCCTCAGTCCGCCGAAACTAACCGATCCAGGCAATAAACTCAATCGGTGCTCTCATTTGCGTCAGAATAATGAATACCTGTCGTACGTCCTTCAAGATCAAACCACCAAGTTTCTCGCCTTGAGTAATCTCGATTGTCTCTGCGACGGGGTAGCGCCAGCTTGAAAAGTGTGCTTAGGAGGGACAGAAAACGAGTAAATTGGCCTATCTGGGTTACGACGATGTCAAAGATTATATCGGAAATCCTTACGAAACACCGGAAGAAGAGCGCCTCAGCAATTATGATTCGAAAATGCATCAGCCAGAGCCTACGTTGGTGTACATGGGTGTAGACGAAGCGAGCGTGCCCCCGCCTCACAACGCTCCAGGCAGAGAAATTGCAGAAAAGTACCCTGGCGAAGTATACTTTGCGATCGACATTACACCCGGGAACCAGGCGGAGAAGTATCAGGCGAAAGCGACGGAGGTAGTGGAACGAGCAAAAGCCAAGGGGTTGAACTTTTTGAACGTGAGAATTGGGGTTAATCTCTCCTTGGACGAGGCTCCACTTGTTGCAATGGCGAGAAGTTTCATCGACTGGAATCTACGGAACGTAGTATGTTTAATAATTGTTTCCAGTTTCTAGGCTGATCATTGCAGTTTTGTCCCGCTTGTGGACAAAGAACAAGTGAGATATCTCTGTTACTAAATTGCTGATTTAGTTTCCGTTTGGGCTGGTTCAAAAAGAACTTGTCCTCCATCGGATCTCGCCGAGCAAGAGGGAGGAGTCAAACGACCTCTATGCATCTCATCCAAAGGAATTCATAATTTCTCTTACCCTCGAACAGGTTTGTCGGCCTCGCATCACTCAAATTGACCATGGAGATCCTGTCATCATTGTAGCGGTTCTTTCGAAAGATGGAACCAAGACTTTGCTTGGAAGACAGCACCGTTTCCCTCCTGGCTTGTACTCTTGTCTCGCTGGGTTCCTCGAGCCTGGGGAGTCCCTTGAAGAAGCCGTCCGTCGAGAGGTTTGGGAAGAAAGCGATGTCAAAGTCGGACCCGTGAATTACCATTCAACACAGGTACCCTCTGGCCAAAAAGGGTCTGGTTAACGAATAGCCGTGGCCATTCCCTGCGAGTTCGCTTATGACCGGATGCATTGCGCAAGCCGTTAGTGAAGACATCTTTCTCGGTCATGATTCCGAATTGGCAGATGCCAGATGGTTCACGAAGGAGGAAGTCAGAAAGGCCCTTTCCGACAATGCTGGAAGTCCCTTCAATCCACTTCCCAAGGGGACGGAAGGGGGATTGCGATTACCATCTTCGAATGCGATCGCTCATATGCTTTTGAAAGCATTTGTTGAAGATACATGGGGTGTAAATTCTCTTGGATCAACGGCCACACAGAAAGATGCTTGAAGTAGATTGGAATCATTAAACTTGTTATTTGAATTTCGATCTTAATTTAAACTCTCTGTTCATTTCGAATGAGATGCTTTCTTTACCCAGTTTGCACGTGCTATCCGCTCGGATTGGGCGCCTGGTCCCTCACGTGAATGTCGCAAGCCTGGAGTTATTTTCACCCCCCAAAATCGACCCTTCCACATTCAGAGCTAAGTTTTTAATGCAAGATAGAGGGTCCTAGAACAAACCAAATTGCATCTTTTCTTTTAAATCAGCCAAATTTTGCGGCTGAAGTTTCCGAATGCTTTCTGAAATTCTGATTGGCCATTGGCGGGGTCAATCATGTGATCGAATGGCTCCGATTTACCGAATTTTTTTTTATATTTATATTCGCCATTAGGTCAATCAGGTGACGGTCAGTAACTTTTCCTTGTGAACGAGACCTCATCATCCCAAATCCTCAAAACACTCAGTGCACAAGTACGGCCCCAGGTTACGCAGTCTCGGACATAACCCACGATCGGCACTGCCAAGACGTCTATTCCCTCCAACACTCTGGCCAAAGTCAGACGCTGCGCTATCTTTGGGTGGCGAGTATTACCTGCGGCGCGATGGCGAAGGTTGATGGCAAGCCCATGAGTCCCTCTCGCCGATATTACACCCGCTCTTGCAGCAACCCAGAGTCGCCCAAACATCAGCGACACTCATTCGACGAGCTACGACCCCATCGACGAGCCCCTCCCGAACAAATGCCCTCGAGACGGTCTCAACTCCCACACGACGTCGGCTCGCACTCACAGACAAATGACAGTGATTCAATGCAAGATTCAGACGCCATAGAATCCGATACGATGAGAGACGCCGTTTCGTTTGCACCCATTCGAGCGCCGTTTCCCTCGCCCGCAATGAAGGCGACGCAGCCCCTCCTGTCTTATCCTACGAGTCAACAGGGTGGTGGTTCGCACGGACCATCGGAAGCAACGTGGAGTCAACAGGAACAGAGTTGGCAGCAAGGTGGGGTCCCGACGGGGACCTGTATACTTGTTGAGGCGGCGAATAGAGCCCAAATGGCGATACTTATGGATGATATGGGATGCATGGCGATTGAACAGACTGACCAGAAAATAGATTTACTGGAGTAGGGTGCCTGTATATTCTTTTCTTGTCGGTGCTGGAATAAATGTAAACTTTTCTACTTTGGAGGGGGGTTAGCCTTAATTGCGGGAAGGCACATAGGATCTCATTCAGGAAGTTCTGTAGATAGTAGGATATTGCATGTGATTGTATTGCAAGGACTAGAATAAACCTAATCACAAGTTTCTCCATTCTTAAAAGGTCCCTGGGCGGCTAAGACTTCTTTAAATTAGGAATGTTTCATGGCGACCGATCTGGATCCACGATAATCATAATGATGAATGCCGTGAGAGTAACCTAGCAATCAATCGTTAACAATCTAGAGGACAAGCATACGGCAACAGCCATGGCAGAAATAGCAAGAATTGCTCCCCGACTAGCGGGGAACTTTCCTTTTGTCATCCAATACTGACTCGTAAAATATCTTCATTAAGTATGGCTTGAAAATAAAGGATGATACCGATTTACACCAAAGCCTAAGACTATAATTGCAATCCCGATGAACGTGGCCCCAAGAGGCCGTCCAAGCCGCCGCAATTCGACATAGCCCGCTGGAGGATTTGACTGCTGTATCGTTGTCGAAAGACGAAATAGTTGTGTGATGGCGACGCCGATCGAGGCAAATGATAACGACGTCCGTAACCACGCTAAATACGTCCGTTCATTCGCTAAAGTTTAGATCGCATAGGCAAACAATGTACCTAGATGGTCTCTTGCGACCGATTGTTTATTTTCTAAAACCAATTCCAGGTGGTCCCTTTCCCAATGAATCCAAGAGTCCCAAATCCGTTTCCCTATCCAACCCGGTCTTGTCACATCGTGTTGAACCTCACTCTCGTGTTCTCGGGAAGACTCTGTCTCCAGAGCAGGTTGATGTTCATGTGAGCTCGGCTCCCCCTGAGAAATGGTGTTATAATTCCGGGGCGGTTGGGTTCTACCGACCATTCGGGCTTGATCATCGTCCGATGACGAGGGGTCCACCTTCCGGCGGGGTAAATCCTTCAACCCCTCTGCGGGGGTTGTATCCCCAAACGATCGGGATAGCGTGACGTCGTCCATTATTGTTCCAAACTCGTCTATTTTATTGGATGGAGCGAAATGGGTCCCTGTGCGATTCTGCGCGATTGCGCGATGTCAAAGTTGTGTTTCAAGCGATCGACGGTAAGGTACAATATGGCAGGCGCAGCCTGCGAATACAACGGATGCTTAATCGGGTGCGATTAGAGTTTCAAGAGCATCGTCTTGGGAGAGTTGCGGTTTTTATTTCGAGTATTCGTGGCGATTGGTCGTCGGCTCATCCGCTCACATCTGGGGTCTTGCTGTGGCGTCCAGATGCCAGGCGGAACAGTCGCGACTACAGGTATGAACGCATCGTAGGCATCTATGCCTTCCCTTTCACGTCGCATTGCGTCGCGGTGATAGTCGAGTCTCTTCCATTAATCGAACAAAATTATACCACGTTATGTTCGGAATAAAGGTATAGCAAACTAGCTGTCAAACATACGAACAATCTACCATGAGCCAGCGGTCTTGTTTGCACCTTACCGGCCCCCGGTTCTACGATTCATCCGTTTCGCGACCGAATTATAGATCTGAATCCTATGTGCCATGTCCGCAGAAGTTTCCGAGGGAACACTGTTCCTCAAACCTCTGCCGGCGACCCAAACACCATCCCACATGCCGCGCGGACCGCATGCGCTCGTCTATTCTGGAAGCATCGGAGGATGGCGACGAGCAGGGCGCCCGTTGGGTCAAAAAACACATCCAGATCATCTCGTGGTCGAACGGAGTGATATGGTGGAAAGTAAGAAGGATTAAACGAACGATCCGGATTCAACTCTGAAATTAGAAGCGGCCAAAATGTACCTTCGACCTCTGCGCTCGAGATGATTTTGCATGGTGTATTGAGGGGACAGGCATCTGACCGGTAATAGCATCGCTCAGCAAAAACAGAAGAAGGAATCCCTTGTATTCTATTCTCGTATGTTACTGAAAGCGGGAAAGAATGAGCCAAAGTGGCCCCCAAGCTCTACATCTGCTGTCGATAGTACCAATGAACCCATTTTCAAGGCGCCTTCTCGAAAGAACGGTTACTAGGAAGTTCTCGACCCGACTCTAACTTGGACAGCTTATTTCAGCCCCGCCGGATTGACACTGATATCGCACCTTTGTCTCCGCTGCCGGACCGGTTCACGTCAACTCAACCTATTTGTTCGAGCGGTGCCCGAAATTCCGCTCACCCATCGCCGTCCCTATCATGATGATCATATGCCGTGCCCCGAAATGTCATCGCCTAGGGACATTCAAGAGACTGTGTTGGCGTTCCTTCAAAAGGACTCCGGACGTCTTTGTATGCTTCCTCAAAGTTGTCGAAGTTAGGCTTTGGACGGGTTCGCACACATCTCAACATTCGAGAAGGCGCCCTCGTCCCTTCGCCCAAACGTTTTATCAGGGCGAACCTGAGATCGCTTTGTGTGCGACGAGATCTAATCATAAAACCAGGACCACTGACCCGCACTATCGCAGCCGAGTGGCGGCGATTGACGCCAATTCGAGACGAAAGAGCATATTCCCTACAGCCAAATCTAGCCCTGCAAAAGTTAGAACTAGAAGTTGCACTTAACAACAACCCTAAGAAAGAGAACTAAGACAATCTGAAAACACACCAGGTAGTGCCTTAACAGAGCCGAGCTAGTCAACGCGAATCGTGGTTTCATGAAGTCTTTCTCATCTCGACTAATTGAAAATATTGCATGAACAATACTTCCACTGCCTTCTCTTGTGGGATTAATGTAAGTTGAAACTGTGCGTACTGTGCAAAGTCATGCGTGACTCAAAAGGGAAAGGCGACGCAACAGGTAGCGGTCAATCAGGGTGATAGGGCAACGTATTATAAGGCACGACAACTATGAAAATTGCATTTCGAATGATATGTCTAAATAAAGCAGCAAAATTGCAATGGAAACAATATCTAATACGGTCAATATATATTGTTCTTTAACCTCAGTCAGGGTTTCCCTTTATCAATTGAATTCATCCTTCTACTCGACATGGTCGTTTTAACATTCTTCCTGGACTTTTGAATTTGTTGTTGGACAAACTCGATACTCTTGAAATACTGAAGTCATCTTGAGATTGTTTTCCAATTCTGGCAGTGTGATACCTTGACGGTTTTCACTTTCAATTCGAGAGTCGCGTCGTCGTCGCAGACAATCATGGGATAACGGTGCAACTGGAGGGCGGAAACAGTGTACATATGATTGACGCCTTCTTCGATGCACTTGGCCAAGGCGAGTGCCTTATGGGCACCGGAGATGGCGATGACGACTTCCCTAGCGTCCATGACGGTACCGACTCCGACGGTCAAAGCCATCTTGGGGACTTTAGAGATATCGTTGTTGAAGAAGCGGGAATTGGCGATGATGGTATCGTAGGCCTGTTGTCAGCCTGGGTCTCAGGAGTGGGTAAGACAAGCGTCTTGATGCGTGTGCGTGAAGTCAAACTACTTCCAGGCTCATTGAAGGCAATATGTCCGTCGGGACCAATTCCTGACGTCAACGAGAATGTATTTGGGTTTATGGTACCTCCGAGAAAGAGCTCGATACCGCCGACCTTACGAATCTCCTCCTCGTATTTCACACACTCTTCCTCGAGATCCACAGCGTTTCCATCCAGAATATGAACATTCTTTGGATCAATATCGACATACGCAAACAGATGTTTGTGCATGAAGGTGTGATAAGATTGTTCATGGCCCCTTGAGATCAATTCAGATGATATGAGACGATGAACCTTGGCAAATCGACATATTCGTCCATGTTGAAAGTAACCACATTCCTAAAGGACAATTCGCCCTTCTTGTGAAAGGCGACGAGCCGTTGGTATATGCCTTCGGGACTGGAGCCAGTTGGCAGGCCTTCAATCAGAGACATTCGAACGGAGCATCAACCAAGAACAAAAGGCTTTTCAGGAGTCGGGTTGAAGTCAAGGATTCGTTCTAATTATCAGATTCTTGGATGAACCAGTCATACCTTTGATGTATTCGGCGCAATAGTCCGACACAGAATTATAGTCCTATAAGTCAGTTCATTGCCCTGCAAGAAGAGGTCTGACATCACGGATGATCAAACGCCTAGGTCCAGTCAGCGGACTCAATTGGGCCTGTACATTTTTGAAGGGGTTATATGAACGACGGTAATGTGACGGGGGAGCCAGACTCAAATTATGAGGTGACGATCCGACGAATTGGTGTGTAACGCTTCGTCGGGCGCTGTGTAACTTTGTGTGCCATCCCCGCATTACTGTATGCGTTGCCACTAACAATGTGCAGCGAGAAATTATTGAAAAGGCAACTTCATATGACGAAGATTATTATCGCCGCTGAGATGTTTTCGGTCACGGAGATTGCGACAAGCCATCTCCACGCCTCGCTTGTCATGTCAATCGGTCCTTACTACTTCCGATGCAAGCACGACGAGTAACTCCGCTGTAATCCTGTCAGCCACGAATTCGGCAAAATCGTTGGCTTCAGCGACGGCCACCCTGTTATCTGCAGCCAAAAAGGTTCTCTGAATATCAGAGCATATCAATACTTCTTCGCACTCATCTCTCCCCTGTGTATTTTTGCTCTTTTTATGTCGAGCAATTCGGGATCTGAGGAAAGCGAAAAGAATATTAACCGAGATAATGTAGTCTTTAAATCTAAATATACTTTGTCCTCAGCAACGCCGCCCAGACCTTCTAAGTTTATGCCGTAAGGCTTCAGAATAAGCTATTTTTAAGTCTACTCTCACTTCCCAATTCTCAACTGATTCAATTGGCCCGCCAGTCCACTCACGGAATCCTTCCGTTCAGGCGTCCCCCATCCCGACAAACTCCCAACACTCTCACTCCTACTTGGCGTCACCCCATACAACCCACCCGTCGAACTTCCCAGCCCAGAATCATCAATATCATACTCCTCAACCTCTTCCTCTTCAGAATCTGAATCATCATTGTAATGTTTCGACTCCTTGATCGTCCCAAAGGGCTTTTGACGTTCACGCTGATTCCACTGGAATGTGCGACAGACATTATCGATCCATTCACCTTCCTCCTTGGCAACAGTGGGGAAAGGGAATCGGGAAGCTTGGATCTCAACGTAATCTCCCTTTCGGAGTTCAACGCGATTTCTTCCGTCGAAGCTTATGTACGCCGTTGCGCGGGAGTTGCGGGGCACGCAGACTCGGAGAACGGCAGAGTCGGGTAGGAGCATGGGACGGAATGATAGGGTGTGAGGGCATATGGGGGAAAGAAGGATAGCGGGGATAGAGGGATGGACGAGGCTCCCTCCGGCGGAGAGGGAGTACGCGGTTGAGCCGGTGGGTGTGGAAAGGATGAGGCCATCCGCTTGGACAATCGTCAGGAGTTTGTCATCGGAATACAGTTCGAGATTCGAAACCCATGGAGACGGGCCTCTATCAATAACAATTTCGTTCAATACCTTCGTTGTCAGATTGGGTCCAGCAAAGAAGAGGATTACATCGAATTGTTCGGATTCAAGACATTCCGAGCTCCGTTTTACAGAGCGGTAAACAGTGCAAGTGAATCTCATACGCATGTTTGCTCTGTATCCCTCGTTCAAACATCGATCGATGTCGGCGTGCATGTCCTCATACTTGAAATTTGTGAGGAATCCCAAAGAGCCCAAATTGAACGACATGACGGGAGGGACGATGCGCTGGAACAACCACGACGTATACAGGACGGTTCCGTCCCCACCGAGCTACAGTTAGTCTCCAGCATCAAAAGGGCAGCATTACCGTGATGACAAAATCAAAAGTATCAGCATAAACGCAAGTCTCGGGAGTCCAATATCGCAAGAGATCCTTTTCTGCAATAACGTAATTGTCCTTGCGCAGTCCCTCGGCATTGAATCGTTTCGACTTTTCCAATTTCGCATCGACATAGACTCGAACGCCGTATGCCTTCCCGTATCGGGGGGTAATCATCAACCACCGTGCAAGGTCTCGCGTGAGTTCCACGAGACTATGATCTCGAGCCTTGGTGACGATCATGACGCTCTTAATCTTCAATTTGATAACAGTGCGCCCTATCCCCCAATTAGAGCCAAGAGCGAACAGAACATACCCAATTGACGAGCAACTTCTCGAACTCCGGTCGCCGTTTGCAGCAAGTTTTGATGAGTCATCTCCTCAGCACGGCATTCATCAAGCACCCGTTCAAGATTGATGCTCGCACCAAATGTCTTGTGCACAAAACAGGGACTTCGCATGCTATCCAATCCCATCTGCAGCGCCGTCATAGCACTTGCGCTCGTCATCGGTCGCAGGGCCTTCTCTTCCGGCGCCATTGGATTCGCGGAATTGCGGGCGGCAGTTTGCTGTCCAACTGCCGAACGCGAGCGTCGATGGACCGACCCCATCGTCGCCGCCAAGGCACTCGCGTCGCTCGACATTAACGCCAGTAGGCTGAGCTTGGGAGGGGTATTGACTCGTTTGAGAGTGGTGGTTGTCGTGGACGATGATGAGGATGGGGGGAAGTCTTGATTTCGGCCGACATTCGGCCTTTCTGACATTTTTTTTTCTTGCCTCACACGAGTTACTAGCGCGGGCCTCGGACCCTCCGCTCTCGGGGCTGAAGAATAGTCCAATCAAAGGGCACACTCGTGCCTTTCGGATAGCGCGGGGATAAAGTGCTCTTGCCCCACTACGGCGGGACGAATTGTAAGCGAAGAAAGTCTTTCCGAGTGTGCTGCGCAGATTACTCAGCCGGGGGCGGGACTTTCAAGGGATTGTTGCTGACCGAGAGCACCGACAGCCCGATGGTGGGAAGTCCTCGTCCTATATACAATTTTCCCGAAAAAGGTGTGATAGGGGATGATTACCAGTCAGGCTGGGCAAAGTCGCCGCCGCAAATTTGCAACCCCTTGAGCCATAAGATTAATCGCGTGAAACGCGACACGGCCAAAGGTTGGTGGCCCTTGCGGTCCGTCAAAGGAGTCGAATCCACGCACGGTAGCCAATTAAGCGACCACACACATAAAGAGCCAATTAATTCGGGAGTTTCAGAAAGTCTCCTGGGTTCTGTGCACCCGCTAATGAAGTCTCGGGGAGGGAGGAAAATATTGAAACGTCACAGCTACGTTCCTTGCCGCATCGATGAAACGAAGGGAAGCGCTGGACTCGGCCAAGCAACATGAGCTGACATTGTATAGGAGGCAATGAATATCATTTTAACCTCGTTTCAGGTGTTATTCTTAATGGAAAGGGGCTTCATTTCTGAATCAGTGATCAATCATATCTTGTCATTTCAGCCACATTAAATCATTTACGCTTTCCACAACCGACCCCCACCCCGGGACATCGGCTCTGTGATGTCTTCATCTAAACTTTAGG